>JAABUN010000235.1_pt1 | contig 46107 bp, 43 predicted proteins | sample 5559311 | NCBI WGS metagenome assembly JAABUN01 (sample SAMN10711877, study PRJNA513370) | rock metagenome | isolation source: Antarctica rocks | place: Antarctica: Victoria Land, Siegfried Peak sud
CTCACCGAGGCGACACCTGCGCGCTGACACGAATGCACCACCCGGCGCCGGTTGTCCCGCACCCGACACCTCGGCGGGACGCTGGCGTCACCCCTGCCCGATGACGTCCTCAAACCCTTTGGCGTTCCCCATACGGGAACGGGATGGGACAGCACGCATCGTCAGCGGCATGTCAGGATGTGGCCGTGACGAATACGGCTCAAACACCGTTGATTGCCGGGCGCTTGTGCATCCACCAAGTCATGATGAGGCTCAGCGAGCTCCGCCCGGTCTTCCATTCGGAAGCGGACTTGCAGCAGTCATTCGCGCGGGTCCTGTGGGAGACAGACCCCACTATTCACACCAGGCTCGAGGCGCGGCAGTTGGACAAGCGTGAGTACTTGGATCTCCTGGCAATTGGCCCCGAGACGTAGACAGCCATTGAGTTCAAGTACTGGACAAGGAGTTGGGTGGCCACCGTAGGTGACCTCGCCGAGAAGTATGAACTCCGAAACCACTCGGCCACAGACTTGGCCCGGCGGAACTTCGTCTTCGACATCGCTCGCTTGGAGAGGTTCGCAGTCTCTCCTGCAATGAACGGACTCGCGCTCATCGTGACGAACGAACCGACATTGTGGTCCCCGCCGAGGACCCAGCGGACCACCCGTGACGGCGACTTTCGCCTTCACGGGGGTTGGATGCTGTCGGGGACCCTGCTCTGGGGCGGTGGAGGCTACCCGGCCAACACGCGTCACTTGACCGGGGAGTACGAGTTGCACTGGACTGAGTACTCGGACCAGCCGGGGGCGGGCGGGAACTTCCGATACCTAGCAGTGGAGACAAGGCCGACAAACTTGTAGCCGCTGACCGGAGAGATCACTGCACGCACCGCGGCATAAGCGGACAACGTCGAAGCGGACGCCGGGGTGGAAATCCACGTCATAGGCGGCGCTAAGACGAACTAGGCGCGGAATGGTCGGGCGAACGTCATCCACGCCGGTGGAGGTGAGATCTGTTTACCCACGATGGCAGTCGAGGCGGGAGTTGGCCTTGGTCATCTCGTCGCGGGCCACCATCCGCGTCGCAGCCACCACGGGTGACGAGGTCAAGGCGACGTTGTGCGCGAGTCAGCAACCAGGTCTCGATGTTGCCGAGCACGGTCAGGGAGGACGGTGGAGATGACAGGCTGGTGGCTCACGATGGGGTCAATCCGAAGCCTCGCGCAAGGGCAAACAAGATCAGCAGCATCAAGAGCATCGTGCCGTGAATAGTCCCTGCATCGTGTTGCTGGTCGCAAGCGACCCCTGGACGTTGGCGACATGGGTGAACTGTGGTCGCCCGGTCATGTCACCGGCTGTCCAGATGTTCCGGTTCTCGGTCCGTGGATGGGAGTCGCTGGGCGAAGGGTGGGACCACTGCGCGGTTCGCGTGCCAGGGCGTAGATCGTCGGCGTGCTCCTCGGTAATACCTTCCGTGGAGGACAAGGGGTCAACCGGGACGCCGTCCGCGCGGTTCCGGCGCGGCCGCCCGTCGCCGTCGTGTGACACCCTAGACCGGCATGAGCACCCTTCACTTCGAACGCCGCGGCAGCGGCTCACCCCTCCTCCTGGTCCACGGCCTGGGGGCCAGTTGGCGCTCCTGGGCGCCGGTCCTGGGGGATTTGGCCCAGGAGCGCGACGTCATCGTGGTCGACCTGCCAGGTTTCGGTGACAGCCCGCCGCTTTCGGGGGAGGTGTCCATGGCGACCCTGACCGACGCAGTGGCCGACTTCATCACCGAGCAGGGCCTGGACGGGGTGGACACGGTGGGCAGCTCGATGGGCGCCCGGATGGTGCTGGAGCTCGCGCGCCGGGGCGTGGGCGGTGACACCGTCGCCCTGGACCCCGGCGGCTTCTGGGGTCCCGGTGAGTTGCGCTTCTTTGCGGCCTCGCTGCGGGCTTCACTCCCGCTCGTGCTCCACCTGCAACCCGCGATGCCGCTGCTGATGGGCAACCCCGTCGGTCGCACGGCGCTGCTGAGCCAGTTCTCGGCCGCACCGTGGCGCCTGCCCAAGCACGTCGCGCTGCACGAGATGCGCAGCTTCGCCAAGGCCACCTCCCTGTATGACGCGCTCGACGCCCTCGTCGATGGTCCCCTGCAGGCCGGGGCGCCGGCCGGGACGACACCGGGACGGGTCACGATCGGGTGGGGCCGACAGGACCGGGTCACCCTGCCCCGACAGGCCGACCGGGCCGTGCGGCTGTTCCCCGACGCCGACCTCCACTGGTTCGAGCGGTGCGGACATTTCCCGATGTGGGACCAGCCCGCGCAGACGGTCGACCTCATCCTCGCCCAGACCGGACGGGGTGGGCGCGCCGCCTGAGAGTGGCTGCTTCACACCGCGCGGCGGCCAAGTAGACCGTGGCGGAAGCAACGGACCACCTAGGCGTCCCGATCAAGGCATCCTCCGTCCAGCCTCAGCAGAGGGGCAGCCACGGCAACACACCAGTCATCAGGTCTTTTCCTCGAGATGGTCCACGCTTGCAACTATGCCGCGTCGGCGACCGAGAAGATCACCCACATATCAAGCAGATCCGCGCGTCAATCTGGGCGGAACGATGCGGCACGTTCATCGGCATGTCAGTGCGTTCGTCGGGCACTGGAGGTAGGTGGGCCTCGTGTCCCGGTGGGGGATCGGCAAGCGGACGTCCGAGCCGATCCCGGCTGGGTGTTCACAGTAGTTGGATGGTGCACCGGGGTCCGGGCGTACGAGCCAGACGGACGTCGGTGGTCAGTAGGGCGGTGGCATCGGTCATCTCGGCGAGGGCGACGTAGGTGGCGTCGTAGCCGCTCAGGTTGTGCCTCAGCGCCCACATTCGTGGCAGGAGCCAGCCGGCGGGAAACCTGGTGATCGTGAGTTCGGTGAAGCCCTTCAGCGCCGAGCCACCCTGTTCTTCGCTGAGCCCGCCACGATGGACAAGACCGCGCATCACAGGGGCGACTTCGCTGTCGATCAAGTGGGGTGCGGCGAGCTCCTCTTCACCCAGTAGGTCAGGTCGAGGTTCCTGGCCAGCAACTCCACGATGACACCGGCGTCAACGATCCTCACTCGTCGCGACCCTCGTGCAGCACAGCCAGGATCATCTTTCGGTCGGGTCGACCCTGGACCGTCTGCTGGGTCCGGCGAATAGTCGTGGCGTTGTCGCGCACGACCTGTCGCCGCCCGGCCAGGTGCTCGAGTTCTCGCAGCACGTACTTGGTTAGCGACAGCCCTTGAGCCTGCGCTGCCTGCGCTGCCTGCGCTGCCTGCGCTGCCTGCGCCAAGGCATCGTGGACCTCATCAGGGACGTCGCGATCTGCATGACCTTCGGCATGCCTCGATCATAAAGCGAGTGGGTGCAGCTCGCGCTGCGCAGCCTCAAGCAGATCGTCGTCAAGTTCGAGCAATCGCTTCGTCATTATTGACCTCCATATACGTTCTTCGCATCAAGTACATATCCAGCCTGAGGGATCGGTCCCGGATCGCGCAGGGCAGCAGTCACTGCGATCTGATTGACAGGCATCTGGATGACCCGTTGTCTCAAAATCGCTCTATTCTCTCAAAATTGTTCGTTCGCGACAGGCAACACGGCCAGTCCGTAGGGGTCGACCGAGACCTCGACCTCATCCCCCACCCGTATGCCGAGGGTCGCAGCGGAGGGGACGGTCGCGCTCAGGGTAGCCACGCCGTCGATATCCACCTCGGCGCTGACCAGATCGCTGCGGGCCTGGAGGGCGGTCACTACCCCGTGGACCGATTCGCCCTCACGCACCGATCCGGGCTCCACGACTCTTAACGCTGAGGGCCGGATCGCCAGACCTGCTGACTCACCACCGACACTGCCACTGCTGGTCAGAACGGCGTGATCAGCAGGCACCGCGGCCAAGATCGCCTGGGCCGCTTCGCCCTGCAACACCGCTGAATAACCCAGAAAGCGAGCGACCTGCGCGGAGACCGGCGAGCGCCATACCGCAGCGGTTGGCCCCTGTTGCACCACCGCACCGTGCGACATCACCGCGACGTCATCGGCCAGGGCGAAGGCTTCGTCGTGATCGTGAGTGACCAAGACTGCGGTGGTGCCGGTCGAAGCCAAGATGCTCGATAGGTCTGCGGTGAGGCGACTGCGGAGCTCGCGGTCCAACGCGGACAAAGGCTCGTCCAAGAGCAACAATCGCGGCTCGGCGGCCAAGGCTCGCGCCAACGCCACCCGTTGCTGCTCGCCCCCGGACAGGCTCGACGTAGCACGCTCGCCGGCATCGGGCAGGCCCACCAACTCGAGCAATTCGCGCACCGTGGTGGCCACCGCGGCGGCCGGGGTCGAGCGAAGCCGCAACGCATAGCCGACGTTGGCGGCCACGCTCTGTTGCGGGAAGAGTTGGCCGTCTTGGAACATCAACGCAAAGCCCCGTCGATGGGTCGGCACCGCAGCCAGGTCCTGACCGTCGAAGGACACGGTGCCCGCGTGCGGCTCCACCAGCCCGGCTATCGCTCGCAGCAACGTCGATTTACCACATCCCGAGGGGCCGAGGACGGCTAACACCCGCCCCGTGGGCAACTCCACCGTGACGTCATCGACGGCGGTGAGCTCACCAAACGTCACACTGAGTCCATGCACGTTCAACATCTCAGACCGTCCCTGTGTCGTTGCGTCGCAGTCGCTCCACGACGCCGATAATGCCCGTGGTCAACACCGCCAGCACCACACTCGCGGCCAGAGCCATTCCGGCATTGTTTGCTCCTGGTGAGCTGAGTAGGTCGTAGATCAGCACCGGCACCGTGGGCCGCTCGGGCCGAGCCAGGAAGCTCGTGGCCCCGAACTCACCTAACGACACCGCAAACGCGAACCCTGCGGCAGCCATCATCGGACGTTTCAGCACGGGAACCTCGGTGGTCCACGCCGCTCGAAACGGACCGGCCCCCAGCGTGGCTGCGGCCTGGCCGAGTCGTTGGTCGACCCCGCGCAGTGCCGGGCTCACGATCCGCACCACCAGCGGCAAGGCCACCATGGCTTGGGCGATCGGCACCAGAATCGGTGAACTGCGCAGATCCAACGGGGGCGCGTCCAACGTGATCAAAAATCCGAATCCGATCGTCACCGCCGAGACACCCAAGGGCAGCATGAACACCGCGTCGAACCCGGCGAGCATCCGTCGCTCAGCCGGCTTGTGCGATCGGCGCGTCACCACGATCGAGACGATGATGCCCAGCACCATCGCTAAGACCGTGGCATCGACCGCAGTGCGTAGCGAGTTGCCGATGGCCTCGGTCACGCTGACCCGCAAGGCCGGGCTCGCCGAAGGGTCACCCAACAGGACGAAATTGCGCAGGGTCCACCCATCAGTCCCGCGCACGCTGCGCAAGACCAGCGCCCCCAACGGCATCAGGATCGCCACCACCACGAGGCCGGTTAGCGCCAACACCGGGGCGTCGCCGCGACCCGGGGATCGAGGTCCGCTGCGGTTCACGGCAATGACTTGCTCTCCTGCGGCCCGGGCGCGGGTGGCGGCAGCCAGTAACGCGACCACCACCACGATCTGCAGCAGCGACAGCACCGCAGCGCCGCGCAGGTCGAAGAACTGCGTGGTCAAGAAGTAGATCTCGGTCTCGATGGTGCCGTAACGCAGGCCGCCGAGGGTCAACACCACCCCAAACGCGGTCGAGCAAAAGAGAAAGACCACGCAGCCGGCCGACACGATGGCCGGGATCAACGCCGGGAAGGTGACGGTGCGCCATACCTGGGCTGGTGTTGCGCCCAACGCCGCCGCCGCCTCTTGGGCTCGGTGGTCCATCCCCGCCCACGTGCTGCCCACCGTCGCGACCACCACGGAGGTGTTGAAAAAGACGAAGGCGAGCAGGATCGCCGCCGGGGTCCCGTCCAGACCGAGGAACCCGGCGGGACCGCTGGGGCCCAACAGTGCCCGGAACATCACCCCCACCACCACCGTCGGCAGCACGAACGGCACCATCACGATGGCCCGCGCCAGGCCGCGACCGGGGAACCGCAACCGGTGCAGCACGAAGGCCACCGGCAGCCCGACGGCGAGCGAGGCCACCGTGCCGGCGGCGGCCATCGCAAGAGTGAAGACGACCACCCGCACGGTCCGAGCGCGGCCCAGCACCTCGGGGATGCCCGAGAAATCCAACCCGGACCCACCCGCAAAGAAGCCTCGGCTGATCATCCCGCCTAGGGGCAACATGAAGAAGACGGCCACAAACGCCAGCGGTATGCAGGCCGCTGCGGCCACCGCAACGCGGGGAGCTCTGGCGCTCATCGAAGGGCGATATCGGCCCACTGGGTGGTCCAGTCCAGCCGATTAGCCTCAATGTCCGCGGCGGGGAGGTCGTAGGGGTCTTCGGCGACCTTCGCGAATTCGGCCCACTGCGGCGGCAACTCCACCTGCTCGGACACCGGGAAGACGAACATCGACTCCGGCAGCGCCGCCTGCACCTCATCACTGAGCAAGAAGTCGACGGCCGCTTGGCCGCCCTCGGGGTTCGCGGCCCCTTCGATGACGCCCGCGTATTCGACCTGGTTGAAGCAGGTGTCCATCAGCGCGCGGGTGGTCGGCTCGGTGCCGCCCTCGGGGATCGTGAACGGCGGGGATGAGGCGTAGGAGACCACGATCGGTCGCTCACCCCCGCCGCCGCCCGCGGTGAAGTCGACCAGGTAGGCGTCTTCCCACCCGGCGGTGACCAGCACGTCGTTAGCGACCAGGGCTTTCCAATACCCCTGCCAGCCGTCGCCGTCCGAGCCTTCCCCTTCCCCGAACTCAGCGATGGTCGCCATCAGGAAGGCTAGACCGGGGCTGGACGTGGTGGCGCCGGGGGTGACCATCAGCCCGGAGTATTCAGGCTTGATCAGGTCGTCGAGCGTCTCCGGCTCGGCCAGTCCCTCGTCTGCGAACCAGGTGGTGTCGATATTGACGCAGACGTCACCCACGTCAATCGGCGTGAGGTATGCCGACAGCTCGCCCTCCAGCGCGTGCTCGGCCACGCCTGCGGGCGGGTCGGTGGGGGTGTAGGCCGCAAGGATTCCTTCGTCGAACGCGCGGGAGGCGAACGTGGTGTCGATCCCGAAGACGGCGTCGCCGAGCGGGCTGCCCTTGGTCAGCGCGAGCTGGTTGGTCATCGACCCGGCGTCACCACTGGGTTGCACGCGCAGGGTGTATCCGGTTTGGGCAGTGAACTCGGCCTTGACTTCGTCCGGCAGGGTGAACGAGTCGTGCGTAATGAGCACCACCTCACCGGCCGCGGCGCCGCTGGTGGCGCTGGATTCGTCGGGGGTGTCGGCGTCGTCGGTCCCGGCTAATGAGCACCCGGCGAGGCTCAGGGCCCCGAGGGTCCCCGCGACGAGCGTCAGCCGTCGGGATGCACGGGTGCGGGGGTGGTGGTCAGTGTTGGGTCGTGCGTGCATTGCGCCTCCATTGGTCAGGAGGGGTGTCGACGTAATGTCAACGAGACTCGACTTCCTCCACCGGTGCTAGCCGGATCAGGTTCGAGGGTCTGCGGCTGGTGCCACACTCTCAGCGCTTGGTGCGCTCCCCTGTCGTCCGGCCAGCATACGACGAGTCTTGGTCTGCGCCTGACCCTCCACGACACGGCGCGGTGTGGCATTCTTTCCCCATGGGAGATCTAGTTTACAAAGTAATGTCCGTCGCCGCCGCTATCGGAGCAAGCAAGGTGGCTCGTTCGGCCACCGACGGCAGTTGGAAATTCATCCGCGGTGAGGAGTCACCCAAGAACCCCGAAGATCCGGATAACGACTGGATCGAGGCCGTCATGTTCGCCGTGCTCTCGGGTGCCATCGTCGGGTTGGCTCGCATGCTCGCCAGCCGGCAGACCGCTGCCGTGTTCAAGAAGTCGGCGGGTCGTCTGCCTAAGGATCTCGACAAAAGCAAGTAGACCCGGCTGCCCTCACCCCGGGCACGCAGGAATACATGCGAAGGTAATCCCTATGGTCTTTCTGTGGTTCGTCGCGCTCGGGGTGATCATGCTGTTGCTGATGGGCGCTGCGGTGACACCCACGTCTAAGAAAAAGCCGGTGTGGCGGTGGAACCTGGACGACTACGGTGCCACCCTGGTCCGCGGAGCGCGTCTCTTCGCAGATGCCGGTGCCCGTAACCGGTGGCGCATGGACAGCATGCACAAGCAGCAGAACTACAGCGAGCGCGGTCGCATGGACGGTGATCGCCTCCCCACCGACAAGACTGAGCACCCGCCGGAGCAGATCCCGCCCGGCGCGATCCCACCGCACCTGCGTCAACCCGGCAACGAGATTCAATACCGTCCCAAGGACTGGGAATCCGGCACCGACGATGACGACGCTCCCCCGACCCGCTGAGTCTGCGGACCGGCTGCGGGTTCTTTTTGCCTACTCCTACTCCATGCACTACCGGCTCGGGGTCTTCCGGGCCCTGCTAGACCAACCCGGTGTAGACGTCACGGTGGCGGCCGGGCGCACCCCCCATCCGTCTCGCCGCTCCCGATCCCGCGCCAACGCCGACGTGGCGCCCATCGCGCCTATTGCACCCGCCGACCTGCCCGCACTTGCGTGGCACCACACCATCAGGGTCGGTCCCGTGCGATTCCAGCCGGGTCTGCTGCGCCGCAGCCTATCTAGCCGGTATGACGTGGTCGTCTGGGATCCCTCTATTCACTGCGCCACCGTGTGGTTGTCGTCGGCCATCATCCGCGCGCGGCAGCAGACCTTGGTCTATTGGGGCCTGGGGTGGACGGTCTCTCACGGGCCCGCCAAGGAGCGCCTCAAGGTGGCAGCGTTTCGCTTGGCGCACGGCTTTGCTACCTACGGCAGCGGGTCCGCCGAGTTGGCCGTGGCCGCTGGTTACCCCCAGCGTCGGCTGCACGTGGTCGGTAACAGCATGATCGACTCGCCGCAGGCGCGCGCCGTGGCAGCCTCGCCTATGCCGCCGGTTGAGCCGCTGATTTTGGGCGTCGCGTTGAGACTGACCTCGCGCAAGAAGGTCGACCTGCTCCTTCGCGCGGTAGCCGCGCTTGACGCTCAAGGGGTCGCCGCACGCGCCATCGTGGTCGGCGACGGGCCGGAACTGCCCGCCTTGCAAGACCTCGCGGTGCAACTCGGCGTCGACGTCGACTTCACCGGTGCGCTGTATGACGCAGGCGACGTCGCGGAGTTCTACCGGCAGATCCACATGACGGTGATCCCCGGTCATGCCGGGCTGACGGTGCTGGCCTCGCTGATGCACGGCCGCCCCGTCGTCACCCACGACAACCCCGACCACCACGCCGCCGAGTGGGAGGCAGTTCGTGACGGGGTCAGCGGACGGTTCTTTGCCGAAGACGATCTCGATGATCTGGTGGCCTCGATCGGGGCGGTGCGCGATCAGGTGGTGGCCGACCCCGCCGGGTTAGCGCAAGCGTGCCGAGCGGACTATCTCGAGCACGGCGATCCGGATGCGCACGCCAAGCGCATCCTCGCGGCGGTGCGTGCCGTCATCGCCGAGCGTGCTCACCCTGGTAACGGGCCACCACAGCGTCCACGAGTCGGTCGTGGACTCCGAGCGGCTCGCTGACCACGTCCCCTCCCAAACCTGTTGCCTTCGAATGGAAGTGGCCGGTGGCCAAGAGGTAACTCAGCACCGCGACGCCGCTGCCGTTGTCGAGGCCTTGCAGGTCGGCCACTACCTCAGTTGCCCGTGGGCCCGGCCCGGTCATGAAGCCGGCCCGCACGGGTTTGCCCCAACAGGCGGCCAGTACCGCAGCGGTGCACAGCACTTCCTGGCGTGCCCGGGCGTCCGAGGAACCCGCTGCGGCGAGCATCCCTGAGTTGATCTGCGCTCCCTGGTGCGACGCTAGCTGTTCGTTCAGCCGGTCGAGCAGCACGTCAACGACCTCGGGTGTCACCCCGAGGGCGGCGGTCGCGCTGGCACCTCCCCCGGCTCGCGCAATGGCCGCAGGTATGTCGCTGCGCACGTGAAAACCGCTGGTCAGCAGGTACGGCACGACCACGGCGTCGGGGTACGCCGCCAGCACCTCATCCGCGCTGGGCTCACACACATCGACAAAACCCACGGTCGTGACCACGCCCGGAAGGCGCTGCGCGACGGCCCGACCCACGGCATACACCACCTCACGGCCGTGCGGGTTGGCCGTGCCGTGCGCCAGCATCACCAGCGGACGATGGATCATCCGGCCACCTTTCGGTCGTGGAGCACTCGGACACGGTGGCGGTGCGTGTCGATCCGGCCCGCCTTGAATGCCGATGCGATGGACGCCTTGACTGACGCGGCCCGGCGCGGATTACCCGACGCCGTGATCGCGACGTCGATGGGACCCGCCGCCGATTCGTGGCGCAACCGGGCGGGGGTGACCGCCGACCCACCGGCGCCGTGCGAGGCGTTGATGCACCAGGTGTGCGCCGCGTCGGCGTCGCGAGCGACGTTGTCGTCGACCAGGGGGACGCCGGTGGCGGTGTGCACCAACCATGCGCCAGCCAGATCATGAGCCCCGGCGTAGTCGCGCCGAACCCAGATCACCTCACCTGCCGCCGCCATCGCGGCTAGATCGTCGCTGATCTGCGGGCTGATCACCCGCACGCGCGCTCCCCGCTGGACGAGGTCGCGCGCCCGCCGGGTCCCGACGGCGCCTCCACCGACGGCTACGACGAGTTTCCTGGACAGGTCGAGACCAAACATCGTGGTGCCACTCATGTGTGCAACCCGCATTCGGTTTTCTCGGTGCCGGCCCAGCGCCCGGACCGTGGGTCCGCGCCCAGCAGGGGTCGCAACGTACACGGCCCGCAGCCGATCGAGGGGTAGCCCTGCGCGATCAGAGGGTTGACGGGGACGTTATGCCGCGCGATGTAGGCCTCGACGTGCCCGTCACTCCAGGCCGCCAACGGGTTCACCTTCACCAAGTGGTGCTTGCTGTCCCAGCTGACCAGCGGGGTATCGGTCCGGGAGGCGCTGTCGCTGCGGCGTAGACCCGAGGCCCACGCTTGGTATCCCGACAGCGCTTCGCGCAGCGGCTCCACCTTGCGCATCCGGCAGCACGCCGCAGCGTCGCGGCCGAAGAGGTCCTTACCGTGCGCTTCGTCTTGCTGGTCCACACTGAGCTTCGGGGTGATGGACAAGACGCGCACCGGCAAGCGGCGCTGCACTTCGGCGCGCGTGGCCAGGGTCTCTTCGAAGTGGTAGCCGGTGTCCAAGAACACCACCGACGGCTCGGGCGCGGAGCCTTCTGGGCGCACGCCGGCATACACCGTGGCCGCCAGGTGGGGCAGCACGGCGTCAGCCATACTGCTGGTGACCGCGAGGCCGTCGCCGAATTCGGAATAGGCCCAGGCGAGCACCTGACCGGCGCTGGCTCCCGCTAAAGCGTCCTGAGCCCACAGCGCCAGGCGTCGGAGTTCGTCGGTGCTGCGCGTCTCGGGCTGGACCTGAGCCCCGTAACCGCGCTGCGGCTCCTGCGGACTCCACCGATGCCGCGCGCGGGCCGGCGCTTCGAGTTGGGCGATGCTCACGCCAGGACCGCCTCATCAGCTCGGTGGGCCCAGGTGCCGAACGTCTCACCGGGGTGACGCTGATCGGACCAGGTGCGCACCACGCGCTCCACGTAGTCGGGCAGTTGCTCGGCACTGACCTTGACCCCTCGGATCGTGCGCCCGAGCTCGGGTTCTTCACGGTCTTCGCTGGCCAAGCCGCCGCCGAGGTGCACCTGGAAACCGGGCACCTGCTCGCCATCGACGGTGATGATCTGTCCCTTTAGACCGATGTCGGCGGTTTGGATGCGGGCACACGAGTTAGGGCAGCCGTTGACGTTGAGGGTGATCGCCTGATCCAGGCTGAGGTCCGCGAGGCGGGTCTCCAGTTCGGTGACCGTGGCTGCCGCCGTGTCTTTGGTGTCCACGATGGCGAGCTTGCAGAACTCGATGCCCGTGCAGGCCATCGTGTTACGGCGGAAGGGACTGGGGGCGGTGCGCAACCCCAAGGCTTCGACCGCCGTGACGACATGGTCGACCCGCTCGGTGGGTATGTCGAGCAGCACCAATTTCTGGTGCGGGGTGAACCGCAACCGGTCGGAGCCGACCTGTTCGAGTAGGTCGGCGAGGGTCGTCAAGATGGTGCCACTGACCCGGCCTACCGTGGGGGCGGCCCCGATGTATCGCTTGCCGTCCTTTTGCTCGTGGATGCCGACGTGGTCGCTGGGGCCGGTGGGTGGCGGCGGGGGTGGGCCGTCGGCGAGCGCGCGGCCGAGGTATTCGGTTTCGAGGACCGAACGGAATTTCTCGGCGCCCCAGTCGGCCAGCAGGAACTTCAACCGGGCCTTGTTGCGCAGGCGGCGGTAGCCGTAGTCGCGGAAGACCTGAAGGACGCCGTGCCAGACGTCGGCGGCTTCTTCGGGGCGCACGAAGGCACCAAGGCGCTCGGCAAGGCGAGGGTTGGTCGAGAGGCCGCCACCGACCCACAGGTCGTAGCCAATCCCGAGCTCGGGGTGTTCGACGCCGATCAGGGAGATGTCGTTGGTTTCGTGCACGACGTCGAGGCTGGGGTGGCCGGTCATGGCGCTCTTGAATTTGCGCGGCAGGTTGGCCAACTCGGGGTCGCCGATGAAGCGTTCGAGGATTTCGTCGATCACCGGGGTGGGGTCGATGAGTTCTTCGCTGGAGATGCCGGCCAGCGGGCTGGCCAGGATCACCCGGGGCACGTCCCCGCAGGCCTCGGTGGTCTGCATACCGGCGGCTTCGAGGCGTCTCCAGATTTCGGGCACGTCCTCGATCCGGATCCAGTGCAGCTGCACGTTTTGACGATCGCTGATGTCGGCGGTGTCCCGGGCGAACTCGGTGGAGATCTCACCGAGCACCCGCAGTTGGTGGGCACTGACCGCTCCCCCGTCGATACGGATGCGCAGCATGAAGTACTCGTCGGAGAGTTCGTGCGGCTCGAGTTGGGCGGTGCGACCACCGGGTATGCCGGGGCGACGCTGGGTGTAGAGCCCCCACCACCGCATCCGTCCGTTGAGATCGTCGACCCCGATCGATGCGAACCCCTGCTTGGAGTAGATCTGCTCGATGCGCTCGCGAACGTTCAGCCCGTTATCGGCGGCTTTGAGCTCCTCGTTGTGGTTCAGCGGGGCGGTGCCATCGACCGCCCACTGCCCGTTGGGGCGAGGGGTGCGGGCCGGGCGGGAAGTGCGGGGCGGTGCTGCGTTCGATGTCATGGGATCCTCACGGAGTCTGGCGGCGCGCGAGGCGGGCAAACTCTCTAAGGAGGAGGATCGACCGGGCTCACACGCCCGGTCGGCGGCTCAGGTGAGCCAGCGAAAGTGGGGCGCGGTTAGCGCATCCCACACATCAACGTGCTGCTGACCCGGAGCAGGTCGATATAGCGTCGCGAGACGAGTCGGTCCTCCGGGCGGTTGATCACCGGAGAATCATAACCACAGATCTGGATATACATAACATTGACTACGCTCTTCGCTTAGGCAGTGCCGTCCTGCGCGAGCAACGCGAAGGACACCAACCAGTGCGTGGCCATGAAGTCGCCTTCGGTGATCTCCGGCAGCACGCCCTGCACCAGCATCTGCGCCGCGTCGAGCAAAACCTGGCTGCGCCGGCCCGGCATGGCGGCAGCGATCTCGCGTATCGCCCAGGCCCGCGACAGCGCTAACCCGTGTAGGTGCACCAGCTGGCCGTCGGTGCGGTCGCGCACCTGCGGCGCGTGCAGTAGCCCAGCATGCTCGCCCTCGCCCAGCCCGGGCAGGAAGCGGGCAAGCCACTCGGCGTACTCGGGCCCGCTCAGCACGTGCTGCATCAGCTCGGCTTCGCTCAGTGCCGGTGACAAGAAGTCGGTGCCGCTGGGCTCGAAGCGCGTCGGGTATGCCGTGTCGCCGCCGAACCAGTCCACGGCCCGCGCCTCGATCGCCGCCACCACGTCCACGCGACCCAGCGAGGTGTATGCCGTGTGCGCCAGCGACAGCGCGAACGCCGAGTTGCCGTGGGTACCGTGTCGCACCGGGTAGACCTGCCGCAGCAGCCAGGCCAGTAGGTGCTCGGCGACCACGTCGACCAGCGGCGCGACCGCACCCCACCAGCGCTCGGCGCCGTCCAGTTCGCTCGCGCGCAGCCGGACCCCCAGCAGCGCCGCCCAGGCCCAGCCGTAGGGCCGCTCGAACCCGGGCCGCGACGCCAGGTATGCCGTCTCGACCGCCAGGTGTTCCGGGGTCAGTCGCGCCTCGAGCAGGGCTCGCACGGGTTCGGTCTCACCGGCCTGCTCCAGCCGGTCGCCATACCGCTCGAGCAGGGTCAGCAGACTCCAGGTCATGTGCACACAGGAGTGCCAGTCCAGGCTTCCCCAGAACGCCGGATGCAGCCGATGCGGCGTGATGTCGGTGTCGGAGCGGTCTTGGGCGACGTGAGCCGAGGAGTAGGGGTAGGGCCGCTCGATCACCTCGCGGGCTATGCGGGCCCAGTCTGCTGCGTGTTCGGCGGTTAGTGAAGACGTCATCTCCCCTTCTTACCCTGATCCGATCCCGCCGAGGCCACGCCGAGGCGGGCAGCTACCGCGTGAAGCCGCTGCTCCCTGGTCCACAACGCGGCGTCGGACGTCAGCAGGGTCGAGGCCAGCAGGTGCGCGTCGACATACCCGATGCCGAGGCCAAACACAAACAGCCGCTGGTCCTCGATAAGCCTCATGACCTCCAGGATCGTGGCCTGCACTGCGGTGGGGAGATTGCCGAGGAGCACTAGCACCTCGGCACGGTTCGACAGGTGGCCCAGGGCTAGTTCGCCGGTGACCCATGGATGGGCAAGCACCTTGCCATCCTCAAGCAGGCTCACAAGCTCGGCGTCCCCGGCTCACAGATGATCGATCCAGACGGAGGTATCGACCAGGATCATTCGGGGGTGCGACGGCGCGGTGGCGCTTCATCAATGTCGGGCTCACTGCCGCCGATTCGCGCGAGGCGCCGTGCGCTTTCGCGCTCGATGAGAGCGTGCAGCGCCTGACGCACCAACGCATTCTTCTCGCCCATGCCCGAAAGCCGTTGCGCCTCTCGCATCAGGTCGTCGTCTAACGCCAAGGTCGTTCTCATGAGGACCTAAGCACGTCTTTCTTCATCATTTGATGACCATATGCGTGCCTTAATCTGAACGCAAGTACCCAGACCATGCAGCCACTGCTCGATAAGTCCCGATAGTGCTGCAGCCATGCCGTGACGAGCGAACCACCCGAGCACCCCGTCGATGTCCGTGCAGCGTCGGCCAGGTCAGCGTGGTGCTAACGGGCGAGTTCCCCCCACAACTCTCTGCGCCGCCGGTAAAAGTTTGATCTTTAAAGTCAGCAGCGCCCCTACGAGAGGCATCGACTCGGCAATATCGCTCTTTCGGCCTGCGAGGCTAGTTGCGTTTACGAGGAAAGCTGCCCAGTCACGGACGTCCCACAGGCAGGCTTGTCGACGCCGATGCTTGGAGGAATGATGCCACGAATGCCGACGGGCTCACGAGAACGTGGCATCCAGCTGACCTGGATGATCATTGATGCCTGCTGCTGGGTGTTTGCCGCGATCACCACGGCGTGGATTCGCTACCAATACGATCTTGAGGCCACGCTGTCTGCGGGCATCGCCACGGTTGCCGTCGTGGCCGCAATCCTGCACATCGCTATCGGGTGCCTTCTCGGGCCGTATCTGGTGAATCACATCCGAGGATCGTTCGAAGAGGTCTCCGGCGTCGCCCGCTCAACCTTGATTACGGGCCTTGTCCTCATGTGCTGGGTCTTAGTCTTTAGTTCTGCAGGCGTGCCTCGTTCGGTGCCCGCGTTTGGCGGTGCCATTGCATTGGTCTTAATGCTCGCGGCGAGATTTGTTGTGCGGGCGTATCGATCACGTAGTGCGGCGCATCGCTCGGCGGAATCACGGGTCATCGTCTTCGGTGCCGGTTTGGCCGGGCGCCGGTTGGTGCACAACCTCATTCACGACGATCAATCGACCTTCCACCCTGTCGCTTTTGTCGATGACGACCGCCGTAAGCGCAAACTTCGTGCCGAGGGCGTGCCCGTTCGGGGGGGGCGCAACGACATAGCAGCGATCGCCGAGCGATACGAGGCCACTCACTTGGCCGTCGCCATCCCCCAAGCCGACGCGGCGATGTTGCGAGAGGTCCAAGAGATCGCCGAGAAGGCAGGTCTCGAACTCAAGGTGCTGCCCACCCTGTCAGACCTGCTGAGCAACGACCCCGGGGCCCAAGACTTGAGAGACATCAACCTCGAGGATCTGCTGGGACGACGTGCGGTCGAACTCGACCAAGAGGCCATCGCTGAGCAGATTCACGGAAAAGTTGTGCTGGTCACCGGTGCGGGAGGCTCGATTGGGTCGGAACTGTGCCGACAGATTTCCCGTTACCAACCCGCCCGTCTGCTGCTTCTGGATCGGGACGAGTCAGCGCTGCACGCCACCCAATTGTCAATGACTGGCCGCGGACTGCTCGAGGGAGAGGACTTGTTGCTCGCCGATATCCGTGACGCTCCGACGCTGCAGGGACTCTTGGATCAGCATCGCCCGGATGTTGTGTTCCACGCCGCCGCGTTGAAACACCTCAGTCTGCTCGAGCGCTATCCGCAGGAAGCCTGGCAAACCAACGTGCTGGGAACGCTCAATGTCTTGCAGGCAGCGGCCTACAGCGGCGTCGGCACTTTTGTGAACATCTCCACCGACAAAGCAGCGAGCCCGACGTCGGTGCTCGGATACAGTAAGCGAATCGCGGAGCGGCTCACCGCCGACTTCGCGCGGACGCATCCCGGTCGCTACGTTTCCGTGCGGTTCGGCAACGTCCTGGGATCCCGTGGTTCGGTTGTACCCGCTTTTACCGAGCAAATACGCCGTGGGGGGCCTGTGACGGTGACCCATCCTGACGTGGAGCGCTACTTTATGCTCATCCCTGAGGCCTGCCAGCTCGTTCTGCAGTCCGCAGCCATCGGCCGGGACGGCCAGGTCATGGTGCTTGACATGGGCACGCCCGTCAAGATCGTCAAGGTAGCCCAGACGCTGATCGAGATGTCAGGCAAGCAGATACCCGTGGTCTACACCGGCCTGCGTCGCGGGGAGAAGCTCACCGAGGAGTTGTTCATGGCGGGAGAGCACCAGCAAGCGACCGCTCATCCTCTGGTGTCGGCGGTCGGTGTGCCGTCTCTGAACCCGTCAACCGACGATGTCTTCCGTTTCGGCCCACCCAATGCTGAGACGCTCCAGCGCGTTCTTGTGGATATGGCGCAGGCTTCGGACCGCGCCCTGTCGTGACCACCCCCTCGGCCATCGCGTTCGCATGCGCATTCCTCGTGACGTTCGCGCTGACACCGGTTGTCACGGCGAGTCTTCGCCGTACCGGTCGAATGGACGTACCCAACGCCCGCTCCTCGCATTCCACGGCCGTCCCCCGCGGTGGTGGATTGGCCTGCGCAGCCGGCGTTGGCGCGGGCCTGGCCGTCGCACACCCTGAGACAACTGCCCTGGTCTACAGCACCTTCGCGGCCGTCACGTTATTGACCGTCGTGGGATACCTGGACGACCATGTGTCCCTGCCGTCCTCCGCCCGGTTGCTCGTGCAGCTCTCGAGCGGTGCCCTGGTAGGAGCCCCGCTCGGTGTGGGCTGGGCCATCGTGGCTTCCGGGGTCTTCGTCGTCCTGGTCAACTGCGTCAACTTCATGGACGGTATTGACGGCATCACCTCGGCGACCATGCTGGGCTGGGGACTGACGGCGATGTATGTGGCGGGGTCCCACGACATACCCCTTCTTGGCGTGCTGGGCCTGGTCACCGCCGCGACTGCACTGGGCTTCCTGCCGTGGAACGCCCCTCGCGCACACGTCTTCCTCGGCGACGTCGGCAGTTACCTCTACGGTGGACTCGTGGCGTCCGGGACCGTTCTGGCCATTCAGGCCGGTGTGTCGGTCGCGGTCGTGCTGGCTCCGCTGACCGTCTACCTCTTCGACGTCGGGCTGACTCTCCTTCGCCGAGTCAGGCGTCGGGCACAGATCCTCGATGCGCACCGGGAGCACATCTACCAACGACTGCCGGTCGAGGTCGGATTGAGCCACGTGATGGTCACCCTCTACATCACCACCCTCAACGCGGTCATCATCACGCTGTGGCTGTGGGCACCAGCCTCGCTGGCCGTCGTCTTCACCGCCGCCGTGCTCCTCGTCTACGCATGCTCGGTCCCCCTGGGCACACATTTGTTGGTCAAGCACCGTGAGAGGCAAGCGTCATGAAGTCCCGAGTAGGTCTGGTGACCCAGTGGTACGACCCCGAACGGGCGTCGGCTGCCCAGTCCGGCGTCATCGCCAGGAGCCTGGTCGCCCACGGTCACGACGTCGACGTCGTGACGGGATTCCCCAACTACCCCACCGGCAAGATCTATGACGGGTACTCACTCAAGTTCTACCAGCACGACGTCGAGGGAGGGGTCCGGATCCACCGGGGCCCTCTCTACCCGAGCCACGATGCCAATGCGGCGCGCCGGTCACTGAACTATCTCTCGTTCGCCCTGGCGTCAACCCTTATCGCTCTTCGCCACCTAAGCCACGTCGACGTCTGTCTCGTCCACGCGACCCCGGCCACCGCTTCGGTGCCGGCCATGGTCATGCGACGGCTGCGCGGTCTGCCGTATGTCGTGCACATCCACGACCTGTGGCCGGACTCTGTGCTCGCCAGCGGCTTCCTCAGCAGCTGGCAGAGCCGACTCGCAAAGCGGGCGCTGCATACTTTCTGCGACTCGATGTACAAGCACGCCGCCGCCATCGCGGTCACCTCGCCCGGCATGGCCGACCGGATCGCGCAGCGCGGAGTTCCGCGGTCAAAGATTCATTTCGTGCCGAACTGGGCTGACGAGGAGGTCTTCGAGCCCACTGAGGTGGACCAGCAGCTACGCCGTGAGCTCGGACTCCTTGCCCCCACCACGGTGATGTATGCCGGAAACCTGGGTGAGTATCAGGACCTTCGCACGGTGGTCTATGCCGCTGCCCTGCTGCGTGACCGTGCGGACATCCAGTTCGTGTTCGTCGGCGAAGGTGTGCAGCGCAACGCCCTGGAACGGCAGGTCGCGGATCTCGGGTTGCGCAACGTCGTGTTCACCGGCCCGCGAACCTTCGCTGAGATGCCCCGGATGCTGGCCTTCGGCGACCTCCAGCTCATCACCTTGGCTGACCTGGAGATGTTTCGGACGACTTTGCCCAGCAAACTCGTGGCGACGTTGGCGACTCGCCGTCCAGTGCTCGGCGCGCTCATCGGAGACGCTGCGGAGCTGGTGCAGCGCAGCGGCGCCGGCGAAGTGGTGCCGCCCGGTTGTCCGCGTCAGATGGCCGAGGCCATCGACCGCTTTTCTCAGCTCGACCCGGCCGATCGGGACGCTCGTGCGGCGGCCGGACTGCACCACTACCACGAGCATCTGGATCGGCACACCGTAGCCACGCGTCTGAGCAACCTCCTAGAGGACGTTGCTCGACAGGGGGTGCACAGCCGATGACCGTCGCCGTGGTCGGCGCCAGCGGTTTCGTCGGTGCAGCAGTGGTCAAGGCCCTGGCCGACAGGGGTGTGGAGTCGCGGTCGGTCGTCACGCCACGTCTTCTCCCGATGGACCCGGAGGAGGCAGCAGACGCGGTCGCACGCTCCACCCCCGCGATTCACGACCTGGCGAGCACACTCCAGGGATGTCGTGCCGTGGTCAACGCGGCAGGTGACCCGGATGCCTCCTCGCGTAATCTGCCGGCTCTGATCGCCGCCAACGCCGCAGTACCGCTTCTGATAGGTCAAGCCGCCGTCCTCGCGGATGTCCCCCGATTCGTGCATGTCAGCAGCGCCGCAGTGCAAGGGAGCAAGGGCGTCTTGGACGAAACCCTCGACACTCAGCCCTTCTCCGCCTACTCAGCATCGAAGGCACTAGCCGAAGGACTCTTGCTCGACCTCCTAGATACACGCGTGGTCGTCTACCGACCACCGGGAGTACACGGGGCCGATCGTCGGATTACCCGCACCCTGGTTGCCGTCGCCAGGTCGCCGTTGGCCAGCGTCGCGGCACCGGGCACCGCGCCCACTCCTCAGGCTCACATCGACAATGTCGGCGACGCCGTGGCCTTCCTTGCGGTTTGCCCGGAGCAACCACCCGCGATCGTGATGCACCCGTGGGAGGGTTTCACCACGGCCAGCCTGCTTCATCTGCTCGGCGCCCGTGAGCCCCTGCTCGTGCCGCGCCGAGTGGCGACCGCCGTTACCTCACTCCTGCATCGCGTCGGCACTAGGGTGGAGCCGGTGGCCGCCAACGCCAGACGGCTGGAGATAATCTGGCACGGTCAGCGCCAGGCGGGGAGTTGGCTCGAGCGAGCGGGCTGGACGCCACCAGCGGGCGACGACGCTTGGGCTCAGACGGCTACCGCGGCACGACAAACCCGCACTTCGAAGACAAGGAACTTGGCATGGAGGCAGTAGCCGGCAAAACGGTCACCATCACGGGCGGCACCGGGTCCTTCGGGTCCACGATGGCCCAGGATCTGTTGACCAAAGATGTCGCCGGAGTCCGGATCCTCAGCCGTGACGAGGCCAAGCAGGATGAGATGCGGCGCACGCTCAACGACGAGCGGTTGCGCTTCTTCCTCGGCGACGTCCGCGATGCCCGCAGTGTGCGCGACGCCCTGCGGGGCACCGACTTCGTCTTCCATGCCGCTGCGCTGAAGCAAGTTCCCTCGTGCGAGTTCTTCCCCGACCAGGCTGTCCAGACCAATGTGAACGGGTCCAGGAACGTGGTCGACACGGCCGTGCGCGAAGGCGTCCGCTCGGTCGTCTGCCTCAGCACCGACAAGGCGGTCTATCCCATCAACGCCATGGGGATGTCCAAGGCGCTGATGGAGAAGACCGCTCAGGCGGTCGTGCGCAACAACCCGGGCACCGACACCACCATCTCGGTGACCCGATACGGCAACGTCATGTATTCCCGAGGGTCCGTGATCCCGCTCTTCCTCGACCAGATCCGACGGGGCCTGCCGCTGACGATCACCGAGCCGACGATGACGCGCTTCCTGATGAGCCTGCACGCTTCCGTGGATCTCGTATATCACGCGTTCACCGGCGCTGAGCCAGGCGACCTGTTCGTGCGCCGCGCGCCAGCGGCAACCATCGAGACCCTGGCGCGCGCAGTTGCCCACGTCGCGGGAGTCCCCGACCACCCGGTGCGCATTCTCGGGCCACGGCACGGTGAGAAGTTGCACGAAACGCTCCTCAGCCGGGAAGAGCGTGCGCTCGCCGAAGACCAGCAAGACTATTTCAGAGTGCCGCTGGACGCCAGGTCGTTGGACTACTCGCTGTACTTCGACAAGGGGGACCGGGACGCGACCGAAGCCCAGGACTACACCTCGGAGAACACCGAACGGTTGGACCTCGATGGCACCGTCGCTCTCCTGCGGACCCTTCCGGAGCTATCGGACACTTATGGCCTGGCGGAAGGGTCCACGCCATGACGGGCCGGCTCAAGATCGTGACCGTCGTCGGCACCAGACCGGAGATCATCCGACTGTCCCGGACCATCGAGGCGCTGGACCGCGTCACCGACCATGTCCTGGTGCACACCGGGCAGAACTACGACTACGAACTCAACGAGATCTTCTTCAGCGAACTCGGGATCCGCGCGCCCGACCACTTCCTCAAAGCCGATGCCACGACCTTGGGAAGTCTCTTGGCGGACGTGCTGACTGGCACCGAGCGGCTCCTGCTCGACATCCAGCCAGACGCGGTGGTCATCCTGGGCGACACCAACAGCAGCATCAGTGCCCTCATGGCCCGGCGCCTGAAGGTTCCGGTCTATCACCTGGAGGCGGGCAACCGCTCCTTCGACGCCAACGTGCCGGAAGAGGTGAACCGCAAGATGGTGGACCACGTCGCCGACTACCATCTCGTCTACTCCGAGCACTCCCGTCGCAACCTCCTGGCGGAGGGCATCCGGCCAGAAACCATCGTCCTTATCGGGTCACCGATGCGCGAGATCTTGTCGCACTACGAGAGCGACATCGGTGCGAGCACGGTCCTGCCCCGCTTGGGTCTGGAGCGTCGCGGTTATATTTTGGCGAGCGCGCACCGTGAGGAGAACGTCGACGACAGTACGCGCCTGACGATGCTGATCACCGCGCTGGAGGCCGTAGGGAAGCAACAGGCGTGCCCGGTCATCGTCTCGACACACCCGCGGACGAGGAAGCGCCTCGACGCCCTCGGGCTGCTGGAGCAGACCACGCTGGACCTGCACCCGCCGTTGGGCTTCCTGGACTACGTGCAACTGCAGCGGTCGGCCAGGTGTGTCATCTCCGACTCCGGGACCATCTCGGAGGAGTCGACGATCCTGGGCTTCCCGGCCGTCACCATCCGAGACGCCATCGAGCGGCCCGAGGCCATCGACGCGGGGGGGATCATCACGACGGGTCTTCGCCCGGCCGATGTGGTGGACGCCGTCTCGATGACCATCGCCCAGCATCAACAACAGGGTCCTGTGCAGGCACCGCTGGAATACAGGGTCACCGACACCTCCCGTCGTGTGGTCAACACGATTCGGTCCACCGTGTCGACGCACCATCAGCGGTGGGGGATCCGCACACCGCAGCGCCGGCCAGCTCCGGCTTCCCCGGCGACCACCCCCGCAACGGTCGAGGTGGTGCTATGAAATTCCTCGTCCTGGGTGTCGGTGGCATGGCTGGCCACGTCGTGGCCGGTCATCTTCGCGAAGCGGGACACACGGTCGAGACCGTGGCACGTTCGCAGACGCAGGTCACTCCGACCTTTTTGCTCGACGTCCGCGACGTCGACGCACTGGACCAGATCGTGCAAGACGACGCCTACGATGTCGTCGTCAACTGCGTGGGTATGCTGATCCAGGCCAGCGAGCAGAACCCTCCGGACGCGGCGTTCGTCAACGGCTACCTGCCCCATCACCTGGCAGAAACCCTCGCTGCATCCTCGACGCGGTTGTTCCATCTCAGCACCGACTGTGTCTTCTCCGGCCAAAGCGGTCCGTATGACGAGCAGTCGGCATACGACGGGCAGCGCATGTACGACCGGTCGAAAGCCCTCGGTGAGGTCCGGAACGACAAGGACCTCACGCTGCGTATGTCGATCATCGGCCCCGAGCTGGGCGCGTCGGGCACCGGCCTGTTCGACTGGTTCGCGCGGCAGCAGGGACAGGTCCAGGGGTTCACCGGAGCCTTGTGGAACGGGATCACCACCATCGAGTTCGCGCGCTGCGTCGAGCTGCTCGCGAGCGCCGAGATCGCGGGCCTGATCCATCTGGTGCCTCAAGACTCCGTCACCAAGTTCGAGCTTCTGCAACAGTTGAACGGCGTGTTCGAGCACGGGCTCGAGATCGAGCCGGTCAGCAGTTATCAGGTCGACAAACGGCTGAGTTGCACACGCACCGACCTACCGTGTGACGTGGCGACCTACGATCGGATGTTGGCCGACATGCGGTCGTGGATGGTGCGACACGCCGCCGACTATCCGCACTACCACCACCTACTCACCGAATGACGTGCTTGCGGTGAGCGTCGACGTCGCGCGGCTCCTGGGCAGCGATTCGACCATGTTGGGTGAGATAGACACGGCTCACGTTGGGCGGGCCGGACTGTCCCTCTCCCGCGGACGGTTCCCCAAGTCGGTCCCTTCGGTCGACCCCAACGAGGATGCTGTGCTGGCCGCCCAACGCGCCGACCGGTATCTGCTGGCTGTCGCGGACGGACACCACGGGTTCGATGCCGCATTGGCAGCGATCCAGCACGTCGAATCCACCAGCTCGCCGATCCTCTGCGATGACCGCGACGGTCGCACCGTCCTCCGCGAGCTCTTTGCGCAGGCTCGCGAACAGGTGGCTCAGGCTCTGACGTCTCATGAGGACATCCGTGGCGAGAGTCGCACCGCATTGAGCGTCGTCCTGGTGCACGGCCGCGAGGCATGGGGGGCGACCTGCGGTGACTCCAGCATCTTCCTGGTGCGCGGGGGCAAGGCCCGCTCGCTGACCTCACCGAGTCGGTTTCTTGGGCCGCAGACACCGACCCCCTCCGTCGTTCGGTGGCGGCTACGTGTCGGAGACGCCCTTGCGCTGGTCACCGACGGATTCACCGACTACCTGAGCCAGCCGGTCGGGAACACCCTCGCCGGTGCGCTCCGTGACCCCGATCCTGCGCACGCCGCCCAAGGTCTGGCCCGCGCCGCCTTCGCCGGAGGCGCCGGCGACAACATCGGCGTTGCCGTCTTGTTGCCCGGAGAGAGGTCTCGCCGCCGACAGGAGGGGTCGCAATCGATCAGATGACACCTCCCCCTAGAGGCCCCAACGATTCAATCCACCAACCGACGTCCCCCGGCACGCAGTCCAGTCGTCGATTCTGGACGCTGTTGGTCCTGGTCCTGGTGATCACCGGCGCGGCCCTGGCGCTCGGTCACTACGGAGTGACACCGCTCACCATCACGGGAGCCGTGACCGCAGTGGTTGCCGCACTGTTCAGTGGATGGCGTGCACGCTCGGATCGGGAACCTGTCACACCTGTTGCGCTCGGTCCAGCACGCAGAGCACTGCTCACGAGCGCAGCGTTGAGCACGGCAGCCGTAGTCGGTGAAACCGCTCGCCGCCGCGACAACCCACAACCCGATGCCAATGCCAATGCCGATGCCCATGCCCATGCCGACGTCGTTTCGCTTACTGACTATGGCGACCTAGCAATAGACCGCCGTGACGGTGCCGACCCCAGCACATGGGACTGGACACCAGCCTTGCGCGAAGCCGTGCGGGTGGCCGCGACCAAGGCCCGGGTGAGTCGCCAGCTCGAGAGCGGGTCGGCATACCGCCGGACCGGCCTGCCCCCCATCCGCATCCCAGGGGGCAGTTACCGGATCACGGGTAGCGTCGCTCTAGAATATCTGCACGGTCTGAACATCGCCGGGGACGGACGTCAGGTGAGCTTCCTGGCCCACGAGGGTGACGGTGCGCTTTTCGATGTCCACCGCTCGAGCCTGATCACGTTTACCGGGCTGAGCATCATCGGGCGAGACCCGTCAGTTGCGGCCGATGCCGATATCCGTGGTCTGCGTGAGGGATCCTGCGCGGTGCGCTTCGCGGAGGCCGCCGCAGACGACAACGAAGATGGCGGCAACACCTACGCCTGCACCTTCAACAGTGTGGAGGTCAACGAGATGCACCGAGCCTTTGTTTTCGCCGGTGATCAGATGACAGACGGAATCATCTGGAACGGCCTGCGGATGCGGGACAATTTCATCGACTTCGACTACGCCAACGGGCAGGCCGTCAACCATCAGTTCTTCGGTGGTGAGGTGCTCTACGGCGTTTCCTACCCCGAGGAGTCCTACGCGCAGCGCCTGTCGAAGTGGACCAGCTCCCCCGACCTCCGTGACGGTGCTGTGTTCAACATCTCCACGGGCGGTGACGTGTCTTTCTTCGGTGGCTCGCTCATCGTACGCAAACCCACGTTGGCTTTCGCCCCACCAGCACAGGTCAACTCGACGGACGTGGTGTCGAACACTTTGGGCTACAACTTTTTCGCCACCCGGTGGGAGCTCCGAGAACGCGACGTGGGTGGAGATCAGGCAGGTCTGCAGAGATGCACCTTGGTCAGGTGGGTCGTGCCGGTTTCCGACAACCGTAGTGTACAACCCACCCTGCGCTTCGACGCCTGCCGGTTTGTCATGATCGCCGACGACGTCGACCTGCTGTATGTGGCTAACGCCGTGGCGATCTCCTGGGACGGGTGCCGCGCCTTCCCACCGTCGCGCGCCCGGCTGGTATCACTGGTGAACCCGGCCACCGCGCGGCTGCCCGGCGCCTTCCTGTCCGAGGCATCCAGCGTGCTGCCGGTCGTCCGGCGCCAGTTGGTGGCCACGGACGATGGGATCGACCATGTGATACAGGTGAACCCCCGCGGTGCCCCGGACATTGGTCAGGGCAGCAGCCCGGCCGGGTTCTCCACTGTGGTGAGTGGTGTGCCGAGCATCGCGCGCCGGGTCATCCATCGCCAACCGGGCGGCTATCTGCTCACCCAGGGACAGCAGCGGCTGGAGGTCCAGTTGCGCGTGCCGGCTGGGGCCCTCCTCACCGAGGTCGGTGCGGCTGTGATCCCGACCGGCGAGCCGATCTCCGTCACCCTCAGCAACGAGGCAGGGACCATCGCCACCCTCACCCCGGGCCCGGCCGGACGCATATCAACCCAACCGGTGGAGCAGTTCGTGACCTCGGGGTTCTTGACGGTCAAGGCATGGCGCACGGGTGTCGCACCGGTGTCCGGCTACGTATACGCGGAGTACTTCTGATGATGGACAGCGCGATGGGCGTGGTCGCGATGACTGGCGCAAGTGGACTCATCGGTCGCCACCTGCGGCCCGCGTTGGTCGACCGACCGGTGATCCTGCTGGGGCGTAGCCGAATCGACCCGGCGAGCAACGAGACATGGCGAGGTTTTGACTTGTCCGGGCCGGTGGACCTGTCGTTCCTGCCGCCTGGCTCATCGTTGTGCCACATGGCCTACGCGATGGCCGACGGCGTACAGAACGTGGCCTACACCCACCGTGCCATCGAGGCAGTCAACCGATGCGACACCGTCGAACATGTCGTCATGTTGAGCTCCACCTCCGTCTATGGCGCCCGTGTCGCAGGCGTCATCGATGAGGACACGCCGCTTCGACCAGATCGTGAGTACGCTCGAACGAAGGCGCTTTGTGAGAAGGCGTGGTTCAACCATCTGCGGTCCAATTGTCGACTCACCGTGCTCCGTCCCACCTCGGTCGTCGCCAGCGACGGGCCGGGGTTGGACGCTCTGGTGAACGACGCGCTGCACCATCCGGCCAGGAGCGTTGCGAAGAGATTCGTGCAACACCGCAACACCGTGCACTTCGTCGCGGTAGACAATGTAGTGGCTGCGATCGCCTTCGCCTTGGATAGGCAGGGCCCTTCGCGAGAGGTGTTCGTCGTCGCCGACGATGACGCGCCCGAAAATAAGAGCTACGCCACCATGCAGGACCACGTTCGCCTCCTACTCGGACGGGGGCCGCTGCATGTTCCGCCACTCCCGCGGCTATTGGAAAAGCCGATCGGACGGGTTATTGGGAAGCCCTTAGGTGTGGGTCGTCGATTTTCTTCTCGCCGGATCCGTGAGGCCGGCTATGTCCCTAGAACCGCCCTCGCAGACATGTTGCGAAGGGATTTCGGAAATTGATCGCAAGCGCTCGACCGGGGCACCCTCATGCTTGTTCTTGTGCGTTATGAACTGGGCCGTCTGGCCTGCCGACCAAGGACTGATAGAGCTCTAGGTGTGATCCTGCGGCGCGCTCCCAGGAGTAGTCACTACAGACGAGCCGCTGCAGCGATCGCCCCATCTGCGGCAGCTGGTCGCGTCGTGACAGCAGTTCGCGAAGTCCGTGGCTCAACCCCTCGACGGTGGCCGGAACCACCCGCCCACCGTCGAACTGCTCGACCTCCGGGAAGCCACAGACGTCAGTCAATAATACCGGAACCGCGCTGGCACCGGCCTCAAGCGCCACGAGCGACATCGCCTCGTGGCGGGAGGGCACCACCAGCAGCTGCGCTCGTCGATAGGCTGCCACCTTGACCGCCCCCTGCACCGACCCCAGGAAGGCCACGCGGTCGCTCAATCCCGCCGAACGCGCTTGATCCCGTAGGTGTGCGGCCATCCCCTCGTCGGGACCGGCGAAGACCACCCGGAGGTCGCCGAGCTGGTCGCGCACGCGCGCCACGGCAGCCAGCAACAGGTCCGGCCCCTTGATCGGGTTCAACCGACCCATGAACAGAAGGTAAGGGCGAGGATCGTGGCCTAGACGAGCGGACAGCTCGGCCTCCGCCGCCTGGACGGGTTGCGTGAACTCCTGGGGTGATACTCCGTTAGGTATGACGGTCACCGAGTGCGATGGCACGCCGTAGGACGAGAAATCGGCCACTTCCTCTCTGGTGATCGCGATGTGCGCAGCCGCCGTCCCCACCAACGCGGCCCCCACGAGTCGGTTGTAGTGCTGCTTGAGCCTTGCCGAGCGACCGTAGATCGGCAGGGCACCAGCAGGAGTGACGACGTGCGGCGTGCCCTGGCGCCGGGCAGCACGGTAGGCCAGCCCGTTGAGCACCGTCCAGTGGCCGCTGAGATGGACGATATCGGCCGAAGCCACCGCCGCCCGGACTCGCGCCTGCGCTGGCTCGGGGACGTAGAACCGGCGATTCAGACACCGTAGGGCAATGATGTCCGTCTCACCCACAGCAGCAGCCACTCCGGGCTCCAGACCGATATCCAGAGTCAGCACGGAGGTGCCCGTCCCTGACCTCGACAGCGCCCGGCAGAGGCTACTGGTCCGTGCCGCCGTGCCACCGCCGGTGACCGGATCCAACGAGGCGTTGACATGCAGCACGTGCATCAGCGCTGAGCTGTCGCTGTGGGAACGCTGGCACGCGCGCCAAGTCGATGGTGGGCCAACAGACCATGCCCGAGCAGCTTGACTGTCCGCGGGCGCAGGTTCCCCGGATATAACCGCAGACCCGTCGCCGCTCGTCGGAAGCCAACGACGTAGCGCTGGCTACGCAGATGGGAGCGGGCTGACATCAGATAGGCACTCGACAGCGCCTCTGCCCGCACCTGACGGGCCGCAAGCGGGACACCCGGAGCGGAGTAATAGCCGATGGTCACCTGAATGTACTCCTCCGACCGTTCGGGCGGCGCAGCGCGAAAGGTCTGCGAGGCGTCGTGCACGCGGAAGTCGGCTAGCGTCTTCGGGACACGCCGGCACGTCCCCTGAAGTCCAAGCCGAAGCCAGAATGCGTAGTCCGGAACGAGCTTGAGATTGGTGTCCCAGTACCCGGCAGCCTCTGCGGCGGGTCGTCGGAACAACGCTCCTGGCCCCGGCGGACAAATCCACGTGGCCAGCACAGCGCGGTAGTCGAACTCCGGTGCATGAACGGCCTTAATCGTCTCACCCCGCGCATCCAGCAAGCGATAATCGGGATACACCAGCACGGTTTCCGGCTCCTCCTCGAGAACCGCTACCAGCGTCGAGACCGCCGATACGTCGAGGACATCGTCAGCGCTGAGGTAGCCCAGGATTTCCCCCCGGGCCATGTTCCAGCCACGATTGAGTGTTGCGGCTTGACCCACGTTGGACTGCCGTTGCCACCGCAGTCGGCCGCTATACGACTCGAGCACCTGCGGCGTCGCGTCAGTTGACCCGTCATCAAGGACGATCACCTCGAGGTTGGGATAGTCCTGAGCCAGCAGGCTATCCAGCGCGTGCGAAAGGAAAGGGGCGTGGTTATAGGCGGGCACCACGATGCTCACCGACGGATCGGCTACCGTCACGGTGTCTCCCGAGCGACGCGACGCAAGAACTCCATCACTACGCCTGCCGAGCGCTCCCACGTGTATGGGGCGGCATAGCGGCGGGCTAATGCACCGTTTCGGTGTCGCAACTCAGGGTCCGTCAGCAAGGGGAGGAGGGCATCGTAGATCGAGGCTGAGTCCTCCGGATCGAAGTAGGTGCCCGCATCCTGCAGCATGGTCGGCATCGCCATGCGCTTCGAGCAGGCGATGGGCAGACCACTGGCCATCGCCTCCAGCAACGTGATGGGCCACGTCTCATCGGCGGAAGGGAAGATGAAGAGGTCGGCTTCGCGGTAGACATCCGGCATGGCATCGACCGGCACTTCACGCATTGCTGCCCAGCCCGCGGCATTATTGTCCGCTATGCTCCGCAGCAACTTCGCGCGTGCCTGGGGCTCCCCGCTGCCCACGAGATCAAGGTGCACGTCCAGCCCAAGGTCTTGACGTAGCCGGGCGACTGCGGCAACCACATGCCACTGGTGCTTGAACAGATACAGCGTAGACACACACAGGAGCCGTACGGGTCGCGACAGCTCCCTTCGGTCGCGGTCGGTTGCTCCGTCGAACGCAGCCGGAACCCCATTCGGAACGAGCGCTGATCGCGCGACCTTGCCAATCTGCTCAGACACCACCCTGCGGGTGTACTCCGCATGGAAAATGACACCCTCAGCGCGCCGGAAGCTGTGCAACAGTCGCAGGCGTGTGATCGCCAGCGCGCCCGCGAACTTCGAGGGACCGTATAGACGGTAGGAGGTTCGGACGAACGGCGCCATGACGTGGTGGATGGCGACGCGCGGAATGTGCGGGGAGCTGCCACGCAGCAGACCCGTCGGATGAAGCACGACGTCGGGCTCGAAGTCGGCAACGACCTTAGGCCAACCCACACGCCACCAGCGCAGGCGAGTCCACCTGCTCGGCGAATCCAGGTCCGGCTCAATCTGCAGGGTCACCTGGGGGTCCAACCGTCCAAGCCTCGCGGAAAGTCCTGGGGAGCAGACCAACAGCACGTCGACATCGCCCAGTGCACCTGAACCGAGAATTCCGGAGAGGTAGTGCAAATACCCGCCACTCCCCGAATTGCCACCATCCACCAGAACCTTCATCTTTCACTCCCATGATGCAGTCGTTCCTGCCTCGGCTCGGTCTTTAACGTATTCCGTGTCAGCACCAGAGCGAGGATCGCGATGGGCCAGTTCCGGACGGCAAAACTCATCAGCAACCCGCTCTCGTCCGAAAGCAACCGAGCCACCGTCCAGGCCACCAAGACGATGCTCGCCTCCTGTGGGCCCGAAAGGTAAGCAATGCCATGGACCAACCCACGGGTGAGTAGTCCAATTGCCACCGCGGCGAGCACGATGCCGGCGTAGCCGAAGTTGATATACCCCTCCCCAGGGGCGGACGGAAGGGCACTGTTTTGAGAATCACCAAAAACCCATCGCCCGAGCACGTCTCCGCTCACGGTCGGTGGCTCGAAGTCGATGCCAGCGACAATTTGAGGGATGAATGTCTCGTCTAGACCGTTGACTAGGGCCCCACCATAACTCGAGCCCATTAACGCATCCGACCTATCGTGCCGGTCCAGGATCATCACCATGGCGTCAAACCGGCCCAACCCCAGAACCTGAGTGACGTCCCCGCTGGAGTAGTCGTTGCCGACATAAGCATCGCCGGCCGCTCGCGACAGCACATTATCTTCCCCGTGCCTGGCCTGGGCCACGGCAAAAAGGAGAACAGCCACGAGCACTCCCAACGTCACCAGGGGCCTGTATTGGCGAGCCGTCCGGTAGCCCGCTGCATACATGAAGACGCCCACCGTGACCGCGACCAGAACGATCTCCGCGCGACCCCCGCTGAGTGCGACTCCACCGGTACTTCCGATCAACACCAAGACGAAGAGCCGGCGACCCAAGGAGGAAGGATGGGGGATCAAGAACTTCACGGCCAGACACCCCAGCACCACGGCATAGACGGGAAAGGCCGTATTGAGGGCCCAGACAAGGGGGCTGACCCCGCTGTCGAGTTGCGCGAAGTAGTCGAGCCGGGTAATCGCCGCCGTGGCCGCACCTGATACGCCCAGACCGCGAAGCACCAGCAACCTGGCCAAGATGAGGGGAATGAGAAGCGCAAGAAAGATGTACCCCACACGCGGTTGGGGACTCTGTATTCGGCTATCTTCGATCAGGCGCGCGCAGATACCGTCAACCCCCCTGCCTAATGTGAGAAAGAAGATCGCTTGGAACACGAATAACAGCAGCGCCGCTTGGAACACGAGAGGAATATCCGTGTATATCTGCCAGTAGCCCGTCGACAGCTGCTCGTATCGGAACGTCATTTCCGCTGCAGGCAGAGAAAAGGCGACGAACGCCCATAGGTGCAAGAAGCCCACCAACGACACAGGGCCGGTGCGGTGAAACGCATTGGCCGCACTCAGGACATTCCAACTGCAGTTCACTGCCGCCAGCGCGACCGTTGCCCAGCGCCATGGCTCGTCTGTTGCGGGGGGAGCTGGGGCCGTCACGACAGAGATCAACACGAGTAACAACGCAGCACCCCCCACGAGGAGACGAGGGGAGAAGGACTGCTGCGGTGTGCCAATCGCTGTCATGACCGACCCCGGATGTAGCCGTAGGCGAGTGCGCCCGGGAGGGTGATTCCCGTCACCGCCCATCGGTCGACCGGCTTCATCGCCGAGCGCCATTCGTTGTCCGCCCTCAACGCAACCCGTCCGGTGCGCAGCCGACCGGGATTCCCGCCTACTGTGTGGTTACCGGACAGGTCGGCGGCTCCATCCGCAAGGAAGCCCGGAGGTGCCGGAGCGCGTCCGGCAAACTCAAGAATCGAGTCGACTGACTTTGCGGGGCTGCGCACGAAATCTTCGTATCGCAGGCGCATGGAAGGCAGCGCTGCGGCATGCCGGTAGTGCTCGGCAAGCAGGGCCCAGACATTCCAGTCAAGGGCTGAACGCCAAGGGGCGTGCCTTCCCATGGGTGCCATCACACCTTCGGTGGTCACTTCAACCTTTGTGCGCGTCCACGAATAGGCCACCGCTCGAGGATCGCGCACCAGGTAGACAAAGCGGACGTCCAGACTATCGATGAGGCTGAGGAGATAACCGTACGAGGGGTATTTCGATGAATCGACAATAACGGCCGCTCCCGTCACCTCCGCCACAGCATGGTAGAGCCGCTCAAGAACGTCGAGGAGCGGAGCGTAGGCCTCTGCCAGGCGTCGGCGAACACCGGGGAGTCGGACAAACGGCGCCTTCCTCAACCGCATCGCCGACTCTCGCCAAGCCACGACCTCGCTCGCCTTTGGGGGGTGACCCCCGAAAGCCACATCCATCACGTGCTGCCACACCGGGCACGATGAGAACGGCCGGCCGCATCCGCAGATCCGGTCCTCCTGGACGTTCCTATCCCAGATGAACCGGATCTCACCCACCGAAAAGTGACCTGGGATCTCACCCAACACATTGTCTAGGATCGTGCTCCCGCTGCGCCCAGAGCTCGCGACGTAGATCACTGTGATCCGGTCGTTCATGCCCTCACCCCTCGTAGGTCTATTGCCCAAGGGAGAGCCGCAAGCGTCCACACGCCCGTCACTCGCCGAGCAGCCACCATCAAACCGATGTTTTGGGCAGATAGGCCGAGGGCAGAGGCGATGGCCGCGCCAGTCATGCCCCACATCGGCACGACGACCAGGAGCGCGATCACGGTGCTGATCGTGCTCACTGCCGTGACTATCAGCAGGACCCGCTGGTGACCCGTCATCGCAAGCAAAAGACCACATACACCCGTGACCACCGCGACCAGTTGCCCGAGCGATAAAAGTGCCAGCGCGAGCCCGCCGGCGCGGTAGTGCTCCCCGTAAACAACGGCGAGCAAAGGGCCGCCGGCAACGACAAAGACCGCCACCAGGGCGGCAGAGGGAATCGACGCGACCATCACCGTCACCCGCAGAACACGCTCGAGCCGGTCGCGGTCTCCGTCTGCATAGGAGCCTGCAATCACGGGACCTAAGACGCCGTAGATCACCATCAGCGGCATACCCACCAACGCGGCGGTCCTTACGGCTACGCCATACGCCGCAGTGTCGTCTGCCGGTGCCACCGCGCCGAGCACCCAGAGGTCGACCGTCGCCAGAACCGCCAGGAGGGCCGTTGTTGCGACCAGGGGTAGCGATACGGCGAGGATGCGTCGCGTCGCTAACTGAGGGGGAGTGGTCAGAGACGGGCCTCGCGGCAGGGCCCGGACGCGCTGACTCAGAATTTTCCCCCCCCACGACGCGCTCACGACCGTGCTCAGAAGGATCACGAGCAAGGCTCCCTCAACGTCGAGATTCCCTGCCGAGGCGCCCACGACGAGGAGGGCGACCACCGTCAACAACGAGGCGACCGGCCCGCTGTGAATGGACGCGGCGCGCATATCGGCGAATCCGCGGAAGCTCTCGGACGCCAGCGTCTGCACCGTCGTGACGAATATTAATACCCCAAGGATCAACGACAGTGATGCGGAACTCACGCCCCGAAAAAGGTTGTCGCCGAGGAGAGCGACCAGCACTGAGGCGACCAGTGCGACCAGCGCTGCGCATCGAAGCCCCAACCTCCACAGTGCGCCCAGTGATTGCCGCGCTGCCACACTCTCACCGTGCGCGAGGTGACCTGCCACGTAACGAACACACAACTGCCCCAGGCCTGCACCGGCCAACACCACGGCTAGCGGCACAAGGCTCAGCGCCAGGAAGTAGTAGCCCATGTCCTCTGGGGTTAACAAGCGAGTCAACACAACGCCGACGATCAGCCCAAGAGCGCTGACAACAAGACGACTGGCAAGGGACCATCCCGCTCCGGTTGCCACCTGACGGCCGAGGCCGACATTTCGATTCATCGCAATGCTCAGTTTTTCACGGTAGCTCGGTGGCTCCGAGACGAGCCAGTCCGTGTGCCCTTCTCCTTATCGGACCGCCCGTAGCTATACTCCCCGTAGCCGTAGCCCTTGCGTCGTGGGTCGGCACGGTTGAACACATAGCCGAGGGGGGGCGTGCCGATGAAGTCCAAACGCTCCCGGACCTCCCGCAAGAGACGAAGTGGCGTTCCCCGTGAAACCACGATGACGATGCCGTCCGCTTGACTGGCAATGGCGGACGTGTCGCTGACAGCAAGGACAGGAGGCGAATCCACGATGAGCAGGTCTGTGTCCTCTTTTGCGCGGGCCATCGCTCGACGAAACTGACCTGTCCGGAAGAATCCTGCGGGATCATCGAGCCGCCGCCCGGCCGGGACCACTGCTAGTGGGTCGTCCTCACCCAGCGGCATCAGCGCCGTGGCCATCTCGGTCGAAATGTTATCCACAGCGAGGTCAGTAAGCCCCGGTTCTGCCCGCACGCCCGTCAAGTTCGTGAGTCCACGGGCACGCTCATCGGCATCGACCATGAGAACGCGACGACCGTCGCGCATCGCCGCGATCGCCAGGTTGGCGGCGGTCACCGTCTTGCCGTCTCCGGGCCTGGCGCTCGTGATCAGTAGGGTCGCGCTGCTTCGACCTTCCAGGGCATAGCCGAGGGAGGAAACGAGGAAATGGTAGGCCTCTCCGGCTACAGTGTGTCTCGCGTCGTGGGCTGGCATCTTGCCGGAAGAACCAGCCGCAGCGAACTCCGGGACTTCACCCAGCAGGGGAACGCCCAATGCACGAGCGGGATCCAGCCGGTCGTCGGCCTTCTGCCGGTGTTCTGCTCGCCACCAAGCGTAGGCCATTGCCACAAGGAAGCCGAGAAACGCCGCGACGAGGGCCGCTCCGAGCGGGCGCGGCTGTGAAGGGCTAGCCGGTTCGTCCGCCTGCTCGAACAACTGCACTCCGGAGCCGTACAACGATGCGTCCACGGTCACCTGCTCAATCTGGGACTCAAGATCTGACATCTGTGCGCTCAGCGCCGCCCGCTGTGTGCTCAATCCCGCCAGTTGATCGGTGGTGTCACTCTCTTGGTTCGACGCCTCTTCCAATGCTTCATTCAAATCGTCTATGCGCTGCTGAAGACTGTCTCTTGAGGTCCCCAGTTCGTCCGCAGTGGTTTCTGCCTCTTCTCCGCTCGACTCGCGAACCTCCACCTCATACGAGCGAGCGACCGTATTAGCCAACTCAGCCGCGCCAGAGGCGTCCGGGTCCGTCGCCGTGATGCTCACGAGGTCGAGTTCTTTGGCCGGTTCGGTCGTCACCCTTGTCCGGATCTCCTTCACCGTGCGCTGTCCATCCATCTCTGCGGCGACGCGAGAGAGAACTGCGGTTGACGTCATGTACTCAGCCTGGTTGCGGACGTAGCGAGCGGGGTCCAGGACGGTCTGCCGCCGCTCATCGAAAACGCTCGAGCTGCGAGGATCATTCAACAATAGGGAAGCTTGTGCTGTGTACATAGTCGGCTGTAGGTGCGAGACCCCCCACCCCGCGAGGCCAAAGATCAAGGTCACCGCAACAACGAGAATCCGATGTCTCCAAAACACCGAGAGCAGACTTGGTCGTGCGGGAACATTCGTCTGATCCACCGGTAAGACGCCCTTTTCAATCGAGAGACAATGATGCCGAGAAGCCGTGGACCTGAGTTACGGCGGGCTGCTGATTTTGCTGGCCCATAAACGATCCCAGTTTATTCTAAGGCACAGGTCGCGCGATTGCGAACGCACAGAGAATGGCTTGGGCATTGTCCTTGCTCGAGCAACGCGTGGTCGAGCAGTTCAGTCTAGGACGCAACAACGGACCTTCTGCAGATAGTATTGCCCGGGAATGAGAGGCCTATTTTTTCTATAGTTTTGGCAAACTCCCCCATCGAATGTAGCCAGGCATCTCAGCAGTAACGTGTATCGGCCCACCGGTGTTGGCGGGCAACTCATCGTGAACGCCAGGTTTGGTTAGTGGTGTTGCGGAATCCGAAGGGGTCTTAGCCTCGGTGCTTCGCTAACCCGTTGTTGCGCCCGAAGGTTACCGGGTCGACATTGCGAGTGAACTGCCCTCATGCAGGAGCGAACTGCCGGATCGTCTCCAGAGGTCCGCCCGGGGTTAGTGTTCGACACGGGCCGAACTTACCGGCAGTGAGTCAGGTGGCCGGGCCGAGAGGCTCGGCAACCACCACGAAGTTGCTCTCGTAACTCCCGAGCTCGGGGCGCCACCGCCCCGAGCAGGTGATCAGGACCAACCGGTGCCCGCCGGTCTGCTCGAAAACTGCAGTGTCGGTTGCCAGCACGTCTTTGTCCACCAGGCTGGTTGAGACAACCCGGTAGCGTTGCTGGTACGCCCCGGAGCGCACCGTCACGACCTCGTCGACCTTCATGCTCAACAGCCGGGTGAAGATGCCCGGCCCCTGCTCCGCGGAGTCGATATGCCCAGCGATCACCGTCGAGCCGAACGGGTCCCCCGCGTACGAACTGCCGTCCCACCACCCCACATGTTCCACGTTTTCGGGGATTTGTAACTCTCCGTCGACAGTCTGCGCCGGCTGCACCGGGGCGGACAGGCCCCCCGGCAGCTCGAGGGACTTGGGCTCGAACCGGATCCGGCTACTGGCTGCAGGCACACCTTGCCGGACCTCCGGTGGGGGTCGGTCCCGGGCCTGGCTGGTTGAACCTTCCTCCTCGTTCGGGTGGTCCGGGGAGGTGGTCGCCGTGCTCGTCGACGAGAAGGACTGTTGCCCGACGGTGCCGCCGTCTGGGGCGGCGTCCACGGTCCCGCAGCCGGCGAGCAGGAGAAAACCCGTCCCGTACATCGCAGCCACCCGGACAAAGCGGCTCCGGAGAAGGACAGCGGTCACCAAAGCAGGTTGGCCAGCAACGCGTTCACCTGCATCAGGACGGCAACCTGGCCACCGGTTCCAGTGTTCACTATGTCGGGAGCATCCGATCCGGTGTCCTCGAGGTCGATCACGTGCACCGCGACATTCATCGTTTGGTTCTCGGGGTCGCCCACCGCATACACCCGGTTGAGGGATCCGCCCTCGACGGTGAGGTCGAGCGGCCCCAGGATGACCGGCGAGGTCTCTCCAGTGGGCACGATCTGGACCTCGTAGGTGTCCACCGGGACGACGAGGTTCAGAGATTCGCCGTTGGCCACGTTGGAAAACAACACCTGACCATCCACCAGGATGTCCGCAGGCGGAACTGCGGCGGTATGGGCAACGGTCAGCGAGGCCTTGTCGGCAGGCACTGCGGTCATATCGTTGGCGAACACGGTGACCACGGTGTCCTCAGTGGCACTGCTGCTCATGTGCACAACCAGGTCGGAGTTCGACCCGGCTTGGGTGGTGACCGTGTTGTCCGCGACGACCGAACCGTCCTCATCGGTGAAACTCACCTCGTTGCGTCCTGCGCTGACCGAGAAGGGGCCGACCACGTCGGTGGTGGCGACGTCACTAGCCACAGTCTTACCGTCCACCGCGACGTCAACGCTCTGGTCCGGCAGCCCTTGAACGATGTATACCGTGGCTTCGTCGGCGGCATGGGCGGGCGGCAGACCGATCGCCGCAGTTGCCAGAACCCCGACGGCGATTCCCGCGACGGTGACTACCTGGGGGTGCACGCGTGGCTTCATGATCATTTCTCCCTGTCTATACTCAGTGTTTGCTAGATCTATACCTCCCCCATAGTCTCAGGAGATCTGATAATTGCAACTAACGAGGCCAACGTGACCCCAACAACGGGTAGCGCCGTACGGGGAAAGGAGACCCAGGGTGAAGCGTGACCGGGCGCAGCAGTTGAGCCTTCTGCTGATCGCCGTGCTCTGGGTGGTTGCCGCAGTGTTCACCGCGTTGACCATTCGCGCGGTACTTTCCGACGACGAGCCGGTCGCTAGCCCTAGGCCGGAGGGCGCCGGGGAGACCACCACGCCTCCCGCCACACCGTCTCCCACCACGACCCCCGCCACACCGTCTCCCACCACGCCTCCCGCCACACCGTCTCCCACCACGACCCCCGCCGCGCCGTCTCCCACGACGACTCCCGCCACACCGTCTCCCGCCACGACTCCCACCACACCTTCTTCCACCACGACTCCCGCCACACCGCCTCCCGCTCCCGGTGAGACCCGCTCGGTGGCACCGGACGGGTTACCCACCGACGGGCCGGGAATCTCCGAGCCGGGAGTGCTGATGGTCATCGCCCCCTCCACCGGGGGGTCGTTCGACGTGACCGAGCAGGTCCGGTTGCCTTCCGCCATCAACGTAGTCGAGCTCGCCCCGGCTCAACTCTCCGGCGCTGGGAGCCAGTTCGACGATGCCGAACCGGTAGCGACCACGGTGCAGCTGAGCACGGACGGGCAGCCGATCGTGGTGCCAGACGGGACGGTCGCCGCACCGGTGAGCATCCCGGTGGATGGGATCACCCAGTTCGAACTCAGCTACCAGCTGGACGGAACCACCGTGCGCAGCGTGCCCGCCACAGCCCGTCGCGCCCTGGCCGCGATCTCCCCGCTAATCCAGGCGACGCCCGGTGACCTCCCAGTAGCCGTGGTCATCGTCGGCCCGGTCCTTGGCGTCAACTGCCCGCTGCTGACGTTGGCCGAGCAGTCCTGCGGGGTCGGATCAGCGCCGATGCTCCAGGTGGACCGGGTGCTCCCGCTGGACGACGCCGTGGTGACAGTCCAACTGGACCTGCCCAGGGCTTGACGAGCTGATGCTGCGGAGGTTTCGCCGTCCAAACGTGAGCAAAACCTTAGTTTAGTAACGCGCGCAACGAAATACGCGGAATATCAAATGGACAGCCCCCGCCAGTGTCTATACGCAAACTTTAGACACACTTTGCGTGGTCTTGACTGCGCATAGATAAACACCTGATACTTCGATGACTTGCAGCGAGGTGTAACTCCGACTCGGTCGGGACTGGCTGATGGGGTCGAAGGGATCGTGGCCGCGTGCTCGTTAATGGCAGATCGACAGACACGCCTCGATTGGGCCGGTCTTGGACGTCCCGCTCGGGGCTCCCGCCTACCGCAGGCAGGCTGCGCGTCCTGATTCTCTCGCTCGTGCTCGCCTTGGGCGGCATCGCCCCCATCCTGTCGGATCCCGCTGAGGCCAACGCTGCCACCCTTCCGCCTGATTTTCAGGAGACCGTTGTTTTCAGTGGGCTGACGAACCCTACTGCCGTCCGCTTTGCCAGCGACGGTCGAGTGTTCGTTGCCGAGAAGAGTGGGGTTATCAAAGTCTTCGACTCCCTCACGGATACGTCGCCGGAGACTTTCGCCGACCTCAACGTCAACGTCTACAACTTTTGGGACCGAGGTCTGCTTGGGTTGGCGCTGGATCCTGACTTTCCAGCCAAGCCATACGTCTACGTGCTCTACACCTACGACCACGAACTCGGTTCCACGGCACCACCCCCGCGCTGGGGGAGCCCTGGCGTGTACTCCGACCCGTGCCCGAACCCGCCGGGGGCGACCGCCAACGGTTGTGCTGCCAGTGGCCGATTGTCGCGCCTAAGAGCGGATGGAAACACGATGACCGGAGCCGAGAAGGTTCTGGTTGAAGACTGGTGCCAGCAATATCCCAGCCACTCGGTCGGTAGCGTCGAGTTCGGTCGCGACGGTGCCCTCTACGCCAGTGGAGGCGACGGCGCCAGCTTCAGCTTCGTGGACTATGGCCAGAAAGGATCCCCCGTGAACCCTTGCGGAGATCCGCCGGGTGGAGTCGGCACCGCGCTGACTCCACCGACTGCCCAAGGAGGTGCCCTCCGCAGTCAGGACCTGCGGACGGCCGGCGATCCAGTCACCCTTGACGGTTCCGTGATCCGGGTTGACCCTGCCACCGGGAAAGGGCTACCGACGAACCCGTTGGCCGGTGCTGCCGACGAGAACGCCCAGCGCATCATCGCCCATGGTCTACGGAATCCTTTCCGGCTCGCAGCACGTCCCGACACGGACGAGATATGGGTGGCAGACGTCGGCTGGCGCGGTGCGGAGGAAATCAACGTCCTTTCCCCCGGCGGTGCCGCGCCGACGAACTTTGGGTGGCCGTGCTACGAGGGCGCTGGGCGTCAAGCTGGGTATGACAGCGCCGACCTGAACATCTGCGAAGACCTATACGCGAGTCCGAAAGCGGTTTCCGCACCGCACTACGCCTACACCCACGACAACGCCGTGGTGCCCGGTGAGACCTGCCCAAACGGTGGCTCGTCGATCGCGGGCCTTCAATTTGGCTTGTCCGGTGGACAGAGTTCCTATCCAACTGAGTACGACGGTGCCCTCTTCTTCACCGACTACTCGCGGGACTGTATCTGGGTGATGCCCAAGGGCGCGGGGGGCAAACCCTCGCCAGGGCTCTTGAAACCCTTCGTTTCCGGCGCCGCCAACCCGGTCAATCTGCAGATCGGCCCCGGTGGCGACCTGTTCTATGTCGATGTCATCGGCGGGACCATTCGACGCATCCAATACACCAGTGCCAATCAGGACCCGATAGCCGTGGCCAAGGCCACCCCCACCTCGGGGGCGGTGCCGCTCACTGTGACCTTCGACGGCACCGGTTCCAGCGATCCTGATCCTGGCGACGCCCTCAGCTACGCCTGGGATCTAGACGGTGATGGCGAATTCGACGACTCAACCGCTGCGCAGCCAACCCGCACCTACACCTCCAAGGCTGACTACACCGCGTCTTTGCGAGTGGCCGACAACAATGGCGCCACCGCCACCGACTCGCTCACCATCTCGGCCGGCAACACGGCCCCGACTCCCACGATCGACATACCGAATGCCGGGGAAACCTGGGAGGTCGGCGACGTCATTAAGTTCTCCGGCTCTGCTACTGACGCCGAGGAAGGCAACCTTGCGCCATCGGCACTTTCCTGGGAGCTGATCATGCAGCACTGCCCTTCCAAGTGCCATTCACACCCGGTGCAGACCTTCGCCAACGCTGCGAGCGGCTCATTCAGCGCGCCCGACCACGAATATCCTTCGCACTTAGAACTTCGGCTCACCGCCACGGATTCAAGAGGCCTCAGCAGCACCAAGACGGTGCGCCTCGACCCGAAGACGGTGTCACTGACGTTCAACACGGACCCGAGTGGCCTTTCCCTGACCGTCGGCAGCGAGACAGCGGTGACACCCTTCACACGCTCGGTGATCGTCGGCTCCACAAACACCATCAGCGCCCCCACGCCCCAAGTCAAAGACGGAGCGAACTACAGGTTTGTGAACTGGTCCGACGGAGGAGCGCAGACCCACAACGCGACGGCCCCGACAGCAGCCGCCACCTACACTGCGCTGCTCGAACCGGTTCCTGAGCCCACCGTCGCCGACGTAGTCCGACTCGCCGGTGAGGACCGGTTTGGCACAGCGGCAGCCATCTCAGAAGTTCACGATCCCGGAGCCGGCACCGTATTCGTGGCGACTGGGGCGGACTACCCCGACGCGTTGGCGGTGGCCGCCCGAGCGGGCAGCCTGGACGCTCCCGTCCTGCTCACCCGGGAGACGACCCTGCCAAGCACGACACGTCAAGAACTGGTCCGACTCGCGCCGAAGCGGGTGATCGTGGTGGGCGGTGAGTCGGCCATTTCACCAGCGGTTCTCGACCTGATCGATAAAGCCACGGGTTCGGCCCCGGTCAGCCGCTGGGCCGGAGCAGACCGGTACGCAACGGCTGCACGGATTGCGGCAGACTTCGGCAGCGCAGACATCGTCTACGTGGCTACCGGTGAGAACTACCCCGACGCGTTGGCTGGCGCGGCGCGGGCAGGAGCACTCGACGCTCCAGTGTTGCTGGTCCGCAGCGACGAAGTGCCCACCGCCACGAAGACTGCGTTGTCATCTCTGGACCCAGTTGAGATCAGGGTGCTGGGAGGGCCGACGGCGGTCTCAAACGGCGTCCTGACAGCGTTGGGTGCCTACGGGCGAGTTGAGCGCATCGGTGGAACAAACCGATATGCCACTGCGGCATTGGTCGCGGGAGACGTCGCGAACGCGTCATCGGTGTACGTATCTTCGGGACAGAACTGGCCGGACGCGCTTGCCGGCGCAGCCCGCGCTGGTAAAGACGGGGTCCCGGTGCTACTGACCCGGCCCGAGGCGATCCCTTCTGCCACCTCAGCCGAACTCGAACGGTTGAGCCCGGACACGGTCTACCTTCTGGGGGGGCCATCTGCGGTCTCTCGGAGTGTGGAGCAGACACTGTCCGATCCGAGGTGATCACGGACCATTTTCTAGCCTTGACTGGGCCTCTTTAAGGGCCTACTGTCGAAGGCATGGAAACGCTGCCGATCTCAAAGGTCAAGGACAAACTGAACGAGTACGTCGACTCGGTGGGTGCGACCCACGATCAAGTCACCATCACCAAAAACGGGTCCCCCGCAGCGGTGCTGATCGGCGTCGAAGAATGGGAGTCCCTCCAGGAAACTCTCTTCTGGCTCTCACAACCCGGTGTCCACGACGCCATCGCCAAGGCGGACGACGATATCCAGGCGGGCAGAACCTACGGTGAATCCGCGATTCGGGCCGAGTTTGGCGTGCCCGAGCGTGACCGCTGAGGCGCGAGACGGTGACCTACCAAGTCCAGTTCACCGGCCCCGCGCGTCGCGCCCTGCAGCGCATCCCTCCACGCATTGTGCCGGCGATCGTCGAGTTCGCTTTCGGTCCGCTAACCCGAGAGCCTCGCAGGGTTGGCAAGGCTCTCAAGCGTGATTTGGAGGGTCTCTATGGGGCCCGACGCGGCCCCTATCGGGTGCTCTATCGCGTCGACGAAGAGCAGCGGATCGTATACGTCGTCCATATTGACCACCGCGCCGATGTCTATCGCCCCCGATAGACCCGCTTTCAGCTGTTAATCATTCCGGCTCCGACCGTGGCACCGGTGGCTTCGTCGATCAGGATGAACGACCCGGTGGCCCGGTTCGTGGCGTAGTCATCGCACAGCAGCGGCTTCGTGGTGCGCAGCGTGACCCGACCGATCTCGTTAATCCCCAACTCACCTGCGTCCTGATCGCGGTGCAACGTGTTGATGTCCAAACGGTACTGAAGGTCCTTAACCACGGCGCGCGCGCTGCGAGTGGTGTGTTTGATCGCCAACTTGCGTCGCGTGCGCAGCGGCTCGGGCACCATCCACGCAATCATCGCGTCGATGTCTTGAGACACCCGCGGGGCGTTCTTCGGGCGGCAGATCATGTCGCCGCGAGAGACGTCAAGATCATCGGATAGGCGCACGGTGACCGACATGGGCGGGAAGGCTTCGTCGACCTCTTGGTCGAAGATGTCGATGCCAGCGATGGTCGAGGTCAGACCGCTGGGCAGGACCATGACCTCGTCGCCCTTGCGCAGCACGCCACCGGCCACCTGGCCGGCATACCCCCGGTAGTCGTGGAACGCGTCCGACTTAGGGCGAATCACGAACTGCACCGGCAGCCGGGTGTCGATCATGTCGCGGTCGGAGGCGACGTAGACCGTCTCCAGGTGGTGCATCAGCGACGAGCCCTGGTACCACGCCATGTTTTCCGAACGGGTCACCACGTTGTCGCCTGCGAGCGCCGAGATCGGGATGACCGCGAGGTCTGGGACGGTGAGTTTGGAGGTGAAGGCGGTGAACTCGTCTTTGATCTTCTCGAACGTGTCCTGGTTGTAGTCGACAAGGTCCATTTTGTTGACCGCTAGCACCATGTGCGGGACGCGCAGTAGGGAGAGCAGCACCGCGTGGCGGCGCGACTGCTCGGTCATGCCGTGCCGAGCATCGACCAACACAAGGCCGAGGTCGGCGGTGGAGGCACCGGTGACCATATTGCGCGTGTATTGAACATGGCCCGGGGTGTCGGCGATGATGAACTTGCGCTTGGGGGTGGCGAAGTAGCGGTAGGCCACATCGATCGTGATGCCCTGCTCACGCTCCGAACGCAGGCCGTCGGTCAGCAAAGCAAGGTCGGTGTAGTCGTAACCCTTGTCGTGGGACGTGCGCTCGACCGACTCCAGTTGATCCTCGAAGATCGCCTTGGAGTCCAGCAGCAGTCGGCCAATCAGGGTAGATTTGCCGTCGTCGACGGACCCCGCCGTGGCAAACCTCAGTAGGTCCATGGCCATTAGAAATACCCTTCCTTCTTGCGGTCTTCCATCGCCGCTTCAGAGAACCTGTCGTCTCCACGGGTGGCCCCACGCTCGGTCACCCGAGCGACAGCCACTTCTTCAATGATTGCCTCGACCGTGCTCGCGGTGCTCTCTACGCAACCCGTCATGGTCAAGTCTCCGACGGTGCGGAATCGCACGGTGCGCACCTGCGCCACTTCGCCGGACCGGCAGGGGTTGTGCTCGCTCTCGGTGAGCAGCATTCCGTCCCGCTCGAAGACGCTGCGTTGGTGCGAGAAATAGATCTCGGGTATGTCGATCTCTTCCTGGCCGATGTAGGCCCAGATGTCGAGCTCGGTCCAGTTGGACAGCGGAAAGATCCGCATATGCTCGCCCTCGTGGACGCGGCCGTTGTAGAGCGACCACAGCTCGGGGCGCTGGTTTTTCGGGTCCCATTGACCGAACTCGTCCCGGTGGGAATAGACCCGCTCTTTAGCCCGCGCTTTTTCCTCATCTCGTCGTCCGCCCCCGAAAGCGGCGGTGAATCCACCTTCTTCGAGCGCGTTGAGCAACGTGCCGATCTGGTGCCGATTGCGACTGGTCTTACCGTCGTCGACCACGATCCCATCGGCAATGGCCGCCTCCACGGAGGCAACAATCATGTTCACGCCGAGCCTCTCAACCCACCGATCGCGGGTGGCGAGCACCTCGGGAAAGTCGAACCCGGTATCCACCTGCAACACCGGGAAGGGCACCTTGGCCGGGTAGAACGCCTTCTCCGCCAGCCGGAGCATGCAGATCGAGTCCTTGCCGCCGGAAAACATCAACACCGGCTTCTCGAATTCGGCGGCCACCTCCCGGAAGATATGGATCGATTCCGCTTCCAGATGATCGAGATGGCTGAGGGTGTAGTTGACGTCTCCTGGCACGACTGAGACTTTACCGTCATCACGGGGTCGGATCCCATTTCGTCGTGACCCAGGAAAGTTGGGCGAGCACCGAAAGTGGTCGACAATGTGGTCTGTGCCCGTTCGTGAATCTATGCCGACCATGGTCGACGGGGCGTTTCTCCTCGATGATCTCGCCCTTCTCCGCGCCGGGGTCCCGCTGTTGGACGACATCGATGCCCCCGTGCTTTTAAGCGAGCCGACAACGGTCAGCGACGTCCAGATCCTCGAACCCGAGGGCGTGCCGGTCGCCGTGGTCCGGTGTGCCGCCGACGGGGCTTTGATCGGCCTTCGGGTAGAGCAGGTGGAGGGTTGGCTCGCGGCTCGACCCGAGCGCCCCTTTGAAGAACTCCACCTCAGTGTCGAGTCCACCCCGAGGACGGAGTGCACCCTCGTGGTTGGCGGAGGTGTGATCGGCAAGGGTGTCCTCGATCAAGGCATCGACGCCGACCAAACCCGCAGCGAGTTGCACGAGCGGGGCTACTCCTCGGCCGTACTGCTCCTGCCCGCAGCGGTGGAGCGCGACGGGCAGAGCGATCGGCGCGCGGTTGATCGAGTTCTCAGGGTGCAGCAGACGATGCGATTGCTCCCGGCGGAGCTGCGGGACCGGGTCCACCTCGTCATTGTCCCCATCTCCGATGACCATCCGTATCGGGACGCTCGAGTGCACGCGTGCGCCACGGCATACGCGCGAGGTGGTGAGATCATCGATCTGAAGGTGGACCATGCGTCGGTGCCAGCAGGTCGAGGTGGAGCCGTCGTGCTCTTCACCGGCCTGT
>JAABUN010001683.1_pt1 | contig 46102 bp, 36 predicted proteins | sample 5559311 | NCBI WGS metagenome assembly JAABUN01 (sample SAMN10711877, study PRJNA513370) | rock metagenome | isolation source: Antarctica rocks | place: Antarctica: Victoria Land, Siegfried Peak sud
CTTCGCTTTAAACTTTTTTAGAAGCAACAAAATCCAACATATCAAGGAACAACGATATGCCTTTTCTCTTGATTGGACTAAATTGTATAGTTATCCACAAATAATTTAGAATTCAACAACCCTGATCTAAGAATAGATAAACCTAGTATGAGAGTTAAATTGTAGAAGCGATAATCTTAATAAAAAAGGCCTGAAAACCCTGGCATAATTTAACTGGTAAAAAGGTTAATTGCACAAACCGGCAACTGGTAACCATTATAATTATGACAAAGCATTCCGGCCCCGATTGTTTTAATCGCAAAGTGACTGTCTGATCTGTGTTGACTACCTGAAGCTATTTAACAGATGCATAAATGTTTTTCATTAATCCACTACTATGACTCTGGCTTGATTTAGCCATACCGCCATCAGTATTCATGCTGTGAAAAGCATAAAAAGTGGAAAAACAAATAACTACGGAAAAAGTGATTGCGACAATAAACATTCCAAAACAAAAAAGGAATGATTGAAGCCCTTTGGCAAACGATAAATTGTTACTTTTCATGGGATTAATTTTTAGGTTTTAATTTTTCAAAGGATTTGCTATCAACAAACGCAGAGTTAGGTGATTTATTTTACAAATAGGGTTAAAAAGACATTGTAAATTCAAAAGTAAGAGGTAACATTTACAGATGCAAGAGCAAAACCACTCAATTAAGCAATGGGCAATAGGTGACAGGCCCCGGGAGAAACTTATAGGAAAGAGTTCTGGGGCATTAAGTGATTCAGAATTGCTGGCTATTCTGATAATGAATGGCAGCCGGGAAAAAACAGCAGTAGACCTTGCCCGTGAGGTGCTGCAGCTGGGCAAAAATAATCTTAATGAACTCGGTAAGCTTTCAATAAATGAGCTTATGAAAGTGAAAGGTATCGGAAAAGCCAAAGCCGTAGTTATAGCAGCCGCTCTGGAACTGGGACGAAGGCGGCATGCTTCAGGATTCCTTGGCAAATCAGTGATTAAAGACAGCAAGGATATTGCTGCCTATCTCCAGGTTCTGCTAAAAGATTACTCTAAAGAAGTCTTCGCGGTTGTTTTTTTGAACCGCGCAAATAAGATCAATCATTTTGAAATTGTCAGCGAAGGAGGCATAACAGGCACTGTGGCCGACCCAAGAATAATATTAAAAAAGGCACTGGAAGAAAATGCAGTAAGCCTTATACTTTGCCATAATCATCCTTCAGGAAATCTAAAACCCAGCCGGGCCGATGAAGAACTCACCGCAAAAATAAAGGAAGCGGCAAGGTTCTTAGATATCAAAGTCATTGACCACATAATCGTAAGTGAGGAAGGGTACTTTAGTTTTGCAGACGAAGGTCTACTTTGATAAGTCAATTTTACTTTTTTATAGCCAACACTGTTACCTCGAAACAATTTATACTTAATGGCTTACTGAATTAAAAAATGTTGTTGGACTAAAAATATTTCTATGACAATTATAAGAAGTATACAAAATAGAATTTATGAAATCAGGTGTGAAAGAGTAATGCTCGATTTTGACCTTTCTGATCTTTATGATGTAGAAACTAAAGCTTTAAACCAGGCTGTAAAACGCAACTTAAAAAGATTTCCTATCGATTTTATGTTCCGGCTTAGCCTTGAAGAATGGCAAGCTATCCGGTCACAATCTGTTACCGCATCTGAAAGTACTTCTTTTAGATCACTGATATTATATAATGTAATGGCTTAAATCAAATTAAAAACATTTAAGAACTTTAAATTATTCCGGATTGAAGCAAATCACATATATACAAAATAAAATTTACGAAATACGGGGCGAACGTGTAATGCTAGACAGAGATTTGGCAGTATTGTATGAAACAGAAACCAAAGCGTTAAATCTTGCAGTCAAACGTAACATTAAAAGATTTCCCGATGATTTCATGTTTCAGCTTACAAAAGAAGAGGATGAAGCTTTAAGGTTGCAAATTGAAACCTTAAAAGAAGCAGATATCCCTTTGAGGTTGCAAATTGAAACCTCAAATGCCAGGGGTGGTAGAAGATATTTACCCTATGCCTTTACAGAACAAGGTGTTGCTATGTTAAGCGGTATTCTTAATTCTGATAAGGCAATAAATATGAATATTGCGATAATGAGAGCCTTTGTCCAAGTGAGACGGATTGTTCTGCAGCGAAATGACGTACATGAACAATTAAAAGAAATACAAGAGAAAATAAGTGAGCATGATATACAGTTATCAGCGATTTACGATGCTATTGAAAATCTTTTAGATGAAAAGGCAGCACTAAGAAAATGGGAAGAAAGAGAAAAGATAGGTTTTAAAAAGTCACACAATTACCAATCATTAAATCTACGTAATCCTTCATTCACCATTTTAAATTAAAACATTAACTAACATCATGCCTGCGCCGTTGGCCCACCAAAATTCATCGGCAGTTCAACCGCTTCCAAATCCTGAATCGTACCATTTGCGGATTCAAACCGGCTTACATTTTCAATCAGTGCTTTCATAAATCTTTTAGCATGCTGGGGAGTAAGAATAATCCGTGACTTCACCTTGCTCTTTGGTGTTCCAGGCATCACGTTTACAAAATCAACAACAAATTCCGCATGGGAATGGGTAATGATCGCCAGGTTTACATATTGCCCTTCCGCTGTTTCTTCAGATATCTCGATATTTAACTGGTTAGGTTGATTGTTGCTGTTTTCCATGAACGATTTTTTTGCGAAGCTAAGTAAACCCGAAAGATTTATCGTGTAAGGAAGAAATATTTAGATAATAAGGCTCCTGGTTGATGAGTCTTTTAGAAAGCAATTGTTTATCTGGAATAAAAAAGCTGACCAAAAATAGTATAATACTAATTCCTGATCAGCTTAAAGGAAGATTAAATATCGAAATTTTTAAGGCCTGGGCCCTACGTATGTAAAATGTTCCTGGAAACTTGTTCTGTATGGAGTTGCAACAGTGGGTTGCAACATAAAATAATTTACATCTATACTTCGATTGCCGGCGTTCCATTTATTAGTCCCTGCATCAAGAGAACCAGCGCGTCCATTTCCTGCCGGCTGGCCATAATAATTAACAACATTAAGTACATTATCACTTGCATCAAAAGTGAAAACCGGCGCAAAACTTCCATAATAAGTAGTAGATCCTGCATTATTAAAAGAATGCGCCTGTGTTTCTATAACGTTATCGTACATAACTACGCTGTTTGCTCCTGTAGTGATTAAATAAATATCCATCGGATAACGACCAGTAAATGCTGCGTTTGACTTATCCAAAAAAGTTCCGGTAACAGTATAATGCCCATCATATTTATTTTTAACCCCCACTATAACAACCTGGTTATTAAAATTTCCACTTATTTTATAGGATGGATCGGATACACTTACGATTCTGAAGCCAAAAGCGTAATCACCTGAAGCAAGCTCGGCAGGCTTGGTTGTCATTTGAAGATATCCTTCCCTGGAGCCTTTTACTATTGTAACAGTCAGGTTAGAAAAACGATATAAACCCGAAGAAGGAAGTTTATATCCATTTCCTGTTGTGTCATTATATGCTGTAACAAGAGTTGAATCCATCTTTAAAGTTACCTGAACATCCTGGCTCACCGGTTGATCATTAGCTACCTGAATAGTTATCAAACTAAAAGTTGTATCCTTTGCACTAGAGGAAAGGCTTATAGTATTAGTACTTGAATAAGGCACTGTGCCAGAGACTGGTCCTTCAATTTCAACTATTTTATCAGAACTATTAATAGTGAACCCTGCAAGCCCTTCATCCGAATATTTATCTTTAAGACAACCAGTAACAAAAAATATAATGAAGCACCCTAATAAGCCTGCTAATACTTTATAATAAATTTTCATACATTATTTTACTTTAATGATTATTGAATATCCCAAAAAATTCTTGAAGTAAACTGATTAAGTCCAGAAGGAACATTTTTTGAATTCACTGCAATTTCGGTAGCGGGATAAGGTAATCTTACCGGAATATTATTTGAAACTTTAGCAGGATTGATTGAAATAGCCAGGTTTGCAGGAACTCCCATTCTTCTGTAATCAGACCATGCTTCAAGGGGATTTATACCATTAAGTGCAAAATACTTCTGATTCAAAATAAATTTTACCTGGGTTGTCTGTGATGTTCCTGCATTATCCCAGTTGCTTAAGGTAGATGCATTTAAATAAGTGTTGGCACTACTTACCGCATCCGTAACACCTAACCAAAGAAATGATTCTCTTACCGCATTTTGATAAGCTGTTTTAGCATCTCCGGGTAACCATCCTCTGGCAACTGCCTCAGCCATGAGAAACAAGCTTTCCACCGATGTTACAATCCATTGAGACTGGTTATAAGATTTTACAAGTCCGGGTCCTATATTCGAAGTTTTTGTACCGCTTAAATTATCGTCAGTCGGGCCTCCATAGGTAGTTCCAACATAAGGATTAGAAGCACTAACAGGAGCGGTTGCTTTGGCGTAGAAATATCCAAGTCTTGGATCATTGTTATTCTTAAGAATAGTTAAAACGTAATTGTTAGCCCTGTAATACTCATTAGCTGCAACTCCACTTGGCTGTTTACCAAAAGCAGCATAAAAAGGATTTTGCTTGTTAATATCATTTGTATAGGATACTGTAACTTGAGCAGATTGTTGCGTTTGCAAAACTCCACCATTGGCAACGATCTTTGCTAATTCTGCGGTTGGACTAAAACCGGAAACTTCCGATTGCCTGATCAAAATCCGTAGTTTTAATGTATTAGCTAATCTTATCCATTTCTGGGTATCACCAAAAAATACTACGTCAATAGTTGCAGCTGCAGCAGGAGATGGTGCACTTTTCATCATTGCCGAAGCACTATCTAACTGTATCTGCAAATCTTTATAAATATCTTGTGCTTTATCATAAGCGGGCGCAGAATTTTGTGCTGAGTTAAAAGCCTGCGAATAAGGCACGTCTCCAAAAATATCAACCAGGTTCTGGAATAAATGCGCTTTCATAATTTTAGCGATTGCTATATAATATACTTTTTTATCTGGCATGGACTTTTTTTCAACATTGTCCAGGTCGAACAACACATTATAAATTCCATCCCACTTTCCTTCTCCAAAAGACGGTGTAAGATTATAAGTAGATTCTTCGGTATTTGGAGCATAAGAACCAGAAGGTGACCAATACCCCATCCAATTATTCAACCATCCATATCCAAGGGATGTTTGAATACCAACGCCGTTCAATGCATTAGGAAGAATGAGTTCAGGGGTAATATTGGATTCAGTTACCGTATTAGGATTCTGGTTAATATCCAAATCTTTTTTACATCCTGAAATCACTAAAGACAGCAGCACCGGAAAAACAAGAATCTTATATATTCGTTTTTTCATTTTCTGATATTTTTTCATTTAAAAAGTCAATGTTATTGATCCTCCATATAATCTTGATGGCGGAGTGGAGAATACATTACTAATACCAAATGTATTACCTAATGAAGTATAATTAAACTCCGGGTCAGTCCATTGATTAGATTTAGGAATAAAGGTTAACAGGTTCCTTCCAACCAAAGCTACGGATGCACGTTTTATAATTTTTGATTTGCCTAACATTTTAGATGGCAACTCGTATGCAATTGATAATTCTCTCAGCTTCCAGAAAGCTGCACTTGCAAAATAGTTTGTTGCAACTGAAGAATTCAACGCTCCTGACGTCCAGAAATTTACACCGCCGGTAGAAACCTGAATATTGTCATTTTGCACATATTTAGAACCATCAAAATAAACTGAATTTGGAAAAACAAACCTTTTCCGGTCGAACTGTGCACTACGTTCTGAGATACCTGTAAAGTCCATATCCGAGCCAAGACCGCTATATAAATAATTACCGCCTCTGTACTCAACTGTCATACCGATAGTTAAGCCTTTGAATGAGAATGAAGGATTGAATCCTAATATCCATAAAGGCAATGTTCTTCCTCTGGTAACAAGGCTATCACTTAATTTAGGATTACCTGATATTCTGTCAACGATTACATGACCCTGCGGATCCCTTTTATAATCACTTAATTTAAATACAAAGGCCGGTTGTCCTACTATTGCATAGTTATTTGCTTGCGGTGAGCTTGCAGCCCTTTGAGTAAAATTTTCAACTCCGCCAATATTCAACTCGTTTATACCAGGGAACAAGGATGTAATTTTATTATCATTGTAAGTGGCCTCTATTTTAAAATTAAATTTTCCGTCGCCTATTTTAAACAAAGGAGAAATATTTAAATCCATCTCTACGCCATAGTTGTTGAAATCGGCGGTGTTTGCTAACCTGGCTGGATAGCCGGTAGCCCATGATTGTTGAACCGTTAAAATCTGGTTCGTATTTTTTTGATGGAAATAGGTAACATCAAGATTGATCCGGTCTCTTAAGAAACCAAGTTCTATACCTACTTCTTTACCGTTAACGAACTCAGGCTGAATTCCAACATCTGGCTTAATGTTCCCTGCACTAAAACCACCAAGGTTTCCATATGCAAATCCACCTGTTTGGCTATAAGTAGCTTCCAGGGCATAAGTTCCTAAATTTACGTTCGCCGATTTAGAAAGCGAACCCCTGATTTTTGCAAAGGAGATAAATGAATTATCAATTAAAAAAGGAACTACATCACTAAGAACTATGGAAGCATCAACACTTGGATAGAAGAAAGAAACCTTACTGTTATCATTTAAATATAAACGGCTATCCCAATCGTTTGCTGCAGAAAACTCAATATTTGCCCAATTCTTATAATTAAATCCTACTTGTCCGAAAACAGAAAACAAACGATTTTTAAAATTATTTTCAAAAGCAGTTGCTTCTCCCGACCGGTTTGAAACATTATATAAACCAGGAACAACCAGGTTATTACCAGCTATATCAATTGATTTACTATTGTTTTGCCTATAGCGGGTTCCCAGTATATAGCTAACTCCGAAATCACCTATATCTTTTTTGCCATTAAAGAAGAATTCATGTGTTATCCTGCTTGAAAAACCATTTCCATCTCCCACTGACCCAGGTTGGTTTCTATATTGAGCACCCCTGGTAGCTGCAGCGTAGTCAGAAACAGTAATCGCAGCATTGGTGTTTTTATAAGAATAGAAATCAAGACTACTTCCAAGCCTGTATGTAACATTTAACCAATTGGCGAGGTTATACTCTAATTTTGCAGATCCAAGGAAGTCATCTGCTCTTCCTTTTGTTCTCTGGTTATCTATAACCCAATAAGGGCTCACAAAATATTCGTTATAATAGTTAGAATACTGCCCGTATTTATTATTTGGATCTTTATAAGAGGTAAGTGGCACCTGACCAGGAGTATTCAAAACTGTAAAATAAACACTTCCATTATAGCTGCTCGCGAATCTGCTGGAGAAGGCTGAGTTATTTAATACATCAGAATTGCCTTGTATATAATTCACATTAAAACTAGCCCTTAGCTTTCCATATTCTTTTGCTGCATTAAACCGTAAAGAAGTTCTTCTGTTTTTGTCCTTTGGAGTTAATCCCTTAATTTCCACATCCTGCGCAGAAAGATAAAAGTCCTTATTTGTGAATGATACATCCGTCTGCAAAGTCAATCCATTATTCCAGAATTTCTTTTTTTCATTTTCTAGATAACTATAAGGTACCATTTGAACACTTCCGTCCTCTAGTGGTTTACCTAATTGAACCATTTGCCCATTAAATTCAGGACCGAATTGCTGATTTTCAAATGGAATATACCCAGGCTCTCCGAAATCTGTGGCCCCAGAGCCACTACCAAAACGTTTTTGTAATTTTGGTAGAAAAGAAACCCTTGCTAATTGAGCTGTATGACTAATTGTTACAGTTGGTTGACCATTTGTTCCACGGCGTGTAGAAACCAGTATTACGCCGTTTACCCCATCAGGTCCATAAATCGCAGCTCCGGAGGCGCCCTTTAAAATGGTAACTTCCTGGATATCATTAGGATTTATCGTGGAAATGAAAGTTAAAGGAGTTGGAATGCCATCAACTACCAGAAGAGGCTGGTTATTTCCTGTCAAAGATCTTATACCTCTTAAAACAATCTTGGTTTCCTCAAAAACCCCACTATTTACCGTAGTAATATTTAAACCCGAAACTTTACCTGTAAGGCCATTTTGAAGATTAACAGCCCTCCCTTGAGTAAGTTCAGCATTTTTTATCCTTGTGGTGGAATAGCCTAAATCCTTGGCTTGCCTTTGAATACCTAAGGCGGTGATAATTACTTCATTAAGTGAAGACTGACTTTTTAATAAAACAGAAACCGTAGATTCATTTCCAACGGTCATCTCCATTTGCTCAAAACCAGCTGCAGTTATCACTAAAACACTTCCCTTTGGTATATCTAATTTGAAGTTACCGTTTTGATCAGCTGCCACAGCTGTCTTGCTACCTTTCAACTTGACTGTTGAAAAAGGAACCGGATCGCCTTTTTCATCTCTTATTTGCCCAGTAATTGGTGTCATTTGGGTAAATGCTGTTAAAGTACAAAGTAGTAGCACGATAAACACAGATACAACTTTTCTCATGTGACTTAATTTATGATGAAAATAGAAATCAGAAGCTTTAACATAACACTTATGTTAAAGTTCATAAGCTACTTTAAATGACAGTAAGTAATATTTAAATGCTGCAACTGTTGAGTTAAAAAGGAATAATATTATTTATGTTCTTTAAAAATAGTTAATATTTTTTATGCGCTATTGAATTTCAGAGTGTTTATATATACTGATTAATGTTATAAATGCTTATTAATTAATGTATTAAACAGGATACTCATTTTTACATCAACTAATCGTCTTTTATTTAAAGGAAGATCATCAATTGAAACTTTAACTCACTTTTTTTATTTCCGTCTGTTTTGTTAGGTCCGGAACCTATGCTTACCTTTTGATCATAAATTGTTTGAGCCAGCCTTAACCAGCATTCAGCGGTAACATGTTTAGAAATAAAAGATCTGGTCACTGTAGAAACATCAAAATTTAAATTGACATAGTAACGGTAACCTTTGTTAAATATAGCCGGAATAGAAAAGTTATAAAGCACATCATTCTCAAAAGCATACAGCCTTGAATTGTAACCATTTGTTTCAAAATATTCCAACCGCATATTTCCTGACCAATGCTTTAAGACAGGTTTGTACAAGATATCAGTAAACATTAAAAAACCTTCTTCTTCATTGATCTGCTTTTTATTGTAAAAAATTATTTCAGCTCTTGAACGTAATGAAACCGAACGGGTAACGGATATAGAGGAATGAATACGCCAGTTGAGCTTTGTAATATCACCCGGGAAACTGGTTGTAAGGCTTGTATTGGAAACATTCTGCTGTTTTAATTTACTCCTGAAATAACTGTATATTTCCACCTGTTTATTTGGATTATACGTTAACTGAATAAAATATTCTCTGCCTGATGAAGGTGCATCAACACGGTATTTCAACCAAGGAAAATGATACTGGTCGGTGTAAGCATTTAGCAGTATTTGTTCAGATATTCTGATTGAAAGTCCTGCATACAACCCTCTTTCATTGATTGGATTAGCATTCTCTGTAAATGCGTTTGCATTAAAAGACTGATAACTTTTGGCTATAGAACGATATAATAATGAAAGATCTACCGCCGGCGATAGTGAAATGAGCATTCCACTTACGAATGCAGTATGGTTATTTCCGTCAACAGCCAGTTCGCCGAAGAGGTGACAATTTTTGTAAGTATAGCTATAGTCTATGCTTTCATTTCCAAAATTTTTTCCTGAGGGCGTATAGCGATTATAAGGTTTATCTTCTTTTTTTAGCGGCAAGGAAAATTTATATTGAACGGCATTTAAAGCCAGATGCCATTTATCCACAGTATATTTTAACGAAGCACCTGCCGTTATCTGTTGAAGAATATTCCGGTCTGCCTGTTCATTAGGTGTGCGATGGTAGCCTGAAGAAAAAATTGAGGTAATATGACCTTCATCCCTGACTGAATCCTTTACAAGATTGCCGCTTAATTTTAAACAGGAAAAAAACAAGGTGTTCTCCCATTTGCCTTTTTGCAAAGTTATACTTGCACCCCGGTGAAAATTAAATTCTCCTGTAGCAGTATAAGGATGTAATACCGCAGATTGTCTTTTTACTGATGTAATTTCCGGGCTTTTGGAAAAGGCAAAACTTTGCCACTGTATCAAACCCTGTCCCATATTAATAGTGAAATCACCGATGGCCAGGGATTTTATCATGCCAAGCTTTGACAAGAAAAAATGAAAAGAATAGAAATCAAACCCTGCTTTTTGATTGCCTTTGAAAAACTGTTCACCGGCATCTTTATCGCCTGATAAACCCCATTGCAGGAGATTCCTATAATTATAAGCATATCGAACCATCAACCTGTCAGGATTTCCCATAAAAAAATTCCCACTATCTGACTGCTTATTATAACCCACAGACTTTTCCAATACCTTGGAATATCTTAGTAAGATATTATGACTACCTCCGTTCCACCGCTCTTTAATACTCTCTGCTAAACTGGCGTTCTGAGCAACTGTTATAAAAGGCAGTAACTTTTGTATGAGAATGATATTCCAGGTTGGAACCGCCTGCAACTCGTAGATATCCAACAGGTTTCCAAAGAGGCGGCGGTAATTCAGAAAATTTTCTATTTGCAGGTCACTTAATTCCAACAATTCTTTTAAATCATCTGCATCTGCTTTGTTAAGGTTGAGTGGATGTTTTTTTAAATTTTCCAGTTGCAGGATAAATGAATCATCTTCCTTTTCAATACCTTCTTTTTCAGCCATAATTTCTGCATGCTGCTCTAATGCCGCAATTATATTTTCCTGTTCCTGGGCGTATGATACAGAATAAATAAGCAGGTAAACAGTTATGAGGACAGCATGTTTCATTCCTGTTCTGGTGTATTTTTGGAAAGAATAAAAATAAGTAGCAATGATGGTGTCAGTCCTGCCTTAGGATGCCAGTCCGCAGCAATATCCAGCCTGATATTTTTCCAGGAAATTCCTGCACCTGCATAATAATTTCCAACGGTAGATGATATACCGCCACGGATAAAGAATTGCTTTTCAAAAGCGTAATGTAAAGCGACATTAAAGTCTACCAGCTGATTTTCTTCTTTAATTATTTCTGAACCAATGTACAATTTTTCCGATGCTTCATAACCTAAACCCAAACTATATACTGATGATAATTTTTCACCCGAATTCTTCCCGAACTTCCCACCAACAGGATTATAAATATGGCAACCTGATTGTATTTTATCAGTAATGTGAAAGATCGTTCCTATCTCAAAGTTCATAGCAGTAGCGCCTCCATAGCCGGCTAAACTAATATGATTATAATTGAACTGTACACCCAGGTCAATTTTTGCTCCTAAGGACTTGCCATATGCAAGTCCTGCATGTGATTGATTATAATTTGTACTTCCGGTATAATCAGCTGCTATTCCCATTCCACCCTGCAAACATGGGAAAGACATTGCAGTAGATAACGCTTTTAGTTCCTGAAGCAGGAATCTTTTTTCAGAATAAATACCTGTGGCAATATTCTTTACCCTGGCTAATGAAGCCTGATTTCTGGTAAAAGAAAATACATCTGTAAAATGCTGGCTATAGGTTCCTACAGTAGTATAATTAACCGGAAGTGAAGACCTCAGCATCTGGGCAACACAAGACTTAAAAACAATCAGGGGCAAAAGAAAACAGAAATATTTCATGAGAAGTAGATATTTAAGGGATGGACTTAAGAATTCAAACACAGTGTTGGTGCTAAAAAAGAGGTTCGACCTGTGAGGTCTCTAAAGACCTCACAGGTCTTAAATAAAGGTAGTATTCTCATTCAAGACCTGTGAGGTCTTTGGAGACCTCACAGGTCGAACCCTCTTTTTGATTAGACCTTTCAGCGTTGTTATTATTTAATTAAACGACATTGAATTCTCAACTCAGTCAGAACGCAACTGCTAACCCATGAAGTGACTGATTGAATATTGACAATTGAGTATTGAGTATTTACAACTTAACGTTACTGAATTACATCTCTTTTAATTAAAGCCTGGCTATTGATTTGATTTTCTGGAATTGAATTTCACAAAGTTCTGTGTCAAAAAATTAGTGTTTTAACTGTATTTTCTCAGTGGCCACTCATTACCTTTGCGCATGCAAACTTTAGACGGACAGTTGGTATCACAATCAATAAAGGATGAATTAAAGATCAAAGTAGCACAATTGGTTGTTGAAGGAAAAAAGATTCCACACCTTGCTGCTATACTGATTGGAAGTAGTGGTGCCAGTGAATCTTATGTCAGCGCCAAAGTGAAAGCCTGTGCTGAAATAGGATATAAATCAACGCTCATCACGCATGATGATACGATTGAGGAGAGGATGGTTTTAAGCATTATTGAAGATCTTAATAATGATCCGGATATTGATGGGATACTGGTTCAGTTACCTTTACCAAAACATGTTTCAGAAGAAAAAGTAATAAGCACTATAACGCCTGCTAAAGATGTAGATGGCTTTCACCCGGTAAGTGTGGGCAAGATGATTCAGGGATTGGATACATTTATTCCCGCAACTCCATATGGAATTATGTTATTGCTGGAACATTATAAGATTGATACTAAGGGTATGTCTGCAGCTGTAATTGGAAGAAGCAATATTGTGGGCAGACCAATGAGCATTCTATTAAGCAGTAACAGTAACCCCGGCAATTGTACAGTCACTCTTTGTCATTCTCATACAAAAGACCTTAATCAGATATGTCTGAGGTCAGACATTATTGTGGCTGCTCTTGGCAAGCCGGAATTCATTAATGGAGATATGGTTAAAGAAGGTGTTATTATTATTGATGTAGGTATAACGCGCATAGCCGATGCTTCCAAGAAGTTTGGTTATACCTTAAAAGGCGATGTTCATTTTGCTTCGGTATCGCCTAAATGTAGTTTTATAACACCGGTACCCAAAGGAGTGGGCCCTATGACAATTGCCGCGCTTATGAAGAATACTTTTAAGGCCTGCGTAGAGATGAACTGATTGCAGATAACTTGAAGGCGCTGTTTAAAGGCTTTCAGCTGTCAGCTATCAGGTATCAAAAGAAACTTAATATACATTGACCTGCTGACTGCTGATAGCTAACGGCTGAAAGCAGAACGCGACACATTAGAGTTAACTTAACATTAGATGAATTATTTTACGAACTTTACACCCGATGATAGCAGGCATTCAGCAAATAACTCAAACGCTTCCGGTGATGGAAGCTTTTTATACATTACAGGGAGAAGGGTTTCACCAGGGGAAAGCCGCTTATTTTGTCCGGCTTGGCGGTTGTGACGTTGGCTGCGTATGGTGTGATGTGAAGGAGAGCTGGAATGCTAACCACCATCCTCAAAAAAGTCTCCGGCAAATTGTAAACGAGGCATCTTTATATCCAGGCAGGATAGCAATTGTTACTGGCGGAGAACCGCTCATACATGATTGCACACAACTTACTGTTGAGCTGCACCAGGCTGGTTTTCAAACTCATATAGAGACTTCCGGTTCCTATCCTCTCAGCGGTAGCTGGGATTGGATCTGCCTCTCCCCAAAAAAATTTAAGTCCCCCCTGCCTGAGGTAATTCCATTTGCCAACGAGTTAAAAGTAGTAGTATTCAATAAAAGCGATTTTGATTGGGCTGAAAAACATGCCACCCTGGTATCTCCTGAATGTAAATTGTACCTGCAACCGGAATGGGAGCGTGTAGGTATTGTAACTCCACTTATTATAGATTATGTCAAAATGCATCCTCAATGGGAACTCAGTCTGCAGATACATAAATACATCAATGTGCCGTAAATGGCTATCAGCTGTCAGCTATCAGCAATCAGCAAGGATGATAATCATTAAATATTGTTCAATAAGAATTTAAAAATTGTTCAAGAGTCGTGTTAACTGTAAGTTCCGTAATGAATATCAATCAGCACTCTGTAATACTAATAAGTATACCTCCTGAAAGTTGATAGCTGACGGCTGATAGCAAAATCCTCAACTTATAGAAACTTAATCCCCATAAAAATTCCTGTTAAAGAACAAACTTATCTTTAATTCGTTTTCTTTCTATAGCTACCTTTCCAATATGAAGTACTTGTTTGTGATCATATTTATTCTGTTCTCTCTGGGATCAAATGCGCAGTACGATCCTTCTAGGGCAAATAAGAAAGCAGTGCAGGCATATACAAAAGCTATGGAACTGGCTGAAAATGGTGACTATAAACAAAGTATTAAAGTTTTGCAGGAGGCTGTGAAAATAGACCCAAAATATGCTGACGCCTGGCTTTCCATTGCCGGAATGCATGGTGAAATGAAAAATTATGATGAGGCAATCTCTAGTTACCAGAAGGCTAAAGCAATAGATTCTGATTATTTCAAAGATTATAACCTGCCTTATTCAATTAATCTTGCCGGTAAAGGTGAATTTGAAGAGGCCCTTGCTGCGGTTAATGGGTTCTTATCAATCACTAATCTTAATGAAACAAGCCGTAAAGCCGGTGAATACCGTAAACGGTGTTACACTTTTGCTGTAGAGTATGCAAAAACCCATCATAATGCAGATTATAAATTCGAACCAAGGAATTTGGGTGATAGTGTAAATACTAAGGAGCTTGAATATTTTCCTACACTTACCATTGACGGTAAAGAATTAATTTTCACCCGCAGGATTAACAACAATAATGAAGATTTTTATGGATCGGATCTTGTAAATGGCAAATGGGGTAAAGCTAAGAGTCTGAGCGGAAATATCAATACCAATCGTAATGAGGCCGCTCAGAATATTTCGCAGGATGGACAATGGCTGATATTTACTGGCGGTGATTTCCCGGAAGGCTATGGAAATTTCGACTTATACATTTCCTACCTTACCCCTTCTGGTGAATGGAGCACACCGGAAAACCTGGGACCTAATATTAATACAGCTTCGTGGGAATCCTCTCCCTGTTTGTCGCCCGACAAACGAGACCTTTATTTTGCCAGCGGCCGTGCCGGAGGATATGGTGGCAGTGATATTTATGTAAGTCATTATTTACCAAACGGAAAGTGGAGCCTTGCTGAAAATTTAGGATCGGAAATAAATACCCCAGGCGACGAAAGCTGCCCTTTTATTCATGCTGATAACCAGACTTTATATTTTACTTCTAACGGGCATCCGGGTTATGGCGGAGATGATTTGTATGTAGCACATAAAGGTCCAAAAGGGAAATGGAGCCTTGCGGAAGATCTGGGTTACCCTATCAATACCATTGAAAAGGAAGGCACTATGATTGTAACGGCAGATGGTAAAACCGCTTATTTTGCCAGTGAAAGAAAAGATACCCGGGGCGGTCTTGATATATACACTTTTGAATTACGCAACGATGTAAGGCCGGTTAAAACTTTATGGGTTAAGGGTAAAGTGTTTGATAAAAAAACGGATAAAGGTTTACCGTCAGCAGTTGAGTTAACGGACCTGCTCACCAAAGAAGTGGTAAGCAAGGTACAGACTGATGAAACAGGCAATTACCTGATCACACTTCCTACAGGCAGGGATTATGCATTTAATGTCAATCGTCGTGGCTATTTGTTTTTTTCAGAAAATTTTTCATTAAGAGAAAAAAGTCCTGATTCTACTTACAACATTGGTATTCCATTGCAACCCATTGAAGCCAACGCCCTCATAGTATTAAAAAACATTTTCTTCGATGTAAATAAATTTGAGCTTAAAACATCTTCCCAGGTTGAACTGGGCTCAGTAGTACATTTACTTAAAGACAACCCAACTTTAAAAATTCAGATAAACGGACATACTGATAATGTTGGAAATCCCGCGTCCAACTTAAAGCTATCTAATGACCGCGCCCAAGCTGTTATAAACTACTTATCGGCAAATGGAATTGATCCAAAACGACTTTCGTACAAAGGCTTTGGCGATACACAACCAACAGCAGATAATAAAACCGAAGATGGCCGTGCACAGAACAGGAGAACGGAGTTGAAGGTGGTATCGAAGTAATTGCCTGAACTGTGATTTATATGATTGAATGATGACTATGATCTTCTACTTTTAAATACTAACCAATATTAAATTATTCCTTGTTGAATGTTTTGATTTTAAAAAATCATAGTTATCATTCAATCAAATAAATCACAGTTCAGAAAAGGTGTTTTCCCGCTACTCATTTGCACATTTCTTTTTACATTAACGCGGGTATTCATAACTATTTTCTATTCATGTTAACCGAGCTTTATTACCGGATCGCATTGTCACTTGTACCTAATATCGGTGCTGTACATGCCCGTACCCTTATTGATCAGTACGGCGATGCTACCGCTGTTTTTAAAGCAAAAAAGAGTTTGCTTGAAAAAACAGAAGGCATCGGTTCTATAAGAGCTAAAAACATTAAAGACTTTAATAATTTTAGACGTGTTTCAGATGAAATAGCTTTTATTCAAAAATATAAGATAGAAGCATTATTCCTGACTGATGAAAAATATCCTAAAAGATTTCTCAATTGTTATGATCCTCCTACCATGTTGTATTACCGCGGCACGGCTAACCTGAACTGTTCCAGGATGCTTGCAATTGTTGGTACTAGAATGAACACAGACTATGGCAAACAGGTAACGGAACAATTGGTAAAAGACCTGTCAGCACTGGATATTGTCATCGTTAGCGGACTCGCATTCGGCATAGACGCAATAGCGCATAAAACAGCGTTAAGATGTACTATTCCAACTGTTGGTGTAATAGGGCATGGCTTAGATACAATTTACCCATCACAACATTCCGCTCTCGCAAAAGAAATGATTCAGCACGGTGGTTTGCTCACTGAATTCAATAGCAAAACAAAACCCGACAAACATAATTTTCCTATCCGCAACCGGGTTGTAGCCGGGATAAGCGATGCAACTATTGTAGTGGAAACAAGTATTAAAGGTGGTAGTATGATCACTGCAGAAATGGCGAATAGTTATAACCGCGATGTATTTGCCATACCCGGAAAAACTACCGACATTAAAAGTGCAGGGTGTAATTACCTGGTGAAGGCCAACAAAGCAATTTTACTGACAGATTCAAAACAGTTGATAGAAACATTAGGCTGGGAAGAGAAAAAGAAAAAGCCTCTAAAATTACAACGTGATCTTTTTATTACTTTAAGTGATGATGAAAAAATCATTACCGAGATTCTTAAAGAAAAGGAAACGGTGCCGATTGATGAATTGCATCATGTAAGCAAGTTAAGCACGAGCGCTTTAGCCGCTGCTATATTGAATCTTGAGTTTCAGGGTGTGATTGCGTCGCTGCCAGGAAAAAATTATAAACTGCTATAAGCTTTTTTTAAACCGCAGAGAAAACGCCGGAGATGAAGAAGAGGTTACACAGAGGACGCCTCTGTGTAACTTCTTCTTCATCTCTGGAATTCCCTCTGTGGTTCAAAAAAATTACCAACTATCCCTTTACATAAAATTAATTTTGGCTCATTTGTTCACGACCCTATCTTTGCACATGGCAATAAGAAATACTGCTTCCAGCAAAGTAAATTTCTCCAATAAAATTTCACTTGAAGGTTTAACCTTCGACGATGTACTGTTAACTCCGGCATATTCACAGGTTCTTCCCAGGGAAGTCAGCACACATACTAAGCTTACTAAAAACATCTATCTTAATATACCCATGGTATCATCAGCGATGGATACTGTAACTGAAGCCAATCTTGCGATCGCACTGGCACGTGAAGGCGGTATGGGTATTTTACACAAGAACATGAGTATTGAAAAACAAGTGGAAGAAGTGCGTAAAGTTAAACGCAGTGAAAGTGGTTTGATTATAGATCCTATTACACTTTATGTTGATGCTACCATTGGCGATGCATTGAAATTGATGAAAGAAAATCATATCGGCGGGATACCGATCGTTGATCATGAAAACAAGCTGGTAGGTATTCTCACCAATCGTGACCTTCGTTTTGAAACAGAAAAATCCCGCAAAGTGCAGGAGGTCATGACCAAAGATAACCTGGTACTTGCTCCCGAAGGAACTGATCTTAAAAAGGCAGAGAAAATATTAAGACAATATAAGGTTGAAAAATTACCGGTAATTAAAAAAGACAGAACACTTGTAGGACTAATCACTTATCGTGACATCCTGCAGGTTAGAAGTCATCCTGACGCCGTAAAAGATGATTTTGGCCGTTTACGTGTAGGTGCTGCTCTTGGTATAACAAAAGATATGCTCGACCGTGCGGCTGCATTACAAAATATTGGTGTTGACGTAGTGTGCCTGGATAGTGCGCATGGACATACTAAAGGTGTTATTGAAGGATTAAAAAGCATAAAGAAAAATTTTAAACGGTTACAGGTAATCGCCGGCAATATCGGAACTGCAGCCGGTGCAAAAGCACTCGCTGATGCTGGCGCCGACGCTGTAAAAGTAGGTATTGGTCCGGGTTCTATCTGCACTACGCGCATCGTTGCAGGAGCGGGTGTTCCACAGATCACCGCTATCATGGAAGCATCATCGGTACTTGGCGAAATGGATGTACCACTGATTGCGGATGGGGGTATCCGTTATACCGGCGATATGGTGAAAGCACTGGCCGCCGGTGCAGACACAGTGATGATGGGAAGTGTTTTTGCAGGGGTTGAGGAAAGTCCGGGTAACACCATTATTTATGAAGGAAGAAAATTTAAAGAATATCGTGGCATGGGTTCTATTGGCGCCATGAGCATGAGCCAGGGAAGCGGCGACCGCTATTTTCAGGATGTAGAAGATGACATAAAAAAACTGGTGCCTGAAGGTATTGAAGGCCGGGTAGCATTTAAGGGCAGCCTTAAAGAAGTGGTTCAGCAATATACCGGTGGATTAAGAGCAGGAATGGGCTATTGCGGCGCCAAGGATCTTGCCACATTAAAGCAGGCAACTTTTATAAAAATTACCAACGCCGGCATGCGTGAAAGTCATGCCCATGATATTGAGATAACGAAAGAAGCACCAAATTATAGCCGGAAGTAGTCTATGGCTATCAGCTGTCAGCTATCAGGAGGAACAGGTCAGGCATAGAGTGATGACAAAGGAGCATGATGTTCCATGGGGTACCGGTGTTTCCAATGTCCAGGGAGTACTGTCTGAATTAAAGAGACAAAACCTTAAAGGCGTGATATCAGCAGAGTATAATATAATTGGCTCAACAGTGCTCCTGAAGTTGCTTTAAGCGCTAAGAATGTGAGGGAGATGGTGAACAAAATGAAGTAAACTATTGAAAGTTTTTTTTTAACGCAGAGAACAGCTGGAGGAGGAAACGCCGAGGGCACAGATAAGTTTCCTCTGCGCCCTCTGCGTTTCCTCCTCCAGCTGTTCTCTGCGTTAAAAAAAAACACTAAACCATTGAAGAATCGATAATAAAAACAGTCATTCCCTTAGGGCCATGAGCGCCGAGAACCAGCGACTGTTCTATATCTGCAGTCTTGGATGGGCCGGCAATAAAGGTTCCAAAATTATAATCGGCATTGCCTATTTTATCATAAGCATGGTGCATGGTAGCAACAATATCTTCTTTAGCAATTATTACTGCAAGATATTGGGTGATAAATGGAAGAGCCCGCTCCTGCATTAAATCTTCCGTTATCCATAAAGCTGAATTTTCAGCAACTCCAAGATTGGATTGTAAAATAGCAAGATCAATATCTTCTAATAAATGGGGATCTAAAGAAAGGTCTATTCTATTTATCCCTGTTAACTCTTTACAGGTTGTTACTACACGCTTAGCAGTTGGAAAATAATTTTTTATCAGAGCCTGGATCTCTTCAAAATCTTTTACAATAAAAGCCTTACCACCTATGGATTCAAGCACTAAAATATATTTTTCAAGCAATCCTGAAGATTCTTTTTTGAAAGAATCTATCTCAGGAAGCTCACTACCTTCAGGCTGACTGCTACGTATAGCCGATAATATCTTTTCCCTGCTATTCATCCTTCTTATTGTTTTTCCGGTACCATTCACCAAATGATTCACCTGGTGCATCGGGCATATCGCGTTGTTTATACCAGGGGTTTAATTTGTTGTTAACAACGAAAGGAACATGATGCATCATCCATCTTCCCGCTTTTCCAGCAACATTAAAAACTGATGGATGGGAAAGTGTCCAGTTCATCATCTTAATGCCCGCTGTTTTGCCAGCCGGAACATAACCTTCCTGAACCAATACCTGTCTCCATTTATACAATTGCTGATGGATATCAATCTTCACCGGACAAACATTGGAGCATGACCCGCATAATGTGGAAGCAAAAGGAAGGTCAGCATACTTTTTCATATCCAGGTTAGGAGCCAATATAGATCCGATAGGACCTGAAATAGCAGTATGATAACTGTGCCCTCCGCTTCGACGATAAACAGGGCAGGTGTTCATACAGGCACCACAACGAATGCACTTTAACGAGTTGCGGAAATCGGGCCTGCCTAATTGTTTAGTTCTTCCATTATCAACAAATATTACATGTATTTCTTTCCCCTTTCTTGGCTTCTTGAAATGACTTGAATAGGTGGTTATTGGCTGGCCGGTAGCACTGCGTGCAAGCAAACGTAAAAACACACCAAGATGCTTACGTTGCGGAATAAGTTTTTCCATACCCATGCAGGCAATGTGCACATCTGCAAGATGAGCGCCCATATCGGCATTACCTTCATTAGTGCAGACAACGAATTCACCAGTTTCTGCTATAGCAAAGTTTACACCGGTAAGAGCAACACGACGGGTAAGAAATTTTTCCCTGAGATGTTCCCGCGCAACACCTGTCAGATATTGCGGATCAGAAGCGCCAGCATCAGTTCCCAGGTGCTCATGAAAAAGATCGCCTATTTCTTCTTTCTTCTTATGAATGCAGGGTAATACAATATGGCTGGGCACTTCACCTGCCAGTTGCACAATCCGTTCGCCCAAATCAGTATCAATCACTTCGATGCCTTTCTCTTTTAGGAATCCATTAAGATGGCATTCTTCTGTTAGCATAGACTTACTCTTAATCATCCGCTCTACCCCATGCTTTTCTAAGATAGAAAGTACGATCTGGTTGTGTTCTTCCGCATCAACCGCCCAATGAATAATGATGCCATTTCTTTGCGCGTTTTCTTCAAATTGAATAAGATAATCAGATAGATTAGAAAGTACGTTATTCTTGATCTGAGAAGCTGCTTCTCTTAAGGCTTCCCATTCAGGTAAGGTGTTTGCTGCAATGTCCCTTTTTTTACGTACCCACCATAAGGTCTGATCATGCCAATCAACTCTTGGTTCATCTTTGTTGAACACCTCGGATAATTCTGCATGATCTAGTGTGTGAGCCATATTGTAAAGTTTTATGTCAAGTGATTAAAGAGGGTTCAACCTGTGAGGTTTCTAAAAACCTCACAGGTTTCAATCTATGGTCTATCCTCATTCAAAACCTGTGAGGTTTTTAGAAACCTCACAGGTTGAACCTACGTTTCTGCATTCAGTATCTCTGCAATATGCAGCACCTTAACAGTGCTTTTGCTCCGTTTCAGTATTCCTTCCATGTGCATGAGGCAACTCATATCTGCGCCGGTAATGTATTCTGCGCCGTGTTTCAGATGATCAACCACCCTGTCTTTTCCCATCTTCACGGATACGGCTTCTTCTGCAACACAAAATGTTCCGCCGAAGCCGCAGCATTCATCCTGGCGATCTAAATCAATAATCTCAATACCCTGAACCATGTTTAATAAATGCCGTGGTTTTGAAAAGGGTGGTGCAACCAGTTCACTCATCTGCGACAACTTTAAACCACGCTGACCATGACAACTTGTATGCACACCTACTTTGTGTTTAAATGTTGCGTTTATATTTTCCACCTTTAATATATCAGTTAAAAACTCAACAAGCTCGTAAATATTGTGCCTGATTGCGGTAGCTTCGGACGGATGTTTCTCATCATCTAAATGTTCTTTAATATGCAGAACGCAACTACCCGATGGTGAGACGATATAATCGAACTTCGAAAAGTTCTTTACAAACAATTCATCGCATCCATGAGTCAGGTGTTCAAAGCCTGAATTGGCCATAGGCTGTCCACAGCAGGTCTGCTGCAACGGATACACTACCTTAACTCCCTGCTTATGCAATAACTGTAAAGTTGCAATAGCTGCTTTAGGATAAAACTGGTCAACATAACATGGTATAAAAAGCCCTACTGTCATACTTCTACGTCTTGAATTGTGCTATAATATTTAAGATCAATAATATCCCCAGGCAGTGATTTAGTGTTCCAGTGTTTATGAATAGCAAGCGCGGCCCCCATAGCTGTTGCCTGCGCCACCGAAGCTGCATACACTTCGATTTCAGGGAAAGCTGCTGCCAGCAGGTGCATAAAAATAGGGTTCTTACTAAATCCTCCGTCTACAAAAATTCTTTTCACATGATCATCGTTCAGTACAAGCCTGGTAGCATCCACTTGTTGTATTATGAGATCGAAGATCAGCTGATGATAAGCTTCTTCATAAGAAGAAAAAGCTGAAAGATCACGATCACCGAATGGTGACTTTTCCAGGATGGCATCTTTCTTTTCGGTTACCCGTGGCTGTTGTAATTTAATTTTTGAGATAACATCCCTGTTAAATTCAACTTTAGTATAGTGATCGGTTAATGTGTTGAAATGGGTTGCCAAACGTTTAATCTGTTCTTCATGTTCGTAACCTGCAAACAGGCGTGAAGCTTTTACTGGTTTGCCTTCGTAGGTAAGATAACAAAGACAATCCCTGCTTAATTCTTCTGCCGTGAGTGGTGATTTATTAAATGGATTCAGGCTTATACACCAGGTGCCTGTTGATAATAAAATAAACGGTTCCTGAAAATTAGCCAGGTATGGAATCAATGCCGCAGAACTATCATGCAATCCTACACCTACCGGAATTTGTTTTTCTTTTTTGATACGTATCACATCGTCTCCATTAAAGATGGGCGCCAGCTTTCTATCCAGGCCTTCCTTATAAACCCATTCATGATAATCATTTTTGGTAAAATCCCATAACATGGTATGACAGCCGATACTGGTGATATCAGAGCAAACCGTTGCAGAAATAAGTTGACTGATATATTGAGGAAGATGCAGTGTATATTTTATTTTTTTAAAAATATCCCGTTTCTCATATTTCAACCGGTATAACTGCAAGCCGGAATTTAAATTACCTAAAACCGGTGAAGCAGTTTGTTTGCAAACAAGTAGTTCACCGCCATATTCATTGTAAAATTGCTTTTTAAGATTTTCGGGATATGGCTTCAGGTAACTATATAAAGGCGATACCGGTTTTAAATGTTCATCAAGGTGTACCATGCTGGCACCGTAACCTGAAAAACTTATAGCCTGAATATCGTATTCATGATTCGAAGAAATTTCAAGAAAGGAGCGATGAATCCAATTAGTCAGTAAATTAATATCCTCGCAGGGGTAACCGTCCTCATCTATAGTTTCGGGCAACTGTTCTGAATTTTCGAACACTATCCTGTATTGCTCATCAAATAAAATTAGCTTTTTGTTGGTTCTGCCAACATCAAAAATTAATATAACTTGTAATGGATTCATATTATAAACCCGTAGCTATGGTTTTCAATCCTCTTTCTTTTATCAGGTTTTCTCTTACCTTCAATTCACGAAATAAGGTAAGAGGTTGCAGGGCTCCTGATGAACGTAAGCGTGCTTCTGCAACTATTGGACGCATGTCTGTTCTGAAAGCATTTTGCAAAATTTCCTGTGCGCCTGTTACGTCATTGCTTTCCTGTGCTGCTACTAACGCTTTCCTGTCAACGATGAGTGCCTGTGCATAAGACAACATAATAGCTTCAATAGATTGCAACAGGTCTTCCAACGGATCCTTTACGTTATGAGAAGCGTCTATCATCCAGCCAAGATCGGAATTGTGATTCATTCCTTTTGCATCCATTCCTTCCACCAGCTCATTAAAAATAAGAAACAGCTGGTAAGGTTTGATGCTGCCTACAGTTAAATCATCATCACCGTATTTGGAATCATTAAAATGAAATCCACCCAATTTGTCTTCCATTAAAAGCAATGATACTATTTGTTCAATGTTGGCGTTGGGCAGATGATGGCCAAGGTCTACAAGTGTATAAGCTTTCGCACCAAGCTTACTGGCATATAACAATGATTGTCCCCAATCACCTACAGTAGTGGAATAAAAATTAGGTTCGTAGGCTTTGTATTCTACAAACAGTTTCCAGTTTTTAGGTAAGGCAGCATATATTTCCTGTAACCCTTCCAATGTGTTTTGAAAAGCTTTACGAAAGTTAAGCTGACCGGGAAAACAGGAGCCATCAGCAAGCCATACCGTTAAAGATTCTGAACCTAGATTTACACCATGCTTTATAACTTCTATGTTATGTTCAACCGCCTGTTTGCGAATGGCCTTATTAACATGTTGCAATGAGCCGAATTTATAGCTATGCTGCTGACCGGGTTGATCCTGGAAAGTATTTGAATTCATTGCGTCGAAGCGCAACCCCAACTGTGCAGCCAGCGCTTTAACTGAAGCAATGTTGCGCGGGATATCCCATGGAATATGCAGGGAAATGGCTCCGCTTGATTGATTTAATGAATGAAGCATTCCGATATCTTCCATCTTCTCTTCCAGGTTACGGGGCTCGCCGCCACCAATAAACCTGCCAAACCGGGTTCCCCCTGTACCGAGGGCCCAACTAGGAATGGCTACCTGGAAATCAACTAGCTGCTGCATTACATCTTTCAAATTCTTTATGTCTTCAGCACTATTTTCAAACCTGCGTTTGTGTGCGGATAACAGGGATTTGTTATGTGATTCGATCTTGTATTTGTCTATTTGCATGGTTAAACATTTGGCTTTCATCTGTCAGCTACCAGCTGACAGGAGAGAGCAGTTCCGGATTGTTTCGAACTAAATTATTCCATATAAAAAACTTCTTTTAATGGAACGGCAACGGGTGAATTATCAGGGTTAGTATCCATGATATCTTTCATGTAAGCCCACCATTTTTTCATAACGGCTTGGTGTGCCAGCTCTTTTTGTTTTAATGGGTCAGCCACCTTTAACACACCGATAAGATCATTGGTTTGCTCATCCAGGAAAATAGAATAATCTTCTATCCCCGCGCCTTTCAATAATTCCTTCAGATCAGGCCAAATCTCCGTATGCCTTCTTTTATATTCTTCTGTTTGACCAGGAAAAAGTTTCATCTTAAAAGCAATACGCATGATAATGATTAATGGTTAATGATTAATTATTAACGGTAAGATGACTTCAATTAAAATAATAACAACAATCAGGCACTAACAATTAATCATTAATAATTAATCCTGAACTACCTTACAAATGCCATGGCTACGCCGCCGTCTACATTCAGCACATTACCGGTTGATTTGTTTAGCAATCCGCCAACAAAAGCAAAGCACGCGTTGGCGATATCTTCGGGTAATATGATCTCATTCAATAAAGTTCTTTTCGCATAGTATGCGGGTAGTTCCGCCACGGTTACTCCATAAGCTTTAGCCCGTCCTTCTGCCCAGGCACCAGCCCAGATCTTACTGTCTGAAATTACTGCATCAGGATTTACCACATTAACACGGATCTTATCAGGTCCTAACTCAGCGGCATTCAACCGGCTAAGGTGCAGCTGTGCTGCTTTTGCAGAGCCATAACCAGCGTTATTTGGTCCTGATACAAGGGCATTCTTACTAACAATATTTAAAACATCACCACCAATATTCTGTTTGCGCATTTCAGCAACACCAGCCTGGGTAACAAGGAACTGTCCTTTTACCAGCACATCATATAAAAGATCCCAATCTTTCTCAGTATGATCCTGGATGGTTTTCGAGATAGATAGCCCTGCACAATTTACTACGATATCCATTCCGCCGAAAGTCAGTGCCGCCGTTTCAAAAACGTTAGCGATATGTTCTTTATCCGTAACATCAAGCAATGCGCTGGTATAAGCATCTTTGCCGTACAGCTTTTTAAATTCGGCATCGGCACTTTCAAGCCTGCCTGGATCGTTATCATTAATTACAACACAGGCGCCTTCTTCCACAAATTTTTTTGCAATCGCTTTTCCTATTCCGCCGGCACTTCCTGTTACCATTGCTATCTTTCCTGATAAGGCTTTTGGCTTGGCCATACGCTGCAGCTTAGCTTCTTCCAGCAACCAGTATTCAATATCAAAAGCTTCCTGCCGGGGTAATGATTTATATTCAGAAATAGCTTCAGAACCCTTCATTACATTGATGGCATTGATATAGAATTCAGCAGCTACACGTGCGGTTTGTTTATCCTTGGCAAAAGTAAACATGCCGATACCAGGATACAATATCACCACGGGGTTGGTATCACGGATAGCAGGACTGTTAGGATGTTTATTAGTTTCATAATAATTTTTGTACATCTCACGGTAAGCTTCAAACGAAGGTGCCAGGGTTTCTTTTAATTTTTGTATATCAGAAAGATCTTCCTCAGGCTTCAGGTTCAATACAAGGGGACTGATCTTAGTTCTTAAAAAATGATCCGGGCAACTGGTACCCATGGGTGCTAAACGATCCAGGTCGTTGGAGTTCATAAATTCAAGGGCCCTGTCATCGTCAGTAAAATGACTCACCATGTGCTGTTTGGAGGAACAAAACCCACGCAACACAGGAGCTAGTGCTGCGGCCTGTTTTAAGCGGATACTTTTTTCAGGCGATTCTATTTTAGCGCCGCCGAAAATATTGGACTTCTTTTTATAATTTTCTTCAAGATATTCCGCACATTTTTCAATTACCTCAAGGGTATTAATATAACTTTCGTAAGAAGTATCACCCCAGGTGAACAAACCGTGCGAACCCAGCATGATACCGCGTATTAAAGGATTTTCATCCAGACACTGACGAAGTTTAAGACCCAGGTCGAAACCCGGCCTTTGCCATTCTACCCAACCTATAGAGCCGGTAAAAAGTTCTTCAGTGATGCGCTTGCCGTTTTTAGACGCGGCAATAGCGATGGCCGCATCGGGATGCAGGTGGTCAATATGCCTGAAGGGCAGGAAGCCGTGAAGTGCTGTATCAATAGATGGCGCCTTTGAATTCAGGTCATAAATAGTGTGATTAAACAGCTCCACCATCTCATCTTCAAATCTAACACCGCGGTAAATATTTTTCAGACTCCTTAATCTGTTTACATATAAAGCAGCAAGACCGTTTTTCTTCAATGTTCCCAGATCACCTCCTGATCCCTTTACCCACATCACTTCCGTTGATTCACCAGTAAGCGGATCCTTTGCAAAAGCCTTACAGGAAGTGTTTCCACCACCATAATTGGTAAGCCGCAGATCAGCGCCCAACAGGTTGGAGCGGTATATTAGTAATGCTACTTCATCTCCGGCCAGCTTAGCAGCTTCAGCTTCATCCCATAAGTAACTTACATGATTAAAAACGGTTGTTTCAGGAGACATAAACAAAATTTTAAATTGTTATTATGCATTAGGTTTTATATTATTACCATAACCAACTATCAGCACGGATAGGATGATCACTATTATTCCGGATATTACCGCAGCATAGGTTTGCTTTCTCACACCTTTCCATTCTTTTAAAACAAGGCCCCACATGTTTGCTACCAGTATAATAAATGCCATATGCAGTATCCATGAGCTGGCACCATTCCCCAGCTTACTTTCTCCCATTCCATAAAAGAAAAATTGCAGGAACCAGGTGGTACCGGCTAAAGCGGAAAAAATATAATTAGACAGCAGCGGGGCTTTGTTATTGGTATAATCGCCGAAGGTTTTATTCTGTGCATTTAAGATCATGCACCAGATAAAATTTGTGGTAAGTCCACCCCATAGTATGATAACGTAGGTAACATTATTTTGAAATAAGAATTCGCCTTGTCCGGTGTGTAATGACTTCCAGGTATTGTTGGCTTCAATGGCCATATCCTTACCGGCATCTAAACCAAAAGCGAAACATGCACTGAGCACACCGGAGATGATTGAAACAAACAATCCCAGTCCGATTCTATAATCTTTATTTTCAGAGATCTGTTTATTTCTTATCAGGTCTTTTTCCTTCATAGTACCTGCTTTGCCGCAGATAATAATTCCCATGATACACACCAGGATGCCTAATAAAACCATCTGACCCCAGTGATTACTAACCAGATCGGTAATGGTATCTTTTCCTGCTTTCGGATAGATATCATAATAAATTGAAGGGATAAGCGCACCGAAAACTGAACAAAGTCCTAGAATGATGGAACTACCTAATGCTACTCCCAGGTATCTTACACCTAGGCCATAAGTTAATCCACCGATTCCCCAAAGCAGGCCAAAAACATAAGTGATGAGGAGAATATGATTGCTGGTGTGTTTAATGATTTCACCAAAGTGAGGAATAGTTAGATAAGCAGCGAGGGGTGGAACAATAAGCCAGGAAAATATGCCACCTACGATCCAGTAACTTTCCCATGCCCAACCTTTTACTTTTTTATATGGAATATAAAAACTTCCCGAAGCAAAACCCCCTATAAAATGGAAAATAACTCCTAAGATTGCTTGCATGCGTTAAGATAATTTTCTGATGGCTTATACTACAGGATTTTAAAAATATAATATAATGCGGGTTAAGCTGTCATGTACTGTCATGCTGGTAGCTGAAAGCTAATTGTCTGAATTGGGATTCGTGGGATTAAGGGATTATTGGATGGAAACTTGTAACGTTATTTGCACTATCCATCAATCATCGATCAAACAAAAGGATGATAAACGGAAGTAAGGTAATATTGATTTAAGTTAATCAATCCAATAATCCCTTAATCCCACGAATCCTAATTTAGACAACTTTAGTATTTAAACGCCTTTCCTCCTGCCATGATCTCTTGTGTTTTTTCATCGAAGGTAACTTTCTGTCCGGTTTGTACAGCTGCATTGGTCATGCTGGTGGCAATGGCATGACTGTACCCTGCTTCAACCGGCCCATTTGGTTGTTTGCGGCTACGGACACATTCCATCCAGTTGCGCATGTGGGCTGACGTTAGTGGGTCACCGCCTGTATTAGCAGATGTTACCGCCTTCGGTCCGTTGTTAGCTAAACTGAGTTCGGGAAGCAGGAAAGGCTGCATTTTCATAGCCTCGGCAGGCCCTTTCTTTAATCCGCCTTTTGGAGATACTTTATTTGTATCCAGGTTCAGCTCACCACCATTGGAATAATATAATTCCTTAGGATCATCGTCACCATTATGCATGCGTGAAGCAAATGTTACCTGGAAGCCCTTGGTAAGATCATCTAACGGCCCATAATCAAAAACAGCTGTAATAGTATCCCAGTTCCTTCTTCCATCTTTCCACATATAAATTCCACCGTTGGCAACCACACTTCTCGGATGTTTCAAACCTGAAAACCAATGCACGGTATCTATCTGGTGCGACATCCACTGGCCGGGGAGGCCAGAAGAATAAGGCCAGAACAAACGAAACTCCAGGTATTTACGCGGATCAAATTTATCGGCAGGACGGTTTTGCAAATAGCGTTTCCAATCAGTATCTTCCTCTTTCAATAAAGGCACTACATCTGGACGACGCCAGCGGCCGGGCTGGTTTACGTTCCACGTAAGCTCTACCATAGTTATATCTCCAAACTTACCGCTTTTAATAAAATCATCCGCAGCATGATAGTTGGAGCCGCTTCTTCTTTGAGAACCTATCTGAAAAATTTTATTTGAATCCTTCACTGCTTTCAGTGCATCCCTGTTATCTTCCATCGTTTCAGCAAAAGGCTTCTCGCAATACACATCACAGCCGGCTTTTACCGCTTCGATGGCACAGCGTGCATGTGAAAAATCCGGAGTACTGATAATAACAGCATCAACTTCTTTCGAATTGTAAAGCGCCTCATTATTTACAAAGGGTTTTATATCATGACCATACTTCTCTTTTAAAAAGGCTGATCCATCTTCCCTTCTTTTTTTCCATAGATCGGAAACAGCCACCATATCAAAATTCAATTCTTTATAGTGGTTCATAAAACTCGGCAACAATGATTGGCGGAAACGATCGGAGTAACCCACCACCCCCACTCTTATACGATCATTAGCTCCAATGATGTTTGCATAGCTTTTGGCGCTAAAACCCATTGCACCTATATATACTCCGGCGCCAACTTTAGCAGAATCTTTTAAAAAAGTACGACGTGATTTTGACATGGTATGTAGTATTTATTGTGAAATATTAACCGTACTAAAATACACCATTATGTATTATAGTTGAGTTTTTAGTTAGCTCCGATTATCAGCCACGAAGACAAGGAGGCACAAAGTTAATGGAACAACCTGTGAGGTTTTATGTTTGATATTTCATCTGAAAAGCTAACCTCACAGGTTTAAAACACAGGTTCTCGGTGAAACCTGTGAGGTTGCCGTTCGCAATCAGAGCGTTCGAATAAAACCTCACAGGTTGTTCCATTAACTTTGTGCCTTCGTGCCTCCTAAGATCACGCGAGTTGTTTCAGCAGCGTAGTTTTAATATACTTACTACTCCTGGTAATACTTTCAATAGGGTCTATATCAAAGTTTTCCTGCTCCATATAAAAACGCTTCATACCGGAAAGCTTTGCCTTGGCGAATATCTTTTTAAAATCAATGCTTCCATTTCCGATTTCAGTATTGCGGTTGGTTTTTGATTTATCCATGTCTTTAACATGCCACATTTCAAAACGTCCGGGGTATTTCTTGAACATCTCAACCGGATCTTGTCCGCCTCTAACTGCCCAGTAAAGGTCTAGCTCCATTTTTAATAATTTGGCATCCGTTTCTTTCAGCAATACATCATAGCCTGAAACACCGCCATTCAGCGGATCGAACTCCGTATTGTGATTATGATAGGCCAGCTTGATACCTGCTTTTTTACAAATCTCACCAGCCTCATTAAAACGTTCCGCAACCTTTTTATAATCATCCTGAGTTTTTGTGTTGGCATGGCTGAAGCTGGAAACAGTAAGATATTCCTGTCCTACACCTTTAACTTTATCAATCTGCATTTTTACTTCATCATCCGGGCCATTTTCAAGCAGGTATTTATTTATTGTGTAATGACCGCTGTAAGAAGTAAGATGATTTTTAGTAAGCAATGCCTTGAAAGCTTTTGGCTCCAGTCCAAAAAACTGACCGCCGTAAGTTTCTACATCGCTATAACCGGCTGCAGATATTTTAGCTAAAAACCCATCTACATCCTTACCGATAATTTCCCGGATGCTGTATAGTTGGATACCGATCTTCATATCTTTTGCAAATAATGAAGAGGGCTTAACCGCTAAGCCGGCGATCATTAAGCCGGATTGTTGAATGAAAGATTTTCTGGAGATCATTTTTTTAATTGTTAATTATTAATGGTTAATTGTTAACTGTGAATGTATGTAATTTAAAAGATCGTAGTACAGTTGGTTCTTCCTCATACCTCATACCTCATGCCTACCCCTGCAAGGCATGATCCGCATGTATATCCTGTCCGGCCCAGATTCTTTTTGCGCTCCAGTCAGTGGCAGGCCCGCTCCAGAATTCGTCTTCAGGGGGTAGTCCTAACGCAAGAAAGCCGGTAGATGCTAAATACAAACTACCGGTAGAAATATAATCTTCCCCCAATGAAAGCTGGTGCCCGGCCAGTCCGATCTGAAGCCAGCCATTGCTATCAAAGTTACCGGGTGATTCAAAAATCTTTTTCATCACTGCTGTTAATGCGCACCTCACCTGCATGGGTGTTACACCTATAGGCAGACTATTCATTAAAGCAACTTGCGACAATGCCTGGAAAGCCCCGATACGATAACATACCGACCTGCCAATTATAGGATATGTTCCATCTGCAGCGATCAAACGCTCCTGGATAAAGGCGTATCGCTGAGCCCTTTTAAACGTAAGGTCGTAGGCTTCTTTTTTTACTATTCCTTTTGACTGCATGACCTGCATCGCCTGGAGCATCATGGGATGTATAACGAAGCTGTTATAGTAATCCCAGTGAAAAGTGTCGCCATCGCCATACATGCCATCGCCTTTATACCATTCATTGTGTTTTTTTGTGGCATAGTCGAGTCTTACAATATCATATTGTTCATCAAAGTAAAGGAACATCGTTTCTATCATAGACATAAACAACAACCAGTTATTATAACCCGGTGGCACTCCCCTTGAAAGACGTAACGCATTCAGCAGTTGCTGTTTTGTGGCAGGTGAAAGTTTACCATAAATTTGTTTAGGAGCACGTATCAGTCCATGTGCAAAAAAGGCAGCATCTACCAGTGACTGTGATGGAGTAATGCTGGGTTTCCCAAAATTCATGTAATCTTTTGAAGACGGGTTAACAGCATTTTCGATACAGGTGACCACAAGATCGATATATGTTTTTCTTAGCTTTCCTTCGGGTGTTGAGTCGGCGCCTAACTCAAGCCAGGGTGCTATTCCGGCAAGCAGGCGGCCAAAAGCTTCAAGGTGAGTGAACTTGCTGCGATCGTCTTTCCTGCCAGGCTGTGCTTCAACCGGCATGTTTTGCTTAAGTGTTTGCCTGCTAAGATTTTGTAATACCGGATCTGCAATCCGGGTAAGTGTTTTGATCCAGTACTCACGATCGTTTACTGGAGTTTTTTTAGTATTGGATGTTTGCGCATTGGCTTCTAATCCCAGCATTGGTGCGGCTAAAACAATAGTTGACAGGTTCTGTACAAAGTTTCTTCTTTTCATTTGACAAGATCAAACATATGAATTCAAAAATAATCTTTTCGTCATTCAATAGTACAGGCGGAATAAAATATAACCACGGTTAAGATAGAAGACAAAAAATTTAAAAGTTTACAACCCGGTAGCTTTACTATGAAAAAAAAGTACGAAACTTGTTATCTGTCTGCAAGATGGCAGGCTGATTAACATCTTAAAACTTTACATTGCCTAATGTCATTACCCGAACAATTCAAACTAAATGGAAAAACAGCCCTGGTAACAGGATGTAAAAGAGGAATCGGTAAAGCTATGTCGCTGGCACTGGCCGAAGCAGGCGCGGATATCATCGGCGTATCAGCATCACTGGAAACGGAAGGAAGTAAAGTGGAACAGGAAGTAAAAGCATTAGGACGCTCCTTTAAAGGCTACCAGGCTAATTTTGCCCACCGCAAAGAAGTATATGCCTTTATTGAAAAAGTAAAAAGTGAACATAAAGTAATAGACATACTTGTTTGCAATGCTGGAACCATTTTGCGCAAACCGGCTGCTGAACATCCCGACGAATACTGGGATACTGTTATGGAAGTAAATCTCAATGCTCCCTTTATACTTGCACGTGAATTTGGCAAAGACATGTTAGCCCGCGAGAAAGGCAAAATAATTTTCACCGCATCACTGCTCACATTCCAGGGTGGTATTACTGTTCCGGGATATGCTGCCAGCAAGGGTGCTATCGGCCGCTTAACTATGGCGCTTTCTAATGAATGGGCCGCCAAAGGTGTAAACGTAAATGCTATAGCACCTGGGTATATAGCAACTGATAACACACAGGCATTGCGTGAAGATCCTGAACGCAGCAAGAGCATCTTAAGCCGTATCCCTGCCGGAAGATGGGGCACCGCCGAAGACATGATGGGTGCCACCCTCTTTCTTGCAACTGCTGCATCTGATTATGTAAATGGCATTGTACTTACCGTAGATGGCGGATGGATGGGCAGGTAGTAGTGGTTAATTGTTAAATGTTAACGGATAAATGCATTGATAATAATTAACCTCTACTAACCTAGCCTTCATGAAGTTCATTAAGAGTTATCAATTGATGCATCGATAATAATTAACCTTTACCCGTTAACAATTATTAATTAACCATTAAAAATAAAACATGCAACAGCTATATGCACTCGGACCTAACGAGGTAAAATTATTTAGCACCGGACAGTTACGTGAAAATTTCCTCATGGAAACCCTTCTTAAGGATGATGCCGTAAACTTTACTTATACACATTACGACCGTATGATGATTGGTGGCGCAAAACCCGTAGTGAATACATTATCTCTTGAAACATACCCTGAACTGCGTTCAGAATATTTCCTGGAAAGAAGAGAGATTGGCATTATCAACGTTGGAGGTGAAGGAACTGTTGAAGTAGACGGCACTTCCTATACAGTTAAAAAAATGGATTGCCTATATGTTGGCAAAGGCGCCAGGCAGGTAAATTTCAGCAGCAGCAATGATGATCATCATCCGGCATTGTACTACCTGTTGTCCTGTCCGGCCCATAAGGATCTGCCAGCCCGATTGATGAAAAAAGATGAAGCGGCTCCTGTTGAACTGGGCTCTCTTGCAACAGCAAATCAACGAACCATATATAAATACATTCACCTACAGGGTATTGAAAGCTGCCAGCTGGTAATGGGACTAACCGTATTAAAAGAAGGCTCCGTCTGGAACACGATGCCTTCGCATACTCATGACCGAAGAATGGAAGCCTACTTTTATTTTGATGTGCCCGAAGGCCAGCGTGTACTTCACCTTATGGGACAGCCACAGGAAACCAGGCACTTGTTTGTGGCCAATTACCAGGCTATAGTGTCTCCTCCATGGAGCATTCATTCGGGTGCCGGAACCAGCAATTATTCATTTATCTGGGGTATGGCAGGAGAGAATAAAGATTATAGTGATATGGATCCGGTAAGTGCTGCAGAGTTGAAATGATTTGCCTGCCTTTTACCTCAGAGCCTTTACTATAAAGTCTGGGTTATATTATACTGTTCCAAAAAGTGAAATGAAAGCCGATTTATGCTTTTGGATGGGTCATTTGACTTATTGACATAATAATTAAAGCTATTTGTTCCCGGACTATCTACCACTTGTATCAATCCATTTCAAAAAAGGAATACTAATATTTAATAATTTAGTATAAAATTCTGATTTTAACAGCATCCTATGTTAAAAGTATTTAATACCTTGCAATTAACTAACGATTTAATGAACTAAAAACTGCTGCTTATGCCGAACACACCTCCTGAATTGCGTATTCTAAAAAAATCCATTTTACTACCAGATAAAGTTTTAATAGATTTTATAGTATAAAAATTGAATAAATACTCATTAAATATTCGTAAGAATGTTTTGAAGACCGAGTTTATCCCAAAAAATTATTATTAAAAATTACCCATTTTGTTTTAAATGTGCCACTGTACTGACCGGATAAAAAAATTCATATAACAATCAGAATACAAAAAAAATAAAGTTGTTACCTAGCAAAAGATCAATAGGTAAATCATCGCGAGAAATCTTTATTATCTAACACTAAAAATTAAACTGCTGTGAAATAAAAAAATCTACGCAAAACAGTTTGCATGCTAATAAAATTTGAGCTTGTCGTATTCTTTCTCGCTTTAGGCTAATTATAAAAAGCATTATGATTAGTTTAAAAAGCCGTCGGCAAACATTGTAAAAATTATTTTTTTAAAAATTAATCATTCATTCTAATGAGAACAAAAATTCCGACTTTAACTGGCAAGTGCCATGATAAAACTCGTTTTAATCTTCGTACAATTAGTCTTGGGGGGATTTTGAGGCTAACATTAGTGTTACTTCTATTAAGCACGTTACAAGTAAACTCCTACGCTTTCTTACCTCCTCATGAAGTAAAAGGTAGAATCATAAACGCGGATGGAACCCCCGTGCCAGGGGTATCGATCGTAATTGCCGGTACCAGGAAAGGTGTTACCACAGACAATGACGGGCGTTTTAGCATTACGGTTTCTGATGAAAGGGCTAGGCTGCAAATCTCCAGCGTAGGATTTAATTCTCAAACTATAACTGTTGGCAGCAAAAGCGAAATCGCAATTACTTTGGAAAAATCAACTGGAGAATTAGATCAGCTTGTTGTGGTAGGATATGGTACCCGTAGAAAATCGGATCTTACCGGTGCGGTAGGTACAGTAAGAGCTGCACAATTACAGGAACGACCTGCATCGTCTCTGAACCAGTCACTGGCGGGAAGGCTTCCGGGAGTGCAAGTAAATACAAATTCCGGTCGTCCCGGTGGTCGCACAAACATAAGGGTTCGGGGTTTTAGTTCTATCAACTCCTCCAATAACCCTTTATATGTAGTTGATGGTGTATTGCTTCCGGTTTCAAATCAAGCCCAGGCAAGCCAGGCTATTGACTATATTAATCCAAATGATATTGTTGCGGTTGAAGTTTTGAAAGATGCATCTTCTACAGCTATTTATGGAGCAAGAGGTGCAAATGGTGTAATTATTATCACTACAAAACGTGGAAAATCAGGCGAAGGCAGGATAACCTATGATGCCGATTTCAGCGTGCCAAAAATTGGTCCCAATTTTCCTAAAGTACTTAATGCCAAAGAGTATCTTGCTGTAGAAGACCTTGCATATAAGAACATGCAGAAATACGATCCGGTTGGCTGGGCTGCTGGTAAGTATGTTTCAAGAAACCCGGCACTGGCAAGAACTGACCCGCGTGTTTTTGACGCCCAGGGTAACCCATTATTTGACACTGACTGGCTGGACGCAGCTACGCAGCATAAACTTTCTCAAAATCACCAGCTTGGCTTTTCCGGTGGCAATGACAATACTACCTATTCAGTTTCGCTTGGTTACCGGGATGATGAAGGTCTGTTGCTAACTTCTTATCTCAAACGTTACTCAGCCAGGTTTTCTTTTGACAGCCAGATAAAACCATGGATGAAAGTGGGTGGCACATTGAGCTATACCAACCAGGAAGAAAATATCGTAGATCAAAGTGATGCCGTTCCAAGGCAGATCGTTGAAGACTTTCCATTCCTGCCGGTAAGGTACGCTGATGGTACATTTGCAAATAACAGGGATTACCCCAATGCGGAAGGTAGCATGAGTTCCGTACACAGGTTATTGGATACCAGGTATATCTTAAATACCCAAACAAGTTTAGGCAGTGTTTATTCAAACATCACTTTTGCACCTGGACTGGAATTGCGCACTACATTAGGTTTCAATGTACTGACCCAGGGAAATAACCAATCTGTTACACGTACCCTGAACATAGGAGGATCCGGTAATGCCAGTGCAAGTAACAGGCGTGAAAGTTTCTGGTCTTTGGAAAATTATCTTACTTATAATAAGAAATTTGGAGAGATCCACTCTTTCACAGGTTTGCTTGGTATGGCTACTAACGAAACAAACTTCTTTAGCGAATCAGCCAGCATCAGCGGCTTTTCAAGCGATTACTTCTTATATAATAATCTCGGTGCCGGAAGCACCAGCCCAGGCTATGGTTCCAACCGGTCACGCTATGCTTTTAATTCGTATTTTGGAAGGATTAACTATGGGCTAAAAGAAAAATACCTGTTGACTATAACAGCCCGTGCCGATGGATCTTCCAGGTTCGGAGCTAACAATAAATATTCTTTATTTCCGTCAGCAGCGTTAGCGTGGAGAGTTTCTGAAGAAGATTTCCTTAAAAACAGCAGGACTATTTCTAACCTGAAGATCCGTACCAGTTATGGATTAACAGGTAACTCAGAAATCCCTGCCTATTCTTCATTATCGCTTTTAAGTTCAAATTATTCTGCCATTTTAAACGGTCAAAAAGTAGGTGGTACAGGTGTAAACAGGTTGGCTAATCCCGATCTTAGATGGGAAAAGACATCACAATATGATGCAGGAGTAGAACTGGGATTGTTTAATAACCGGGTATCATTGGAAGCGGATTTTTACTATCGCAAAACAACCGACATGCTTCTGGATGCACCTGTTCCACGTACCAGTGGATACGGAACTATCAGAAAAAACATTGGTTCAATGGAGAATAAAGGAATTGAGGTGGGAATTAATACTGTTAACGTCCAAAGCAAAAACTTTTCATGGAACACAAGTTTCAACATTTCCATGAACAAAAACAAGATTCTTTCTTTAGCTACTCCATCTGATATCTTTAATATTGGTGGCCCTAACTTTACAAATCCAACAAACATTATCCGTATTGGCGAGGCAGCAGGTTCTTTTTGGGGCCTGGTGCGCTTAGGTACATGGAGTGAAAAAGAAGTGGCAGAAGCTGGAAAATTTGTTAGCTATAGGAATAACCTGACAATCTTGCCAGGAGATATTAAATATCTTGATGTAAACGGAGATCATATCATCAATGACGCCGACAGGATGATTCTTGGCAATGGTAGCCCTAAGGCATGGGGATCATTGCAGAATACTTTCAAGTATAGATCATTTGATTTCAGTATTGAACTTCAATATTCTTATGGAAACGATATACTTGACATGACATCGCATTCCAGCGAGGACAGGGTTTCACTTGCCAATAGTTATGCAACCGTATTAAATGCATGGACGCCTCAAAATCAAAACACTAACATAGCTGAATTGCGTGATACGAGGGCAGGTTATGTAACAAACGTAGATTCCCATTGGATAAAAGACGGATCTTTCATCCGCGGAAGAAATCTTTTATTGGGTTATACCTTCGCGCCTGCTACAACTAGAAGATTAAAACTCGACAGATTCAGAATTTATGCTTCCGCTCAGAATTTATTTTTGATTCACCATAAAGAACTGAATGGTGATCCGGAAACTACACCAACAGGCGGATATGCTGGTGATGGTAACAATGTGTTTTCTCAAGGAATGTTTTGGCACAGCTACCCTAAATCAACAATATTTATGTTGGGCCTGAATGTTAGCTTATAATTCATTTATTTAAAAGATATTCATAATGAAACTTAGTATATTAAAAAATATATGCAACCTCTTCTTTTGTACGGCAATACTGTTCGGGTCGGGATGTAAAAAATTTCTTAATGAAAAAGATCCTTCTAACTTAACGCCAGAGAGTTTTTATACAATTCCTGAACACGCTGAAGCCGCGGTTGCTGCAATTTATGCTGACACCCGGTTTATAGGTAATGGAGCAGGAATATTTTCCAGCAACTGGCAGTTACTTGAGGCGCCAACAGGAACATCCACCACTGAAACGGCTCAGAATTCAGATCTAAACAATCTTTATTCATTATCATACGATGGCAATACCGGCCACATCGTAAATTTTTGGAATGGGGCGTACAGGGTTATCGCAAATGCCAATCTTGCTCTCGACAAAATTCCTGGTATTACTCCTATGGACGAAGCGCTGAAAAAGAAGAAATTGGGTGAAGCACAATTTCTTCGTGCATGGGCATATTTTTACGCAGTTAGATTATGGGGTGATGTTCCTTTAGTAACCAAACCTCAGACAGCTACCTCGGAAGATTTCTTCCCTGCAAGGGCTCCTCAGGAGGATGTTTACAAGTTAATAGTAAGCGACTTACTGGCTGCTGAAGCTTCGGGCTTACCCTGGACGGATGCCACCGGCCGCGTATCGATTGCGGCTGTAAAAGCAGAACTTTCCAAAGTTTATCTCACTATGGCCGGACAGCCACTTAATAAAGGCGCCGCCTATTTCAAATTAGCGGCAGACAAGGCAAAGGAAGTAATAACTTATGCTAATGGAAACCCCGCAAGCATCAACCTTTTCAGTACCTATTACGATATTCATGATCCTGCTCAAAACAATAAGTTGGAGCATATCTTCGAACTTCAATACAATTCTGATATTGCCTCCAACCCAATGGACAACTATTATCCAAACTTTAAAGCAGTAACATCTAATGGTCAGGGCGGTACAGGAAGCTCAGTTCCTACTTTGTCTTTTTATAATTCTTATGAAACTGGCGATTTAAGAGCAAAGAACCAGGAAGGCTATTTCTATACCAGTTACTATACCAATGGTACCGGTGCAGCCTTTGACTTAGGCGCTCCTTACGTTTTTAAACACTTTAATATTACGGCAAATGGTGGTCCGAGTACAGTTCCTACTAAAAAAAATAGTCTTAATGTGCCTCAGATTCGCTATGCTGAAGTTTTATTGATTTATGCAGAAGCACAGAATGAAGTAGCAAGTGGAATGCAGGATGCTTATGATGCCTTCAAACGGATCAGAGACAGGGCAAAACTTACTACACCTGGCATCGGTACCTATACCCAGGCAACATTTAGGGAAGCGGTTTGGAGAGAAAGGTGGCATGAGCTGTGTTACGAAGGCATCACCTGGTTTGATATGGTTCGTTTAAGAAAGGTTTATAACGAAACCACAAATGGATTTGACGCCTTTGTAGGGCACATTAATAAAAGCTCCAATCAGCCTTTACAAGCTAAGCATTTGTTATTCCCACTTGGTGTGCAGGAACAGCTTAACAATCCTAATCTTAAACCACAAAATCCGGGATATCCGCAATAGAGCTTGTTCGTAATTTAAACATGCTTTATGCAGTTTCAAAGAAATTAGGATAGCCAAAGTAACTGGCTGTTGAATAAAAAAAGAGAGGCCGTCTCAAAAGTATTGAGACGGCCTTTTTTATTTCTGTAACTGTATGTGGCGTCTGGTATACTATGTTATGGCACCTGGAGTATTAATTGAAGTTACCTTCTGATATCTTTGTGTTCGGACACAAATTCAACCTTACATTTATATAATCCAGTATTCACGTTAATTTAACGTGAATATCGGATTATTCGTCAGCGACATTGACCTTAATTTTATAGATTCTTTCCTATCTGAGTTTGCCTTTTGGTTAGAGTCTTTGTGTGCCTTGTGGTATAACTTTGTGTTCATTGTGGTTAAATAAAGTCTTAATTTCAAAGAGTCTTTTAACCACAAGGAACACAAAGTTATACCACAAAGGGCACAAGAGATGCTACCAAACACTCAATGCATAAGTCCATAATATTAATCGGTAATCCGGTATTCATATTAAGTTAGAGGCGGTACATTTCTCACAACCTTCTTATCAAGAAATATAAAATCTTATCTTTACTCATTCTTATGGCACGATAGATAAGTTATCATTTTTAATGCATCGTCTAAAACATTACATATGAGAGTTCTCGGATTTATTTTGATTGTAGTTGGAATCATTATGATTTTAATACGGGGATTCAATGTACCGGTTAAAAAAAATGTGGTTGACCTCGGTCCTATCGAGATAAGCAAAACAGAAAATAAATGGATAGGCTGGCCCACTTATGCAGGTGGCCTGATGACTGTAATAGGAGTGTTTCTGGTTATAACAGATAAGAAAAAGTAACCTAGCTATCAGCCTTCAGTTCCATCCGGCCTGTAAATTTTTAGAGCAGGTGAAAAGTTTAATTATTGAAAACTACTTATTGATAAATAATAAGGCTGGTAACTAACCGTTCTTCTTTTGCTCTTTAGCCCATGTATCCCGTAATGTTACTGTTCTATTAAATATTAACTTTCCTTCACCGCAATCCTTGTCAAGACAGAAATATCCCTTGCGAAGAAACTGGTATCTTTCATCAAATTTGGAATGCATTAATGCAGGTTCGGCATAAGCTGCCTTTACAACGTTCAAAGAATCAGGGTTAATATAATCTTTAAAATCACCTTCCGCTGAAGAAGGATCTTCCACCTTAAATAAACGATCATACTCCCTTATCTCACAGGTAATAGCATGAGCAACGCTCACCCAGTGTAATGTGGCCTGAACCTTCAGATCTGATTGATTTTTTCCACTTTTAGATTCAGGAAGATAACTACAGTGAACGGCTTTTATGTTTCCATCGGCATCCTTTACAACATCTTCATACTTTATAATATAAGCACTCTTTAAACGAACCGCCTGACCCGGAGCAAGACGAAAATACTTTTTAGGCGGATTTTCCATAAAATCTTCCCGCTCAATGTAGAGTTCGCGACTAAAAGGAAGCTCCCTGGATTTTGAATTTTCGTCTTCAGGATTTTCTTCTCCCACCAACATTTCATTACTATCCTCAGGGTAATTAGTAATAATAATTTTCAGCGGATCAAAAACAACTAACCTGCGTAGCGCTACACGGTTAAGATGTTCCCTGATACAATATTCAAGCAATGATACATCTATCAGGTTATCTCTTTTTGCAACACCTATTTTGTCTGCAAACAACCTGATACTTTCCGGTGTATAACCCCTCCGCCGCAGTGCTGATATAGTAGGCATTCGCGGATCATCCCAACCGGTAACATGCTTTTCATTTACCAGTTGCAATAATTTTCGTTTACTCATTACCGTATAAGTCAGGTTAAGCCTTGCCATTTCATACTGGCGTGATGGAAAAATCTCCAGCTTTTCTATAAACCAGTCGTACAAAGCACGGTGGGGAACAAATTCAAGCGTACAAATAGAATGCGTTATTTTTTCAATGCTATCACTTTGCCCGTGTGCAAAATCATACATAGGATAAATACACCATTCATTGCCGGTGCGGTGGTGATCCGTATGTTTAATGCGATACATAATAGGATCGCGCATATGCATATTAGGTGAGGACATATCTACCTTGGCACGTAGCACTTTCTCACCATCAGCAAATTTACCTGCCCGCATGTCTTCAAACAACTGAAGGTTTTCATTGATACTCCTAAAACGGTAAGGACTGTCTTTACCGGGTTCAGTAGGGGTACCTTTTAAAACAGCAATTTCTTCTGCACTACAATCATCTACGTATGCCAGTGTTTTTTTTATAAGCTTAACAGCATATCCGTATAGCTGTTCAAAATAATCGCTTGCGTATAATTCATTAGCCCAGCTAAATCCTAACCACTTAATATCTTCTTTAATACTGTTCACATATTCTGTTTCTTCTTTTTCCGGATTAGTATCATCGAATCTAAGATTTGTTTCACCTCCATATTTTTTTGCAACACCAAAATTTAAACAGATGCTTTTAGCGTGTCCTATATGAAGGTAGCCATTTGGTTCCGGTGGGAAACGGGTTAATACCCTTCCGCCATTTTTGCCACTTGCTATATCGGCCTCAACAATTTCCTCGATAAAATTCAAACTTTTCTCTTCTTCTTTTTTAATCTCTGTCATAACAGCTTGCTTTATACATATGCCACGGATTATTACCGTGGCATATAACACAAATTTACAGCATGTTCCTCACATCTGGACTATCAGCCTCAAGCTATCAACTTTGCGTGAAATAATATCCTTCATTCCTTGATTTTGGATGGTTTATACTTTTTCAAACGTCTTTTCATGAATACCATCAATAAAGGGAAAGCATAAATTCCCATGAGAATATTAGCACTATTAGCAGGGAACAGGAAAGACAATGTTAAAATAATACAAACTGTTATTGCAAGCGCAATAGCTAAATACTTACTTTTAAGAAAGATATATTTTTTCTCCATGTCATAACCAGTTTTTGACAAATCCTCCCTACGTCTGAAAATATAATCGCATAATGCAAACTGGGATAAAAAAACAAGAGCTATATTGATAAAATAAATATAAAACGGCAAAAGGAAGGATGGCAGGTAGTGCTCTAAACCCGAAGCTGTAAAAGGAAAACAAACAACGAAGAATAAAAAAAAGAGGTTAAAAAAGATAACACCGTTGTTATATGTTCTTAAATATTTAAATACTTCCAAATGCCTTGACCACAAAAGGCCAACAAAGTAAAAACTAATAATAAAAGCCATGAACCCGATAATAGTTGGTTTAAACAGGATCCATAATTCCGCGTTTGAGGCACCTTTCGGAACCTCAGGATACTTAATTTCAATAATAAGTAATGTTATAGCAATAGCAAAAACGGCATCGCTAAACAAAACCATTCTTTCTAGTTCAAATTCTTTTTCCAATTCGGATGTTGAGCTGCTCATAAAGCTAAATGGTTAAACAACAATGTAGTGATTTTTAAACTTCTCTTTGAACAACTGAAAATCTTATTTTATATGCTTATCACATTAAACCTTTGCCAGCTTAAGGCTTACTAACTTAACAAAGAACTCTACAAATTAATTTTTGTTCAAGCAAAAATCCCTTTAGTACAATAACGATAAGAATTTCTTATTTAGCAGGTCTTTCGCCAAATAATAAACTACCTATCCTCACCATACTACTACCTTCTTCTACCGCAATTTTATAATCCGCACTCATCCCCATGCTTAAAGTATTAAATGAGGAAAGGCTTGTTTCGTCCCCCCTGTCATCAAACAAACATTTCAGGTATTTAAATTCTTTCCTAATCTGACTTGTATTATCTGTTAGGGATGCCATTCCCATCAAGCCACATAGCCTTACATGAGAGAGTTTATTACTCAATTTTAATTTGGGAATTGATTCGATAAGTTCCTTCAGCTCTGTATCGCTCAAGCCGAATTTTGTCTCTTCCTGCGCAATATGAATTTGGAAGAGGCATTTAATAGTTCGGTTATTGATTATTGCTTGTTTATTTATTTCTTCTAATAATTTTAAACTATCCACACCATGTATCAGGTGTATGAATGGAGCTATAATCTTTACTTTGTTGGTTTGCAAATGGCCTATGAAATGCCATCGGATATCATGAGGCAAGTCTAATTGCTTTGCTATTAATTCCTGAACATAATTTTCTCCAAAATCACGATGACCTAAAGAATACAGGAGCCTGATTTCTTCCACCGTCCTGAGTTTCGAAACGGCTATAAGTTTTATTTTATCTCCTAACTCCTTTACTATCTCCCGGTATTTTTCAATATTAACCGCCATATCAGTTTTAAATTTAAATAGGCTATCAGCCGTCAGCTATCAGGTATCAGGAGAACATTGCCTGAAACCTTTCCTCCCGATAGCTGACGGCTGATAGCAATTATTTTAAAATGTTTCTGCTGATTACAATGCGCTGCATTTCACTGGTTCCTTCATATATCTGTGTAATTTTAGCATCCCTCATTAACCGTTCTACATGGTATTCCTTTACATATCCATAGCCGCCATGAATCTGTATCGCTTCTACAGTAGCCCACATAGCTGTTTCGCTGGCAAACACTTTTGCTATGGAACTGCTTAGCGCGTAATCCAAACCGTTATCTTTTTCCCAGGCTGCTTTAAAACAAAGCAACCTGGATGCTTCAATCCGCGTTGCCATATCTGCCAGTTTAAATTGTATAGATTGATGTTGCATCAGTTCTTTCCCAAATGATTTTCTTTCTTTTGAATACTTTAAAGAAAGTTCATAAGCGCCGCTGGCGATACCCAATGCCTGTGAGGCAATACCAATTCTTCCTCCGGCAAGGGTTTTCATTGCAAAGGTAAATCCAAAACCGTCTTCTCCCACCCTGTTTTTAACCGGCACTTTAACATCATTGAAGAGGATGCTGTGTGTATCACTTCCACGGATACCCAATTTATTTTCTTTACCACCCACAGTTACCCCAGGCCAGTTTTTCTCAACAATAAAAGTATTGATGCCTTTGCTTTTTTTAGAAGGATCAGTTTGGGCCATTACCAGGTACACTGATGCGGAATTTCCATTTGTTATCCAATTCTTGGTGCCATTCAGTATATAATGATCGCCATTCAATTTAGCCGTAGTGCGTTGTGAACCAGCATCACTGCCTGCTTCCGGCTCACTTAGTAAGAATGCACCGATATAAAGCCCACCATCTTTTTTGCCGTGTGCCAGTGGTATAAGGTACTGCTGTTTCTGTTCACGGGTGCCATAGGCATTAAGTCCCCAGCAAACAAGACTGTTGTTTACACTCATACAAACACTTACGCTGGCATCTACTTTACTGATCTCTTCCATAGCAAGCACATAACTTACTGTGTCCATTCCGGCACCACCGAATTCCGGATCAACCATCATTCCCATGAAACCAAGATCTGCAAGGAGCATGATCTGTTCGTAAGGAAATTTTTGATGCTCATCTCTTTCTATAACTCCCGGCAGACATTCATTCACTGCAAAATCGCGTGCTGCCTTTTGTATCATCAACTGTTCTTCACTTAACTGGAAATTCATAGAGTAAGTTTAAAATGCAAAAGTAAACAAAGTTGCGGGGTATGAGGTAAGGGGTATCAATGTTGTTAACTTAACCCACATTGCAGCTACTCTAACAGAAATTGAGCATTAGTATGGGTTTCAGTTTTTTTGATTGGCGGCTTGTGTACTACAAATTTAATTTGCTTAAATGGTTTTGATTTTTGCTCTTTTAG
>JAABUN010001684.1_pt1 | contig 46092 bp, 45 predicted proteins | sample 5559311 | NCBI WGS metagenome assembly JAABUN01 (sample SAMN10711877, study PRJNA513370) | rock metagenome | isolation source: Antarctica rocks | place: Antarctica: Victoria Land, Siegfried Peak sud
GGTAGAATGGAAGTATCATTTTCAACTGATAGGTCTTGTTGACAAAATTTGACCTATCTTTTTCTACCATCATTCGGTCAAGTCTATACGTGATAAGGTTTTTGGAGTGCTTGTCACCCCCTCAGTTGCTAATTACAGCAGCAAAAAGGATGGAACACTGCTTACGCTCTGGAGATACTTTGTCCCGACTAGGAGGAGACGAGTTCATCATTCTTCTTGAAGATATCAGAGATATCACAGAGGCAACATTAGTTGCCGAGCGGGTTCAAGCGTCCCTGAGATTACCTTTCAGTTTAAGTGTGCATGAAGTGTTTGTTACCGCAAGCATGGGTATTGTTTTGAGTTCAACTGGTTATGAACAGCTAGAAGATATTTTGCGGGATGCTGATACAGCAATGTATCGAGCTAAGGCACACGGCAGAGCCTGCTATCAGGTTTTTGACAAAACTATGCATCTAAGGGCAGTTACACTCTTGCAGTTAGAAAATGACCTCCGGCGGGCGGTCTCATCTTTAGCTAGATTACTGAGCTACTCCAAGGATACTGTGGGTTCAGGAACATTGGAGGAAGTAACTCAGGAATTTCAGGTTCACTACCAACCGATTGTATCTTTGGCAAGTGGGAAGATTACAGGCTTTGAAGCTTTGCTACGTTGGCAACATCCAAGCCGAGGTTTGTTGTCTCCTACCGAGTTTATACCTATAGCCGAAGAAACAGGATTGATTGTTCCTCTTGGATACTGGATACTCCACTCTGCTTGCTGTCAGATACGTGCCTGGCAAGAGCGCTTTCCTACGACTCCCCTTTTGACTATCAGCGTTAATCTCTCAAGCAAACAGTTTTTACAACCTAATTTGATCGGACAAATTGAGCAAATCCTGGGGGAAAGTGGTCTCGATGCTTGTAGTTTGAGGCTAGAGATTACCGAAAGCGCGATTATGCAGAATCCCGAAACAGCCGCTACCATGCTTTTACAGCTTAGAAGCATGGGTATTCAGATATATATTGATGATTTTGGTACAGGCTATTCATCTTTGAGCTATCTCCAACGCTTTCCAGTGAATGCGTTAAAGATAGATCGATCCTTCATTAGTCGAATGGGAGTTGATGGGAAGGACTCTGAGATTGTTCAAACCATTGTGATGCTGGCTCATAAGCTAGGGATAGATGTAGTGGCTGAAGGAGTGGAAACAAGGGAACAACTGATGCAATTGAGGGAAATATGTTGCACCCAGGCGCAGGCACAAGGCTACTTTTTCTCTAAGCCTTTGGACAGGAAAGCAGCAGAGACCTTAATTGCAGACTTACCGCACTGGTAAGAATTTTCAATTTAATTAAGTAATTCACTTCACCTCTATTCGGGGTGGACTACTTCTAGACTAAGACGCTGTTACTCAAAAAAACGGCGTTGCTGAATCTAGAGATGAATTGCTGAGTCGTTTTTAATCGTAGTAGCCCCTGCTTATCCCCCAACGCAAGGGAAACTTTGAATAGACCTCTTGCAAAAGTCATGATTGAGATATAATGAGTAAACATACTCATGAAATAGTTGATGAAATACGAAGAGGCTAAAAAGCTAATTCCAAGTGAGTTTAAGCGGTTGTGCGGAGTGTATCCAGAAACTTTCGCGCTAATGGTAGAGATAATACAAGTTCATCAAAATCAGAAGAAAGTTTCGGGAAGACAAAGTTTGCTTTCGGTGGAAGACCAAATTCTGATGACTTTAGAATATTTAAGAGAATACAGAACTTACTTTCACGCTTGCCAAAGATTGGAGTGTGTATGAATCTACAGCTTTTCGGATTATTAGAAAAGTGGAAGATACTTTGATGAAGTCCTCTAGGTTTAGACTGCCAGGAAAAAAGAAATTATTGGAGAGTGAAGCGGAACTCAAAGTAATAGTAATAGACGTGACAGAATCAACAATTGAGCGCCCCAAAAAAAACAGAGAAGCTGCTATTCAGGGAAAAAAGAAATCATACATGAAAGTCTCAAATAGTTGCCAATCAGGAGACAGGCGAAATCATTTGTACTTTTTTTGAGCAAGGCAAAAGCCATGATTTTAAAATTTTTAAGTTAAGTAAATTAAACCTAAGAAAAGAAATTCAATGTTTGGGTGACAAAGGATATCAAGGCATTAAAAAATACCATGATAACAGCTTAACTCCTAAAAAGAAGTCAAGAAGCTCTCGTTTAAGTCAAGAAGATAAACGACAAAACAAACAACTAGCTCAACAGAGAATTATTATTGAACATATAAATAGAAAACTCAAAATATTTAGGATACTATCAGAAAAATATCGAAATCGGCGAAAAAGATTTGGCTTGAGATTTAATTTAATAGCTGGACTATATAACTATGAGCTAATGAGGACAACCACAACCCCTAGTTAACTTTTGCAAGAGGTCTAATGTCTAGTTCCCCCTCCACTTGGGAGTTAGGGGGCGTATTCACCTTTTGCAGCACTACAAAAAAACTTTTAAACTCTTGCTATTGTTGAGAAAATTCTTTCAACTGCTTAGAGAAATTGATCGTTTACAAACTCCAGTCAAAAGCTACAAAATCAATGTATTGAAGTGCAAGATGTAAGCTAAAAACAGATAATGCTAGGAGTAGTTTATATCTATGCACGTATCCGATCTTTCTAATCTGTGGGTTCCTTTGGTGCTGCTAGGCTTAATTGTAGTGGCAGCGATCGCCTTCAGTAACATTAGTAAATAGCAAAACAAAAGAGCGATCGCACCCATTAGCGGCAGCGTAAGCTGAAACATAGCAAGGAGCAAGATACAATAATCCCAAGGATTGGCTCAAAAGAGTGTTAAACAAGGTACGCGAGGAGAACGGTTAGGCATGGGTAAAGTAGTTGGTATAGACTTAGGTACAACTAACTCAGTAGTTGCTGTCATGGAAGGCGGCAAACCCGTAGTAATTGCCAATGCCGAAGGAATGCGGACAACTCCCTCGGTGGTAGGGTTTAGCAAAGATGGCGAACGCTTGGTAGGACAGTTAGCCCGTCGGCAAACCATCTCGAACCCGCAAAACACCTTTTATGCAGTTAAACGGTATATAGGGCGCAATTATGCCGAACTCAGCGCAGATTCAAAGCGGGTTGCTTATACTATCCGCCGCGACGAGATGGGCAATATCAAAATTCGCTCACCGCGCTTAGAGAAGGATTTTGCCCCGGAAGAAATTAGCGCGATGGTGCTAAAAAAGTTGGTAGATGATGCCAGCCGCTACTTAGGCGACAAAGTAACAGAAGCAGTAATTACTGTCCCGGCTTATTTTAATGACTCCCAACGCCAAGCAACGCGAGATGCAGGGAGAATTGCTGGATTAGAAGTAAAAAGGATTCTTAACGAACCAACGGCGGCTTCTTTAGCTTACGGACTAGATCGCCAAGAAAGTCAAACTATTTTAGTCTTCGATCTAGGTGGTGGTACGTTTGATGTCTCGATTTTGGATGTTGGCGATGGTGTATTTGAAGTCAAAGCTACCAGTGGAGATACGCAACTAGGTGGTAATGATTTCGACCAAAAAATTGTTGATTGGCTGGCAGAAATATTTTTAGATACGGAGGAGATAGACTTAAGACGCGATCGCCAAGCTTTGCAACGACTCTCAGAAGCGGCAGAAAAAGCTAAAATTGAACTATCTAGCGTCAACATTACAGATATCAATCTCCCGTTTATTACCGCCACCGAAGACGGGCCAAAACATCTAGAAACCCGGATTGATCGCACCCAATTTGAGGAGTTGTGCGAAGACTTGATTGCCAGACTGCGAAAACCAGTCAAAAGAGCGCTAAACGATGCTAACTTAAGACCCGCCGATATTGATGAAATTGTGCTTGTAGGTGGCGGTACGCGGATGCCTATGGTACAGCAATTAGTAAGAAGTTTAATCGGCAGAGAACCCAATCAAAATGTCAATCCTGATGAGGTTGTCGCTGTCGGTGCGGCTATTCAAGCAGGGATTTTGGCTGGAGAACTAAAAGACCTACTGTTGCTCGATGTTACGCCGCTATCGGTAGGATTAGAAACTGTTAGCGGTGTGATGAAAAAACTTATTCCCCGCAATACAACCATACCTGTAAGGCGATCAGACATCTTTTCTACGGGAGAAAATAACCAAACTTTAGTAGAAATTAATGTCATTCAAGGAGAGCGGGAAATGGCAACCGATAACAAATCCTTGGGAAAATTTAAGCTTACTGGGATTCCCCCCGCACCGCGCGGAGTTCCCCAAATTCAGGTGGCTTTTGATGTTGATGCTAATGGCATATTGCTAGTAACAGCTTTAGACCGCAATACCGGACGAGAGCAAAGTATTACAATTCAAGGTGCGTCTACTCTCAGCGAAGCAGAAGTGAACAAAATGGTTCAAGAAGCGGAAAAATACGCCAATAGCGATCGCAAACGTAAAGAAAGAGTAGAAAAACGCACCCGCGCCGAAGCTTTGACTTTGGAAGCTGAAAGAGAACTCAAGCAAGTAGCGTCAGAGTTTGGAATGCAATTTGCTCGTAATCGCCGCCAAAGAATTGAAGTTTTAGTTAGACAGTTGCGAGACTATCTTAACCAAGATAGCGATCGCGGTATCGAGCAATCTTACGCTGATTTGAAAGATGCTTTAGCCGATTTAAACCGCGAAGTACGCCAGTATTACAGCGACGATGACGACGGGGGCAACTTATTTGACTCGATTCGGCGCGTATTTAGCGATGATGATGACGACTACGAAGCGCCACAACGCCGCGATCGCCCTTATTCTAGTAAAGATGAGGGTTTTAACCGTCGGCGACCGCAACGCCCTAGTTATCAAGATAATTGGGATGATAACGACGACAATTGGCTATAACTGCATGACAAGATTTTAAACTAACCGCTTTTACAGAATATGCAGAATTTGCAGAATTTTAAAAATTACTACGATATTTTAGGAGTACCTAAAGATGTTGCTAGTGAGGAAATCAAAAAGGTTTTCCGGCGACTCGCAAGGCAATATCACCCAGATTTGAATCCGGGAAATAAAGAAGCTGAGGAAAAGTTTAAAGATATTGGAGAAGCTTACGAAATACTGGGCGATCCAAATAAGCGATCGCAATACGATCAATTTAGTTTGTATTGGCAACAGAAATCGCGCGGTAAAGCCGGAAAAAGCGTGTTTAAGCGCGGTACTCGTGAGACAGAATTAGAGGAATTTGCTGATTTTGATAGCTTTATTGACCAAGTTCTAGGACGCAACAACAAAGCTGATAATGACAACGATCCTTTTCGTCCTGGTACGACAAAATACGCCACTACTATTACTCCTCGTCCTAGTCGTCGCAATATTGAAGCTAAATTGATTGTCCCATTAGAAAAAGCTTATGAAGGTGGCGCGGAAAGAGTTAGGTTAGAAGATGGGCGCAGCCTTGAAGTTAATATGCCTCCAGGGATGTTTACCGGGCAAACTATCCGCTTGAAAGAACAAGGGGTAGGCGGTGGCGACCTATTTTTAAAAATTACTGTTTCTCCCCACGATTACTTTCTTCTTGAAGGTAATGATATTGCTATCAAACTTCCCATTACTCCGAGTGAAGCTGTATTAGGCAATCCGGTAGAAGTGCCAACTTTAGACGGTTTAGTGCAAATGAATTTACCCGCCGGAGTAAAACCTGGTCAAAGGTTGCGTCTGGCGAATAAAGGTTACATTGATGACCAAGGGAGACGCGGCGACCAATTGGTAGAAATTCAGATTGTCATTCCTACAACTATTAGTCCTCAAGAAAAGGAATTGTACGAGAAGTTACGACAAATAGAAACTTGCAATCCTCGTGCCGATTTGCTTGTGTAGGGAATAAAACTAAGTGTAAATTTTGCTATACATCTCCGTAGCGAATAGCATGGAACATTAGATACTGTCGCAATTATCGTTACTTTTATAGCCTTAGCCAATTTCTAATAGTTTGATAATCCTTTGGGCGGTGGCAGGAGCTAACAAAACACCATTACGATAATGCCCAGTAGCAAGGAGAACATTACTAAAGCCCCTTAGCGGCTCAATTATCGGTGCAGGACGCGCTTCGGGTCTTGGACGTAGCCCCGACCAGGTTTTGATCGTGGTAGCCGTCGCTAAGGTCGGACAAAAGGCGATCGCACTTTGTCTAACTTCCTCTAGTTTTTCGGCTTCAGGCACAACAATTCCTGATTCTAAGGGAAATTCTACTGTTGCGCCAATCCAGTATTCTGTTACAAGCCTGGTAGTTAAACATGGCACTATATGCACGTCGTTACCAGTAATTATGGGTTGAAAATCTGGATTTCCTAAACAGTTGGGTAAGCGGACGTGGATTGCTTGACCTAATACAGGTCTAAGATCGAGTAGAGGTGGAATTTGTAAGTTAGGTAGAGATTGCAACGAACCTAACCCAGCAGCTACTACTAACCAATCTACTGATTTACCCTGTACTGATTTAACTGCATGGTGAAGCTTGGTAGTAGTTAAATCGTATTGCAGAGCAGGAACATCAAAATCAAAAGTAACGCCCCGACTTTTTGCCGCCTCTACCAAGGCTAAAGTTAGAGCTACAGGATCTACTTGTATATCTTGGGGAGAATAAATTGCAGTGGGGGTATTTTGACAATTTATTTGGGGGCAATTTGTTTGTAGTCTAGCACTATCCCAAATTTCTAATTGCCATCCTTGCTCGGAGCGGGTTGCGGCTAGTTTTTGCCATTTTGCTAAATCTTCTCCTACTGAGCAAAGTTTCACAATTCCTTGTTGATTGTGAGGAATTGTTCGCCCGGTGAGCGCCTCTAGTTCGGGAATTAAGGTTGTATAGCGCTCAATACTGTGCGATCGCATTTGCCACGCTCTGCCTTTAGTTTTGTGGCTAATCACACCCATTAATACACCTAAAGCGGCGGCGGTAGAGCCTTGGGCGGGTGGTTGTTTATCTAAAACGGTAACATTGAGTCCGGGAATTAAACTAAGCTCGTAGGCGATCGTTGCCCCTACTACACCGCAACCGATAACTACTATGTGACTCATAATTATTGAAAAAATAAAGACGTTTCTCTACAGCAGGAAAAAATAGAGACGTTTCAGTGAAACGTCTCTACAACAGGGGTGAAACTTCTTTACTCTACGGGGGAAGGTATAGCTTGCTTGGGAATTAAATCTATAAATTGATTGATATCTGCAAAGGCAGTTTGGTAATTGCGTACTGCTCCAATAGTGCTACTTTCTTCAATGGATTGCTCGACTTTTACTAAGTCATCAAATAATTCTCGCGTGATTTCCCGCGCTTTTGTTTGGTCTTTTGGCAGCAAGTTGCGAGTGATGTAAGTCATTTTTAACCGCAATTCACCCAAGGGGCCGTGAATAAAATTCCTGACTCCAATCCAATCTCGCCGTTGAATGAGGACGGGAATTTCACTCATGCGATCGCGCAAAGCTAATAGAGTAGGGGCATATTCTTTAATTTGCTCGATTTGAGCCGGAGTATAAGTTGGCGGTACTTTAGCCACCGTAGGACTACTACAACTAATTAAAAATACTGCCACCATAGCCAGAATTAAGGACAGAATCGACCGAGAACGCACCATAACCTAAATTTTTTATCTGTTAGCGAACAGTGTCATTTTAGATCGCTAAGGAGCTTAATCGCCAAACAAAGGTAGTGCTGCAAATCTAGAGAAAATCCCTGGAGAAATTGACCGATTAATGCTAACTTTAATCGCCGCCCAATTTCTCTAAAGTTTGATAAGCTGAAACACAATAGCCGTAATCTTTCTGGCGATGTATATCCCCACTACACCCTAGCCCCAGGAGTGTTTTTCTTGTGAATGCAGCAGAGGCGGCAACAAACCTAGAACTTACAAGTAAAATTGCCACCGTTGTCAATTTGTTTAAAAGTGAATTTCCCGAAATCAAGTCGGATCTCAAACCTTGGCACAACGATCCAGAAACTAGAGAATTAATCGATCCAGATTCGATTGATATTGGCTTGCACTTCCCTGGTAGAAGTAAGTTGTTTCAAAGTCGTAGCATTTTAATTCAAATTCGTTTTTATGAAGATCCAATAAATAATCAAGTTTCTTGCATTGGCGTAGAAGCGGCGGGTTTCGATCATCGGGGCAAACAATGGCGGCTTTCTACGGTGGAAGACTGGCGCTGTGAAGGCGAAACGCAGCCTAAACCCGAAGCCAGCGCCCAATTAAAACAATTTTGTCGGCAGATTATTGAAGTATTTAATAATTAAAGTTTTTTACTAGGGCTACAGCCGCAATCAACGCCGTAAGCTGAATTGTAGGTAGTGTCACGTTTACCAAACCAACTGTAACGATTGTCGCGGATTTGCTCGTAAATGCGATCGCCTGCCCACTTTAATCCTGGTAAAAGTCGGTAAGCGGTGACAAATACTCCTCCCAATGGCAATAATTCCCCAATTTTTTCGGCGGCGGCGCTACCTTGCCAACGTTTTTCGGGGGCGCTGGCATCAATGACAATCATCCCTAATTCGCAATTGTTAGGTGTAATATCCCAACGCTTGAGTGTGTCTTCTGCTTGCATTGGTGCGTACTGAAATAATTTACCCTGATCTATCGTTTCGAGAATTTGGACTAAATTTGTACAGAGGTTGCAGTTGCCGTCGTAGATGACGTAATAAGTCATGTAAATATGTATTTTAGGTACATTTCCTATTTTAGAATCTTCCGATTGTTTTGATTGCTAGGCGAAGTAGAGCTATAATGCCAAGCTAAACGAATGTACAGGCAAACATCATGGCAGACTGGCACGAAATTACAGGGGGCGTAACTGCACCTAAAGGCTATCGCGCAGCAGGAATAAAAGCAGGCTTGAAACCTTCGGGTTTGCCAGATTTGGCGCTAATCTTATCTGATGTGGATGCGATCGCAGCAGGTGTATTTACTACTTCTCAAGTCCGTGCTGCCTGTGTAGACTACTGCCGTCAGCAATTGCAAGCTAAACCTAGCGCTCGTGCCATTCTCTGTAATGCTGGACAAGCAAATGCTGCTACGGGTTCTCAAGGTTGGCTGAATGCTCTTGAAAGTGCCATGCTGTTAGGTCAAGCTTTTGGCATCCCGTCAGAATCAGTTTTACTCGCCTCTACTGGGGTAATTGGGCAACAAATCAAAATGGAGGCAATGCGATCGGGTATTCCTCAATTAGTGGCGGCGGCTTCTGATACTGGTAGCGATGCGGCAGCTAGTGCAATTGTTACTACGGATTTAGTGACAAAATCTATTGCTTTAGAAACTACGTTTAGCGATCGCCCGGTACGCATTGGCGGTATCTGTAAAGGGTCGGGAATGATTCACCCCAATATGGCTACACTCCTTGCTTTTGTAACTTGCGATGCGGTGGTTTCTCCGGCTTTATGGCAACAAATGTTGAGCCGTGCGGCGGATAAAAGTTTTAATCAAATTACGGTTGATGGCGATACGAGTACCAATGATTCCCTCATTGCTCTTGCTAATGGACAATCTCGCACTCCGGCAATTACAGAAATGAATGCAGAGGCGGAAAAGTTGGAGGCAATGTTGACGGCGGTATGTCAGCATTTGGCAAAAGCGATCGCTCGTGACGGTGAAGGTGCTACTTGTTTAATTGAGGTGCAAGTTTCTGGCGCTACTGATGAAAAAGCCGCTAGGCAAGTTGCTAAAACTATTGTTGGCTCGGCTTTGTTCAAATCTGCCGTTTTTGGTCGCGATCCCAATTGGGGCAGAATCGCGGCGGCGGCAGGGCGCGCTGGTGTCCCTTTTGAGCAGGAGAACTTACGGATTATGTTAGGGGATTTTCTGTTAATGGAAAATGGTCAACCTCTAGCTTTTGATCGTGTAGCAGCGAGTAACTATATGAAACAAAAAGCAAGTAGTGTTGTTCCCCAGGGAAAAGTTAGTGTTAATAGTAGCAACGATTTATTAGATGAAGATGCTGCTAGTCGTTACTTAAAAGATGACACAATTTTAATTTCTGTTAGTATTGGCAATGGTTCGGGAACGGGTACGGCTTGGGGTTGCGATCTCAGCTATGATTACGTGAAAATTAATGCCGAGTATACGACTTAATCGTTCTTTGCTATCCTAAATCGCTACTTACGGAAGTGGGAAAACGATCGCCTTCTTGCCCGTTATTGTAGTAATACAGGGTGCGAATCGGGTAAGGAATGAGAATATCTGCTTGTTCGCAGGCAGTTTTTAAGGCAATAATTACGCTGGTTTTGGTTTGGCGGACTTTGACTTTTTGCGGCAATGTCCAGTAACGAATCATTAAATCGATGGAACTATCGCCAAAGCCTACAGCATCTACTTCGGGTAAAGGATCTGCTAATACTCCGGGTACGGTAGCAACGGTTTTGACTAAAATATCTATCGCCTTAGTTAAAGATGTATTGTAGTCAATACCCAATGCCAAATCTGTCCGACGGTGAGGCATGGCAGTTAGTACCTGCACGGGACTTGTGAATACAATAGAGTTAGGGATAACTACGCGCTCTCCTTGGTAAGTTTTTATTTGAGTGGCGCGGATAGTAATATCCTCAATAGTTCCTTCAAATTCGTTGACAATAATTTGATCGCCTAAGCGAAAAGGCTCGTTTAGTAGCAACAATATTCCTGCTAAAAAATTCTTGAAAATATCTTGAAAAGCAAAACCAATTGCAACTGAGCCTAAGCCTAATAAGCCTACAATATCGCCTAATCCCAAATCGGGAAAAGCAATTACACAAGCAAATAATACTCCCGCTACCCAAGCTGCTACATAGCTGATTTGAGTTAGTAGCGATCGCAATGAGTGACTTTTTAGCACCCGTCTTCCCGTCGCTGTCGCTATCCGCTTGGTCAAATTAGCAATATAACGAGTTACAAACAAAATTGCGATCGCAAGTATTATTCCTGGTAATGACTCTATAACGTTACCAGCTAGGTTTATTAAGCTTAGTTTGATTTCTTGTAGTAAGGCAGTCATAGGCTAAAACTTGTATTGCCTAGAATTTTACTACTCGCGAGAATTTTCCGCCGCTTATTTAGTTTGAAACTCTAGAAACAGGTTTAAGAAGCAACCAGCTTATAAAAAAGAAGGATGCGGTAAAAAGCTGCACTATATCTAAGGCTGACAAATACCCGTCTGCAAAGGAGGCGATACTTCTATCAGTGATTCCAAACAACCAAGACGAAGTACCAAGCAGCCAAATTCCATTTTTTAAGCTATCTAAAAACATTGTCGCTTCTGACGATTGCTGATTATTCATTACGCTAGTCTTTCTGGAGATGATTTTAGATTTAGATAACCCTGTTTGCATAAAGCAGACAACCTTGCACTTTGTCTACCCTTAGATTTCTACTTTAAGAAATGTTTCTTTTGTTTGCCATTACTCTAAAGAAGTATTTAGATATATTGACAATATGTACCCTAGCATTTATAAGCGAAATATTTAGAATATGCTTTATTTGGGCTAATCCTAGGCATTAAGCTTAATTGCCTACAAGGATAGATTGACAAAAAAACCACCTGCAAAGTTAGCAAAAGCACTAAAACAAGATATGTCTTCAGCTAGATGAAAGCCAGATTAATCGGCAAAACTGGTAATTCTATCTTCAGATACTTAATAGTTAACTGATAAATAGTTTTAATACAGAAAAAGCAAAAGAATATCCATGACTGTTTCCCAGCTAGATAATCAAGAAAAAAAAGTATTTGAGGCGATAAATATCCCAATTTTAGGATTAGTTTGTGTCACTGCTTCCAAAGAGATTCGCTATCGGACGATTACTCGCACTCGGTACTTAAAACTAAGCGATCGCGATCGCCACACAACCCTTACAAATTTATATAGTGATAATATCAGTCGTTTAGATAAAGCCTTAGATTTTTGTCAGCAGCACTCAATCAAGCTTTATAGGCTACCTTCAGGCTTGTTTCCGATGAGCGATTGGGAAGACAACATCGGCGAAACAATCCTTGAATCAATGGGTACTGAATTAGCTTTAATTGGTGCAAAAGCACAGCGATTAGGCATTAGATTAGTATCCCATCCCGATCAATTTGTCGTTTTAAGTTCCGATTCTGACCAAGTGTTGGCAAATAGCATCAAAATCCTGGAAGGACAGGCAAAAGTCTTTGATCTACTCGGACTTGCGCGATCGCCTTGGGCATTAATGAATATTCACGGCGGAAAATCGCAACGAATAGATAGGTTAGTGGAAGTATTAGCAGAATTACCCAGCCATATCCGACTTCGCTTAACCTTTGAAAATGACGAATACTCTTATAGTTCCGCAGAAATTCTAGAAGTCTGCAAAAGATCGGGCGTACCGATGGTATTTGATGCTCATCATCACATTTGCCACGAAGGTTTGACAACCTACGACGATCCCTCGGTAGCTGAAATGTTTTATGCAGCTAAAGAAACTTGGACTAATCCAGATTGGCAATTAGTACATATTTCTAACGGACAAAATAGTTTTAGCGATCGCACTCATAGCGATTTTATTACTGATATGCCTAGCGTTTACCGCGAAGCACCTTGGATCGAAATTGAAGCAAAAGCAAAAGAGGAAGCAATTGCTCGTGTAGAAGCCGAATGGCTTGTGAGAAAATAAATTTTAACTCCGTCGTACCGCTATCTATGCTTGCAATCGACTTTGGTACAAGTAATACTTGTGTAACTCGCACTAATTCTGTTACTGGACAATCAGAAACTCTGAGCATTCCTGGCTTATCTCAGCAAATAGGCGCTAATCCGCCCTTAATTCCTAGCCTCGTGTATGTAGAAAATGCCGCCGAAGGTAAAGTATTAATCGGGCAACAAGTACGCGATCGCGGCTATGACAGCAAAAACGATCCAAGATTTTTTCGCAGCTTCAAACGCGGTATTGGCGCAAATATTCAAGGCTTTTTACCCGAATTAGACGGACAAGTTATCACTTTTGAGCAAATAGGCACATGGTTTTTAACTAATCTAATTTCCCAACTAGGAAACATAGAATCATTAGTTTTAACTGTACCTGTAGACAGCTTTGAATCTTACCGTCACTGGCTGGGGGAAGCTTGCCAAACTTTGCCTATAGAGCAAGTAAGAATGCTTGATGAGCCTACCGCCGCCGCTTTAGGCTATGGTATGGCAGATAAAGAAAATTTGCTAGTAATTGACTTTGGCGGCGGGACGTTAGATTTATCTTTGGTACGTCTAGATGCAAGCATCCAAGCGGGTAAAACTCCTTTGGGATTTTTGCTTAAATTTGGGCAAAAATCTTTAGCTGAAAAATCTGGACAAAAGCTAAAAACCGCCCGTGTACTAGCCAAAGCTGGGCAAAATTTAGGCGGTACGGATATTGATAACTGGTTAGTTGAATACTTCGCACTGGCTCAAGGAATAGCCGCTACATCGCTAACTGCTAGGCTGGCGGAGCGGGTAAAAATTCAATTATCTTCTCAAGATCGAGCAAGCGAGGTTTATTTTGATGATGAAACCCTAGACAGTTACGAATTAGAACTAAACCGCGATACTTTAGAAACCATCCTCAAAGAGCATCAGTTTTTTGAACAACTAGACGAATGTATGACGCAGCTATTGTACCAAGCGCGACGACAAGGTTTAGAAATAGCTGATATCAATGCAGTGCTATTAGTTGGCGGTACGTCGCAAATGCCTGTAGTGCAAAATTGGGTGCAAAAATACTTCGATCCAGCTTTAATTAGCAATCAAAAACCCTTTGAAGCGATCGCCCTTGGCGCATTACAACTCACTCAAGGCGTAGAAGTAAAAGACTTTCTCTATCACAGTTATGGTGTCCGTTATTGGGACAGGCGTAACAATCGCCATAATTGGCATCCTTTAATTAAAACCGGGCAGCCATACCCAATGCAAGACCCTGTAGAGCTAGTATTAGGTGCTTCGGTAGAAAGTCAGCCAAGTATTGAATTAATAATTGGTGAATTGGGGAGCGAAACGGGAGCAACGGAAGTTTATTATGATGGCGAAATGTTGATTACTCTTCGCCAGAAAGACAGTCAAATTCAGGTACAGCCATTAAACGACAAAGCAGCAACTATTGCTCAATTAACCCCCCCAGGATTTCCCGGAAGCGATCGCCTGCGGGTTTTATTCTACGTTGACGAGCAGCGTTTTTTAAGAATGACTGTCGAAGACTTGCTTACAAATCAAACGTTATTAGAAGATCGATTAGTAACCCAGTTAAGTTAGTTTTTCCTCGCTTTTAGTTTTGCGTCTAATTTGAAGTTGAACCCATTTTTGCCATCGCTGAAAGCTAGATTCATCGGGTTGAGTTTGTTGCCAAGCTGGGCGATCGCTAATCCGTTGTCGCCAAGCATCTAAGCAATGGTAGTTATGCAATGAGACTCCCAAACGATGAAAGAGCGGAATCGTCGCACCCGCCACAACATCACCCAGATTTAGGCGATCGCCCCCAAAATAAGTTTTTCCCTGCAACTCATCATCTAAAAATTGCCAAGCCGTAGCTAGGCGCGTCTGTTGGGTATCAGATAAAGGCTGCTGTTGGGCATTAACAACCGCCATCAAATTTGGCATCAATTCGTTTACGGCGACTTGCTGCACCATTCGCATTTTAGTAATTGCTTGAATCTCCGTAGGCATCAAAGCTAGATCGGGGTAGCATAGTTCAAGATAATCTAAAATTACCAATGATTCAATTACCCGAAAATCATCATCCACAATCACAGGCACATGGTGAAAAGGATTAATTGTCAAAAACTCCGATTCAAACTGCTGACTTGTTCCTAGATTAACCTCAATAGGCTGGTAAGAAATCTGTTTTTCTAAAAGTAGCAGCCACACCCGCCGCGAAATAGGGGAAAGTGGGTGGTAATAAAATTTCAGCATAGTAGACATCGCCAAAGAATTTTGGTGTAGAGACGTTGCAATGCAACGTCTCTTGCACTTTTATTTTAAACGTCTCTTGCACTTTTATTTTAATTTTCTCGACTCAATAGTAAACTCAGGAATTTGCTCAAGTTCCCGTTCTACAAGATTGTACTGTTCACAAACCAAACTTAAACGATTAGAAACAGCACTTTTAACTTCATTTACTGAGTGCGTTAAATCGCCTTGAAAAAGTACCAATGTATTGTATTGCGGCTTAATACAGCCAACTTGCTTTTTACCGTGACGTAACATCAATTCGCCACCTTCTAATTCTGTTGGAACCTGCACGTACAAAACGCTAACCACAGCAGGCGGTTCGATAGTTTTGCAATACGATCGCAAACTACGATCTATATGCGGATCAACGCGCGAACCTTGGTTTAAAACCAAAGGATTGAGATAAAAGGCGTTACAATCCTCTTGTAACGCAACGCCCAGATAGTTTTTAAAAAACGGAAAGCAGCGCTCAACTTCGCTAATATGCGACTTCTGAAAAACCACAGAAAACCCCTTAGTTGCTATAAAGTCGCGGTTGAGATTATTAACTGCTAAATATGGACAAGCTAAAATTTTAGCTTGCAATTTGGTAAGGTAGTTAGGCTTAAATGTATTTTGTAATATGCTGTAATAGCTCATAGATCGGACTTGTTTAACCTCTGCTGTAAAAGTAATATTCTGGGGCATATATAGCCAAAAAATAGAGTGTTGAAAGATACTTATTTTTATTGACTTGTATTATCAGTTTTTTGGAATTTTAAAAATAAATTTATAAGTTAAAAACTTATAAAGCAAAGGTTAATTGATGGCTAAACTTTATTTAACTAATTAGTTAAAACAGGTATTTATGATTTAATACATAAATAATTGAATAAAACGACTTTCTCAAAATTATCTGTGCTTGATGTAAATCTCGTAATGTTATTCAAATAGCATTTTTAACCCGTGTTATTTAAGAAAAAGCTTAACAGCCAAGTCCTTAAGTTTTTAAGCATTAGTCTTCTAGTTGCAGCATTAATCGTCTCCCCTTCATTATCTAATAGAACGCTGCAATTGTTTTCTGGTCTACCAGTTATTGGCTCTAGCGTCCAAACTTCCACTCTAGCCCAACCAAAAACCACCTTTAAAATTGCTCAAGCTCCCACCCCAGTTAGTGAAGAAGCAAATGAGAAAGAACTCATTGACTTTTTTGCCATGACAATGGGCGCACTGGCTGGTTTAGTCTTGTTTATCTACGGCGTGACGCGCCTATCTGAAGGGCTAGGAGACATGAGAAGCGATTGCATGAAAAACTTGCTTGCCAAATGTACTACCAATCGTTTCGCGGGAGTGGCGACGGGAACTGTAGCCACAACTCTACTAGAATCATCATCGGTTACGATCATTATGGTAATTGCGATGGTAAGTGCGGGGGTGTTGACTTTTGTGCAATCCCTCGGCGTAGTTTTGGGTTCCAATATTGGTACAGCTGTAGGCGCTCAAATTATTTCCCTAGATATAAATAAGTATGTTCCGATATTGATGTTTGCAGGCTTGTTACTGCTATTTGTAGGCAAAGGACGCACGCTAAAAAATCTCGGTATTGTCCTATTAGGATTTGGCTTAATGTTTTACGGTTTAGAAGCCATTGACGAAGCGATGAAACCGTTTAGAGAGTATCAGCCTTTTATCGACCTTATGCAAACTCTCGCTCAAAATCCGCTATTGGCGCGGCAGTTGGGGCAATTTTTACAGTTATTATTCAATCTTCCTCCGCCACAGTTGCAATTGTAATTACTTTAGCAGGTTCCGGCTTAATTTCTTTACCAGCCGGGATCGCCATCATGCTAGGGGCAGAAATTGGCACTTGCGCTGATACGCTCGTAGCGACCATTGGGCGCGGTCGTCCAGCCTTGCGAACCGGGGTATTTCATTTGCTATTTAACCTGGTTAGCGTGGCTTTAGGAATCCTATTTACACCGCTATTGGTGCAATTGGTCTTGGCAATCTCTGGCGGAGCGGGAGTAGGTCGCCAAATAGCTAATGCTCAAATTGTCTTTAACTTAGTAGGCGTAGTTGCAGTTATTTTCTTTTTGCCAGTAATAGCAAGACTGCTGGAAAAATTAATTCCTGATGTAGCAGGCGATCGCCAATTGCAGCCAGAAACGGCACTACCAGCGTCACATTAATTGTAAATCTGCCAAGCGCAAGGATAATACAGTGGTAAAAAAAACTTGTTCTATATTCTCGTTAACAATTCTACTTTTAGCCACAACTGCTTGTAGTAACAATCAAGTTGCAGAAACAGCACCCGAAGAATTTGCTGAATTTTTAACGGCGAGGGAGGGCAATAATTCTCAACTATCAGGGACAGTAAAAGTAGACGGCTCTAGTACGGTATTTCCTGTTTCTGAAGTGATGGCGACGGAGTTTCAAAAAAATCATCCCCAAGTTAAAGTTGTAGTTGCCGTTTCTGGGACTGGTGGCGGATTTAAGAAGTTTTGCGCTGGCGAAACCGATATCACTGATGCTTCTCGCCCGATTAACACTACAGAAATGGAATTATGCAAAAAAAACAATGTGGAATACACAGAGTTACCGATCGCCTTTGATGGTTTATCCGTTGTTGTAAATCCACAAAATAATTTTGCCCGTTGTCTCAAAGTTGACGAACTCAAACGAATGTGGCAGCCCGCCGCCGATGGTAAAGTTACGACTTGGAATCAAATTCGCTCCGATTTCCCTAATCAACCTTTAGCTTTGTATGGCGCTGACAAAGAATCTGGTACTTATGACTATTTCACTCAAGCAATTATCGGTGTAGAAGGTAAAAGCCGCAGCGATTACACAGCAAGCGCCGATGACAAAATTTTAGTAAAAAATATCGCCTCAAATCCGAATGGAATAGGCTATTTTGGCTATGCTTATTACTTGGCAAATAAAGACAAGCTCAAGCTAGTGGCTATCGATAGCGGTTATGGGTGCGTTCAACCTAGTGCGAGTACGGTGGGAGATTCTAGTTACCAACCTTTATCTCGCCCAGTATTTATATATGTCAAAAAGTCGGCGGCGACGCGCCCTGAAGTCAAGGCATTTACAAACTTCTATTTAAAACCAGAAAACTCAAAGCTGGTACTAAGTGTTGGCTATGTACCATTACCAAAAATTGCGTTGCAATCGGCGAAATCTCGGTTCAACCGGGGACAAACTGGTACTATATTTGGCGGTAAAGGTTCGGTAGTTGGCGTACAACAGCAAGAACTTTAAAGTTGTTGCAGCAAGGTTTTAGCTCGATTTGCGATCGCATCCCAATCTCCCGCATTTACCAATTGCTGCGGAAATAACTCTCTAGAAAGTCCAATAGCGATCGCACCTGCTACTAAAAAAGCCTTAGCATTGTCTACTGTTACTCCTCCAGTGGGAATTAGCGGTATGTGTCCCAGTGGTGCTTGTAGGCTTTTAATATAACTTGCTCCCCCCACAGCTTGCACAGGGAAAACTTTTACACAACTTGCGCCTGCATTCCAAGCTGTAACAATTTCTGTTGGTGACAGCGCCCCCGGTATAATTGGGATATCTCCGGCTTCTTCAATCATTGCTATATCGGTATGGGGTGTAAACAAAAATTGCGCTCCCGATGCGATCGCACCTTTTTGTTGTTCTAGGTTTAATAACGTTCCCGTACCTATCGTACAATTAGGCAACTCGGCACGCAATTGCCTAATTACGTCACAGGCGCGATCGCTAGCCCAAGTAATTTCAATTAATTCTATTCCCCCCTTCGCAACAGCAAAAGCCATTTGTAGCGCTAAATCTCGATCTAAGGAGCGAATGACAGCAATTACTTTATTTTTTTGTAACAACGATAACCATCTTTGGCTAAGTATTTTCATGATTTGAAATCCCTCCACTAACAAATAACTTTTATTGTGGATGACAATCTGTATTCAGCCTAAAGATTGAGTTATTTCAGCCATCAGAAGGATGAAATTAAATAGATATCTTCCTAATCTGTATAAGTTATGTAATATCAAGTATTAGATAAATATGCCCCTTTACAAGCTTGAAGACTTCGATCCACAGTACCGTCAAACCTTTAAGGGAGAAGACGTTAAATCAATGGATCTCTATACCGAAGGTGGTAATCCTATTGGTAAAGTAGCTGATGCTTTAGTAGACAATGAAGGTCGGTTTCGGTACTTAGTCATTGATACAGGTGTAGAAAATTTAAGCAAACAAATATTATTACCAATTGGTCTATCCCGAATTGATTATAACGCCCAGCGCGTTTTTGTAGATGGTTTAAGTAAAACGCAAGTAGACCATTTACCCGTATACAACGAAAGTATTGTAGTTGATTATGATTACGAGGAGCAAGTTCGCGGAGTATATCGTCAACAACCTGCCTCTCAATCTATTGATCGCAACACTTATAATTATCAGCAAGAGCCTTCTTTGTACAATTTAAGCGATCAAAAACATCAAACTTTCAAACTCTACGAAGAAAGATTGATTGCTAACAAAAGCCGGGTCAAAACTGGTGAAGTAGCAGTTAGTAAACACATTGAAACTGAAACAGCAACAGTTTCTGTACCAATTACTAAAGAAAGAGTAATCATTGAACGTTCAACGCCTTCGACTATAGGTCAAGTAGTTACACCTAGCGAAACTGATTTTCAATCTGGTGAAGTAGCTCGTATAGAATTGTATGAAGAAAAGCCAGAGTTTCATAAAGAAACTTTTGTCCGTGAAGAAGTTAGAGTAACTAAAGTTATCGATCAAGATACTGTAGAAGCTCAAGAAACGATCCGCCGAGAAGAATTAGACATTAATACTGAAGGCAATCCAACCATGACTTCTGATTCAACAAGTGTAGATAACAGCATTTAATTATTAATTAAATTGCCACCTTATTACTAAGCAAGACAGCAAATATATTATATTTGCTGTCTTGCTCAAAAAACAAATACAAATAAACTGGATCGTTAATTATGACACTTTATAAATTAGATGATTTTTACCCCAATTACAAAGAAGAATTGTTTGATGGCGACGATATTAAAGGACTTGATGTATATGCGGGAAGATCGGATGATAAAATTGGCAGTATAGAAAATGCTTTAGTTGACGAACAAGGACGTTTTCGCTATTTTGTCATAGATACAGGCTTTTGGATTTTTGGCAAAAAAGTTTTATTACCCGTTGGTAAATGTCATATTGATGCCAAAGCAAAACGCATAAATGCTATAGGTATTGTTAATAAAAAGCAAATAGAAGATTTACCTGAATATCACGAAAGCAAAACTCCCGATCGCCAACATGAGGAGCAGGTAAAAAAAGTGTATCATTCTCCAGTCATGAAATCTCTTGAAGAACCTAGTGTAAATTTAATACCCTCTCACTCAATTTCTTCCCCCGTTGAAACAAGTAATCGTCATAATTATGACTACCAACAAGATCCATCTTTATACGACTTAGATCCTGATAATCATCAAACTCTTAAGTTGTACGAAGAAAGGTTAGTTACTAATAAAAAACGTCAGCAAACCGGAGAAGTAGTTTTAGCTAAACACGTTGAAACTCAAGTTGCTAGTATCTCTCTCCCTCTAGAAAAAGATCGCATAGTTATTGAACGTAGCACGCCAGCAAATAGAAATGCAACGGCTGTTAAAGATGTAAATTTTCAAGAAGGAGAATTAGTCAGAATGAAAGTTTATGAAGAGACTGCCAATGTCCACAAAAAAGCTTTTGTCCGTGAAGAAGTAACAATTAAAAAAGAAGTAGATGTTGATACTGTTAAAGCTCAAGAAACTCTACGCCGGGAAGAATTAGACATTGATACAAGCGGTCGTCTAGATATTGATACTTAAGACAATTAAAGATTTTAAATCCCAGGCTATTCCTGGGATTTCTATATTTTGTAGAAATGTTAAGGTTTTGAGTAAATATCTTTATAAATTAGCTAAAACTTTATTAGATTTTAGCTAAATTAACGCTGTAAAAGCTCAGTAAAAATTTCAATGTATTAAATTTTAGGACTTGCAAGATATCTATCTTTCGTATCAATATAGATAAGTTAATTCCTTCGTTAGGAAGATGGAAAAAAATTAGTTAATTAATAAATTTAAGAGGTAACAAGATGAAAAGTAAAGGTTTGTAATATGCCATTAGTAAAAATTGAAGATTACGATCCAAGTTATCGCGATAGCCTTGGTGATTCCGATCTTAAAGGAATGGGAGTTTATACTCAAGCAGACGAAAAGATAGGTACTATCAACGATATTTTAGTTGATGAAGATGGGCAATTTCGCTATCTAGTAGTAGATTTAGGTTTTTGGATTTTTGGCAAGCAAGTTTTGCTACCAGTAGGTCGCTCACAGATCGATCAAGGTTCTGATCGCGTATATGCAATTGGGATGACTAGAGAGCAAGCTGAGGATTTACCAGAATTTAGCGATCGCCTAGCTTTAGATTACGATTACGAAGAAAGAGTTAGAGGTGTATATCGTACACCCACCGTTGGCGCTGCTACAAGCCCAGTTCCTGTAGACGTTTCTATGCCCTTAGAAGCCTCAGCACCCCTAGATGTTGCTGCTACCCCAGCCTACAGCCGCGAAACCTACAACTATCAACACGAGCCAGAATTGTTTGATGTTAAAGACAATAATCAAACACTCAAACTGTATCAAGAACGCTTAATTGCCAATAAGAAGCGCGTTAAAACAGGCGATGTAACCGTAGGCAAGCATATTGAGACTGAAACCGCAAAAGTATCAGTACCAATCGAAAAAGAGCGCGTTGTCATCGAGCGAGTTACACCCACCAATGCAGGAGTAGCCGTAAATCCAGGTGAAGCAACCTTCGGTGGTGGAGAAGTTGCTCGCGTCGAAATCTATGAAGAAACTGCTGACATTCGCAAAGAAGCCTTTGTCAGAGAAGAAGTGAAGGTAAGAAAAGAAGTAGAGAGCGAAACTGTTGAAGCGAAAGAAACGTTACGCCGCGAAGAATTAGATGTAAATACTGGTGGAATCCCGGTTGATGAGCGACGCGATCGCATTTAAGCTAGACTAGCAACTTTCAAGTGTCTATTATAATCTGCTGTCAAACAGATTTATAGCTAAACTGGTGCAGGCAGGGCATAATTTATGTCCTGCCTGCACTTTTGCAGATACAATACACTCGTAATAATTGTCAATTTGCTTTCCTGAAGTTATCATTTATTCTTATTGAACGGCTTGAAAATAAACGCATAAAATCAATAGGTAGTAATGAATATGAATAGTTCAGAGCGTCATAATTCTGAGTACGAAGATGATAATACATCCAATACTGAGTCTTCTAATACACCTGATGGCTCTAAGGAGCAAGGTGATAAAAATATTGAATCTTTATTTGAAACGCCAAATTTGCAATCATCATCTGATGATTTAATGAGCCTGTTTGCCAATTCTGGGATGCTAGAAGAAGATAACTTAGACTTGTTTAATAGTCCCGAAATGATGTTAATGCAAGAAGAAACATACTTGTTCACTACTGCTGACATGAAAGAAGAAACAAGCGAGATGGACTTGTTTAATACTCCTGAAATGATGTCAACAAGGAACGAACTTGATAGTAATCAATTTGGCGAAATAGACTTGTTTAATAGTCCCGAAATGATGTTAATGCAAGAAGAAACAGACCTGACTCCCGAAATGGTGTCAATGCAAGAAGAAACAATAGAGATAGACTTGTTTAATACTCCTGAAATGATGTCCATGGGAGAAGAAACAAGCGAGATGGACTTGTTTAATACTCCTGAAATGATGTTAATGCAAGAAGAAACATACATTCTTGCAACTCCCGAAATGATGTCCATGGGAGAAGAAACAAGCGAGATAGACTTGTTTAATAGTCCCGAAATGATGTCAACAAGTAACGAGCTTGATAGCAATCAATTTGGTGAGATGGACATTCTTGCGACTCCCGAAATAATGTTAATGCAAGAAGAAACAGACTTGACTCCCGAAATGGTGTCAATGCAAGAAGAAACAATAGAGATGGACTTGTTTAATACTCCTGAAATAATGTCCATGGGAGAAGAAACAAGCGAGATGGACTTGTTCAATGCTCCCGAAATGATGTTAATGCAAGAAGAAACATACATTCTTGCAACTCCTGAACTAATGTCCATGCAAGAAGAAACAAGCGAGATAGACTTGTTTAATAGTCCCGAAATGATGTCAACAAGTAACGAGCTTGATAGCAATCAATTTGGTGAGATGGACATTCTTGCGACTCCCGAAATGATGTTAATGCAAGAAGAAACAGACCTGACTCCCGAAATGGTGTCAATGCAAGAAGAAACAATAGAGATGGACTTGTTTAATACTCCTGAAATAATGTCCATGGAAGAAGAAACAAGCGAGATGGACTTGTTCAGTACTCCCGAAATGATGTTAATGCAAGAAGAAACAGAGATGCTTGCAACTCCTGAAATGGTGTTAATGCAAGAAGAAACAAGCGAGATGGACTTGTTTAATAGTCCCGAAATGATGTCAACAGATAACGAGCTTGATAGCAATCAATTTGGTGAGATGGACATTCTTGCGACTCCCGAAATGATTTTAATAAGTGGCGAATTTGATATTAATCAACCTGCGGAGATCGAAAAAGAAACAAGCGAGATAGACTTGCTTGCTGATCATGACTTAGCATCACAAACCAATGATGTAAACCAACTTATAGAAGTAACGACAATAGAAAGAGAAATAGAGACAAGTCAGCAGCCAGAAATAGCAGAAGAAACAAACGACAGGAATATAGGTCTAGGAGCAGCAGCCATAGCCGTAGGTGCAAGTATTCCTCTACTAGAAGAACGCCTAATAGTAGATATTAATAAGCAGAAAATTGGTGAGGTAGTTGTCAGAAAAGAGATCGAAACTGAAATGGTACAAGTGCCAATCAGACGAGAAAAATTGATTATTGAACAAGTAGTAGGTGCAGAAACTATACAACTTGCAGAGATTGATTTAGGCTCTAGTGATCAAGAAATTGAATTAGCTACAATTAGAGCAAATATGGCTCAAGTTGGAAGCGTAGCCAAAAGCAATGAAATAATTGTATCCGGTGAATTTACCTCCGCTAAAATCGCAAGTTTACTGCTAAATGCGATCGCCCTTGAACGCAATCAAGGATGCAAAAAAATCCGCATAGAAATAGTTGTAGATAATGCCGAGCGCCAACAAACCTATCAAGAATGGGTGGATCGTTGCTCAATTAAGCCATCACAAAACTAAAAATCAGCAACGTAACCTTTGTATCTCCTTAAAAAAGCAGGGTGATTCTAAAACTAGAATCACCCTGCTTTATTTTTGTATCTGTTACTTAAGCCAACGAAGCAGTTTTGACATCGCTGTTTGCCAACAATTCTTGCAACTCATCAGCATCTACAGTTTCTTTTTCAATGAGCATCGCTGCCAAAGTATCAAGAATTTGACGGTTACTGACTAACACTTCTTTGGCTCTACGGTAAGCTACATCTACAAGCTTGCGTACTTCATCATCAATAACGGCGGCGGTTTCTTCAGAGAAATCGCGCTCGGCGACAATATCCCGACCGAGGAACATATTACCTTGCTGACGACCTAAAGCAACTTGTCCTAGGCGATCGCTCATCCCAAATCGAGTTACCATTTGACGAGCTACTTTTGCGACTTGTTGCAAGTCATTAGACGCGCCCGTTGTGACTTCTTCCTCACCAAAGATCAATTCTTCAGTGATTCGACCGCCTAAAGCTACAGCCATTTGATTCTCTAAATAAGAGCGGCTGTATAATCCAGTATCCATGCGGTCTTCACTTGGGGTAAACCAAGTCAAACCACCCGCGCGACCACGAGGAATAATGCTAATTTTCTGTACGGGGTCGTAGTCTGGCATCAACGCCCCAACTAAAGCATGACCTGCTTCGTGGTAAGCTACCAAGGTTTTGCGCTTTTCGCTCATTACCCGGTCTTTCTTCTCTGGCCCTGCTAGGACGCGATCAATCGCATCATTGACTTCATCCATAGAGATTTCGGTCAAACTACGACGCGCTGCCAAAATTGCCGCTTCATTGAGCAGGTTAGCCAAATCTGCACCAGTAAACCCAGGAGTCCGCCGAGCAATTCTATCTAGGTCAACATCTTTTGCTAAAGTTTTGCCGCGAGAATGAACTCTAAGAATTTCTGCCCGTCCTGCATAGTCGGGGCGATCTACTACAACTTGGCGATCAAAACGACCGGGACGTAGTAAGGCTGAATCTAGAACGTCTGGGCGGTTAGTTGCAGCAATAAGAATAATTCCTGTATTGCCTTCAAAACCATCCATTTCGGTAAGCAACTGGTTTAAAGTTTGCTCTCTTTCGTCGTTACCGCCGCCTAAACCTGCGCCCCGTTGGCGACCTACAGCATCGATTTCATCAATAAATACGATACAAGGAGCATTGGCTTTGGCTTGCTCGAACAAGTCGCGGACGCGGGACGCACCCACACCGACAAACATTTCGACAAATTCTGAACCAGAAATTGAGAAGAAAGGAACTCCTGCTTCTCCGGCTACCGCACGAGCTAATAGGGTTTTACCAGTTCCGGGAGGCCCAACTAATAGTACGCCTTTAGGAATTTTTGCGCCTACGGCTGTAAAACGGTCAGCATTTTTGAGGAAGTCTACAACTTCGTTTAGCTCTAGTTTTGCCTGATCGATTCCTGCTACATCACCAAAAGTGATTTGGCTTTGCGGTTCCATTTGAACTCTAGCTTTTGATTTGCCAAAATTCATTGCTTGACTACCAGGCCCGCTTTGAGCGCGTCGGAGCAAGAAAAATAAGCCCACCAATAATAGCACTGGCACAAATACACTGCTTAGAACTCTAAACAGGGTACTATCATCAGCTTGAGGTGAAACTACTATATCGACGTTATTTTTACTCAATATATCGATCAATTCGAGATCGTCTTTAAGTAAATTTACTATTTTCTTTTCACCGTCTTGGGGTGTTACTTGCGCTCTAGTGCGATCGGCACTAAGAACTACTCGCTCAACCTTACCTTGTTGAACTTCTTGAATAAATTGAGTATATCGCCATGTCTCTCGGCTTTGGGGTTGTTTTTCAAAAAATGCCGTTCCCAATGCTAAAACTACAATGCCTAGCAGAACGTACAGCCCCGCGTTTCTCCAGCGTTTATTCACCGAGGTTTCTCCTCTTGACTTTAATTAACTTAAGAAGGTATTTTAAGTCAATTGTTAACTATTCTTAATCTAACTTAGAATTACAGCAGTTGCCATGTTAGGGGATCGCACTTTAGCTCCAGAGTTTTTTTACTCTACAAACAATCCCTGAAGTAGCTTAATAGCCCAATGATGAGGATCGTATTGCTGTGGAGTTATGGTGTGAATCGGGATAACTTGGACAACACTATTAGTGTAACAAATCGTCTCAAACCCTTTAACAAGTCCGCGCTGCCAAGGTGCTTGTTGCACTTTTAAGTTTTGCCTTTGCAACCAGTTAATTAATTGACTTCGCACTATTCCTGGTAAAATCCCCGCTTCCAATGGTGGTGTCCACCAACAGCCGTCTTGCCATCCCCACAGGTTTCCGGTGCTAGTTTCTAACCATTCACCGTTACTAGCATTTACAAAAATTGCCTCTTGCGCCTCTTGACTTCGCGCCAAACTCTGCGCTAACCATGCACTCAAATAATTCCCGGTTTTATGTGCTGCAAGGCTTCTACCTAATTCTACAATGCAAGCCGCCCTACCATGTTTTTGCTCTATTGTCAAAGTTGGGGGTAATTCTCTCCCGGTAATCCACTCGCGACCATCGGGAAACAAAGTAATGCGGAGAATAGGGAAATATTGCAACATAGAAGTCGCGCCTAGTTTAACTCGCGTCCAATTAGGTTGTTGCCAATCAAAAGCTTGCAAACTACTAGATAAGCGATCGCAATGTTCCGCCCAATTAGTCAATCTAGACTCTAGAGAGTGCTGATACACGCGCATAGTTGTAAACACTGTTGCGCCATAAAGTAGCCCCGGATCGTCAATTGCCAATTCTAGAGTATTACCTGCAATTAAATTACCGTCATACCAAAACTTGGAAACTGCTTTAAAGTCTGCCATTACCTTGAACAATATGCTTAAGCGTGGTCAGAGTTTCTAAGCTAATCAAACCTCGCCTTTGTCCTTTTTGATTGGACATACCCAGAAACACCGAGTCGCCCTGAGATGGATTGCGCGAAAAGCGAGGAGAAGCATTAATATAGGTAGAAGCGCTATTTACTCCCAAGGCAAAATGGCGGCTTTCTTGGTAAGACTCAGTAACAATACAGTCTGCATGACCGCTACTATGCAAATTAATTAGTGCGATCGCTTCCTCCAAATTGTCTACTAATATAAAAGCAACAACTTTTTTTAAATAAGCTCGATCCCACTCCTCGACCTCCGCTAATTTTAACTCAGCAAAAGCTGTACAAAGTTCCTCATCGCCTCTAATTTCAAAACCTCTTTCTTTCAAGCTATGCCATAAAGTTACTAGCGACGACGGTTGGCTAGAGCGATGAATCAACACCTTTTCAATCGCATTTACCGGATCGGGCTGGCTGTGATGACTATCTATAATCATTGATCGCACCATTTCCAAGCCACCGGACACCGCCCAATATAAATAACAATTGCCCATAGCCGTTTTTAGTACGGGGGCGGTGGATTGTCGTATTACCTGCTGCACCATACTCGGACGACCGTAGGGAATAACTAAATTTAAGTAGCGATCTTGAGCAATTAAATCTCTAACTACTGCACTACCACCCTCGGTACTTAGCAACTGTACGCTCCCTCCAGGCAAATCTGTTTCATCTAAGGCAGATTTTAGCGCGTTGGCGATCGCTTCATTAGAATGACTAGCCTCGCTACTACCTCGTAAAATCAAACTATTGCCAGTTTTAATGCACAACCCCGCAGCGATCGCCCCCAATTCTGGAAATGCCTCATAAATTAGCGCTATAACCCCTAAAGGCATCAACTGACAATAAGTTTGCGAGTCTTGAAGTTGATATTCGGCGTTTCTTACCCGGCGTAGAGGATCGGGTAATTTCCCCAAACGCTCCAAAATTTCTATGGTTGCTTGCAAGCGTTCTGGGGTCAGCTTCAGCCAATCTAAAATTAGCTCTGGTACTGCCATTTCGCGACTAGCTTCAAGGTCTAGGGTATTTGCTTCTAAAATATCATTGACCGACCTTTTGAGAGCTTGGGACATAGCCCAAACAGCGTTGCTGCGATCGCCTCCCTTGGTAATACTCAATTTTAAAGACGCTCGATAGGCGCGTTCTACTGTAACCACAGGTTCAATATTTGCAGCCACATTATCTGTCATTTATTAACGCCTGTAAGTCAGCCAATGTACAAATGCTGGTATTATAGCTACAATTACGGCGACCATTGCCCAGATTAAGAAGTTCGCCCCATTTGGTACGTGCAATGCCGATGGCAGCCACACAAATAGTAATAGGACGATTGCACCTATAGCTATAGGTAAATAACTTTGCTTTAAATAAGATTGAGCCGTTATCCACCTATTTCCTACCCATCGCCAAGTTTGTTTTTGGGGGTAGTTTGTTGCTAGTTGCTCTATAGCATAGCCATTTTCTTCGACTACAAATATTTTTTGACAGCGATCGCATCCCATCGCATCAGTTAAGACAATCGGAATTAACCGCCCTTGACGGCGACAGGGACAGGGGTAGTCGGTATTGAGGTCAATTTTTTGCGGCTTTTGAGATTGCACTATCCAATAAATAGTTTTTCTTGAGTGTAGCTGAAATACATTTCTATTTTATATAAACCTAATAAATTCAATTTTTATCGGCTAGAGGTTGGCGTTTGAGGATATCTCGATATTGTTGCCACTGCGGTAAATATTTATTTTATATAAGCCCAAAACGCTCATTTTTTAATTATCCAGACCGTTATCTCTTTGCCTTGACTCAAAATTTATCTAAATTTTGCTAAAAATCACTGCTATTTGTTTGCGTAGCACATTAGCATATAGAAGTGATTAATTCTGACTATCCCTTACGCTCTCTACAACAAGGTAACTGGCTCAAGCTGATTTGCGGAGCTAGTTTTCAACATCTACCCTCGGTAAGAAATTTAACTTTAGCTTATGCTCTTTCGGGTGTAGATTGTATTGATGTTTCTGCCGATGCGGCGGTAATTGCCTCAGCCCAAGCAGCGCTGAAAGTTGCAAGTTTAATGACAAAAGCAGCACAAAATCGGGGCTATGGAATTAAACAGTTACCTTGGTTAATGGTGAGTTTGAACGCTGGAGAAGATCCGCATTTTCGTAAAGCCGCCTTTGACTCCACAAATTGTCCTCCAGAGTGTCATCGCCCTTGCGAACAAATTTGTCCGGCGCAAGCAATTGTATTTGAGCGCTTAGAGGATGATTTTTCTGGGGTATTAGAGCCTAATTGTTATGGTTGTGGGCGGTGTTTGCCAATTTGCCCCAGTCAATTGATTAAGGTTCACTCTTATGTAGTTCAAAAAGAGGCGATCGCAAGCTTAGTATTATCTCAAGGAGTCGATGCGGTTGAAATTCATACCCAAGTAGGGCAGTATGCAGAATTTGCTAACTTGTGGACTAGCGTTAAGCCTTGGGTTAGCAAGCTGAAATTAGTAGCAATTAGTTGTCCCGATGGGGAAGGCTTAATTGACTATTTATGGAGTATATACAAACTAATTTCACCTTTAAAAAGTGCTTTAATCTGGCAAACCGACGGGCGACCCATGAGCGGCGATATTGGAGATGGTACGACGATTGCGGCGGTAAAACTCGCTCAAAAAGTTTTAAAAGCTAAGTTACCCGGCTACGTGCAGTTAGCAGGAGGAACTAATCGCTATACCGTCCCCAAGTTGCAAAAACTAGGGATGTTAGGCAGTAATTTAGGAGGGAGTCGCATTTCTGGGGTTGCTTACGGTAGTTATGCGCGTGCCTTGTTATCGCCCATTTTAGAACGATTAGAACAATTACAAATCAATAAAACTAATGAAGTATCAACTGTTGGCTTAGAACAAGAACCCCAATTACTTTGGGAAGCTGTAAACATGGCTCAAACTCTAGTCTCTCAGCTTAAACCAATTGCTTGCTAAAATTTTCCGCTCCCTTTGCCCTATCGCTCTACGTTAATAACGTCACTGTAGAAAGAATGCAGATTACAGACGATCTCCAAAAACTAATTGACATTTTGCCCTTAGAAATTCAACAAGCACTAGAGCAACACGAATTACGGGATAGTTTAGTTGAGGTGGTAATGGATTTGGGTCGCCTCCCCGAAGCCCGTTTTCCTGATCGCGCCGAGTATATATGCCAAGTCCCAGTGTCTCAAGAACAGTTGAATGATTGTATTGAGCGCGTCGGACACTTTGGCGGCGACAATCGCGCCGGAATTGAGCGAACTTTGCACCGGATTAGTGCTATCCGCAATCGCACAGGGAAAATTATTGGTTTAACTTGTCGTGTTGGTCGAGCGGTGGTTGGCACAATTGACATGATCCGCGACTTGGTAGGGACGGGTCAATCAATTTTAATGCTCGGTCGTCCAGGGGTAGGAAAAACTACGGCTTTGAGGGAAATTGCCCGTGTTTTGGCAGACGAACTTCACAAGCGCGTAGTCATTATCGATACTTCCAATGAAATTGCTGGAGATGGGGACATTACCCACCCAGCCATTGGTAGAGCAAGAAGAATGCAAGTATCGCGCCCAGAACTTCAACATCAAGTGATGATTGAAGCGGTAGAAAACCATATGCCCGAAGCGATCGTCATTGACGAAATTGGCACAGAACTTGAAGCTATGGCAGCCCGAACCATTGCCGAGCGGGGTGTACAGCTAGTTGGGACGGCTCACGGCAACCAAATCGAGAATTTGATTAAAAACCCTACTTTGTCCGATTTAGTCGGCGGTATTCAGGCGGTAACGCTAGGAGATGAGGAAGCAAGACGGCGGCGGAGTCAAAAAACTGTTTTAGAGCGCAAAGCCCCGCCAACTTTTGAAATTGCGGTAGAAATGCAAGAGCGCCAACGTTGGGTAATCCACGAAAGCGTCGCCGATACTGTAGATAATTTGCTGCGTGGAAAGCAGCCAACACCACAAGTTAGAACGGTTGGTGACGATAATAAGGTGACGATTACTCAAGAACAACCGACTGTAATTAAAGCTGGCCGCTCTAATAGTTCTTGGCAAGGTGGAGAGGAGATATTAGAGTCAAATCTAACTACCATGCGATCGCCTGGATGGAGAGAAACAGGTAAAATGTTACCGATGCCGCAAGTAACGACTGCGCGCATTTCTGGGGAAGGAGAGTTTGACCGCTTACTTGAAGAATCTTTTGACCGTTTTGGTTATAGCCCCACTCCTGGCCCCAATGGCGAAGATTTGCCTTTGCATATTTACCCCTACGGTGTCAGTCGCAGCCAATTAGACCAAATAATTGAAGTTCTGAATTTGCCGATAGTGCTGACAAAAGATATTGATGGGGCGGATGGGATTTTAGCCTTGCGATCGCATCTCAAAAGTCATTCTAAGTTGCGTCATATTGCTAGAGTTCGCCAAGTTCCCATTCATATGATTAAAGCTAGTACGATTCCGCAAATTACTCGATCTTTGCGGCGGCTTTTAAATATGGACGATCCAGGACTCGGTGACGAGCGGGAAATGAGGCTATTTAGTCCTAATGGTAGCGACGATGAAATGGATGCGCTGGAGGAAACAAGGCTGGCGGTAGAGCAAATTGTCATTCCTAAAGGGCAACCTGTAGAGTTATTACCGCGATCGGCAAAGGTGCGGAAAATGCAGCACGAACTTGTCGAACATTATCGCCTTAAATCCGATAGTTTTGGTGATGAACCTAATCGCCGCTTACGGATTTATCCGGCGTAATATGTAGGAAAAACGAAGAATTGGGGGGGTTGATGACAAACCCCCTGCAAAAGTAAATTTTGGTGTAGAGACGTTGCATTGCAACGTCTCTATCATTGTTGTTTAACTTTCTTGCCTACAGCAAAAATTACTGGTACATCTAACCAAATTCCTTTATTTGTAACCAATTCCCCAACTTCTGCTAGATGCTCGGTTTTAAACTGTGCTAGTTTTTCGGGTGCAATTTGCGAAACGGAATGACGAAAACCTGTATGCCATACAATATCCCACCATTCGTCTACATTTTGAAGATAGTAACCTAATTGCTCAGTGTGAATTTCCACATCTTTTAAACAAAAACCTGCCTGCTGCATCAAATCTTGGCATTTTTGGATAGTATTTAACCTTTGAAACCCTCTAGATGGTGGCAATCCAACGCCATAATTATTTTGAATCCGATTTGCATACATTTCGCGCATCGGATTAAAAGCGGTTTCGCCAAAACTAGAAAATGCGACTACACCACCGGGTTTAGTGACTCGCAGCCATTCTTGCAACCCCCCTAGCATATCGGGTAAAAAAAAGATTCCTGAAGCGCAAACTACTTTATCAAAACTCTCATCCTCAAAGCTCAGATTTTCCGCATCTCCCAGTTGCAACTGGATATTATCTAAACTAGTGGTAATACTTTGCCTTGCTACCTCTAACATATCAGGCGATAAATCGATACCAATTACTCGACCATTTATACCTACAAAAGTTGAAATTGCGATCGCACTATGACCCGTCCCCGTCGCTACATCTAGTATAGTTTCATTATTCCTAATGGCAGCTATTTCTACCAATCTCCTTGCCGTCAAAGCTAAAAAGCGCACCGCTTGGCGATCGTAGCCTGCCGATGCTAAATTAAATCCTGCTGCTACTTTCTGCTTCTGTTCTCTAGCTGTAGGGTTTTGAGTCATAGTATTTTAGATAAATTTATTTAGGAGTGCGATCGCAAGTCTTTGTAAAAAATATTGCAGTTTGTAACTATCTTTGTATCCCTATACACTATTCCTCTAGACTGATGGGAGATTAAAAATCTTGGGATAATAAGCTATATGCAAATCCTAAACTTGGGTTGGCACAATCTGCTAATGATTTTTTCTTTCGGTGCTTGTATTATTGGTCTTTTACTACTTATAGATACTAAGTCTGACAAATTGAACGAGCTAGAAGAAAGCGAACAAATTTTGTTTAGAATGACTTTTAGTTACTGGATGCTTTACTGCGTCTGCGTTGGACTGCAAAAAATTGGTTTAATAGAAGGTGAAATTGTCCTAATGAGTGTAAACATTACGGCGGCTTTATCTTACTTTTTAACCTTTGCTTGCGTATTATGCTTGCCCCTGCATCGGTTGTCAGTCAAGCAAGTTGAGCAATAGTAGATAACTTCGCGCCTTCAATAAAAAAGGTCAAAGAGATAATGACTATCTTTGACCTTTTTGTTGATTCGAGCATTTGTCAAACTTTGATAATAAACTAAATACTAAATAGCTAATGTCATAATTTGATGACATTATGATCCCCAAAAGCCCGATCGATACGTATATATGCTTAAAGAAGCTGCGATAATTGTTGATCCCAGCGAGGGTTTACTGCTAAACATTAAATAACAGAGCGATCCCCACGATCTAAAAGCACCGCGACTAATAAAATTGCTGGGAAGTCAAGCAACTAAAACTTGAATATACCCAAACAGCAACGAGCAAAGCTGCAACCCTTTAATAAATGGGCGGAACCTAGTTTCTAACCCAAGGCTAGGCAATAAAAAGAGTTTCACCCTATAAAAATGATTCACTGCTCAAACTACCGGAGAACAAGTCATGGCAAAAGAACGCCCCCCTCTAGAGGAGATGACATTGCGCCAACTACGCAAAGTCGCAAGTGAATGTAGCATTTCTCGTTATAGCCGAATGCGTAAATCGCAACTGCTGACAGCCATAGAACAAGTCCAGCGTCCAAAATCTGTAATCTCATCTCAACCCTTGGAGGCACAAGAAACGGTGGAAGCAGCAAAATTTGAATTAGGTACAGAAGATCGGATTGGTGCTTCTATCTCCGATGTAGACGAAGGACTTGCTGACCTGCCTGCGGGCTACGGTGAAAGCCGAATTGTACTTATGCCCCGCGATCCTCAATGGGCTTACACTTACTGGGATATTCCTAGCGATCGCAAAGAAGAAATGCGCCGCCAAGGTGGACAGCAATTAGCATTGCGAATTTATGATGTTACCGACATCAGCTTAGAATCCCAAAGCCCCCACAGCATTCAAGAATACCCTAGCGACGAACTAGCAAGAGAATGGTACTTGCCAATTCCGGTAAGCGATCGCGATTATGTGGTAGACATTGGCTATCGTTGCGCCGATGGTCGTTGGCTAGTTTTAGCTCGTTCTATTCCCGTCCGCGTTCCCCCGGTATATCCTAGCGATTGGATTGAAGATCAATTCATTACCGTTGACTTTGAAGCAGATTTGCGCGGTAAAACTGTACTTGAATTAGTCACTCCGGCTAAACGCATGGCAGACACGGCTACTGCTACAGCAAGTCAACAAGCGGCGGCGGCGGCGGCTTACGGCAACCCAATTTATGATGATATTTTTGGCATGGCTCAAGGCGCAGAAGCTCAAAGGGTTGCAGGTTCGCTCTTTAGCTCGATGCAGCAAGCCCCCATGCACGAACAAGCTATTAGTTCTTATGTATTCCCCTCCGGCGTAGGTATGTGGGCAGTCCCTACTGCTTCTGGCTTAACATTGTCTGGCGCTGGAATGTCTGGCATTGGCATGGGCGCTTCTATGGGTGCAGTTCGTCCGCGTCAGTTTTGGTTAGTTGCAGATGCAGAATTGATTGTTTACGGTGCAACCGAGCCTGATGCTACAGTCACTATTGGCGGTCGTCCGATTAAGCTCAATCCTGATGGTACTTTCCGCTATCAAATGTCTTTCCAAGATGGTTTGATTGACTACCCAATTATGGCGGTAGCTGTGGATGGAGAGCAAACGCGCTCGATTCATATGAAGTTCAATCGCGAAACTCCATCGCGTCATACCAATACAAAAGCCGAGGCTGTACCAGAATGGTTAAGCTAGTTAATAATTAATAACTAAAAAAGCCCTGACCTAGCGTTAGGGTTTTTTTGTAACTATTACTTGCGTGGGACTAATCCAAAAATAATTACTGATTTTTTGAGGAAAAATCTACCCAACGATACAAGTGACCTGAGCAATTATTATAGTTATATTCAGCAATTTTCTAAGAGGATGTTTTAAAATTCTTTTGATTAGTATCTAATAATTGCACTTTTACTTAAAAGGGGTAACTATAAAATATTTTTCCCCTTTTTTGAGGTGGCTTAGGGGGATCTCCTAGGAGCGCAAGTTACCCCAACCATACCTTTTAAAACATCCTCTAATAATCGTTTTCTCCAGCTACTTTCCACCCTAAAAGGGTTGGTTGTTGATAAATCCGTTTGAGAGTATTGATATCTCTAGGGGAAATACTCGGCGGATTGGATACTTGAGAAAAGTACAAGGCATCGCTAGTAACTAAACTATGCCCCCAAATTCCTAAAGCATGACCTAATTCATGCAAAGCGGCAGCTTTAATGTATTTGCTGGGCTGGTTGGGACTTAAGATAATTGTGCAATGATGAGCTAAAACTGAAGCAGAGTTAGAAAGGAGCTTAATATATAATTCATAGCGAGTTAAAGCCGATCGCGCTCGTAATACTTTTGTCGTTCCTAGAAGCGGAGTCTTAAATGATATCCTAATATCAGCGATGTCTGGCTTTTCAACTATTTGCAGAGGTAAATAACTATTCCACTCTTTGACGGCGGCTTGAACCTGCAACCACGTTTGGATGGCAGTGTCATCTATATAAACTTTGATGGGAAACTGCGACCAAACTAAATAGCCAACCTCTGTTAACTTTACTTGATCGAAGTAGTCACCGCTATTTGTTAAGTCTTGCCACTGATTTAAGCTAATTGGTAACGGATGGCTTTTAGTTGCAGCTAAAAAATTAACAGGTTTTGCCGCACTAAAATCCGTAGAAGTTAGAACTATCAATAACCCTGTAACAATAGCTACCCAAATTACTAATTGCGATCGCTTTAAGTGTTGCCAAGGTTGTACCCGTGCGATCGCATTTCTCAAGGGCATCAACTATCTAGGAATCCAGTTTGCACTTAAAACTAATGACAATCCCAAAAAAATTACTGTGAGCGTCCAAGTAATTCTATTTAATGTACTTTCCGCACTCTTGGTACTGCTAAATAATTGAGCTTGTCCGCCAATCGCGCCAATTCCATCACCTTTAGGACTATGAAGCAACACCAAAATCGTTAAACCTACCGCAGAGATTGACCAGATTGCTTCTACTATTTTATATAACGTCATTTAACAAGTTCCTAAACCAATAGTTTTTTCTGGCAACCTTTACTACTAGCTGCCAGCATTTCAAATTTTAACCTAATTGCGCTCGGCACACTTAACTACAAACTTACTTCTATCGGAGTCCGAATTGCTGACAGTTGATACTGAGATAGTTCTAACAAAGAACGCCCAGTCATTTCTACGGGTTGTGGTAACTGTAAAATTTGCAAAATCGTGGGAGCAATATCGCCTAGCGCTCCATCATTTCTTAGTTCTACTTCTGCGCCATAGCCGGGTATTTTTGCTTGTTCGCCTTCAATCAAGATTAAAGGTACGGGATTGGTAGTATGAGCCGTCCAAGGGTTCCCTTCGTCATCAATCATAGTTTCGGCATTACCGTGATCGGCAGTAACGATCGCTGTTCCGCCCACTTTGCTGATACTTTCAAGCAATCTTCCCAAACATCGATCCACCGTTTCTAAAGCCTGAATCGTAGCGGGTATTTGTCCTGTATGCCCTACCATATCTGGATTAGCGTAGTTGATCACAACTAAAGAATAGATGCGTTTTTTAATCGCGGCGGTGGCGATATCGGTTACTGCTTCTGCCGACATTGCCGGAGCGCGATCGTAGGTTGCTACCATTGGACTCATGACCAATTCTCGCTCTTCCCCCTCTAATGGCTCCTCTAAGCCACCATTAAAAAAGTAAGTAACGTGAGCATACTTTTCTGTTTCTGCGGTGCGAAACTGTTTTAAACCATGTTGGGCGATTACTTCCCCTAGGATATTGTTCAAGTTTTGCGGTTCAAAGGCAACTTTTACGGGTAAATCTGGCTCGTACTGTGTGAATGTAACAAACGATAAAGGCTTAATTTGCTGGCGTTCAAAACCGTTAAATTCTTTATTTACAAGTGCCTGCGTTAATTGTCTTGAGCGATCGGGGCGGAAGTTGAAAAATATTACCCCGTCTCCTGATTCAATCGCTCCAGGGGCTACCCGCGTGGGCATAATAAATTCATCGGTGACGTTTTGGGCATAGGACGACTGCATTATGTCTAATGCCGAACCGCCGCTTTCTCCATTTTTCGTCATCACGTCGTAGGCTTTTTGTACTCTATCCCAACGCCTGTCGCGATCCATTGCGTAATAACGACCGCTAACCGTGACAATCTGCCCTACACCTATACTATTTATGTGTTTTTGAACTTTCTCAATAGCTTCTATGCCGTCATGTGGACTTGTATCTCGTCCGTCGGTAATGGCATGAATGCAAACATTATTTATTCCTTGAGCCTTAGCTAAGTCAAGCAATCCTAACAAATGGTTCAGATGAGAATGTACGCCACCTTTGGAGGTTAGTCCGATTAAGTGCAGTTTACCGTTGCGATCGCGTACTTCTTTACAAATTTTGACTAACGCCGGATTTTGCAACAGCGATCCATCTTCCACCGCATCCGAGATCCGGACTAATTCTTGCGGAACTACACGCCCAGCGCCAATGTTGAGATGTCCTACTTCAGAGTTCCCCATTTGTCCCTCTGGCAAGCCTACAGCCTTACCAGAGGTTTTAATTAGGGTGTGAGGATAGGCAGCCCAGAGGCTATCCATGACGGGAATTTTTGCCGATGCGATCGCATTGCCATCTTTTTCCTTGCGGTAGCCCCACCCGTCTAGAATGACTAGCACCACGGGAGCGACAGGTGCTTGGGTCATAAGCCTATTTCCCTCTATATTAATAGTTTGAACTCACCGCCATGATACCATTGCTGGCAACTAATGCCAACGAATTTATCCGGTTTTTTTTGATATTTTATTAGATTTTTAGTTTTTATCCCTTTTTGCTTACCCAAACATTTTTAAAATCTCTAAATTTATTTACGCTTAGACGAGGTTTTAGCAGCTTTTTTTGCCGCTTTCTCGGCGGCGGCTTTTTCTCCCATTGCTTGCTCTTTTTCTTCAGCAATTTTATCTAAATAGTAATGATAATCCCCGCGATAGATGCGAAATTCGCCATCACGTATCTCAACTATTTTGTTTGCCACTTGAGAAATAAAGTAGCGATCGTGAGAAACTATTACTACCGTACCATCGTAGTTTTGGATTGCTTCTTCAAGCATTTCTTTGGCTGGAATATCTAAGTGATTAGTTGGCTCATCTAAGATTAAGAAGTTAGCTGGGCGCAGCAACATTTTCGCCAAAGCTAAACGTGCTTTTTCTCCACCACTTAAAGCCCCTACTTGTTTATATACAGTGTCGCCACTAAACAAAAATCTCCCTAAAATTGCTCTAACTTCTTCGTTAGTCCAATCAGGTACTTCGTCATGGATGGTTTCCATTACCGATTTTGCCAGATTTAGTGCTTCTGCTTGATTTTGTTCAAAGTAACCAGGTATAACATTGTGATCGCCTGTTTTTACTATGCCTTCGGTAGGAGGTTCTAAACCCATTATTAACCGGAGTAAAGTAGATTTACCCGCACCATTAGGCCCTAAAAAAGCAATGCGATCGCCTCTTTCTATTAATAAATTTGCGCCTAAAAACAATACTTTGTCATCATAAGTATGGGTAAGTTCCTCAATTGATGCTACTTCTCTACCACTGCGCGGCGAAGGCGGAAAACGGAAATGTAAAGTTCTCATCCCCCCCGTAGGCGCTTCAATTCTTTCAATTTTATCTAGTTGTTTCTCACGGCTTTTTGCTTGGGTGCTGCGAGTCGCACTAGCTCGGAATCTATCTACAAAGGCTTGTTGTTTTTCCAATTCTTTTTGCTGGCGTTCGTAGGCGCTTAATTGGGCTTCTTGGGCTTCATATTTTTGTTGCAAATAGGCTGAATAATTACCCAAATAAGTAGCCGAAACTCCCCTTTCTGTTTCTACAACTTGGGTGCAAAGGCGATCTAAAAATTCTCGGTCGTGAGACACAATTACCATTGGGGTTAGTAACTTTTTGAGATACATTTCTAACCACTCAATCGTCTCTAAATCTAAGTGGTTTGTCGGCTCGTCTAGTAATAATAAGTCGGGCTTTTGTAGTAAAATTTTGCCCAAACTCATCCGCATTTGCCAACCGCCACTAAAAGCACTAACTAGGCGATCGCCATCTGTAGCATCAAAGCCCATTTCTGGCAATATCTTCTCAATTTGCGCCTCTAAATTGTACCCATCTAAAGCTTCAAATTTTCTTTGCAAGCGATCCATTTTATCGATCAACTTGTCTAACTGTTCGGTGTCGGCGCTTTCCATCGCCCGATATACGTCCGATAAAGCTTCGTGAACTTTGTTTGCTTCATCAAAGGCTTGCCAAAATTCTTCTTTTACCGTCCGGGTAGGATCTACTTCAAATTCTTGGGTTAAATAAGCGATGTGCAAACTCGCAGGGCGGATAATTTCGCCGCTAGTGGGTTCTATTTCTCCAGCAATGATTTTGAGTTGCGTAGATTTCCCTGCACCGTTAACGCCAACTAGCCCCGTGCGATCGCCTGGTTTAACTTCCCAGTTTACATCTTTGAGAACTTCGCCTGTAGGGTAAATCTTACTGATATGTTCTAGTCGCAGCATTAAAAATCTCCAAGGTAGGAAAGGCGATCGCACTTTAGTCGCATTAATCTTAACAAAATTTATTGACTAGAAGCAAAAGCTGCTCCTGTCTGCGATCAATTTCTTATAATCGCAAATTGGCATTTTTGGCAATAGGTATCTGTACTACTACCGTATATTTTCACAATAAGCAATAAATATAAAATATTCTTATAGTTACGTTGAGTAAATTAAAATTTTAACTTATCAAATACTTGATATATTATGAAGCAGCTTGCAAAGCGAGCAAGTAAAAGCGATCGACTTCTTTAGAAGAAAAATATGTCTTACTCCCAAACAAAAACTCAGACAAAAACTGGCTATCAAGCTGGTGTAAAAGATTACCGAATAACTTATTACACTCCCGATTACACGCCTAAAGATACAGATATTTTGGCGGCATTTCGCGTAACTCCTCAGCCCGGAGTACCTCCAGAAGAAGCAGGAGCAGCAGTAGCAGCCGAATCTTCGACTGGTACATGGACAACGGTATGGACAGACTTGCTTACTGACCTTGATCGCTACAAAGGTCGTTGTTATGACATCGAGCCTGTAGCTGGCGAAGACAATCAATTTATTTGTTACGTTGCCTATCCTTTAGACTTGTTTGAAGAAGGTTCTGTAACAAATATGTTGACCTCAATTGTAGGTAACGTATTTGGTTTCAAAGCTTTACGGGCTTTGCGCCTTGAAGACCTCCGTATTCCTGTTGCTTACCTCAAAACTTTCCAAGGGCCTCCTCATGGTATCCAAGTAGAACGCGACAAACTCAACAAGTACGGTCGTCCACTACTAGGATGCACGATCAAGCCTAAATTGGGCTTATCTGCCAAAAACTACGGACGGGCAGTTTATGAATGTTTGCGCGGTGGTTTGGACTTCACCAAAGACGACGAAAACATCAACTCGGCTCCTTTCCAAAGATGGCGCGATCGCTTTTTGTTTGTAGCAGAAGCCATCCACAAAGCCCAAGCAGAAACCGGGGAAATCAAAGGTCACTACCTCAACGTTACCGCCCCCACCTGCGAACAGATGCTAGAACGGGCTGAGTACGCCAAAGAACTCAAGATGCCCATCATCATGCACGACTACCTAACTGCTGGTTTTACCGCCAACACAACTTTGGCACATTGGTGTCGCAAAAATGGTATTTTGTTGCACATTCACCGCGCAATGCACGCCGTTATTGACCGTCAAAAAAATCACGGTATTCACTTCCGCGTACTTGCTAAAGCCCTAAGAATGTCTGGTGGCGATCACATCCACACTGGAACTGTTGTTGGGAAGCTAGAAGGCGAACGCGGAATCACGATGGGATTTGTTGACTTGTTGCGCGAAAACTACGTTGAGCAAGACAAATCTCGCGGTATCTACTTTACCCAAGATTGGGCTTCAATGCCAGGTGTAATGGCTGTTGCTTCTGGTGGTATCCACATTTGGCATATGCCCGCACTTTTAGACATCTTTGGCGATGATTCGGTACTGCAATTTGGTGGTGGAACCCTCGGACACCCTTGGGGTAATGCGCCGGGTGCAACGGCTAACCGCGTTGCGTTAGAAGCTTGTGTTCAAGCTCGTAACGAAGGACGCAGCCTAGCTCGTGAAGGTAATGATATTATCCGCGAAGCTTGTAAGTGGTCGCCAGAACTCGCCGTTGCTTGCGAACTATGGAAAGAAATCAAGTTCGAGTTCGAGGCAATGGATACCGTTTAATAAGTAGGTCGTTGTATGAGCTAGTTACTTTTGAGTTAACTTAACTTAATAGCTCATACATCACATTTAGGGCTGGGGCGCTGGTATGGATCTCAAACAAATTGCGAAAGATACAGCTAAAACACTACAAAGCTATTTGACTTATCAAGCAGTAAGAGTAGTAATGGCTCAATTGAATGAAACCGATCCGCCATTGGGGTTTTGGTTGCATCACTTCTCCTCAAAAGAAAAAATCCAAGATGGAGAAGCATACATTCAAGCGTTGTTTCAAGAAAAACAAGCTTTAGCTTTGCGAATATTGACTGTGAGAGAACACTTAGCGCAAGAAGTAACGGACTTTTTGCCAGAGATGGTTTGTACAGGGATAGCCGAGGCTAATATGGAACATCGCCGCCAGCAGCTAGAGCGGATCACGCAATTAGATGTATCAAGCTCCAGCCTGACGCAAACTCCTACTGTTACCGAACCTCAACCGGATAGCCAATCTAGTTAAGACTTTTATCGGCGGCGATCGCCTTTAATCTATGCTTGCTAGTTGGTGTTATCCCCAGAAACAATCTCCTTCTTGACAAAGAAGGGAAAAACGATTTGTCCCCTTATCCCAACATTTTTTAACTCATGCAAACTCTACCAAAAGAGCGTCGCTACGAAACCCTGTCTTATTTGCCCCCTTTATCTGACGCTCAGATTACTAAACAGATTCAGTACATTTTGAGTGAGGGTTATTTCCCCGCCATTGAATTTAACGAAACTTCCAACCCAACAGAATTGTATTGGACAATGTGGAAGTTGCCTTTATTCAGTGCTAGAACTCCTGAAGAAGTGTTGAGCGAAGTTCGCGCTTGTCGTTCTGATTATGCCAACTGCTACATCCGCGTAGTTGGTTTTGATAACATTAAGCAGTGCCAAATTCTCAGCTTTATCGTTCACAAGCCTCGCTAGAGCGCAACGTTTTGTGTTTCAAATAAACCTGAAGCGATAGTTTAATTTATCGTTTCATACCCTAGGAGAGGTGGACTTGTCTGCCTCTCTTATTTACTGTGTAAAAAGTAAATATAAATTAGCGGCACTATTCAACAACAATGATGAGCTACTACATTTCTCCTAACTTTCTAGATAAACTTGCGGTTCACATTACTAAGAACTTTTTGGAGTTACCGGGCGTGCGCGTACCGCTCATTTTGGGCATTCATGGGCGCAAAGGCGAAGGCAAATCCTTTCAATGCGAATTAGTATTTGAACGCATGGGGATCGAAGCGATTCATATGTCCGCCGGAGAACTAGAAAGTCCTGATGCGGGAGATCCGGGACGATTGGTGCGTTTGCGCTACCGTGAAGCCTCCGAATTAAGCAAGGTACGCGGCAAAATGTGCGTGTTGATGATTAATGACTTGGACGCGGGGGCGGGAAGATTTGATCGTGGTACTCAATATACGGTCAATACGCAGTTAGTTAATGGCACATTGATGAATATTGCCGATAATCCTACCGACGTACAGTTGCCAGGTTCTTACGATTCTACCCCTCTCCAACGCATCCCAATTATTGTCACGGGAAATGATTTTTCGACTTTGTACGCCCCCTTGATTCGGGATGGACGGATGGAAAAGTTCTTCTGGGAACCCAACCGCGATGACAAAGTGGGGATTGTGAGCGGGATATTTGCACCAGATGGATTGCCAAAAAGCGATATTGAAAAACTTGTTGATACTTATATCAACCAGCCTATAGACTTTTTTAGTGCTTTGCGATCGCGCATTTATGACGAGCAAATTCGCTCATTTATTCACAGTACGGGGTTTGAAAAGGTATCTTTGCGCGTAGTTAATAGCACTGAAGGCGCACCTACTTTTGCTAAACCCAATTTCCAGCTACCACGCCTGATGGAATACGGCAACTTAATGGTACAAGAACAGCAAAGAGTAGAAAACTCTGGCTTGGTTAGAGAATACAATCAAGTACTCCAAGACAGAATCCCCACGTCAATAAAGAGCAATCGCCCAGAATCCAAACCATCGATGGCACCCGATCGGACTAATATTAGCGATTACTCCCAAACCCCTACATCGGATTCAACTTTTAATCCGAATCGATTTAGCTACCCAACCCAACCCGCTAACTATAATACTCACGTTGATCCTAGCCGTCATAACGACGTTCTCGCAACCCGCATCGGCTTAGAAACCCTCGAACGGATGCGGACAGATTTAGCCCAAGGTCATAATATTGGGATTGAATTTGTCGATAAACGCCGATTTAAGACTAATTCATGGCAAAATTATGGTTCTGTAGTGGTGGGAGAGTCGGAGGCAATTATTGCTCTAGAATCTTGCTTAACAGAACATGAGGATGATTACGTTCGTTTGTTTGGGATTGAATCAAACACGCGGCGGCGGTTGTGGGAAAAAATCGTTCAGCGCCCAAATTAAAGGAATAGACAACAAAAATTGCTACTGGCGCTAAAAATGCTATATTAAATTTAGACCTGGATCCATGCGATCGCAACGCCCAAATCTTGTCAGAACCGGAAGGTAGCAGCAATACGGGATGCTTGTGGTAGGCGTGGTCTCCGGGTTCCCTAGTTTTAATGAGAGCAAAAACCGCCATGCCTGGTTTTGGAGATATTGTACAAAAAGCTTTTTATCTCGGCGTTGGTCTAGCTTCCTACGCTGGCGAAAAAGCCGGGGGAATCAGAGCGCAAGCCCAAAAATTAGCCGACGATATGGTTTCTCGTGGCGAAATGAACACCGAAGAAGCCAAAAAGTTTGTTGAAGATATGATGCAGAAAGCTCAACAAGCTGCCCAAACGCCCAACGCTGAACCAACCAGCACCCCCACCGAACCGCGCCGAATAGAAATTATTTCTGACGACGAAAGCACCACCACTCCAGAAAAAGCTAAAGATGTAGACAATCTGCGTCAGCAAGTATTAGGGCTGCAAGAAGAACTAAAAAATCTCAAGCGCGATAAGTAAAGTAAATTGAATTTAAAACCTTAACTTGTCAGCATTCGCTATACATAGAATAGGGCGATCGCCGCAAGTAAAACTTTTAATAGCTTAAAACGCTTAAAAGCGGATGGAAAACTGGGAAAAGGATTTTTTAGAAATTATTGAAGATGTTACCGATGAAGTAGAGCATTTCTTTGTCGGAGTCACAGAAATAGTAGACTCATTTTTTGAAGTGTCAGAAACAATTGCTTCACAACTGCAAAATACAATTGCGGTAGAGTTCGATTTGTATTTGCAAGATTGGGCAGAGCCACTATTTGATGTCTACAGCGATCTTGAAGACGTGATGAACGATTTGGAACAGCCTTTTCCTCATCTAGTGGAACCTACAGATACTAGGCATCCTGCTTGCAAAGGTTGCTCTCAATATCACGGACAAGTTTACAACGGTAACTTGTTAGTGTGTGGAATGCACCCTTACGGCTGGGAAGATAGCAATTGTCCAGATTGGCAGAGTAGCAATTAAGCCGATGACTAATGACTCTTTAACTGAGCAACAAAGTGTAGAAGCCCAACCGCCTACGGTAGAAATGAAGTATGGCGAACGCGAGATTGCTAAAGGCGAACTAATTACCTTTCCCAATCCGCGTATAGGGCGCAGGTACGATATTCACGTCACCTTACCAGAATTTACCTGTAAGTGTCCGTTTTCTGGCTACCCTGACTTTGCAACTATCTACATTACCTATGTTCCCGATCGCTTAGTTGTGGAATTAAAGGCAATTAAACTGTATATCAATAGTTACCGCGATCGCTATATTTCTCACGAAGAATCAATTAACCAAATTTTAGATGACTTTGTAGTCGCTTGCGATCCATTGGAAGTCTATATTAAAGGCGATTATTCCCCACGAGGTAACGTCCATACGGTAATTGAAGTTAGGCATCAAAAGGTTAATTAAAAGTAAAAATACTGGCGTTGCTCAATTGAGAAACAAGGCGGCGATTGTAATTAGCTGAATAAGTCGATTGTTAGTCAGAGCGGCTAAAATTGTCCAAGTAATTCCTTTTAGCGTTCGCAATTGCTTGTAAATTGTAATTGAGGATAGTACCACCGATTTGATCGTCCAGAAGAGTCATAATTGGTGATTTGATCTTCGGCTAGTTGCCCTGTGAGGAAGTCTGATAACTCTAATTTGAGATTAAATGATGTCAGGGTTTGGATGAAATCTGTCCAGTTAGGTACTGTTGTATTTTGGACATTAAAATCATGACCCGTGAAGAATTGTTGCAACGCTACGCCACTGGGGAGAGAGATTTTAGTGGGGTTGACTAGAGTGGGTGCGATTCGTTTAGCGTGAATCACGGTATTCAGTCCGTACATAACCGCTAGAGCCAAGACTCCCAAGTCTAGCTTAACTTTCAGAATGATGTAGGTGAAAGCCCTGAACCTATCCCACTAACAAAATTCTGTTAATCCAAATGTGATACCAATTTAAATTGAATAAAGGGCAAATGGGCTAGACTGAGAGTAGTCGTTTAGATTTTTTTAGTAATGGCTGGTGTTAGCTCAATTGAAGTGCGGGAAAGTTTAGAGCAGTTGACACAACAGTT
>JAABUN010001685.1_pt1 | contig 46091 bp, 46 predicted proteins | sample 5559311 | NCBI WGS metagenome assembly JAABUN01 (sample SAMN10711877, study PRJNA513370) | rock metagenome | isolation source: Antarctica rocks | place: Antarctica: Victoria Land, Siegfried Peak sud
GTTGGGGGGCGGGTGGGGGCCCCCCCCCCCCCCCCCGGGGTGGTGCCAGTCAGGGGTGCATCTGCGTCAAGTGGTGCCAGTACTGGCTGTTCTGGCGTGGGAAACCCCCGCCTGGCACCACTGGGGTGATGCGGCCGGCACCAACACCCCGCCTGGCACCACTGGGTGATGCGGCCGGCACCAACATCCCGTTCTGGCAAGCCCAGTGACGCGGGCGGGGCGCGGCCATGGGTAGGGCGGTGATGGGATGGGTTGATGGCTGCGGACGGGGGGCGAGGTCGTCGCTGAGGTCGTGGTGGACCCGGCTACCGCGCGCGTCCACGCCGAGGGGTGGCAGTCGTGGACTCCGACCACGAGCTACTCGCTCGCGGACCGGCAGTGGTCACCGGTGCGTACGCAGACGTGGACCTCCGGGTACGGCGGATCAAGGCCCCGGCCGCCAGCTCGCCCTGGTGTCTTCCAGGGCGACGGGCTGGTCGTGGTCGACCCGGGCACCGGGGAGGACATCGTGACGGTCGGCGCGCGCTCGGCCGACGAGCCGATCGCCGCCGTGCGCTGCGAGTACCAGAAGCCAGACCGGGTGGTCCTGCGCGCCGACGCCCCCGCGTCGGTCAGCCGGTCGGCCGCCGGCGCGGGCCTGGAAGCGGGGGCGGCAGCCTTCGCGGCCGGCTTCGCGGCCGCCAGTGGCGTGGCACCCATCCGGCCGCCCCCCACGACGTGGTGCTCCTGGTACCAGTACTTCACCGAGGTCTCGCAGGCCGACGTGCTGGAGAACCTGGACGCGATCAGGACGAGCGAGCTGCCGGTCGACGTCGTCCAGCTCGACGACTGGTACCAGAGCGAGATCGGCGACTGGCTGTCGCCCTCCCGGCGGTTCGCGTCCCTGGAGGGCATGGTCGACCGGATCCGTGCGACCGGCCCCGGGCCGGCATCTGGATCGCGCCGTTCCTGGTCGGCGCCCGCTCCCGGCTCGGCCGCGACCACCCCGACTGGCTGGTGCGCGCCGCGTCCGGCGCCCCGGTGCTCGCTCTGCACAACTGGGGCCAAGATTTCCATGTGCTCGACGTGACCCATCCCGGCGCGCAGGCGCACCTGGCCGGTGTCCTCGCCACGATGCGGCAGATCGGCATCGACTTCTTCAAGATCGACTTTCTGTACGCCGCGGCCCTCGACGGGCTGCGCCACGACCCCTCCCTGACCAGCACCCAGGCCTATCGCAGGGGGCTGGACCAGGTCGCGCGTACCAGCACGGCCGGTACTGGGTCAACGACCCAGACTGCCTGCTCCTACGTCCCGGGGTCGACCAGCGCGAGCGACGCGCCCGGCTGGTCGAGCGGTATGGAGGCTTGCGCGGCTCGTCGGACCGGATCGCCGCACTCGACGAGTGGGGGCTGCGTACGACCGCCGACCTGCTCTCGTCGGTGCCGCCACCCACGCCGTTCCCGATCGGCTGACAGGTCTCCGATCGGATGGAGCGCCTCAGGCCTTGGGCCGGCGCCCGCGGGTCTTCGCGCGGTCGTTCTGGTCGAGCACCACCTTGCGGATCCGCACCGCCGACGGCGTCACCTCCACGCACTCGTCCTCGCGGCAGAACTCCAGGGACTGCTCGAGCGACAGCTTGCGGGCCGGCACCAGCTTCTCGAACTCGTCCGCGTTGGAGCGGACGTTGGTCATCTTCTTCTCCTTGGTGATGTTGACGTCCATGTCGTCGGCGCGGCTGTTCTCGCCGACGATCATGCCCTCGTACACCTGCGTGGCCGGTTCGACGAACATCGTGCCGCGCTCCTGCAGGTTGGTCATCGCGTACGACGTGGCCACGCCGGCACGATCGGCGACCAGCGAACCTGACGCCCGGGTGCGCAGCTCACCGAACCACGGCTCGTACCCCTCGAAGACGTGGTGCGCGATGCCGGTGCCGCGGGTGTCGGTGAGGAACTCGGTGCGAAAGCCGATGAGCCCCCGCGCGGGCACCAGGAACTCCATCCGCACCCAGCCGGTGCCGTGGTTGACCAGCTGCTCGATGCGGCCCTTGCGGACGGCCAGCAGCTGGGTCACGGTGCCGAGGTACTCCTCGGGGCAGTCGATGGTCAGCCGCTCGACCGGCTCGTGCAGCGTCCCGTCGAACTCGCGGGTGACCACCTGCGGCTTGCCGACGGTCAGCTCGTAACCCTCGCGGCGCATCTGCTCGACCAGGATCGCCAAGGCCAGCTCGCCGCGGCCCTGCACCTCCCAGGTGTCGGGCCGCTCGGTGGTCAGCACCCGGATCGACACGTTGCCGACCAGCTCGCGGTCGATGCGGTCCTTGACCAGGCGGGCGGTGACCTTGGTCCTTCCACCGGGGCCCTTCTCGCGCCCGGCCAGCGGCGAGGAGTTTGTGCCCAGCGTCATCGAGATCGCGGGCTCGTCGACGGTGATCAGCGGCATCGGTCGGGGGTCGTCGGGGTCGGTCAGGGTCTCGCCGATGGTGATGCCGGGGATGCCGGCGATCGCGGCGATGTCACCGGGTCCGGCGAACGTGCCCGGGATCCGCTCGAGGCCCTTTGTGACGAGCAGCTCGGTGATGCGTACGCGCTCGGTCGACCCGTCGCGCTTGATCCACGCCACCGAGGCGCCCTTGCGCAGCTCACCCTGGTGCACCCGGACGAGCGCCAGCCGGCCGAGGAACGGTGAGGCGTCGAGGTTGGTCACCTGGGCCTGCAGTGGCGCGCCGGGGGTGTACACCGGCGCGGGCACCGCGTCGAGGATCGTGGTGAACAGCGGTACGAGGGTGTCCGAGTCAGGCATCTCGCCGTCGGACGGCTGCTGCCTCGACGCGCGACCGGCGCGGGCGCAGGCGTACACGATCGGGAAGTCGAGCGAGGCCTGGTCGGAGTCGGAGTCGAGCAGGTCGGCGAACAGCTCGTACGTCTCGTCGACGACCTCGGCGATCCGGGCGTCGGGGCGGTCCACCTTGTTGACGACCAGCACCACCGGCAGGCGGGCGGCCAGGGCCTTGCGGAGCACGAATCGGGTCTGCGGCAGCGGGCCTTCGGAGGCGTCGACGAGCAGCACGACCGCGTCGACCATCGACAGCCCGCGTTCGACCTCCCCGCCGAAGTCGGAGTGCCCGGGGGTGTCGATGATGTTGATCGTGACCCCGCCGTCGGGCGCGCCCGGCCCCGCGTAGCGGACCGCGGTGTTCTTGGCGAGGATCGTGATCCCCTTCTCCCGCTCGAGGTCGCCGGAGTCCATCACCCGGTCGGTGTGCTCGGTGTGTGCGGAGAACACGCCCGACTGCCAGAGCATGGCGTCGACCAGCGTGGTCTTGCCGTGGTCGACGTGGGCCACGATCGCGACGTTGCGCAGGTCGTCGCGGGTGGCCGTCGCGGGCTGAGGCGGGGACTCGGCGGGAGTGATCGGCGTCGCGGAGGGCATGGCGCGGGAGGTCCTTCACGGGCTGGGGGCTGCGTCGGGGGAGCGGCCTCCCGCCCGGACGCGGACACCTGAGTCTAGCGGCCGGCCCGCGACGTACCGTCCCGACGGCTCGTACCGTCCCGCCTCCGCCGGTTGGACGCTCGAGCAGGCGTCCGGGGAATGAGCGGGCAGCACCGACGGTTGCAGGGGCGAAGCATCAAGGAGGTGCGATGAGAGCAGCGGTACGCCGGCTCGCCATGCTCAGCGTCCACACCTCCCCGCTCGACCAGCCCGGAACCGGTGACGCCGGCGGCATGAACGTGTACGTGCTCGAGCTCGCCCGCCGCCTCGCCGCCCGCGACGTCGAGGTGGAGGTGTTCACCCGGGCCACCTCCTCGGAGCAGCCGCCGGTCACGCAGGCCGCGCCCGGGGTGGTGGTGCGGCACGTCCCGGCCGGCCCGTACGAGGGCTTGTCCAAGGCGGACCTGCCCGCCCAGCTGTGCACGTTCGTACGCGAGGTGCTGCGCACGGAGGCGGTGCACCTACCCGGACGCTACGACCTCGTGCACTCCCACTACTGGCTTTCCGGCCAGGTCGGCGCGGTGGCCCGCGACCGGTGGGGCGTGCCTCTCGTCCACAGCATGCACACGATGGGCAAGGTCAAGAACGCCGCCCTGGCGCAGGGCGACGCGGCCGAGCCACTGAGCCGCCTGGTGGGCGAGGAGCAGGTCGTCGACGCCGCCGACCGGCTGATCGCCAACACCTCCTCCGAGGCGCGCCAGCTGGTGGAGGAGTACGCCGCGGATCCGGACCGCGTCGACGTCGTCCACCCCGGGGTCGACCTCGGGGTGTTCGTGCCGGGCCGGGCCGCCGCCCGCCGCCGCCTGCGCCTGCCGGCCGACGCGCACGTACTGCTGTTCGCCGGCCGCATCCAGCCGCTCAAGGCCCCCGACGTGCTGCTGCGCGCGGCCGCCGTGCTGGCCCGGGACCCGGCCCTTCGCCGGCGACTCGTCGTACCCGTCGTCGGCGGTCCCTCGGGGTCCGGCATGGCTGACCCGCACGCGCTCGTGGCCCTGGCCGCCGAGCTCGAGATCAGCGATATCGTTCGCTTCGTGCCGCCGGTGACCCAACCCGCGCTGGCCGACTGGTACGCCGCGGCCTCGCTGGTGTGCGTCCCGTCGTACTCCGAGTCGTTCGGCCTCGTCGCGCTCGAGGCGGCCGCCTGCGGCACGCCGGTCGTCGCGGCCGCCGTCGGGGGGCTCACCACTGCCGTACGCCACGGCCGCACGGGGGTGCTCGTCGAGGGCCACGACCCCGACCGCTGGGCCGCCGAGCTCGCCGGGCTGCTGGCCGCACCCGCCCGCCGCGAGGCCATGGCCGAGCTGGCAGTGCGGTACGCCGCGGGCTTCAGCTGGGACCACACCGCCGCGGCCACCCTGGACGTCTACGAGCGGGCCGTCGCCTCCCTGCGCCCGCTCGCCCGCGCCGTGTCGTGACCGAGAGCGAACGGGCCACCGCGGTCGTGCGCCAGTCGCTGGTCGACGCCGGCCTCGAGCACACCGAGCGACAGGAGGGGATCTTCGAGGTCGTACTGCCCGGGCAGCGCAAGCTGCAGACCACCTGCCGGATCGAAGTGCGCGAGCACGCCATCGGCCTGCACGCGTTCGTGGCCCGCAACCCCGACGAGCAGCACGAACGCGTCTACCGCTGGCTGCTCGAGCGCAACCTGAAGATGTACGCGGTCGCATTCGGGGTCGACTCCGCTGGCGACATCTACCTCGACGGCCGGCTGCCGGTGCACGCGGTCACCGCGCAGGAGGTCGACCGGCTGCTCGGGTCGGTGCTCACGTACGCCGACGAGTCGTTCAACACCATCCTCGAGCTCGGCTTCGCGTCCTCCATCCGCCGCGAGTACGACTGGCGGGTCGCGCGCGGTGAGTCCACCCACAACCTCGACGCGTTCAAGGGCTGGCTCGAGCGCTGAGCCGGGCGGAAGCCAGATCCGGTCTCGTGCGTTGTCACGGACATGCAGGTCCAGGTCTTCTCTGACATCGCGTGCCCGGAGTGCTACCTCGGGTTCACCCGGCTCGAACGCGCGGCCGGGGTGTTCGCGCTGCGTACCGGCGAGCCGGTCGAGCTTGCTCTGCGCGCATTCCAGCTCGACCCGTCGGCCCCCACCGAGCCGCGCCCGCTGCTCGAGGCGCTCGCCGAGAAGCTGGGCGGGCCGGCGCAGGCACGGCAGGCGGCCGACGCCCTGGCCGAGGCTTTCGCCGCCGACGAGCTGAGGCTCGACCTCACCGCCGCCGTGCACGCCAACACCTTCGACGCGCATCGACTACTCACCTGGGCCGAGGCGGTAAGCGGTGAGCCGACACAGCTCGCTCTGGCCGCGGAGCTGTGGCGCGCTCACCTCGCCGAGGGCGCGGACGTCGGCGACGCGACCACGCTGGCGACCCGCGCAGCCGTCGTCGGGCTCGACGTGGTCGCAGCCGAGCGGCTCCTGGCCTCGGACGAGGGCGCCGACGCGGTGGCGCTGCAGGTTGAGACGGCCCACTCGCTGGGTATCGAGTCGGTGCCGACGGTCGTGCTCGAGCGGGCGTACGTGGTGACCGGCGCACAGACCCAGGCGGCGTACGAGTCGGTGCTCGCCGAGGTGCGAGGGGTTGGCTCCCGCGACTGAGGTCGACGCGGTCGTGCTCACTAGGCTCGCGGTCATGAGCGCTGCGTATCGGTTGGTCCTGCTCCGCCATGGCGAGAGCGAGTGGAACGCGGCGAACCTGTTCACCGGCTGGGTCGACGTCGCCCTCACCGAGCGCGGCCGGGCGGAGGCCGCACGCGGCGCGCAACTGGTGCAAGACCGGGGGATCGAGCCCGACGTGCTGCACACCTCGGTGCTGCGTCGGGCCATCGAGACCGCACAGATCGCGCTCGACGGCATCGACCGGATGTGGATCCCGGTCCGGCGCAGCTGGCGGCTCAACGAACGCCACTACGGCGCGCTGCAGGGCAAGGACAAGAAGGCCACCCTCGCGGAGTACGGCGAGGAGCAGTTCATGCGCTGGCGCCGCTCGTACGACACCCCGCCCCCGCCGATCGCCGACGACGACGCGTACAGCCAGGCGGACGACCCGCGGTACGCGGCGCTGCCGGACGAGCTGCGACCACGCACCGAGTGCCTCGCCGACGTCGTCGACCGGATGCTGCCCTACTGGTACGACTCGATCGTGCCCGACCTGCAGACCGGCCGGACCGTGCTCGTCACCGCGCACGGCAACTCGATGCGCGCGCTGGTCAAGCACCTCGACGGCATGAGCGAGTCGGCGGTCGTCGGGCTCAACATCCCGACCGGCATCCCGCTGCTGTACGAGCTCGACGACGACCTGCGCCCGGTCACCGTCGGCGGCGAGTACCTGGACCCGGGCGCCGCCGCGGCCGCCATCGAGGCGGTCAAGAACCAGGGTCGCTGACCGGTCTCGCTCGCGGCTGCTCGGGGTCGCTCGCCGAGTGGTGCCAGTCGGGGCTTGTGAGGAGCAGGGTTGCCGCCGAGTGGTGCCAGTTGGAGCCTACCGGCGCACCGGGACCCCGCTCTGGCACCACTGGGCGCACCGGGACCCCGCTCTGGCACCACTGGGCGCACCGGGTCGGATCCGCAGCGCAGCCGGCAGGGTCGAGGGGTCAGGGGACCAGGGAGGCGGGGAGCTCGCCGGTGACGAGGTAGACCACCCGGCGAGCCATCGAGACCGCGTGGTCACCGATGCGCTCGTAGTAGCGGCCGAGCAGCGCGATGTCGACGGCCGGCTCGATGCCGTACACCCACTCGTCCTCGAGCAGCGTACGGAACAGCGTGCGGCGCAGCTGGTCCATCTCGTCGTCCTCGGCCTCGAGCTCGAGGGCACCTTCGACGTCGCGCTCGGAGAGGATCTTGGCCGCCGAGGTCACCATCGACTCGGCCACCTCGGCCATGCGCTGCATGGTCGGCTTGACCGAGTCGGGTACGGCCGGCAGCGGCATGCGCATGCGCGCGACCTTGGCCACGTGCACCGACAGGTCGCCCATGCGCTCGAGGTCGGCCACCATGCGCAGCGCGGCGACCAGCATGCGCAGGTCGCCAGCGACCGGCTGCTGGGTGGCCAGCAGCTGCAGGGCACGGTCCTCGATCAGCTCGCGGGCCCGGTCGATCTCGCGGTCGCCGGAGATCACGGCCTCGGCGGCCTCGGCCCGGGCGTTGAGCAGGGCGCTGGTGGCCTCTCGAACTGAGTCGCGGACGGCGTCGGTCATCGCCACCAGGTCGTCGACGATGCCGTCGAGCTGGTCGTAGTAGAGGTCACGCATGCACCGGACCTTAGGCCCGTTCGGTGACCGGTGCTCGCAGGCCGGTGAACGTGGCGTGAACAGTCGTCGAAACCCGGGCCGGCGGGGGCCCGAGCCGGCGGGCCGGGTGCACAGCCGTGCGTACGATCGAGGCGTGTCCACAGCGCAGATCGCAATGACGGTGGTCGCTGTGGCCGTCTTCTCTGCCGCGGTCGTGCTGGCCTGGCGCTCCAGTGAACGAGAGCGCAGTCGCGTACCCCCTGAGCCGGAACCGGTCGTGCCGCCAGGCGTCGCGTCGGTCCTCACCGTGCTGCGGTCGTCGGCGGTGCTCGTCGGCGTGGACGACGTCGTGCTCACCGCCACCGCGCCGACGTACGTGCTCGGCGTCATGTCCGGCAACCGATTGGTGCCCTCGGAGCTGCAGGAACTGGTGGCCATGGTCCGCCGCGACGGTCAGATCCGCGAGGGCGAGCTGGTCATCCCGCGGGCGCGATCCCTGCCGCGGTACGTGCACGCCCGGGTGGCGCCGCTGGGTGCCCGCCTGGTGCTCGTGCTGCTCGAGGACCGCACCCTCGAGCGGCGGGTGGAGACAGTGCGCCGCGACTTCGTCGCCAATGTCAGCCATGAGCTCAAGACCCCGGTCGGCGCGCTGCACCTGCTGGCCGAGGCGGTCGCGGAGGCGGCTGAGGACCCGGAGGCCGTACGCCGCTTCGCCGGGCGCATGCAGCACGAGAGCGTGCGCCTCGAACGCCTGGTGCAGCAAATCATCGAGCTCTCCCGCCTGCAGGGCGACCAGCTCGTCGACGAGCCCGTCGAGGTCGACGTGCCCACACTGCTCGACGCGGCGGTCGTGCGCAGCCGAACGGGGGCGGAGGTCAAGGGCATCACCATCCATGTGCAGGCCGAGCCGCCGCTGGAGGTGCTCGGCGACCCCGACCAGCTGCAGGCAGCGATCGGCAACCTGGTGGAAAACGCGGTCACGTACGGCCGCCCCGGCTCGCGGGTCGCGGTGGTCGCGCGGACGGTGGGAGACCAGGTGCAGGTGGCGGTCTCCGACCAGGGAGTAGGCATCCCCGAGGCCGAGCTCGACCGGATCTTCGAGCGGTTCTACCGGGTGGATCCGGCCCGCGCGCGTACGACCGGTGGCACCGGTCTCGGACTTTCGATCGTCAAGCACGTCGCGGCCAGCCACGGGGGCGAGGTGACCGTGTGGAGCGAGCCGGAGCAGGGCTCGACGTTCACGCTCTGCCTGCCCGTGCAGCGCCTCGGGCGGCCCGAGGCACGCGTCGACGAGCCGCAGCCGCGTACGTCAGGCGGCGCCGACGACCCGCCAGCCCCGCCCGGACCGCGGGACCCGGTGCCCGTGTCGGCCGCTCCACCCGCCGCCGGACCCGTGACCAAGGAGGACCGTTCGTGACCCGTGTGCTCGTGGTGGAGGACGAGGAGAGCTACAGCGACGCACTCGCGTACGTGCTGCGCAAAGAGGGGTTCGAGGTCGCAGTGGCCGGCGACGGCCGGATCGCGCTGGAGGAGTTCGAGCGGGCCGGCGCCGACATCGTGCTGCTCGACCTGATGCTGCCCGGAGTCACGGGCACCGAGGTCTGTCGCCGGCTGCGCCAGACGTCGAACGTGCCCGTCATCGTGGTGTCGGCCAAGGACGACGAGGTCGACAAGGTGGTCGGGCTGGAGCTGGGTGCAGACGACTACGTCACCAAGCCGTACAGCCCGCGCGAGCTTGTCGCCCGCATCCGTGCGGTACTTCGCCGGGGGCAAGACGTCGACCTGGCTCCGACGACCCTCGAGTCGGGCCGGGTGCGGATGGACGTCGACCGACACCTGGTCAGCGTCCAAGGGACCGACGTACGCCTGCCGCTCAAGGAGTTCGAGCTGCTCGAGATGTTCTTGCGCAACTCCGGGCGGGTGCTCACCCGAGGGCAGCTCATCGACCGGGTGTGGGGTTCGGACTACGTCGGGGACACCAAGACACTCGACGTCCACGTCAAGCGGTTGCGGGCCAAGATCGAACCCGACCCCGCCTCACCTCAGCACCTGGTGACCGTGCGCGGGCTCGGCTACCGCTACGACGGCTGAGCCCGCGGTCCGGGCGATGTTCAGACTGGCGATGCCACCAACTTTGGCGATGCCCGCCCTGCCGGTACGCCGATATGACCCTGCCGATGCAGCCACGTCAAGTGGGTGACGTACGGCGGCGCCCGCCGGTCCTCGGGCGGCCAGGTCAGGGCGTCGGCTCAGTCGGCGTCGTCTCCTGGCCTTCGGCGACCCCTGGCGCCGTGGGTACGGAGGCGTACATGTCGGTGCGTTCGACGACGGGAACGTCGATCTGCACCGGCTCGCTGTTGGCGAACGTCAGGCTCAGGGTGAGGAAGTAGCCCGGCGCCACGTCCTGGACGTAAACCGGGCTGGCGGTCTCGAGGGTCGTCAGCCGCCCGGCTTCGAGGTCCAGGGGCAGGCCCTGCGCGTCGACCGTCAGCTCCTGACCCTCGTTGCTCGCCGTCACCGCGGTCAACTGATCGGGCTCGGTGGACTGGTTGACCAGGGCGGTCGACACCGTCCCGCTCCCGTCGGGGTCGGCGACGACGAGCAGGTTGAGCACGTTCACGTCGGCGCTCTGCGCGTTGACGCCGACTGCGGGGTTGTAGATCTCGTTGGTCTGGGCGTCGGTGCCGGTGCCGCACCCGGCTAACGTCCCGGCGGCCAGCAGACCCGCTCCAGCCACGACGCAGCGGCGGACCCACGAGGTGGTGAGCGGCACGAACGGCTCCTTCGCGATGCCCCGGCGGACCCAGAGGTCGGGCACGGCGGGAGTCGGGCTGCAGCGAGCGACAGCCTAGCGAGGATCGCTGCTACCGCCGTTCGGGCCCTCGTGCGCCCGTCGGCGCTTACGGCGCTGCGGTGCGCGGGCGCGTCGCGGACGGTGACACCGCATCGCAAGGCACGTGAACGTCAGGTTTGTCAACCCCCGAATGCGGGTCTGACCTGCACATACGCTCGGGCTGCTGTCCGCGCGCCGTGTTATCCTGGTCACCGACGAGAGGGCTCGTACATGACTTTTGCTGTCGGTGAGACGGTGGTGTATCCCAATCATGGGGCCGCTGTCATCGAGGACATCGAGACCCGCCAGATCAAGGGTGAGGACCAGCAATACTTGGTTCTTCGCATCGTGGCCCAGAGCGACCTCGTCGTTCGCGTGCCGTCCTGCAACCTCGATCTGGTCGGCGTTCGGGACGTGGTCGACAAGGCGGGTCTGGATCGGGTCTTCACGATCCTGCGTGCCGAGCACACCGAGGAGCCGACCAACTGGTCGCGGCGCTACAAGGCCAACCTGGAGAAGTTGCACTCAGGCGATGTGATGAAGGTGTCGGAGGTCGTACGCGACCTGTGGCGCCGGGAGCGCGAGCGCGGCCTGTCTGCCGGTGAGAAGCGCATGCTCGCCAAGGCGCGGCAGATCCTGGTCTCCGAACTTGCTCTGGCCGAGCACACCAATGAGGACAAGGCCGAGACGCTCCTCGACGAGGTCCTCGCCTCCTGATCCTCGACATTGCGCCCCGGTCCGTCGGCTGGGGCGCATCGTCGTGTCCCCCGTCGGTTGCGTCCCTTGTCGGTCGCGTCCCTTGTCGGACGTGGGCAACGGTGTCGCTCAACCAGGGGCCTGTGCGAGCCGCTCGTGCAGCCGAGCCCGGATCTCCTCGGGCGCGAGCTGGGTCCGTTGCCGCTGCTCACGGGCGATGACGACACCGGCTGCTGCGACACCGGCGAGGCCGGCGAGACCAAGAACCTTCCACGGGTTCATGAACAGGAGACCCCTTCTGTGAACGACGCGGTACTGAGCCTAGATGCGGCGCTCGACGTGGCCCGCACCGGCGACCTGTGGCTGTTCCGTGGCAGGTCGGCCGCAGACCACGCTATTCGTGCCATCACCAACGCGCCCGTCAACCACGTCGGCATGGCCGTCGTCCTCGACGATCTGCCGCCGCTGTTGTGGCACGCCGAGCTCGGCCGCGGGGTGCTCGACGTGTGGACCGGCACCCACCACCGCGGCGCACAACTGCACGACCTGCTGTCCGCGGTCGAACAGTGGAGCCACCGGTACGACCAGCGGGCCTGGCTGCGGCAGCTCGACTCCCCCGTCACGCGTGAGATGGAGGACGCACTGCTGCGTACCATCGCGCGGGCGGACGGCACCCCGTTCCCGGCGACGGCGACACTGGCCAGCCGCTGGTTGCGTGGCCGGCTGCGCAGACCGGCGCCGGTCGAGTCGACGTACTGCGCGGAGGTGGTCGCCGGCACGTACCAGGCGATGGGGCTCCTCGCCGGGGACCGTCCGACGAACTACTACGACCCCGGCAAGTTCTGGTCCGGCGACGCCCTGCGGCTGCTCGGCGGCGCCCGCCTGGGTGCCGAGATCCGGGTTGACGTGCCGCCGCCAACCGGGCGGCTGATGCGGTAGGGGACGCTGGCCAGCCTACTCTGCTGGTATGTCTGCGGACGGCAGGTCTGGGGAGTCGCCCGCGTCGGTCGAAGACGTGCACGAACTGGCGCTCGGCATGCCGCACGTCACGGTTGTCCGTGGGCCGAGCGGCAATCCGGTTTACCAGGTGGGCGGGAAGTCCTTCGTCTTCTTTCGCACCGCTCGGCCGGACGCCACCGACCCAAAGACCGGGGAACGGTATCGGGACGTGATCGTCTTGTGGGTGGCGTCAGAATCCGAGAAGCAGGCGCTGGTCCAGGATCCCGCGTCGCCGTTCTTCACCACGCAGCACTTCGACGGCCACGGCTCGGTACTGCTCCGGGCCAGCCGGGTCGGTGAACTCACCCATCGGGAGCTGGCCGAGGTGGTGCAGGACGCCTGGCTCGCTCAGGCGTCGAACCGCAGGAGAACGGCCTGGCTGGCCGCGCATCTGGGCGAGTAGCCGGCAACTGGGACAGCTCCAGGGACGATACTGGCCAGCGATCACGGCGAGTACTCAGCGAGCCGTGCTCCCGAGGGCAGCCACCAGCGCAATGGGACGGTCATGATCGAGCACTCCACCACGCGGTGCGGGCGTCCTCTGGTGCTGCTGGCCGAGTTCTTGGTATCGCTCCTGCTCGGTGCGGCGGTCTGGGGTGCGTGGCTGGGGTGGGACCACAGCAACTACTACGACGCGGCGGTCGGTAGCTCCCAAGGCCCCTATCGGCCCGCGCAGGTCGTGGCGTGTGCTGTGACTGTGGGCCTGGTAACCGCGTTGCTCGCCTTGCGTTGGAACCCGTTCGTGGTGGCCGCCGGCATCACCGTCGGCTTCTGGGTGGTGTGGACTCGCCAAGCGAGCAGTGCGGATGAGTCCGGCCTGTTCATGGTCGGTGCCATTTTGCTGTTGGGGGGGCTGGTCGTCGGGACTGCCGTCGCGGCCGCGGTCGGCTACGCGCTGCGGCCGCTCGTGCGCCGCCTGAGGGGCCGCCGCACGCAGTCACCGCACGCTGACCGGCCGACGTAAGCGTCGTTGGCGGGGCGGTGGGTAGGTTGCGGGCCGTGCTGACCGTCGCCGTCGTGCCCGCCGCCGGGGCCGGGGTACGGCTGGGCGCCGGGGTGCCCAAGGCGCTGGCGCTCATCGACGGCGAACCCGTCCTCGTCCACGCGCTGCGCTCGCTGTTGGCCGCTCCGTCGGTCGGCGCTGTGGTGGTGTGCGCCCCACCCGCCGGGCTCGACACCACCCGCGCCCTCTGCGCGGGCCTGTCGGTGCGCTGCCCCTTCGAGGTCGTCGCCGGCGGCGACACCCGCCAGGAGTCGGTGGCGCGCGGTCTCGCCGTCCTCCCCCAGGGCGCCGACGTCGTGCTCGTGCATGACGCCGCACGAGCCCTCGTACCCGCCGAGGTAGTGGAACGGGTCGTGGCTGCCGTCCGAGCCGGCGCCGGTGCGGTCGTCCCCGCACTGCCGGTCACCGACACCGTCAAGCAGGTGCGCGGCGGTGTCGTCGTGGCCACGCTGGACCGGTCGCTGCTGGTGGCGGTGCAGACGCCGCAGGGCTTTCGGCGTGAGGTGCTGGAGGCCGCGTACGCGGCAGCAGGGGCCGACCTGCACTTCGACGACGCGGGCCTGGTGGAGCGGAACGGCGACCAGGTCAGTGTCGTGCCGGGACACCCCGACGCCGCCAAGATCACCACACCTGCGGACCTGTTGGTGGCCCGTACAGTCCTCGCCGCCCGGCGTACCTGAGCCCCGGTGGGTCAGTCCAGGCGTACGACAAGAGCGGTCGCGACGGCGGCCAGCCCCTCGCCGCGGCCAGTCAGCCCGACCCCGTCGGTCGTCGTCGCCGACAGCGTCACCGGCGCACCGCACGCCTGCGACAGCGCGCGCTGCGCCTCGTCACGCCTGCGTCCCAGCCTCGGTCGGGGGCCGATCAGCTGGACGGCGACGTTGCCTAGCTCGTACCCCGCTGACCGCACCCGGGTGGCCACCTCCGCGAGCAGTGCGGTGCCGGACGCGGCCGCCCAGGCCGGGTCCGACGTGCCGACCTGGCTCCCCAGGTCGCCCAACCCCGCGGCCGAGAGCAGAGCGTCACAGGCGGCGTGGGCGACGACGTCGGCGTCGGAGTGGCCGGCGAGGCCAGCCGGCTCAGCCGGCCAGTGCAGGCCCGCCACCCAGCACGGCCGATCGGCGTCCCAGCGGTGCACGTCGGTGCCGATGCCGACGCGGGGCACTCCTCGGTCCACGTCCGGCATTCTTCCAGGCGGGTTGGATCGCAGCGATGTGGCCATCCGAAGCGCCGTCCGGTGCGAAGATCGGGTATGACCTCCAAGCAGCCCGACAGCACCACGGGTCGACGGTGGGGCGCCCTGTCGGGGGTCGTCGCGGCGCTGGTCGGGCTGGGTGTGGCCGAGCTCGCGGCCGGTCTGCTCAGGGTCCGGGTCTCACCGGTGCTCGCGGTCGGTGAGGCCGTCATCGAGATCACACCGGGCGCACTGGCCGAACGGGCGATCGCTGCGGTCGGCCGCGCCGACAAGCCGCTGCTCATCACCGGGGTGCTCCTCGGGCTGTTCGCCGTGTCAGCGCTGGCCGGGGTGCTGGCGCTGCGTCGCCACGTGGTCGCGTCCCTGGTGCTCGTGTCCGCCGCCGGCGTCGCCGCCGCAGCCGCCGCCACCCGGCCGGCGGCCTCGCCGTACGACATGGTGCCGGCGCTGCTCGCCGGTGCCGCGAGCGTGTGGGTCCTCGCACTGATGCTGCACCGCGCACCCGGGCGGCCGGTCATTCCGGTCCCGCCAGCCGGGGTCGTCAGCCCGGTCACAGCGGCGACGCCCCCCGCGAAAACCGCCACGCCAGCCACGACAGTCACCGACCGGCGCCGGTTCCTGCGCACCGCGGCGGGTGCCGTCGGCGTCGCCGGGGCGCTCTCGATCGCGGGGCGATGGACCACCGCCGCCCGCTCCGGGGTCGAGCAGGCCCGCCACGCACTGACTTTGCGGCTTGCGCCGACCCAGGTGCCGAGCGGCGTGGAGGCCGGGCTCGCCGGCATCGCGCCGTGGCTGACCCCCGACGGCGACTTCTACCGCATCGACACCGCGCTGGCAGTACCGCTGGTCCGGCCAGCTGCCTGGCGGCTGCGCATCCACGGCATGGTCGAGCGCGAGCTCGTACTCAGCTATGACGACCTGCTCGCCCGGGGTCTCGTCGACACCTGGACCACGCTGTGCTGCGTGTCGAACCCGGTCGGCGGCGACCTCGTGAGCAACACCCGCTGGAGTGGCGCACGCATCGACGACCTGCTGGCCGAGGTGGGCGTATCACCCGACGCCGACGCGCTGCTGTCGACATCCAAGGACGGCTGGACCTGCGGCACGCCGCTCGCCGAGCTCACCGACGGTCGAGACGCCGTGCTCGCGGTAGGGATGAACGGCGAGCCGCTGCCGCTCGAGCACGGGTTCCCGGTGCGCATGGTGGTGCCGGGGCTGTATGGATTCGTCTCCGCCACCAAGTGGGTGACCGACTGGGAGGTCACCCGATTCGACCGGTTCAGCGCGTACTGGACCGACCGGGGCTGGTCGGCGTACGGGCCGGTGAAGACCCAGTCGCGCATCGACGTACCCGATGACAGGTCATCGGTGTCGACGGGTCGGGTCCGCGTCGGCGGGATCGCGTTCGCCCAGCACCGCGGGATCGAGCGGGTCGAGGTGCGGGTCGACGACGGCGACTGGGCGCCCGCCCGCCTGGCGAGCGTCCCGAGCACCGACACGTGGGTGCAGTGGTCCTACGACTGGGACGCCGACCCCGGTGAGCATCGCCTCGCGGTCCGGGCCACGGACGCCGATGGCGTCACCCAGTCGGGGGCCGAGGTCGGCACGGTGCCCGACGGTGCCGAGGGCTGGCACACGATCACAGTGCAGGCCGGCTGAGCGCCACGGCCACCGCTGGAGCGCGAGGGCGATCCGATCGTTCACCAGTGCGGGTCCGCTCCCGTCGGGGGCAGCGGCACGTCGGGCGGCCGCAGGACGTACGCCAGGCCGCCGGAACCCGCCAGCCACGCCCGCTCGAACTGGCCTCGGGGGTAGGTGACTGGCACGTCGGCATCGATCGGCCGGGAGTGCGACGCGGGGTCGTGGCAGCGCACGTCACCGGCGGCGGTGAAGCCGCTGATCACCAACAGGTGTCCGTCGGTCGAGTAGCCCGCGCCGTCGAGGTCCTCGGCGGCGAAACGCACCGAGGCGATGATCGGGATGCCGGCACCCACGAGCTGCTCTGCCTCGGTCAGGTCGGCGAGCCGGGTGACGACCGCGTCCAGGCCCAGCGAGGCGGCGTACGCCGCCGCGAACGACCAGTTGCCCGTCCCCGCGTACGCGGCGTCGTAGCAGCGCCGAGCGGCGTGCGGCACCGTCGCGTCACCGCGTCCGTCAGTCACCCAGGCCGTGTCCGCTGCTGCTGGAGCGCGGCCCCAGTACGCCGCCACCATCGTGACCGCGGTCGGCGAGCACCAGGCTTCGCCCCCGTTGCCGTACTCGGGGTAGCGGCCGCGGTGGCGCTGCTGGCTCATCGACGGGACCGCCAGCGCCAGGTCGCGGGCGCTCGGGGTACTGGTCGTGGGGTGCCGGTGTGCTCCCGACGAGACCACGGCGGCGAACCGGTGCAGCGTCGGGGCGTCGAGTCCGCGGCCAGCGCGGCGTACCTGCACCTGCCAGCGGTCCCAGCAGTGCCCGGCATCGAGCGCGAGCTCGTCGACCTCGACGTGGGCCGGGCCGTCGCGGCCGCCCGGCACGGTGGTGGGCCGGACGTCGTCGTCTCCCGACGCCCAGCGCGCCAGCAGCAGCCACCCCGACCAGCCTCCGTCGGCCCGGCCGCGTACCAAGATCTCCAGCCAGCTGCCCGGTGGGGTGGTGGCGTGCCACGACGGCACCAGCCGGTCCAGCGGTGGGCCGGCGTCGACGACCGGTGAGGTCCACGGCTGGTCGAGCACCGCCTCGGGCGCCCAGCGGGTGAGACGGATGCGGACCCCCTGTGCGGGGTCTGGGTTCACCAGGACGACTGTGCCGTACGCCGCGGCAACGCGACACCCGCTGGATGCACGACGTAGGTGAGACCGCCCGACGTGGGCAGCCACGCCCGCTCGAACTGGGCCCGGTCGTACACCCGACGCACGGACGACTTGCTGGGTGCGGCGGGGTCGTTGACGATGACGTCACCGTCGGCGGTGAACCCGCGTACGACCAGCACGTGCCCGGCGGTGGAGCTGATCGGTGACCCGCTGAGCTCCCCGCGGCCGAAGGTGACCGAGACCCCGAGCGGGATACCCGCGCGGACGAACCGCTCGGCCTCGCGCAGGGACCGCAGCCGGGTGACGAAGGAGTCGAGGCCCTGCTTGCCGGCGTACGCGGTGCTGAACGGCCAGTTGCCGGCACCGTCGTAGCTGTAGTCGAAGGTGTTGCGGGCGGCATGGTCGACCCAGGGCTGGGCGTAGGAGTCGTTCACCCACGCGTACTCGCGCGGCGTCGGACCGGCGTCCCAGCGGCCGATCAACATCGCCATCGTGGTGGGGGAGCACCAGGCCTCGCCACCGTTGTCATACTGCGGGTACTCCCCGGTGTGGATCATCTGGGACCAGCGCGGGACGTCGACGTCGATGGTGCGTCGCATGCTGGTGCGTGACGTCGGGGGCGTGCCGCCGGGGAGCGCCGAGGCCATCGCGCCGACCGACTGCACGGTGGGCGAGCTGCTGGAGCCGTGCGGGCGCAGCAGCGTGACCTTCAGCTGCCAGGCGGTGTAGCGGGCCGTTCCGTTCATGCCCAGGGTGTCCACGGCCACGTCGGCGTAGTCGTCACCTTGGCCCCGCACGCTCGTGCGGTGGAAGCCCGCGTCGTGGCCGGCCCACCGGCCGAGCACGTCCCACGAGCCGGTGCCGCCCCGCCCCGTACGGCCGCGGCCGGCGACCTGGATCCAGGTCCCGCGTGGGGTGGTGGCGTCCCACGAGGCGACCATCTCGGTGAGGCCGAACCCCGGCTGGACCCACGGACTGGTCCACCTCGCGGTGTCGTACGCCTTGGTGGTGCCGTTGCCGAACGGGTCGCGGTACTGGTATCCGCCGGTCACCCGCGCCAGCCGGAGCTCCCCGCCCTCCGCGCGCACGCCGTCCCCGGTGCCGCGACCGAACTGCCTGGTGCTCGACCACCGAGTGAGTGCGACGTCACGGTCGCTGGCGGTGCTGCTGGCGGTGCTGCTGGCGGTGCTGCTGGCGGTGGTGTGGATCGCGGCCGTCGCGGCGGTGGCGGCGGTGGCGGCGGTGGCGGCGGTCGCCGGGGTCGTCAGACCGACGCCGAGCAGGGTGATCAGTGCCGCCTGGGCTATCGTCCGCGTACCACCAGTCACATGGGTCACAGTCGTGACTGTACGTCGATTGTCCCTGGTTGGGGAACGAGTTCGCCGAACCAGTCTCCGCCCGGACGCCGCACTGCCCTGCCGGGTGAACCGATCTTTCGACATTCGGGTCGCTCCGGCGCTCCGAATGTCGAAAGATCGTCTAATCGGGCGGCGGATGAACGCAGCGGGCACGACGGTGGGCCGCCGAACCAGTCGCTGGGTGCCGGTGCCAGGCGGGTCAGCCGGTCCAGCCGCCGCGGCGCAGCAGTCGTACGAGCTGGTGTCCGACGCGATCGCTCTCATGGCGGGTGGCGTAGGAGCTGAAGATCAACAACCGGGGCCCTTCGATCACGATCTCGTTGGCGCGTTCGAGGTCGGACTCCCACTGACCATCTGCAGGTGCGGGATCCCGTGGATCTCGGCGCCGACGTCGTACTGCTGCCACTCGAGGTCGAGGAAGTAGCGCCCGTCCGGCCGGCGTACCGGACTCTGCCGGCTCGGCGTGGGGAGGTGGAACCGCCGCCGGATCTGTTCCACGTCCCGCTCGGGCAGCGACTGGATGCCGCCAGCGGCGTCCAGGATCGATTCGGTGATCAAGCGACGGTGCCGGCACGGTCCACGGCGGCTCAGCGCGTCGCGCAGGTGCCGCGTCGACGTCAGCCGCTGTTGTACGCCCGCCAGGACGATCGCCCGCGCCCGCCGAGGGTGCCGCTGCCAACTGGCCGCGTCGACCAGTGAGCGTGCCGGCCGGGTACGACGAGGTGCTCGGTCAGGGTGCACGTCTCGCTGGTCGAGCATCGTCGACCAGTGCGGGATGACCCACGGCTCGGGCGGGCGACGCGCGCCGGAGGGCAGCACGACGTACACCTCCTGGGCCTCGAAGCCGGTGAAGCCGTCGATGGCGAGGGCGGTCAACCCGGCGAGCGCGCCGCCCGGAGCGCAGCCGCGCAGCGCCGTGAGATGTCGTTGCGCGGACGTGAGCGGACCGTTGTGGGTGACGACGACGGCGCGTACGGGGCGCTGCCAGCGTTGGGCGGCGAGCTGGGCCCGGACGCGGGCACGACCGTGCAGCGCCAGCGCCTCACCGGTGCGCAGGACGTTCGCGGCGCGCGGGCCGATGGGTGTGAACTCGGATGCGGTCACGTTCTTCAGCCTGCTCGGCCGCGGTGCCTCAGCGGGCTCACCGCGCGGGACTGTGGTTGTACGGGGTCCCATCGGGACCGGTGGATGACCACCGGCCGGCTCGCCGTGCCGGATCTTTCGACATCTGGGTCGCCGGGACGACCCGAATGTCGAAAGATCGGGTCGGGCGGGCGGCCGCGGCTGCGCGGATAGGCTGGCCAGCGTGAGCATCCGCCTGTACGACACCGCGACCCGGTCGGTCCGCGACTTCGTCCCCGTGCACGACGGGCAGGTCGGGATCTACCACTGCGGGCTCACCGTGCAGGGTCCTGCGCACGTCGGGCACATCCGCAAGGAGGTGACGTTCGACCTGTTGCGCCGCTGGTTCGAGCACTCCGGTTACGACGTGACGCTGGTGGCCAACGTGACCGACATCGACGACAAGATACTGGCCAAGTCCGCCGAGCAGGGCCGCCCCTGGTGGGCGCACGCCTATGCGTTCGAGCGGTCGCTGCACACGGCCTACGCGGTGCTCGGCTGCGTGCCGCCGACGTACGAGCCGCGGGCCACCGGCCACATACCCGAGATGGTCGAGCTGATCGCCACCCTGATCGAGCGCGGGCACGCGTACGCCGCGCAGGGCGACGTGTACTTCGACGTGACGTCGTGGCCCGCGTACGGCGAGCTGTCCGGCCAGCGGATCGAGGAGATGGAACCGGCGGCCGACGCCGACCCCCGGGGCAAGCGCGACCCCCGCGACTTCGCCCTGTGGAAGGGGCACAAACTCGACGAGCCCGAGACCGCGAGCTGGCCGACGCCGTGGGGACGCGGCCGGCCCGGCTGGCACCTGGAGTGCTCCGCGATGGCCGGCAAGTACCTCGGCTCGCAGTTCGACATCCACGGCGGTGGGCTCGACCTGCGCTTCCCCCACCACGAGAACGAGCTGGCGCAGTCGCGCGCCGCCGGCCACCCGTTCGCTCGGTACTGGATGCACAACGCGATGGTCACCACCGCGGGCGAGAAGATGAGCAAGTCGCTGGGCAACTCCGCTTTGGTCTCCGAGGTGGTCAAGCGGGTGCGGCCGATCGAGCTGCGCCACTACCTCGTCGCGCCGCACTACCGCTCGGTGATCGAGTTCTCCGACGAGTCGCTGGCCGAGTCCGCGACCGGGTTCCGCCGGCTCGAGGGGTACGTGCTGCGCGCCAGCGAAGTGGTCGGCGAGGTGGCTCCCGGTATGCTGTGCGCCGACTTCGTGGCCGCGATGGACGACGACCTCAGCACGCCGGCGGCGGTGGCCGCGATCCACGAGGTCGTGCGGGAGGGCAACAAGCTGCTGCCCGCCGGCGACTCGCCCGCCCTGCGCGGCAACCTCGGCTCCGTGCGCGCGATGCTCGGCGTGCTCGGCCTCGACCCGCTGCGCGACCCGTGGACCACCAGCGGCGACGACACCGCCCTGCACGAGGCGGTCGACTCGCTGGTGCGGTCCCTGGTCGCACGCCGCGAGCAAGCCCGCCTCGACAAGGACTGGGCCACGGCCGACGGCGTACGCGATCAGCTCCGTGAGGCCGGCATCGACGTCGAGGACACCCCGGGCGGACCACGTTGGACCCTGAAGGGACACCGCTGAGATGCCCGGCAGCAGTCAACGCCGCGGAGCGGTCAAGCGCACCGCCAAAGGCAACCCGACCGCCGGGTCGGGCGGGCGACGCCGCCGTGCGCTGGAGGGCAAGGGTCCGACGCCCAAGGCGACCGACCGACCGGGTCACAAGGCCTACCGGCAGGGGGCCGACAAGCGCACCTCCGACAAGCACACCTCCGACAGGCAAACGCCCCCGCGAACGCGCCGCAGCACCGGCTCGGCGGACGCGGAGTGGGTGGCGGGGCGCAACGCCGTGGTGGAGGCGCTGCGCGCGCGGGTGCCCGCGCAGACGGTGTACGTCGCAGCGGGCACCGACCGTGACGCCCGGGTGCGGGAGGTCTTCACGCTTACCGCCGACCACAGGATCGCGCTGCTCGAGGTACCCCGCTCCGAGCTCGACCGGCTGACCGGCGGCGCGGTCCACCAGGGCCTCGCGGTGCGGGTGCCCGCGTACGAGTACGCCCACCCCGATGACCTCGTCACGGCCGCGCACGACGCGCACGAGGCCGCGCTGATCGTCGCGCTCGACTCCGTCACGGACCCGCGCAACCTCGGCGCGGTGGTCCGCTCCGCCGCCGGCTTCGGGGCTCACGGTGTCCTGGTGCCGGAACGTCGCGCGGCCGGCATGACCGCCTCGGCGTGGAAGACCTCGGCCGGTGCGGCCGCACGCATCCCGGTCGCTCGTACGGTCAACCTCACCCGCCAGCTCGGCGCGTACCAGTCGGCCGGGCTCATGGTCGCCGGCCTCGCCGCCGACGGCGAGGTGCCGCTCGCCGACCTCGACCTCGCCGACGGTCCGCTGGTGCTCGTGGTCGGCTCGGAGGGCAAAGGCCTCTCGCGGCTGGTGTCGCAGACCTGCGACGTCCGGGTATCGATCCCGATGGCGTCGTCGCTCGAGTCGCTCAACGCTGGGGTCGCCGCCGGGATCGCGTTGTACGAGGTGGCCCGCCGGCGCACGGCGGCGTAACCGTTCGATGCTTCGCACTCGACGGGGAGGGAGGTGACACCGATGCTGGGTCGCGTTGGGTTCGTCCTGCGGCGGGTCCGCGCCCAGCGGGTGGTGCTGGGCGCTGCCTTCGCCACGATTCTGCTGGCCGCCACGGTCCTGTCCCTGATAGGCCTGTACGTGGCCCTGGTGACCGCGAACGGGATGCAGCGCGCCCTGGCGCAGGCGCCACCGCCCGACCGGGCCATGGAAGTCCGCGAAGGCATCGAAGAGGCCGCGACCTTCCCGACCCGCGACACCGAGGTGCGCACCGCCCTGGCGGGCGCCTTCCAGGTGGTGGGGGCCGACGTCTTCGGCAGCGCGGTGTCCAGCTCGTACGCCCTGCCGTTCCAGCCGGGCCGCGAGGTCCGCAACCTCACCGTCTTCGCCTTCTACGACCAGCTGCGCGACCAGACCAGCCTCGTCGACGGCCGCTGGCCCCGACCGACCGGGAGCGGGACGGTCCCGGTGGCACTGTCCCTGTCGGCGGCTCGAGAGCTGGACTTGGCCCCAGGAGCGACGTTCCAGGTGGTCAACCGACTGACCGACGAGCCGGTGTCGGTCTCGGTCAGCGGCCTGTACACCGTCGACGATCCCAGCGCCGCCTACTGGGTGCGCGATGACCTCGTCGACGGGGCGGAGGTCATCTCGTCGTTCACCACCTACGGGCCCCTCGTCGTCCCCCCGTCGACCTTTCTCGACCTGTTCGCCTCGGACGCCACCGCGAGGTGGCGGGTGGATCCGCGACTCGGCGAGCTGGCTGTCGCTGACCTGCCGGCACTGCGCCGAGACGTCGCCGCCCTCGACGCCGACGATGCCGGGGCACTCGGCGGGGAGGCGCTCGTCGACTCCGGCCTCGACGGGCTCCTCGCCGGCGTGCAGACGCCGCTCGTGGTGGCACGCTCGGCGGTCACGATGCCGGTGGCGCTGCTGGTGGTCCTCGCCGGTTACACGCTGCTGCTTACCACCCGGCTGCTGCGCGAGCACCGCTCGGTGGAGACGGCCCTGTTGCGGGCCCGCGGAATGTCCGCTCGGCAGCTGGTGGCCCATTCGCTGCGTGAGGCCGTGATCCTCGGTGTGCCGGCCGCACTGCTGGCGCCGTGGCTGGCGGCGCTGCTCCTGCGCGGGTACGCCGCCGCCGGCCCACTGTCCCACGCTGGTGCCACGGTCGGCCTGCCACCACCACGCACCACCTGGCTCATCGCCGCCGTGGTCGCGACCTGCGCCGTCGCCGTCTTGGTGGTACCGGGGCAGCTGCGCGCCGAGACCTGGACCGAGGCGCGCCAGTCGCGCGGCCGCCAGTCGCTGCGCAGCGGTTGGCAACGAGCCGGCGGTGACCTCTTGCTGGCCGTGGTGGCCGGGCTCGCTTACTGGCAGCTGACCCGGTACGGGACCCCGGTGCTGACCGACGTCACCGGGCGGCTCGCGGTGGACCCGCTGCTGGTGCTCGCCCCGGCACTGGTGCTGCTGGCCGGGGCGGTGCTCGCGCTGCGGCTGCTCCCCGTACTCGCCGCGGTCGCGGAGCGGCTGGTCGGACGCAGCCGCGGAGCCACCGGCGCGTTGGGCGCCTGGCAGGTCAGTCGCCGCCCGCGACGCTATACCGGTCCGGCGCTGCTGCTGGTGATGGCGACGGCGGTCGGGGCCTTCTCGGTCACCTACGCCGCAGCCTGGTCCCGCTCGCAGGCAGACCAGGCGGACTTCGCGAGCGGGGCGGACCTTCGCCTGGAGGCGAACCCGCAAGCAGAGGTTCCCGGAGACGTCGAGCGGGTGCCGGGGGTGGCGGCGGTGCTGCCGGTGGCGCGGGAACGGGCATCCTTCGGCGAGCTGACGGCGACGGTCCTGGCGGTCGATGCGGCGACGGCGGCTGACGTGGTCGTCCTGCGGCCCGACCTGGCCGCCCAACGGCTGCCAGCGCTGGCCGACCTGCTCCGGCAGGCGCGTCCCGAGCTGCCGGCCTTTCCGGTACCAGCCAGTGCGGTGTCGCTCACGGTGCCGCTTCGGGTCGCGACTCGCGGAGCGAACGACCCGCAGGTCGACCTGTCGGCGGTCCTGCGGGACCGATCCGGCCTGCTGCACCGGGTGAGCCTCGGCAGCCGGCTCGCAGACTCCCGGCGGCGTACCGTCGGAGTGGACATCTCCGACCTCGACGAGCCGGTACGGCTCGTCGCCCTGGAGGTGCGCTACCAGTCACTGTTCGGGGAGGTGTCCGACCCAGCCGACGACGCCCTTCGGCTGCGCGTCGGGGTCCCAGTCGCCCGAGCCGCCGACGAGACGAGCCTCGGACCGCTCGCGGCCCCTGCGGGCACGTCGTGGGGGATCCGCTTCGACAAGAACAACGACAGCCCACCGAGCGCGAAGGTGCGCGGCAAGCAACCGGACCGTCCGGTGCGGGCCGTCCTGGACGCCGGGTTCTCCAGTCCGGTGTTGTTCTCGGTCGCACTGGTCGACCGGGACCGGGCGCCAGCGCAGACGACGCTCCCGGCGCTGGTGAGCCCGGACCTCGCCGCATCCCTCGGTGACGTCGACACGTTCGCCCTGCAGAGTCTCGGCGCGTCCCTGCGGCTGCGCGTGGTTGGGGTGCTCACCGGGGTGCCGACGGTGGATCCGGGGCGCTCGGCCGGAGTCGTGGTGGACCTGCCCAGCGTGTCGGTGCTGTCCTACCAGCAGACCCGGACGGTCCCGACCGTCGACGAGTGGTGGCTGCGGGTGCCACGGGCGGACACCGCTCGGGCGGTCGCAGACATCCGGGCCCACCACACCCGCTTCGACGCGACACTGCTGGTGCGAGCCGAGGCCGCAGCCGCGCTGCGTGCGGACCCCGTCGGCGCCGGCATCGTCGGTGCGCTCGGGATCGGCTTCCTCGCCGCTGCAGCCTTCGCGGTTATCGGGTTCGCGGTGAGCGCCTCGGTCTCGGCCCGCGAGCGACGCGGCGAGTTCGCACTGCTCCGCGCGGTGGGAGTGGGGTCCCGGCAGCTGATCCGGCTGCTGGCCCTGGAGCAAGCCGTCCTCATCGGCGTCGGCATCAGCGCCGGTGTGCTGCTCGGCGTCGTGGTCGCCCGGCTGGTGGCGCCGCTGGTGACGCTGACCGCCCAGGCCAGCAGGGCGTTCCCACCGGTGCTCGTGCCGTTGCCGTGGCAGCGGCTGGGGCTGCTCGCGCTTGCCGTCGTCGCCACCCTGGCGCTCGTGCTGGCGGTGCTGAGCGTCCGGCTGCGCCGCGCGGGGACGGGCTCGGCCGCGTGGCTCGATGAGGACGCGTGAGCGGCCTCGGTGGCTGGCGCCTCCTGCTGCGGCAGGCTCGCGCCGACATCTCGGTGCTGGTGACGTTGGCGGTGCTCGTGGCGGTGACCGCCCTGTTGGCCGCGGCCGTGCCACGCCAGCTCAACGCCACGAGTGACGCCGCGCTGGCCGCGGCTCTCGACTCGGCACCACCGGCGGCAGTACAGATCACGGCGGGCACGACCAACAGCCAGTCCTCCACCCAGCTGGCCCGAGTGGACACCCAGCTGCGGCGGCGGATGAACCCGACGTTGACCCGGGCACTGGGCGTCAGCGTGTCCGGTGCCACCGCCGGGATCTACGACTCCTTGCGACCCGACTCCGGCGAGCCCTTCCGGGCCAAGCCGTTCTCCTGGCTCCAAGTGCGCTACCAGTCGGACCTGCTCGAGCAGGTGCGCTGGTCCTCCGGCCGCCCGCCCGTGCGGGTCGCGGCGCCCGAAGGGCGTGGCGACTCCTTGCCCCTGGTCCAGATCGCCCTCGCCCGAGGGGCAGCGGACCAACTCGACCTGCACGTCGGGGACCGCCTGCTGCTCAGCCCCATCGCCGGCCGGAGCAACACCGGCTTCCGGCTTCTCGTCGAGGTGAGCGGTCTGTTCGAACCGCTGGACCCCGATGCGCCAGCGTGGGGGAACGACCCGCTCGTGCTCGAGCCGGGGCAGGAGGTCTCGGCCGCGGGCGAGCTCGTCGCCGAGTACGCGACCGCGCTGGTCGCCGAGCCGCAACTGCCGGACCTGGTGAAGGCGACGACGGCACTCACCTTCGACTGGCACTACCCTGTCCGACCGCAAGCGCTGGACGCCGGCAACATCTCGGCGGCCGGTGCTGGGATCGAGCAGACCATCGCGCAAGGGCTGACCCTCCCGGCGGAGGTCGGCCCACTCGGTGTGCCGCCGTTCGTGGACGTGAGCAGCGGTCTGGTCGAGATCATCGACACCTACGTGGAGCAGGTGGCCACCAGCCGAGCCGTGACGTCGATGGTGCTGGCCGGCCTGTTCGTGCTCGCCCTGCTGGTGCTGGGGCTGGCGACCGAGCTGGGCCTGCAACGGCGGACGGAGTCGATCGTCTTGGCCCGCGCCAGGGGAGCCTCCCGAGCGAACCTGATCGGCGTACTCGGGCTCGAGGCGCTGGTGGTGACAGCACCGGCGGCGGTCGCCGGCTACCTGCTGGCGGTCCTGCTGGTGCCGGCCAGACCAAGCCGGGCGTCGGTGGTGCTGGTGGCCGCGCTCGTGCTCGGCTGCGTGGGCTTCGTGGCGGCGGGTGGTTGGCGTGCGGGCGGCACCACACCGGCCGACCGGCGCCGGGACGTGGTCGCCAGCAGCAGGTCCAGACGACGGGTGAGCGCGGAGGTCCTGCTGATGCTGCTCGGCGTCGGTGGGCTGGTTCTGCTGCGCCGACGAGGACTCGGCACCGGCACCGACGGTGGCGACCCGTTCCTCGCGACCGTACCGGTGCTGCTCGCCCTGGGCGCCGGCGTGCTTGCGCTGCGCGCGTACCCGTGGGTGCTTCGTCCGCTGTCCCGGATGGTCGGCCGCCGAGCGGGCGCCAGCTCGTTCGTCGCGTTCGCGCGAGCGTCGCGTCAGCCCCTCACGTCGACCCTCCCGCTGGCGGTGCTGCTGCTGGGACTGGGGTTCTCCGTGTTTGCCTCGGCGGTCGAGACGACCGTCACCGACGGTCAGCGAGACGCTGCCTGGGGGGCGGTCGGAGCCGACTTCCGGCTGGACGGCTACGCCTTCGACGACGTCCAGCTGAGCGCGGTCGCGGCCACCGACGGTGTCGTCGACAGCGCTGCCGCGTTCATCCCGGAGGACGCCGAGGTGGCGGACGCGGACGGCAGCCGCTCCCCCGTACGACTCGTCGCCCTCGAGCCCGCGGCCTATGCCGACGTGGTGGCCGGAGCGCCTCCCGAGCTCGTACCGCGGGCCGGGCTGGGCGAGCTGGCGACACGGACAGCGTCACCGGGCGCCCTTGACGCGCTGGTCAGCCCACGGGTCGCCGCGGAGGCGCGCGAGGGTCTCGTCACCGTCGACCTCGGCGCCGGCGTCGGGGAGAAGGAGATCAGCGTCAGCACGGTCGCGGACAGCTTCCCGACCGACGCCGGCGGTGACTTCGTGATCCTCGACCTCGGCGCCTTGCGGGCGGGCGAGGAGACGCCGATCAGGGTCAACACGGTCTTCGTCCGGGCACCAGCGTCGGCGGCGGCCGGCCTCGAGTCCACGGTGCGGCGCTTCGGGGCCGAAGTCGCGATCGAGGGCCGGGCCCAACTGCTCGCCGACACCGCGGAGGTCCCGCTCGTCGAGGGCACCACCACGGTCTTCCGCCTCGGAGTGCTGGTGGCCGCTCTCTACTGTCTGTTGGCGGTCCTGCTCGCCCTCGTACTGTCCGCCCAGGACCGTGCTCGGCTGCTCGCAACACTGCGCACGCTCGGCATCCCCAGGGGCTCCGCGCGCGCCTTGCTGGCCCTGGAGCTGGCCCCCATGGTCGTGGCCGTCGTCCTCGCGGGGCTGGCGGTCGGCGTGGCCCTGCCGTACCTTCTCGTCCCCGTGGTCGACCTCACCTCCTTCACCGGCGGGTCGACGTCACCGGCACCCCGGCTCGACCCCTACGTCACCGCCGGACTCGCGCTCGGGCTCGTCGCCGTGGTGGTGGCGGCGGTCGCGGTCATCAGCGCCGTGCAGCGCCGTCACCCGCTGGCCGAAGCCACCCGGACCGCGGGCGCATGAGCGAGCTCGACGGTCCCGACCTGGCCGCACTCGAAGATCGGGCCGCGGTCAACCCGGGCGCGTTCGGGTCCGGGGCGCACATCGTCTGCGACAACCTGGTGCGCATCTACAAGAGTGAGGGCGTCGAGGTCGTCGCCCTGCAGGGCCTCGACCTGCTCGTCCAGCAAGGCGAGCTGATCGCTGTCGTCGGCGCCTCCGGCAGCGGCAAGTCGACGTTGCTCAACATCCTGTCCGGTCTGGATGTCCCCAGTGCCGGGGTCGCTCGCGTCGGCGGGCAGGACCTGCTCGCGATGAGCCCGGCGGCTCGGCTGGAGTACCGCCGCCACGTCGTCGGCTTCGTGTGGCAGCAGACGTCTCGCAACCTGCTGCCCTACCTCACCGCGGCGCAGAACGTGGTGCTCCCCATGGCCGCGGCCCGCACGCCGCGACGGCATCGCCGCCAACGGGTCGGCGACCTGCTCGACCTGCTCGACGTCGGCCACTGCGTAGACCGCCGGCCCGCCGAGCTGTCCGGCGGTGAGCAGCAGCGCGTCGCCATCGCCGTGGCCTCGGCGAACGACCCGCAGGTGCTGTTCGCCGACGAGCCGACCGGCGAGCTCGACACGGCCACCTCGGCGGAGGTCTTCGCCGCCCTGCAGACCGCGAACGCCGAACTCGAGACGACCATCGTCGTGGTCACGCACGACGCAGGCGTCTCCGAGCACGTCCAGCGCACGGTCGGCATCCGCGACGGTCGAACCTCCAGCGAGGTGGTCCGGCGCACCGAGCACACCGAGCACGGACACCCAGAAGTGGTTGCCGAGGAGTACGCGGTGCTCGACCGGGTGGGACGCCTCCAGCTGCCCCGCGACTTCACCGATGCGTTGGAGATGCAGCGCAGGGTGCGGCTTGAGCTCGAGCCCGACCACATCGGCGTCTGGCCAAACACCCCCGGACGGCGTGAGCCCGGTGAGTCGCCTGCGGAGGACTCCTCGTGAGCAGCGATCAGGCCATGGTGGTCGCCGACGGCCTGCACCGTACGTTCGGAACCGGCGCCCGGCAGGTGCACGCGGTGCGCGACGTGAGTCTGCGGGTCCCGCGCGCGAGCATCGTCGCCGTGGTCGGCCGGTCCGGTTCGGGCAAGACGACGCTGCTGAACTGCATCGGCGGTCTCGACCGACCCGATCGCGGCACGGTGCGGGTCGGGGGCGAGCTCGTCACGGACATGGCCGAGGACGACCTGCTGCGGCTGCGTCGGGAGACGGTCGGCTTCGTGTTCCAGTCCTTCGGGCTGCTGTCGATCCTGTCGGCCCGGGAGAACGTCGGGGTGCCGCTGCGGCTGCTGTCCGTCCCGGCGGACGAACGCGAGGAACGGGTGCGCGTCCTGCTCGGACTCGTCGGTCTCCTCGAGCATGCCGAACAACGGCCCTACGAGCTGTCCGGCGGGCAGCAGCAGCGGGTCGCCATCGCCCGCGCGCTGGCCAACCGACCGAGTCTCCTGCTCGCCGACGAACCCACCGGTCAGCTCGACTCGGTCACCGGACGCTCGGTCCTTCAGATGATCCGTGCCGTGGTCGCCAGCCAGCAGGTGACCGCCCTGATCACGACCCATGACCCGGCGCTGATCGAGGTGGCGGACCAGGTGCACGAGCTGCGAGACGGCGCACTCGTCGGGTCTTGACGGTGCGTCGAGGCCGCGGCGCACCGGGTGACGTCTCTGCTGCGCGCTGCCGCGGTTGGTGCCGGTGGGCCTGGGTACACCCAGCGTGTACCCCAGCTAGGAGGTCTCGGTGGCCGACACCGCCGTACTCGACGTCGACGGCACCCTCGTCGACACCAACTACCAGCACGCCCTGGCGTGGTTCCGCGCGTTCGACCGCTACGGGGTCACGCTGCCGCTGTGGCGCATCCACTGCGCCATCGGCATGGGCGGCGACCAGCTCGTCGGTGCGCTGGCCGGGCAGGACGTGGAGGACGAGTACGGCGACGAGCTGCGCGACGCCTGGGTCGAGGAGTTCGACCCCATGCTGGGCGAGGTGAAGCCGTTCGACGGTGCCACCGAGCTGCTGGACCGGTTGCGCGGCCGAGGTTTCAAGGTCGTGCTGGCCAGCTCGGGCAAGCCCCAGCACGTCGAGCACTTTCTCGACCTGATCGACGGCCGCTCCTACGCCGAGGCGTGGACCACGTCGGAGGACGTCGAGGCCACCAAGCCGGCGCCGGACCTGATGCAGGTGGCGGTCGAGAAGGTCGACGGCGCCCGGGCGGCCGCACTGGGCGACTCGACCTGGGACTTCGTGGCGGCCAAGAAGCTCGACCTGCCCACCGTCGCGGTGCGTACGGGTGGGTTCTCGATCGCCGAGCTGGAGGAGGCCGGCGCCGACCACGTCTTCTCCTCGCTGACCGAGCTGATCGACGGATTGGACGGCACCGCCTTCCACGCCGCGGACTGACCGGCCGGGGGCGACAGCGAGGGAGTCGGTGGCCGACTAGCGTGCACAGCACCGAAGCCGTACCGGAGGAGTCGCCCCATGCCCGTCGAACGCCTGCTGCCGACCCCCGAGGCGTACGACCTGCTCGAGCTGGTTCGCGAGATCGCGGCCGAGCGCCTCGCACCCCGCGCGGCGGCTGACGAGGCCGCGGCGACGTTCCCCCGCGACGTGTTCACGCTGCTCGGGCGGGCGGGGCTGCTCGCACTCCCCTTCGATGAGCGGTACGGCGGTGGGGGCCAGCCGCACGAGGTGTACCTCCAGGCCCTGGAGGAGATCGCGGCGGCCTGGATGAGCGTCGGCGTCGGGGTCAGCGTGCACGCCCTCGCGGCGGGCGCCATCGCGCGGCACGGCACACCTGAGCAGCAGGAGGCGCTGCTGCCCGGCATCCTCGGCGGGGAGCAGCTGGGCGCGTACTGCCTCAGCGAGCCGCACGCCGGCTCCGACGTCGCCGGCATGACGACCAAGGCGGTGCTGGACGGCGGCTCGTACGTGGTGACCGGCACCAAGGCCTGGATCACGCACGGCTCGGAGGCCGACTTCTACCTGATGTTCGCGCGTACGTCGGCCGACCGGACCGGCGGCCTCAGCTGCTTCCACGTACCGGCCGGTGCCGAGGGGCTCTCCTTCGGCGCTCCCGAGCAGAAAATGGGTTTGACCGGGTCCACCACCACCCAGGTCATCCTCGACGAGGTACGCATCCCCGCCTCGGCTCGCATCGGCGAGGAGGGCCGCGGCATGCACGTGGCGCTGTCGGCCCTCGACGGCGGTCGCCTCGGCATCGCCGCCTGCGCCACCGGACTCGCGCAGGCCGCCCTCGACGTGGCGGTCGCGTACGCGGGGGAGCGCAGGCAGTTCGGGCGAGCGATCGGCGACTTCCAGGGGCTCCAGTTCCTACTGGCCGACATGGCGGCAGCGACCGGGTCGGCCCGCGCGGCGTACCTCCACGCGGCCCGGTTGCGCGACGCCGGCCGACCGTACTCGCGGGAGGCGTCGGTCGCCAAGCTCGTCGCCACCGACGCGGCCATGGCGGTCACCACCGATGCGGTGCAGGTGCTCGGCGGGTACGGCTACACGCGTGACTTCCCGGTCGAGCGTTACATGCGGGAAGCGAAGGTGACCCAGATCTTCGAGGGGACCAACCAGGTGCAACGCCTCGTCATCGCCCGCAGCCTGCTCGCCCGCTGACGCCGGGCGGCTCTGGGTGAGATGCGCCGGCTCGGCGCCCCCTTGATGGGACCGGGGCCACCCTGGTCCCATAGGGCGGCACCGGGGCCACCCCGAACCCATCAAGCGTTGGACCGGGGCCACCCCGGTCCCATAGGGCGGCACCGAGGCCACCCCGGTCCCACCCGCGGGTCACATCCCAGCGGACAACACCGTCGGGTCGGCGGTGGTCGCGGCGGCGACGGTCGCGACGCGGGCAGGGAGCACCTCGGAGACGTACGAGCGCGCGACGGCGAAGAAGTCGACCTCCCGACCGGCGCGCTCCGAGCGCAGCCACTTGTGCACGAGCACGTCGTGGAACACCTCCGCCGGCTCCAGCGTCTCGAGCAGTTCGCGTGGCACCAGGGCGAGCAGCGGCTCGTACACCTCGGTCAACCACCGGTGGGCCACGATCATCGGGTCCTCGCCTTGCAGCTCGTGAGCCGCCGCGAAGGCGTCCATGTCGTTGAGCAGCCGGCGCGCCTGCGGCTCCTCCACGTCCAGCCCGGTGAGACCCGACAGCCGCCGGGCGTGGTGACCTGCCTCGACGACCTTCGGCTGGATCCGCATGGTGGCCCCGCCGAGGTCGGTGACCATGTCGAGCTCGTCGACGTCGAAGCCGAGCCGGTTGAGCTCCTCGATGCGTCGCTCGATGCGCCACATGTCGGCGAGTCCGAACTCCTCCTCGCCGGTCAGTGCCGTCCACAGGTCGTCGTAGCGGGCGTGGAGGCGGTCGACCAGCTCCACCGCGTCGACGCCGGTGTCCAGCAGCTCACCGGCCTGCAGGTCCAGCAGCTCCCCGAATACGTTGGTGCGGGCCAGGTCCAGGTCGTACGCCCGCTGGCCCGAGGAGAGCTGGTCGTGCAACTCGCCGGTCTCGGCGTCGACGAGGTACGCGGCGAACTCACCGGCGCTGCGGCGGAACAGCACGTTGCTGAGCGAGCAGTCACCCCAGAAGAACCCGTCGAGGTGCAGCCGCACCAGCAGCACCACCAGCGCGTCGACGACCCGGTCGAGGGTGTCGTCCTGCAGCCGGGTGGAGAACAGCGCCCGGTACGGCAGCGAGTACTGCAGGTGCCGGGTCACCAGGGCCGGCTCGATCGACTCACCGGCCGGTGTCTCGCGGCCGGTCACCACCGCCACCGGCTCCACGGTCGGCAAACGCAGCCGGCGCAGGTTGCGCAGCATGGCGTACTCGCGCCAGGCGAAGGACTCGCGGGTCTCCTTGACCGCGTACACGCCCGCCGGCAGCCGTACGAAGCGCACGACGTGGCGGCTGATGCCGCGGGCGAGCGGCACGTCGAGCGCGGCGTCCCAGTCCGCGAGCGGGCGGTCCCACGGCAGCGTCAACAGCTGGGAGCTCGGCCGGGTCGCGGTGAAGTGGAGCGGCACGACTCCAGCGTGCCAGCCGCGGCTCGACAGTCGCCCCGCGGCCCCGACGAGTAGGCAACCGATGCGCACGGCACGATACGTCCCCGTGAGGGAGCCGCAGGTCGACGCGTACGGCGTGCAGACGGTGTGGCAGGACGCCGGGGGCGTCGAGCGGGCGATCGCATCCGAGGTCGTCGAGACAATGCACGCCGTCATCGGGCAGCCGCCAGCCGACCTGGAGGAGGTCGCCGCGATCGTGACCCGGCCCGGCCGAGCCGTGGCCGCCGGCACGGTCCGGTGCGAGGACGGCACCACCCGCGAGGTCGCCGGGACGCTGCCCGAGGACTTCCCGCTCGGCTACCACCGGCTGCGCGACCGCGACGGGCGTGAACGGACGCTGATCGTGTCGCCGGGCCGCTGCTGGCTCCCGGCGGGCCCGCGGGTGTGGGGGTGGGCGGTGCAGCTGTACGCCACCCGATCGGCAGCCTCGCAAGGCATCGGCGACCTCGCCGACATGCGGACCCTTCGGCGGTGGGCCCAGGGCCTCGGGGCGGGGTTCCTCCTGGTCAACCCGCTGCACGCGGTGGCGCCGACGTTGCCCCAGCAGGACAGCCCCTACCTCCCCGCGACGAGGCGCTGGCGCAACCCGCTCTACCTGCGCGTCGAGGGTCTACCGGCCGGTCCGGACAGCGACCTGATCGACCGGGACGCGGTGTGGCAGGCCAAGCGCGCGGTGCTCGAGCGGCTGTACGAAGCCGAGGACGACACCGACGCCTTCGCCTCGTGGCGGGCGCAGCAGGGCGAGTCGCTGGCCTCGTACGCCGCCTGGGCCGCGATCGCCGAGCGGCACGGCGACGACTGGCACGACTGGCCGCCCGAGCTCCGCGACCCCGACTCCGAGCAGGTGGCCGCGTACGCCCGTGCACACGCCCCGCGGGTGAGGTTCCACGCCTGGTTGCAGTGGCAGCTGGACTCGCAGCTGCGCGCGGCGAGCGGCGAGCTGACCCTCGTGCAGGACCTGCCGATCGGTGTGGACGGCGGCGGCGCCGACGCGTGGACGTGGCAGGAGGTGTTTGCCCACGGCGTCCACGTGGGTGCGCCGCCGGACCGGTTCAACGCCGCCGGTCAGGACTGGGGCTCGCCCCCACTGGTGCCGTGGCGGCTGCGGGTCAGCGGGTACGAGGCGTTCGCCGAGTCGGTACGCGGCACGATCGCGGGCGCCGGCGGCCTGCGGATCGACCACGTGATGGGGCTGTTCCGGTTGTGGTGGGTGCCCGAGGGCGGCTCGGCCCGAGACGGCGCGTACGTGCGCTACCCAAGCGAGGACCTGCTCGACATCGTCGCGCTGGAGAGTCACCGCGCCCAGGCCCTCGTCATCGGGGAGGACTTGGGCACCGTGGAGCCGGGGGTGCGAGACGCGCTGGCCGAGCACGGGATCGTGTCCTACCGGGTGCTGTGGTTCGAGGACGACGACCCCGCCGACTGGCCCGTCGAGGCCCTGGCGGCGGTGACCACCCACGACCTGCCAACGGTGGCCGGGCTGTGGGGCGGTGCCGACCTCGACGAGCAGCGCGAGCTCGGCCTGGGCAGCGACGAGCAGCTGGCCCGCGGCCGAGCCGCCCTGCTCGAGCACCTCCCCGGCTCGTACGGGTCCGCCGAGCAGGCGGTGCTGGGCGCCCATCGCCTGCTGGCGCGGGCACCGTCCCGGCTGCTCTGCGCGACGCTGGAGGACGTGGTGGCGGCCGAACGGCGTCCCAACATTCCCGGCGCACCGGCGCGCCCGAACTGGCGTCTGCCGCTGTCGCTGGAGCAGGTGCTGGCCGCACCGGCTGCTCGTGCGCTGGCGGCGGTGCTGGACCGCGCCGTCCGGGGCGGCGACGACGGCGGGGCGGGCACTTGACGTGGTTGAGTGCTGCTCAGCCCGGCTTCGACGCCACGTCAAGCAGCACGTCACCACGTCAACGTGGTGACAGCAGAGCCGGGACCACCCCAGCGCGGCGAGGAGCCTGCATGAGCGTCGAGCACACCCCCGAGCACGCCGGCGTACGTCTCGCGTACGAGACCTCCGGGTCGCCGGAGCACCCGCCACTGCTGCTCGTGTCCGGACTGGGGGGGCAGCTGATCGGGTGGCCACCTGAGTTGGTCGACGGGTTCTGCGACCGGGGCTTCTTCGTCATCCGCTTCGACAACCGCGACATCGGCCTGTCGACGCACCTGCACGACGCCCCACCGGCCGACGTCAACGCCGCCATACACCGGGGAGACACCTCGTCGGCGAGCTACCGCCTCGAGGACATGGCCGCGGACACCGCCGCCCTCCTCGACCACCTCGGCATCCCCGCCGCACACGTCCTCGGCGTCTCGATGGGCGGCATGATCGCCCAGACCCTGGCTATCACCCACCCCGAACGGGTGCTGACCCTGACGTCGATCATGTCGACGCCGTCGCCGCGGCTCGGCGCGCCGACGCAGGAGGCTTCCGCGGTGCTGCTCGCCCCACCGGCCACCACCCGCGAGGAGGTCGTCGAACGCAGCGTCGAGGGCCACCGGGTGATCGGCTCGCCCGCGTACGAGCTCGACGAAGCGTGGCGCCGCCGCAGCGCCGAAGAGGCGTACGACCGCAGTCACGACCCGGAGGGCGTCGCCCGTCAGCTGATCGCGATCCACGCCTCCGGCGACCGTACGGAAGCGTTGCGGTCGCTCACGGTGCCCACGCTGGTCATCCACGGCGAGGACGACCCCCTGGTGCAGGTGGAGGGCGGCCGGGCCACCGCGGCTGCGGTGACCGGAGCCACGCTCGTCGTGATCGCGGGGATGGGACACGACCTGCCGCGCGAGGTGTGGCCGCAGATCCTCGACGCCGTCACCGAGCACGCGCTGTCGTACGGAGTCGGCGGCTGAGCGGGAGCGGCGGTTACCACGTTCACCAGGTGATGGGTTGCTTCCCACGGCGACATCACAGTGAGAAGCAGCCCATTTCCATGCCGAGGTTCACCGGCGTGTGGCAGCTGTGGTGCTCGGTAGGCTGCGGCGTCACTCGCCGGCGTGGCGCAACTGGCAGCGCACCTGTCTTGTAAACAGGCGGTTGGGGGTTCGAGTCCCCCCGCCGGCTCTGGGCCTGACCTGGGGCGATGCGGTGTCATCATGCCCTCTCATCGTTGTCGGAGCTGCTCTGCGCTGTACCCGCGCTGTACTCGGGCTCGTTCGCCGCGACGCAACGCAACAGTGCCCTCTACGTAGTGTTCCAACGCACCCCCACGGCCCCACACCCACCCACCACGACGCAGCAAGGCGCCACGGCCAACAGCCACCCCGATACATCATGGCGTGTATAGTTCACTGCATGCTGACAGTTCCTGGCCGGGTCGTTCCGCGGCTGGACGCCATCTCCCGGCTGGGACGCGCCCTGGCCGACCCCACCCGCTGCCGGCTGCTGCTGGCCCTGCTCGACGGACCGGCCTACCCCGCCCGGCTGGCCGAGGACCTGGGGTTGAGCCGGTCGAACGTGTCTAACCACCTCGGCTGCCTACGCGGCTGCGGCCTAGTGGTGGCCACGGCGGAGGGCCGCCAGATGCGCTACGACCTGGCCGACCCGCACCTGCGCCACGCCCTTTCCGACCTGCTCGACGTGGTCCTCGCCGTGGACTCCACTCATCCGTGCCCGGCCGAGACCGGGACGCCGTCCCCGCGCAGCGACCGCACGGTTCTGCCCTCGCCGGGCTGATGTCCACGCCAACCACGCGGGTCAGTCCCGCTCCCGTCGGCGCCCGCACGCGCCAGCTGCGTCGTCGCGCGCAGCTGCTGGCCGCCGCGAGCGTGTCCTACAACCTCATCGAAGCCGCCGTCGCGGTGACCGCCGGCGTGATTGCCGGGTCGGTGGCCCTCGTCGGGTTCGGGCTGGACTCCGTCGTCGAGGTCTCCAGCGGCCTGATCATCTTGTGGCAGTTCCGCCACGCCTTGCCGGAGTCGCGGGAGCGGATCGCGCTGCGGCTGATCGCGGTGTCGTTCCTCGCCCTGGCCGCCTACGTCGGGGTCGAGTCGGTCCGGTCCCTGCTCGGCGACGCCGAACCCGATTCCTCCCCGGTAGGGATCGGCCTGGCGGTGGCCTCGCTGGCCGTGATGCCCTTCCTGTCTTTCGCCCAGCGACGCACTGGGCGGGCGCTCGGCTCAGGCGCGGTCGTGGCCGATGGCACCCAGACGCTGCTATGCACCTACTTGTCCGGCGTCCTGCTGCTCGGTCTGGTCCTGAACGCCACCCTCGGATGGTCCTGGGCCGACCCGTTGGCCGGGTTGGTGATCGCCGCCGTCGCCCTCAAGGAAGGCGTCGCGGCCTGGCGCGGCGAGGGATGCTGCGCCCCCGTCCCCGCCGCCGCGCCGCACGACGGGCGTGGCTGCGGGGACGGGTGCACCTGTCCCTGCTGCGCCGGGCAGGCCTGATGGGCGCCGGTCACGACCACGGCACCGCCACCGGCGCGCACCGCGGCCGGCTGGCGGTGGTCCTCGCCATCACCGTCACGGTGCTGGTCTTCGAGGTCATCGGCGGGTTGGTGTCCGGGTCGCTGGCGCTGCTGGCCGACGCCGGGCACATGGCCACTGACGCCGCCGGGATCGCCCTGGCGCTGGTCGCGGCCACCCTGGCCCAACGCCCGTCGACTGCGGCGCGCACCTTCGGGCTGCAGCGGGTGGAGATCCTCGCCGCCGCGGCCAACGCGGTGGTCCTGTTCGCGCTGGCCGCCTACATCCTCATCGAGGCCGCCCGCCGACTGACAGATCCGCCCGAGATCGGGTCCGGGCTGATGCTGGCCGTGGCCCTGGTGGGCCTGACTGCCAACGCGGTCTCGCTAGGGGTCCTGCGCCGCGGGCAGGGCGAGTCCCTCAACGTGCGCGGGGTCTACCTGGAGGTCCTCGGGGACCTGCTCGGTTCGGTCGCTGTGGTGATCGCCGCCCTGGTCATCGTCGTGACCGGATTCGGGGCCGCGGACGCGATCGCCTCCGCGCTGGTCGCGGTGATGATCCTGCCGCGCAGCTGGCACCTGCTGCGTGAGGCCATCGACGTCCTGCTCGAGGCCACCCCCAGGAACGTCGACCTCGACGAGGTCCGTGCGCACATCCTGGCCATGCCCGGCGTCATCGACGTCCACGACGTGCACGCCTGGACCATCACCTCCGGTCTGCCGGTGCTCTCCGCGCACATCGTCGTCGACGACGCCACCGCCGGCGGCGACCACACCACCGTCCTGGATGAGCTCGGGGAGTGCCTGGCCGGGCACTTCGACGTCGAACACTGCACCTTCCAGGTCGAACCGGCCCGTCACCGCGACCACGAAACCGTCCTGCACCACTAACCCGGCGGCCCCGGAACCCCACCCGGGCGCCGCCAGTCATGACCAGGGACAAGCAGTCAACCGACGTGAGGAGACACCACGTGGCGCCGAAGACGTAGAGCCGCGCCGAGAAGGTTGAGGCGATGCGCTGGCGGCCCAGGCTGGAAATTGGAATTTGGGCGGCAATGGTCCATCGCCTCAGAGTTCACTGCGGCGGCCGCGTGGCGGTGTCGGCGGGCAGGCCGGCGAGTCGGGTCAGGGCGCGGAGCCCGTCGTCGCTGCCCGGCCAGTGCCGCTGGAGAGGTTCGGGTCCAGCGCGGCGTACCACCGAGCGCAGCACCGCGGCGACGATGATCGCGTCGTCGGCGTAGCCCAGGACGGGGATGAAGTCCGGGATGAGGTCGATGGGGATAGCGAGGTAGGCCAGCAGCAGCCACAGCCGCACCCGCACGCCCCGGGGGAGGCTGTCATCGCGCGCCAGGCGCGGCAGCAGGCGCAGCAGGTCGGGCAGCAAGCGCAACGACTCCCGCAGCAGCGACCCCTTCGGCCGGGCGAGCAACAACGCCACCACGAGCAGCAGCCAGACCAGCACGAGCGCCACAGCAACACCGGCAACGAACTTCAGCACACGTCTCTCCTTGGTTGGTCACTGCACTGCCCCAACGCGTCCCGGGCCGCCAAACTCCAGCGTCTTACAGGGCGGCAACGTTCTGCGCGGAAGTCCCGGTACGAACATGACAGAACGATGCTACGCCCGTATCATCGTTGCATGGTGACTGGACCTGGACCCCGCGGCTGGCTGCTGGTCAGCGTAAGCACCGCAGGAGCCGCGGCCTCGCTGCGAGTGCACGCGTGGCGGCGCCTGCGCGGCCTGGGGGCGCTCTACCTTCAGCAGTCGGTATGCCTGCTGCCGGTCACCGAGGACACCGAGCGTGAGGTCGCCCGGTTGGTCGACAAGGTACGCCGCGGCGGCGGCCAGGCCCGCAGCCTGCACGTAGAGATCCCGGACACGGCCGAGACCGAGGCCCTGGTCACCGAGATGCAGGCCGCCGCGGACGAGGAGTACGAGGACTTCCTCGAACGCCTACCCGCGTTCTTCGCCGAGCTGGAGACCGAGACCGCCCGCGGCCGGGCGACCTTCGCCGAGGTAGAAGAATCCGAGGCCGACCTCGGCCGTTACCGGTCCTGGGCCGCGAAGATCGAGGCCCGCGACTACTTCACCGCCCCGCTCGGGTCCCGGGTACGCACCGCGCTGGCCCGGGCGGGCGAGGCGCTGGCCCAGTTCGAGGCCCTCGCGCTGGCTCGGGAAGCCCCTGGCCCATCCGGGCGCGCTGACATGGGCACCCGCGAGGATGGCGGCGACGCTGGGCTCCGGGCGGTGAAGCCGTGAGGACCGGCCTCGTCCTAGCCGACGCGGGTGACGGCGTCGTGGTGGACTGGACGAGTCTGCTGACCCCCCAGCTGCTTGCGGTGCTCGGCGTCATCGTCCTGATGCTGCTCGTGGTCGCCCTGGTGGCGGGGTGGCTCGCGGTCCGCGGGTTCCGTCGCAGTACCGCCCCGGCCGCGCTGCGACGCGGCCTCGAGCAGGTACGCGCGCACGCCGACACCCTCACCGCTCCGGTCGAGGCACGGCGTGAGGCCGCCCAGCTGCGCCAGCAGTTGCACGAAGCGCACGCGGACACCGTGCGCGGACTCGCCGCCGCGCACGGGCGCAACCCCGCGATGGGGGAGTTCCCCGCCCTGGTCGCCGCGCTGGGCCAGCCGGCGGACGGCTGGCAGCAACACCTGGGTGCACTAGCCCGAGAGTCCGATGACGGGACCGCCCGCGCCGGGCTGGAAGCCGTGCTCCCGGAAGTGCAGCGGCTGCTGACCACGATGGGCCAGGCCCACACCGCTCTGGCGGGGCTGCGCACCGAGACCCTCGCCGCCGGACACGCCGCTCTCGAGGCTCGGGTGCGCGACGAGGCCGAAGCACTGAGGACCTGGGGGCAGACCTACCGCACTCTCGGCCAGTCCCCGTAGCCATCCCCCTGGTTGTTGGCGACGCTGAGTAGGTACGCGGCGAGGGCGACGAGGAAGGTGGTGTAGAGAGTCGTCCATAGCCCACCGGGGACGTCGTGGCTGGAGATGTGGGCCAGGAAGAGGTCCATCCATTGTTCGTGGGCGAGCTGCCAGGGGTCCCCAGGGCTGTCTGGCGCTGGCCCGGGCCTGAGGGGAAGCCTCGGCGGAAGGGTTGGTGCTCAGGGCGTGGTCCAGGTCCGCCCGTCGTCGGTGCTGGTGTAGAGGCGGGCGGTGTCGCCGTCCAGCGCCGCGGCGTACAGGGCTGACCCGTCGGTGGAGAAGGTGGCCGCAGAGGTGCCCTCCGGCATCTGCAGGTCGGTCCAGGTGCGCCCGCCGTCGCTGCTCAGGGCCGCACCGCTCATGCCGACCGCGACCAGGCGCCCGGTGTCGGTGGGGTCCCACCCGGCGGACATCGCCCCGCCGGGGCCGCCGAGCACGCTCCAGGTGCGCCCGCCGTCGCTGCTGGTGACCAGCCCGTTCGCCATGTCCGGGGCGATGATCCGCTGCGGGTCGGCGGGGTCGACCAGGATGGTGCCCATGAAGCCCTGCCCGACTCCGGTGTTACGGGGCTCCCAGGAGGCGCCGCCGTCGCTGCTGGCCAGCAGCCCCGCCTGCGGGGAGGCCAGGTAGGCGATGTCGCCGGCGGCGCCGACGGCGTGCACGTCCCCGACCTGGGCCTCACCAGTGGTCTTGGTGAACGTGGCTCCGTCGTCGGTGGACCGGTACAGGCCGGGGTGCCCACCGACGAGCAGGCCGGCGGTGGTCTGTGCCCACCCCATCGCGTCTGCCCCGCCGAGTGAGGGCACCGGCGCCCACGCCTGCCCGCCGTCGGTGGAGACCGCGACACCGTCGTGGCCGCCGACGTAGAGCCGGTCGTCGACCGCGGTGATGGTGTGCAGGTCCCCGCCCACGTACGGTGCGGCGGCCGAGCTGGCGGAGTCGTCGTCCCAGGTGGCGGTGTAGATCCCACCAGCAGCCACAGCCCCGACCGCAGCGGCCAAGACCCACCACCGGCGACGTGACCGCGGATCAGCGGCCACCGCGGCGGTCCGCCCGGAGCGGGGTCGACCCGCCGCCGCTGCGCTGGCCCCGCGGGTGGGACGGATATCGGGCTTGCGGGTGGTACTAGGCATCGGCAGAACTCCTACGTCGGAAGAAATCAATAGCGGTCGGTACAGGGTCGCCGCGACGCCGAGGGTGGCGGGTAAACCGCGGCGGTGGCGCGGCCGGTTCAACGGCGGCGGTCCAGGACCTTCATCAGCTCGTCGTAGATCAGCGGGTCCCCGCTGGTGATGGCGTCGGTGACGCACCGCTCGAGGTAGTTGCGGGTGATCACCCTGGCGGCGCCGTCGAGGGCCTTCTGCGCCGCGGAGATCTGGGTGAGCACGTCCACGCAGTACCGGTCGTCGGTGACCATGCGGGCCACGCCCTGCACCTGTCCGGCGGCCTTGGCCAACCGCAGCAGCACCTCAGCCCGCCGCTCCGGCTCCATCATCGGCCGGGGATCAGCCGCGCAACTGTCCGAGGCGGCCAGCGTCCCTTCCACAGGATCGGGGGCAGGAGGGTGGGCGGCCAGCGCGGTCCCGGTCGCGGCTGGTCGAGCCTGCGTGGACTGGCCCTGCTCGCACACGCCCTGCTCGTCCACGAGTCTCCTCCTGTTTGCGTTCCATCAGCCTACCCCATGAGGGTAGACCTTATATCGGTGCCCCGACAATGCTTCTACCTGGCCTTTTACGGGGCCTGTGACTTGCTACCCCCCAGCGGAGTGTACTGTGGAGGGTAGTAGACCCGACGACGTGTGGAGGAACCCGATGCCCGAGGTATCGCTGTACGCCCTGGCCCTGCTGGCCTGCCCGGTCGGCATGGGGGCGATGATGTGGATGATGATGCGCGGCAACAAGAGCCAGCCCGCCGAGGAGAGCACAACCCACAAGCAGGCCGAGCTGGCCCGGATGCAGGCTGAGATCGACCAGCTGCGCGCGGCCGACCGGGACCGCCAGGGCACGGACGCGGAGCATCGGGCCTCACCGTGAGCGAGCTGTGGCTTCCGGCGGTGATCGCCACCGCAGCCATGGCACTGACCTACCTGTTCTGCCTGCGCCCCATGCGCCGCGCCCACGGTGGGAATGCCAGCAACGGCCACACACCGGCCCACCTGGACCAGGCCCTGACCCAAGCCCGAGCCGAGCTGACCCGGCTACGACAGGACCGCGCACAGGGCGTCGCCGCCGGCAGCGACCGGAAACCGGCAACCGGCAACCGGCAACCGTAAGGAGAGAACGTGACGGGATCGCATCGACGGACCGCTCTGATGGCCACTGCCGCCGTCGCGGTCGGCGTGCTCGGTGGTGGTGCCGCGACCTACGCCGCGACCTCGGTCACCGACCCGGGCACCAACCGCCCCGCTGGTGCCGGCGCTGTCGCCGTCAGCGCCCACATGATGGACGGCCGTGACACGGGGATGGGGAGCTTCGATGCGGACGCACCGTTCGACGCCCAGTTCCTGGACCAGATGATCATGCACCACCAAGGCGCGCTGATGTCGACCCGGGCGATGATCGCCGACTCCACCCGACCCGAACTGCGCGACCTGGCCGACGACATCATCACCAGCCAGAGCACCCAGCTGGACCAGATGAGGACCTGGCGCCAGCAGTGGTACCCCGACCTCGCACCCACCTTCGCCATGGGCGGCTCCGGCGGCGCCATGATGTCCGGCTCCATGATGTCCGGCTCCGGCGACGAGATGATGGGCGCCTCGGACGGTGGAATGATGTCCGGCTCCATGATGAGCGGGCCGGCCACCGACCGGATGTACTTGCAGATGATGATCGCCCACCACCAGCTGGCCGTGGACATGGCCGAACAAGCCCAGGCGCAGGCCGCACACCCCGACCTGGTGGACCTGGCAGCCACCATCGCCATCGAGCAGGCCGCCGAGATCGACCGCATGCGCGGCTACCTCGCGGACCTGAGCGCACCGTCCCAGGACTGACCGGTGCCGGACAGATAGGGCCGACGTGATCAGGGCGGGCAGGAGGAGGCGGTCGACGCCGAGACCGCCCGGGTCCGCGGGGGCGCCCTCCCTGGGGACGTTGCGGCGCTCCGTCGGACGCTCACCCGCCGTGGTGGCCGCGGGCGGCCATCATGTGGGCCATCTCGGGGTGGGCGCGCATCGCGGCGGCCATGCTGGGGTGCCCTTGGATCTTCCCGGCGGCCATGGATCCTCTGCGGGACAACCTTCATAGCTCGCGACGAACCCGTCGAAGTCCTTCCGGTAGGGGTTCGCTCCACGGGACAGGAGACCGTGTGACTCAGGCATCTCCTGTCGTCGGGCGGTCCTATTGCGACGGGATGACGGCACCCTCTTCCCGCAGGCGACAGCCACGTGCTCGCTCCCGGTCAGAAACCAAGGAGCCCTTGCAGAATAGCCGGACTGTGAGAGGGTTCTCTCGATAGAGAACTCTCAAAGGAGCGAGTATGCCGAACGAGTGGGGTGACGTCGAGCTGGACGCCAAGGGGATGCGGGCGCTAGCGCATCCGGTGCGCTTGGCGATCCTCCACCGCTTGCGTGAAGAGGGCCCCGCCACGGCGACCGCCCTGGCACCCCACGTGGGAGCTTCACCGTCGGTGACGAGCTGGCACCTGCGCCATCTGGCTGAGCATGGGCTGGTGGAAGACGCCCCGGTCGAGTCAGCTGGCCGGCGCCGTTGGTGGCAAGCGGTTGGCCGCGGATTCCGTGTTGACGGCACCGCAGACGCGACTGCACACAGACAGCTGAGCGCGGCGCTGGAAAAGGCCGAGCCTGACATCGTGGCCCGGTGGTATGCCGAGGTGCTTCCACAGCTCGACGACGACTGGGTGACCGCTTCGGGCAGGTGGAGCACGACCATCCTCGCAACAACGACCGAGCTGCGCGAGCTCGACGAAGCGATCGAGCGGCTGATGACACCGCTGGTGCAGCGCAAGCAGGCCTCGATCGAGGCGCCCGAAGGGTCTCGCAAGGTGCACGTGCTGCGCTACACCCTGCCCGGCCCACCCCAGCTCCGGTCTGAAGACCATCAGGCATGACGACGAGAGCAGCGGGCGACCGCCAGCCCCGGCCTGGCGAAACCCTCGGTTCCGCCTCTTCTGGACCGGCCAAGCGGTCTCTGACCTCGGCGACCGGGTCTCCGAGCTGGCGTTACCGCTGGTGGCGATCACCGTGTTGCACGCACGACCTCTCCAGGTTGGTGCGCTCATTGCGGCCATTTGGCTGCCCAACCTTCTCGCGCTCTTCGTCGGTACCTGGGTCGACCACTTGACTCACAAGAAGTTGATGCTCGTCGTGGCAAACCTGATCCAGGCCGGAGCGGTCCTCGCCGTTCCGGTCGCGTACCTAACGGGCACGTTGGCTATGCCGGTGCTCTACGTCGTCGCCATTATCGGCGGACTGGGAGGCGTGCTCTACCACACGGCCTACCCCCCGTTCTTTGCGCAACTGGTCCCCCGCGAGCAGTACGTCGAGGCCAACTCCCTGCTGTCCGCGACACGATCAGGCTCCTCCATCCTCGGGCCCCCGCTGGGAGGCGCCCTAGTCAAGTTGCTTGGTGCCCCCCTTGCGTTGCTCGTCGATGCCTGCTCGTTCCTCGTCTCGGCGGCGATGATCAACCGAGTCAAGCTCACCGAACAGGCCGTGGAGGGGACGTCGGAGGGATACAGCGCCCGTCTGCGGCAGGGGGTGGGGTATCTGCGCCGACATCCCTACCTACGAGCGACGCTGGCCTGCTCCACGATGTCGAACTTCTTCGCGTTCGTGGTGACGGCCGTCCTCCTGCTCTACGCCTCGCGGACCCTCGAGCTCGGTGCCGGGTCGATCGGTGCCGCTCTCGGGGTCGGCGCCACCGGCGCCCTGGCCGGCGCCGCTGCGGCGGGTCCGGTCTCCCGCCAGTTGGGTACGGGCTGGACCATCGCCGCTGGCGCTGTGTTGTTCTCGCTGCCGTTCGCGATCCTGACTCTGGCGGATGGGACGCCAATGACCGTGCGGGTCGCGGCAATTGCCGCAGTCGAGTTCATCTCCGGGTTCGGGATCATGCTCTTCGACATCAACCTGAACAGCCTCCAGACCGCAGTCACCCTCGACTCTATGCGCTCGCGCGTCTCCGGTGCTTACGCCACCGTCAACTACGGCATCCGACCCCTAGCCCGGATCGTTCACGACTGACGGTGCTGATCGGCGCGTAGAAACACCGAAGTGCCCCCTGAACAGGGAAGGCTTGGACTTGCGACGGTTCAAGTAGTCCCAGCAGGAAGGCACTCGGTAGGTGAAGCGTACTTCGTGGTCGAGCGGGTTGTCAGTGACCGGTGACGGTGTCGGGGTGGTGGCCCACGCGGGCAGCGTT
>JAABUN010001686.1_pt1 | contig 46074 bp, 48 predicted proteins | sample 5559311 | NCBI WGS metagenome assembly JAABUN01 (sample SAMN10711877, study PRJNA513370) | rock metagenome | isolation source: Antarctica rocks | place: Antarctica: Victoria Land, Siegfried Peak sud
CCCGGCCAGTGCGCCGTAGGTCGCGTCGTAGCTGGAGAAGTTCGCGACGTAGAAGCCAAAGGCGAGAGAGGCCAGCAACCACACGACGATCGCCACGCCGGCGCCCATGCTCATCCAGCGGAACTTGGGCTGCTTGATGTTGGGCGTGGCGTAGTACAGCAGCGCGACGACGAAGACGACGATCGCGGCCAGCACCGGCCATTTGACGATGTTCCACACCAGAACCGCGGTGGAACCGAGCCCGATTGCGCTGCCGATGCTCTCGGCCACCGGCCCGCTCACGGTGATCAGCACCAGGGCCACGGCCACCAGCAGGACGCTGACGACGGTGACCAGCAGCATCAGCGGCCGCAACTTCCAGAACGGGCGTCCCTCGTCGACCTCGTAGATGCGGTTCATGGCGCGCCCGAAGGCACCCACGTAGCCGGACGCCGACCACAGTGCGCCTAGGAGCCCTGTCACCAGCGCGAACCCAGCCGCGTCCTGCTGCGTCAACCCCTTGAGGATGGGCTCGACGGTGTCAGCGGCACTGCTGGGACCGAGGTCCCTGACCAGGTTCAACAGGACGTCGACGGTCTGCTGGCCCTGGCCCACGACACCGAGGATCGAGATGAGCGCCAGCAGGGCAGGGAAGATCGCCAGCACCGAGTAGTACGTTAGCGCGGCCGCGAGGTCGGTGCAATGGTCCTTGGAGAACTCGCCCAGCGCCCGCTTCAGGGAGTACTTCCAGATCGGCTTGTGCAGGTCGTCCGGATCGTCCGGCTTGGCCGGGTGATCGGGGTCGGGTGCGGTCGCCTCCTTGGACGCCGTGGACTGCGTCTTGTCGGTGCCCGTGGATGCGGTGTCGGCCATGGTGAAGATCTTGCCGCCATCCAGAGCGGTCCGCGATCCGAGCGCTGCGCGATGCAGGAGGACGCGTTGCTCAGTCGAGGGAACGACATCTCGCGCAGCGGCCGGACAGGGCGACGTGCCCCAGGTTGAGGGCGAAGTCGTAGCGGTCGTCCAGGGCGGCAGCGACGTCGAGCAGCAGGTCAGCGGGAACGTCTGTGACGCTCAGGCACGAGGTGCACTGCACGTGCAGGTGGTCCCGGTCGTCGGCGACCAGGTGGTAGGCCGTCGCCCCGTGGCTGAGGTGCACGTGCTGGACGACGCCGAGATCGGCGAGGGTCTCGAGGTTGCGGTAGACGCTAGCCCGATGCACGGAGGGGTCCCGTTCGGCGACGGCAGCCACGATCTGTTCCGCGGCCAGGTGCTGGCGCGGGTCTTCGGCCAGCGCTCGCAGCACGGCCTGGCGAGGACCGGTCATGCGCTCGCCCCGGGAGCGCAGCAAGGCGCGTACGTCGCTCATCAAGGTCGACGAGGGTGGGCTGGCTGCGGAGTCGTCCTGCATGGTCGAGGACGTTACCCCGGTTGAGGCAGGGCGCGCCGCACTATTACGACTTAGTAGCAATTGGGGCCGTGATGACCTAGCCTCCCAGCATGAGATGCACACGCACATCGTTCCTCGTGCTTGCCGCTGTTCTCGCGCCGTCCGTACTGGCCGGCTGCGGTTCCGACGCGGCGGGAGACCCCGACACAGGGCGTCTGCAGGTCGTGACCACGGTGGCGCCCATCACCTCGATCGTGACCAGCGTCGCCGGGGGGCGGGCCGACATCACGGGACTGGTCCCGGAGGGCACGAACTCTCACACGTTCGACCCGCCTCCCAGCGCAGCGGCGGTGCTGTCCCGGGCCGACCTGGTGTTCGTCAACGGTCTCAAGCTCGAGGAACCGACCAAGGACCTCGCGGAGGCCAACATGGCCGAAAATGCGGTGCTGGTAGAGCTAGGTACTGAAGTGCTGCCCGAAGCCGAGTACATCTACGACTTCTCCTTCCCCGAGGAGGAGGGCAAGCCGAACCCGCACCTGTGGACCGACCCCACCTGGGCCATCAAGTACGCCGCAGTCGTCCGCGACAGCCTCACCGAGGTCGACCCGGACGGTCAGTCGGACTACGAGGCCGGCTACGAGGCCTTCGAGGCGCAGGCCACCGAGCTCTCCGACGCTCTCGAGGCTGACCAGGAGTCGATACCGGAGGGCAACAAGGAGCTGTTGACCTACCACGACGCCTACGCCTACTTTGCCCAGACCTACGGCTGGACCGTGATCGGCGCTGTCCAGCCGGAGAACTTCGAGGACCCCACTCCTCGGGAGGTCGCCGACCTCATAGACCAGGTCGAGGCTGAGGACGTCCCGGTCATCTTCGGCTCCGAGATGTTCCCCTCGGCCGTGCTGGAAGAGGTGGGCCGTGCCACCGGCGCCCGGTACGAGGACACGCTGCGAGACGACGACCTGCCCGGCGAACCGGGCGACCCGGAGCACTCCTGGATGGGTCTGATGCGCTACGACTACGTGACGATGGTCAACGGCCTGGGCGGTCAGGCGACCGAGCTGGCCGCCCTGGACACCACCCCGACCGTCGCGGACGACGCCACGTACCCGCAGTGAGCCCCGGTCCGAGCACCGCAGGGCCCCTGGTCAAGGTCACGGACGCGTCGTTCGGGTACGACACCACCCCGGTCCTGGAGCACGTCACCCTGACCATCGACGCGGACGAGTTCACCGGCGTCGTCGGCCCGTCCGGTTCGGGCAAGACCTCGCTGTTGCGGCTGCTGCTGGGAACCGCCCGGCCACAGCGGGGGACGGTCACCCGCCGCCCCGGCGTCGCCGTGGCCTACGTGCCGCAGGTGGAGACGGTGAGCTGGAACTTCCCGGTGACGGTCCAGGAGTGCGTGCTGATGTCTCGCAGCGGCCGCCTGCTGCCGTGGGCCAGTCGCCAGGAGAAGGCCGATGCGGCGCAGATCCTGGACCGGCTGGGCATCGGCCCGTTGGCGGGGCGCCACATCCGTGAGCTCTCCGGTGGGCAGCAGCAGCGGATGTTCATCGCCCGCGCCCTGCTCCGTCGCCCTCAGCTGCTGCTCATGGACGAACCCACCACGGGTGTGGACGTCACCAGCCGTCACGACATGCTGCACCTGCTCGGGGACCTGAACACCGAGGGCGTCGCCATCGTGCTCACCACGCACGACCTGAACGGGGTGGCCGCGCACCTGCCCCGGCTCGTGGCCCTGCACCGGACCGTGATCGCGGCCGGCACGCCGAGCGAGGTCATCAGCGCCCCGGTCCTGGAACGCACCTTCGGAGCCCCGATGGCTGTCCTGGAACACCTCGGGATGCCGGTCGTGCTGGACCACTACGACTCCGATGCGCACCGGGGTCGGGCGAACGCATGATGGAGGCGCTGCTGGACCCTTTCACCTACGCCTTCTTCGTGAAGGGTCTGCTGGTGGCCACCCTCGCCGGCGGGCTCTGCGGACTCATCGGCGTCTACATCACGCTGCGCGGGATGAGCTACATCGGGCACGGGCTCTCGCACGCGATCTTCGGCGGCTTCGCGGCCAGCTCCATCGTCGGCATCAACTACTACCTCGGCGCCGGGGTGTGGGGCCTGGCCTCGGCGTTGGCCATCAACACGGTCACCCGGAGCCGGCGCATCGGCGCCGACGCAGCCATCGGAGTCATCACCACCTCCTCGTTCGCCCTCGGTGTCGCCCTGCTGACCCGCTACGGCAGCAAGGGACCCAGCTTCGACGCGGCCCTGTTCGGCAGCATCATCGGGGTCTCCGCCCTGGACGTGTGGGCCCTCGTCGCTGTCACCGCCTTGACTGCGGCGGTTCTCTTCACCAACTACCGAGCGCTGCTGTTCGCGACGTTCGACCCCGAGGTCGCAGACGTCAGCGGTGTGCGTGTGGCCCGGACCGACGCCCTGCTGATGCTGGTCCTGTCCCTGGCCATCCTGGCCACCCTCACCATCATCGGCGTCACCCTGGTGGCCGCGACCCTGATCATCCCGGCCGTCGTGGCGCGGATGCTCACGAACCGCTTCGCCCGGATGCTGTGGATCTCCAGCCTGATCGGTGCGGTGTGCGGCTTCGTCGGGATGAACCTGAGCTACCACCTCGACGTCCCCTCGGGGACGATGATCGTCCTCACCGGGGCACTGGTGTTCCTCTTCGTCCTGTCGCTCACGGGGGGGCGGCGACTGTCCCGCGAGGCCCGGCTCGGCGGCGCGGCCGCAGGCGGGCGTCCGCTCACCCTGGGGGGCAGCTAGCCGGTCAGGGCAGGAACGGACGCGCCAGCTGCCGCCGCTGTGCTGTCGGCCAAGCAGTCCCTCGGCCTGAGCGTCACCTTCCTCACGCGCATGGACGGCACCACTCAGCACCTCGAGCTGGTCGACTCATCCATCCCCTTCCGACGGTCGGCGGATCGGAGCTGAGGCCCTCAGCCGATTCCCGCCCGAGTGGGGCAAGGGGCCGGACGTCTGCTTCCAGGAGGCGCACAGTGTGGGCTGGGAGACGAGCTGGAAATCCTGGCCCTCGCCGGTGCGGCGGCGCATCTGGACCACGTGTCGGGCTACGTGGCCATGCACGTCTCTGCGGGCACGCTGCTCACACGTGCCTGTACCGAGCTGCTGTGTGGGCGAAGGAATCGAGACCGCCGGGGACGCGGAGGCCCTCCTGGCGCTCGGCGTGGATTATGGGCAGGGCTGGCACTTCGGCAGGCCCGGGCCCCCTGAGTACCTTCGCCACGAGCCACCAGAGGGCCGCCGCCTGCCCGTTCAACGTGCTGCGGCGGCGCATCCGGAAACGATGACGGGCCGATCCCCGCTTCTTCCACGGGCAGTAAATCTGTGACATGCCGGTCTGAGGAGCCCGGTCGCTGTCACCCGACCTGATCGTCGCCGCGAGGAAGGAAACTGACCCCGCAGGCCGACCTGACATTGCCACAGGGCGATGACTTCGACGGTTGTGGAGGGTCCTAGTTTGCGACAGTCGTCATCACGAAGCAGAGGAGCAGCACATGGTCATCGTCGCGGGACAGATCTGCGTCACAGAGGGTGAGCGGGATTCCTACCTTGATGACTGCGTGAGCGTCGTCGAGCAGGCTCGTCGCGCAGCCGGTTGTCTCGACTTCAGCATCGCGGCCGATCTGGTGGACCCCGGCCGCATCAACGTCTTTGAGCGTTGGGCGTCGCAGTCGGCAGTCGAGGCGTTTCGCGGTCGCGGCCCTAGCGATGAGCAGGGCGCCGCGATGCTCTCCGCGTCGGTGGCGGAGTACGACGTCGCGGGCATACGCTCCTTGACGTGACGCCGCTGTCGTCGTGGGTCCGGGCGTCGGTTCCGCTGGGACCTGCATGGCTCACCGCCTCACGTCTCGGTCGCCGATCTGGCCGGTCACGCGCCCTCGCCCGGCCGCGGAATGCGCGGACGTGCGGCCAGCAGGGCGATGTCGTCCTCTGCTCCGACGCCCAAGGCGGTCAGCAGTGCGTCGCAGAACTGCTCCAGCGGGAGCCCGGCGTGCTGCTGTGCTGTGGTGAGGAGTCGCTCCAGGCCGTCGTCGAGGTGCTCCCCTCGTCGCTCGACGAGGCCGTCGGTGTAGAGCAGGACGGTGTCACCGGCTGCCAGCTCCAGCTCGTGGCTGCGTCGAAGGGTCTCCGGTTCCAGCCCCAGCAGCAGTCCCGGGTCCCGGTCGAGCAGGCACGCCGTGCCGTCGCTGCGCAGGAGCAGCGGAGGAGGGTGGCCTGCATTGGACCAACGGAACGTCCACGCGTTGGCCCGGACGGAACGAGCGTGGATCTGGCACAGCACCGCGGTGGCCAACGTGGACACCTGGAGCCTGGCCATGGCCCGGTCCAGCATGGACAGCACTGCACCGGGAGACTGAATCAGCGACTGGGCCACCCCTCGTAAGATGTTGCGGCCCTGCGCCATCGCAGCGGCGGCATCGCGGTCATGGCCGGACACGTCGCCGATGACCAGCACCGTCGCCCCGTCGGGCCCCGGGAAGGCGTCGTACCAGTCGCCGCCTACCTGGGCCTCGTGCGCGGCTGGCTGGTAGCGCACGGCTATCTCCACCCCGGCGGGTTGGTGTGGGGCTGACAGCAGGCTGCGTTGCAGCGTCTCGCTCCATCTGCCTATCACGGCGGCGGTCTCACGCTCTGCGCGCTGTGCTGCGAGCCGCTCGAGGGCCTGGGCAGTCAGCGCCGCCAGGCCCACCAGGAGGTTCTGCTCCGCTTCCCGCCACCGGCGTGGTTCTGCGAAGGCCACTGCCAGCGCCCCGAACGTGCCGTCACCACCGGACAGCGGGACGCAGGCCGACGCGTGGGTCCCTGCACGCTCGTAGATGTCCGCACCGCCGGGGAAGAGCTCCAACGCTGCCGCACGGTCGGGTAGGAAGTACGCCACGCCCGTCGCGGTGGTGTGCACCATGGGCAGGGGGTAGTCGGCGGGCAGCACAGAGATGTCTGCGCGTACCCGGTCGTCGAAGAAGCTCGTGCTGAGCGCCCGAACCTCGTTGTCGTGCGGGCCGGCGAGCACGAGCACGGTTCCCTCGGCGCCGAGCGCGCTCACACCGTGCAGGTTGACGAGGTACAGCACCTCTTCATCGTTCTGAGCTCCACCCAGCGCACGAGCCACCTGCAGCAGGCCGGCCATCTTCTCGGCGTCCTGCGCGCGCTGGCGCTCGGCCTCGCGCACATCTGTCACGTCACGGAAGTACCAGGCCCAGCCCAAGTACGTGCCGTCGGCGTTGCGCAGGGGCGTCCCGTAGCGGTCGAACACCCGCCCGTCCCGCAGCACCAGCTCATCACGCGCCGGCGTCGACGGGTCGGCGTACAGGGCCTCGACCCGGCCCATGAACGCGTCCGGGTCGACCGTCCGCGTCATGGCCCATCGCAGAGCGGCTCCGTCGTCCCCCGACTCGACGACCTCGTCCGGGATGGACCACATGTCCACGAAGCGGTGGTTCATGGAGATCATCTGGCCCGAGGTCGACACGATGACCACGCCGTCCAGCCCGTGCTCGACAGCGGCACGCAGTAGCTGGGCATCGCCGGCTGAGGCTGTGCTCTGCTCGGTCAACGCTGCCTCCACCCCAGAGCCGCCGAGTCCGACCTGATCCGGCACCGTGCCACCGTAGAGGGTTGGGCGCGCAGCGTCAGGCCATCCAGCTGCTTCGTCATCCAGACCTCGAAGGGGACTGCGTCGCACGTCATGGGCGAGCTTGACGAGGCGCTCCGGCTGCACCTCCAGCTGTAGCGGCGCTCGGCAACCGGCTGCCGTGTCAGATCTGTTGCTGGTGCGCCGTGAAAGCCCATGCCATCTCGGCGATCTCCGCCGAGGTCAGGCCGTGGCGGCGTGCCACCTGCGGCCACCATGCGATCGCAGCCTGCACCTGCTCTACGACGTCGGCGGCCTGCGGCGCGGTGAGCCGGAAGTAGTCCGCCACCGATACTGCCAGGGTCAGGCTGGCGGTATCGTCTGCGTCGTCGATGGCCGTGCTCAGGTACTTCGGTCCAGGCTCTGGGTCGGGGTTCAGGTCGAACGCCGGCGACAGCCGCCACGAGTCGTCGTGCTGGTGCAGGAAGCCGTGGTTGCGCAGATGGTCATCAGTGTTGGACACCAGGATGGAGAAGACGATTCGCCGCCACAGCTGATGCAGGTCTTGCGTGACCCGGGTGGACCTGGTCTCGATCACCTCGGCGATCTCGAGGTAGCTGCCCTTGGTCCCGTCGGTGGCCTCCAGCATGGTCATCGCACTGACGTACCCGACGCGGCCGGGCGCGGCGCCCTCGACGTCGGCGGAGCGGTCGAACCGGTCGAGCACCAGCACGCTGCGGTCGGCCAGGCGCACCAGATGGGACGCCGGAACGTCGATCCCGGCAGCAGCGGCCAGGTCGAAAGCCACCTTCTCCCACGCCATCACGTTCCAGGTGTCGTGAGCGGTGCTGGGGAACTTGGCGATGGCGATCCGCCCGTTCGCCTGCCGCACGTGCGCCTTGGGGCGTGCGCCACCCAGAGAGCTGCCAACCCGGATCAACCGCTGCAGGTCGGGGAGGTCGGCGGTGTCAGCTCCGGCCGCTCGGCCAGGTCGAGCAGGCCCGGCAGGTCCGTCAAAGCCGGCACACCGGTGTCCTCCACCGCAAGGAACGGGCCGTCATCGTGGCGGAAGCGCAGCGCCCCCTGCCGCAGGTCGTCCCGCACGCCCAGGAGGTAGTCGATCTCGCCGAGCGATCGCTTCTCGCGTCCCTGCTCCCGCGCCAGGGCGGCCTCGCGGCGCTTGACCAGGGTGCGGCCCCACCGATCTGGCGAACCGTCCGAGAACGCCCCGAACAGGGCGCGACCCACCGGGGTCTGGTGCGAGCCCGCAGTCAGCGGGAGCCCCGGGTCCAAGGCATAGCTGCCCGGACGGGCTAGATACTCGACCGAGTACGCGAAAGTTGCGCTCTCGGCGCCGCGGCGCCGGTGCGTGCACAACGTCCCGGCCGCGACGTCCTGACCGCCGATGCATACCCACACCCCCACCTCGCTCACATGGCACCGCTGCGGCGTACCCGTGCGGGAAGCGCCTCATCCGCGCGCAGCCGACCGACGTCGGTGCTGTAGGGGTCCAGGGAACCGATCAGCTGGTCGAGCACGCCCAGAGCGCGGGCCACGCGCAGAACGTTCTCAAGGGATGCGCCCCGGCCAGCCTCCAGCCGCAGCACCGTGCTCCGACCGATGCCGGCCCGGTCGGCGACCTCCTCGACGGTAAGCCGGCGCAGCTTTCGCCAGGTGGCGATGTCGCGCCCTACCGAGCTCAGCGAGCGAGCCACCGCGACCGGGGTGCGCCCGGCAGTGACTCTTACCATCACTGACCCCTCCAGAAGTCTCACATCTGAACTCTTAACCGACTTAGAGTATCAAGTATGAGACTGCTGGCTCAAGTTGGCAGCGGGGCCCGGTCATTGCGTGGCGAGCGTGTGCACCATCGCCAGCAGCACGTTCGCTCCTGCTTCGATGTCCTCCCACGCGGTCAGCTCGGCGGGTGAGTGGCTTCGGCCCTGGACGCTGGGCACGAAGATCATGCCTGTTGGGGCGAGTCGAGCCATGTTCTGGGCGTCGTGCCCGGCACCGGACGCCATGCGCAGGGTCTGCATTCCCTGAGCGGCGGCCGTGGTCTCCACGAGATCCTGCAGCCGCGGGTCCATCGGCACCGGGTCGGTGATGCTCTCGCGGGTGTAGTCAACCTGGAGGTCGTGGCGCTCGGCGGCCTCCCGCGCCGCCGCGACGATGGCCTCCTCCAGCTGGAGGAGGCGCTCGCGGTCGGGGTCCCGGAAGTCCAGCTGCAGACGGGCCAGGCCGGGCACGACGTTTGCGCCGCCGGGTTCGACGTGCAGGATGCCGCAGGTGACGACGGCGGTGTCGCTGACCGACCGGGCGACCTCCGGCAGTCGTGCCAGCAGGTCGCCGGCGCCCCGCAGCGCGTCGCGGCGCAGCGGCATCGGTGTCGTGCCGGCGTGGTCCTGGCGTCCGCGGAACTCCAGCTGCCCACCACCGAGCCCGACGATCGCGGTGACCACACCGATCCGGGCGCCGGCCGTCTCGAGCACCGAGCCCTGCTCGATGTGCAGCTCGACGTAGGCGTGGACGTCGCCTGGTCGCACCGCCGTGCGGGTCGCGGCGTCGACGTCCCAGCCCATGGCTGCCAAGGCCTCGACCAGACGGTCGCCGTCGCGCCCCCGCACCTCGGCGAGCTCGCCGGCGGTGAAGTCGCGCGTGATGGCCGTCGAGCCGAGCAGATGGTGGTAGCTGCCTTCTTCATCGACGAAGACCACGACCTCGACCGGCCGGCGCAGCGGCACGTCGTCCTCGACCAGCCGGCGGGCGACCTCCAGGGCGGCCAAAGACCCGAGTGCGCCGTCGAAGCGTCCGCCCTCGGGCACGCTGTCCAGGTGTGAGCCGGTCCAGACAGGCGCCGTGCCGGTGGGCACGCCAGGTGCCTCCACCCGGATGAAGACGTTACCGATGCCGTCGGTGCGCAGAGTCAGGCCGGCCTTCGCGCACTCGTCAGCGAGCCAGGCGCGGACTTGTCGATCGGCCGCCGAGAAGCTGGTACGTCCGACCCCGCCGCTCGCCGTCGCGCCGTACCCGGCGACGTGCTCGAGGTCTCGGCGCAACCGGTCCAGCGAGACGGTAGGCATGGGGCTCTCCTCTTCGCTGCACAGGTGTCGGGTCCACCGATGGTAGGTCGGCGTGCTGGTGGTGGACCTGGCAGGGGTGGAGGCGCGGGCGGTGCGATCGGTGAGCGATCACCACCCGATCAGTGCGCGGACGGCGCGACCGTCGCCCGGTACTGACGCCACCCCCCGTGCTCGGTGATCTCTGGGTGCTGCTCCGCCACATCCCGTGTGAAGAGGATGCCGGGTACTCGCCTGCCGTCGATGAGCTCGACGCCACCCCGGTACAGGCCGGGCGGCTCACTTTCGATCACCTTGAGCAACACCCCGGTCGGTACGATGTAGAGCTCGCCGTCGATCGACGCCCCCTCCTCGTCCTCCTCCACCCGGTACATCCCCGGGTGGACGTCGCCGATCGTGTGCACGCGGTAGCGCGGGGCGGTGGCCGTCTCCTCGACGAACTCCGCACCCTCGAGGTTGCCGTGCAGCTCCAGGCCTTGCATGAGCGTGCCGTTGACGAATAGCAGCTCGTCGTCCAGGGGCCGGTCGGTGTCGTGCCGTTCCTTCCATCCGAAGCCGAGCATGATCAGCCGAGGAACAAGTAACCGATCGTCACGCCGGGGGAGGCATTGACACTGACCGCGACGGCGTTGATCAGGCCGAAGAAAGACAGCACGGCCGCGATTCCCGACGTCAGCGCCGCGGCGTACATGCGCCGGTCGATGACGAAGCACGCGATGGCACCGAGGAGGATGCCGACCAGGACGGATCCTTGACCGAGCAGCAGCAGGCCGTCGTAGACGACGCCGTTGGCGACCAGATTGTCGACGCCAACCTCCGCTGCCGACGTACCGGCGGAGGACAGTGCGTTGTTGATCTGGCCGGTGGCCCACTCCGCCAGGCTCGGGATCATCGCCAGGACGATCGCCGGTGCGTACCGGCGGGCGTTGACGTTGAACGCCTGTGCGCCGATCACGAGTCCGATGAAGAGCAGGACCGGGACCAGCGCCTGCATGGGGAACACTGCCAGGAACAGTCCGACGAGCCCTGTGAAGCACACGACCGCGACGACGATGCCCGTCACGAGCGAGTACCCGATGCGTCCGCCCACGGCCTTCCAGCCTGGGTGGCCGATGTACACGGCCGGCGGGAACGGCGAGCCGAGGAACGAGCCGACGATCGCACCGATGCCGTCGGCGGAGAGCACCTGGCGGGCCGAGTAGCGGTCGCCTGCGGCGGCTGCCGACTCCACGTTGGTCATGCCTTCGGTGAAGTTGTAGATGCCGAGCGGGATGGCGGAGGCGAGCAGGGGCGCGATGTCCGCCATGCCGGTGATGACGTCCCCGGTCGGGAACGGCAGCCGGATGGCGAGGTCGGAGAAGGCCTGCGAGACCGCACTGGGCTCGAGGATCCCCGACCAGCCGAGGGCTACGGCGATCCAGGCGATGGCCGTGGAGATGACGACCGCGATGAGACCGACGGGAGCGTCGAGGGGCATCCGGCGGTTGCCGAGCCAGCCGACGAGGATGAACCCGAACGAGACGAAGGCGATCCACGGCGCCTGCCACATCTGGGCGGCCGAGCTCATTGAGATGAACGTGATCGAGATACCGGCGAGAGCACCGAGCAGGGCCGCTCGCGGCGTGATCTTGCGGAGGAACGGCCCGAACATCGCGCCGAGCAGGACGATGACGCCGACGATGAACGCCCAGGTCAGACCCGCGCGCCAGCCGGCCATCGGGTCGCCCGTGCCGAGCGCGACGGGGAGCATGACGACGAACACCACGATGAAGGTGTGAGGCACGCTCGGCCCGTACGGCAGGGCGGTCACATCGGTGCGGTTCTCCCGGCGGGCCAGACGGCGGGCCAGGATCGCGTACCAGATGTTGCCGAGCGGCAGCGCGATCCCGAGCGCGGGGAGGATCCGCCCGTAGACGGTCGTGTCAGGGATCTTCACTACCGCCAGACACAGGCCGGTGAGGACGATGACGTTCAGCAGGACGTTGGTGCCGAGCCCGAAGAGCCCGTTCCAGTCACCCTTGGTCCACCACGGGATCCGCAGCCGACCCTCGGTGGTCGGCGCGGTGGTGGCGCTCATCGTGCCGCTCCTGCCGGGGCGTCGGTCGGGGCCAGGGCCTCGAGCAGCCGTGCGGACTCCGCCACCCAGCCGATGATCGCGCCCTGCGCGGAGAACTGTTTGAGGGCGGACTGGTGGAACTCGGGGAAGTACGACGCGGTGCAGTCCGAGAGGATCAGCGACTCGAACCCGCGGTCGTTCGCCTCGCGCACGGTGGACTGCACGCAGACCTCGGTGGTGACGCCGGTGACGACGAGGTGCGTGATTCCGCGGGCCCGCAGGATCGTCTCGAGGTCGGTCGCGTAGAAGGAGCCCTTGCCCGGCTTGTCGAGGATGACCTCACCCTCGATGGGCGCGAGCTCGGGGACGATGGCGTGGCCCGCCGAACCACGGGTGAGCAGCCGGCCCATCGGGCCCTCCTCGCCGATCCGCAGGCTGGGGTTGCCCCGGTCCCGCTTGGCGGGGAACAGGTCGGTGAGATCCGAACGGTGGCCTTCACGGGTATGGATGACCGGCCAGCCTCGGCTGCGGAACGCCTCGAGCACCGCCCTGGTCGGCTCGATCGTCGCCCGCAGGTGCGAGACATCGTTGCCCAGCGATTCCCCGAAGCCGCCGGACTCCATGAAGTCGCGCTGGAAGTCGATGCACATCAGGGCGACGTGGTCAGGGTCGAAGATGTATGGGAACGGGTCCGCGTGCAGGGTGATCATGATCTTTTCTCCTGTTGCTGCGGAGGATTCTGAGTGTCGGGCCTGTCGGGACCGGAGTGGTCCCGGGCGTAGAGGTGGGTCCCGGTCGCACCGGCGAGGGCCTCGCGCAGTCGCGGCAGAGACGTGATGACAGCGTGACCGCCACCGGCGTCGACGAAGGCCAGGGCCGACTCGACCTTCGGGCCCATCGATCCCGCGGGGAACTCCCCCGCGGCCACGTGATCGCGCATCTCGTCGGCCTCGACGTCCCGCAGCGCCCGCTGACGCTCGGTGCCGTACCCGACGTACACCTCGTCGACTCCCGTGACGAGGACGAGCGTGTCGACCCCCGACGTGGCGGCGAGCAAGGCGGACGCGCGGTCCTTGTCTATGACGGCGTCGATGCTGCGCCATGCTCCGTTCTCGCGGACGACGGGGATGCCACCGCCGCCGGCTGCGACGACGACAGCCCCTGTGTCCATCAGGCTGCGGATCTGGCTGGACTCGATGATCACGCGCGGCTTGGGGCTCGGGACGACCCGACGGAACGAGTCCTTCCCTGTCTCGGTGACCGTCCACCCCTCCTCGGAGACCCGGCGTCGGGCGACCTCAGGGGTCATGGTCCCGCCGATCGGCTTCGTCGGAGCCGCGAACGCCGGGTCGGCCGGGTCGACCTCGGCGTGCGTGAGCACGACGACGGCCCGTTCGGCGAGGCCCCGGTGCTCGAGCGCGCTGTCGATGCCCACGGCCAGGATGTGGCCGATCCCGCCCTGGCTGTCCGCGACCGCGAGTCAGAGCGGCAGGGCAGGCAGCCCCTCCAGCTCGGCGTCCGGTGCCACGAGCTCCCCGCGGCGCAGGATGAAACCGACCTGCGGGCCGTTGCCGTGGGTGACGAGGATCGTCCAACCGTCGGCCACCAGGTCGGCGACGGTCTCGCCGAAGGCTGCCGCCCGCTCCTGCTGGCGTTCCACCGATCCGGGTTCGCCGTCCAGGACAAGGGCGTTCCCGCCGATCGCTACGAGCGCGGTGCGGCTCATCGCTTCCTCGCCTCGGCCAAGGCGTGGACCGCCAGGATGAAGACCTCCGACGGCGCCTCGACGATCCCGGCCCCGATCTGACCGACACCCGCCTCCTTGTGCGCGATACCGGTGTTGATGACAGGCAGGACGCCCGTGTCGAGCACCTTGAGGACGTCGATGCCGCTCGGGCTGCCGGCGAAGTTCAGCGGCGGCAGCGGGTACGCGGGATGCGGACCCATCGTGATGCGTCGCATCCGCCGCGTCGTCTCCAGGGCGTCGTCCGGCGTGCCACCGACGAACTGGGTGATCGCCGGGGACGCAGCCATCGCGAAACCGCCGATGCCGAGCGTCTCGGTGATCGCCGAGTCCCCCAGGTCCGGGTTGGCGTCGTCGATGCCGTAGCCGGGGAAGAACAGTCCGTCGGCCGGTCCAACCGGAGCCGTGAACCACTCCTCCCCCGTGCCGGCGACCCGGAGACCGAATTCCACACCGTTGCGTGCCATCGCCGTGACCAGGGTCGATCCCTCCACGCCCGTCGCCGCGTCCATCGCGAGCTTCGCGGCGGCCATCGAGGCGTTCAGCGCGAAGTGGTCGTTGCCCGCGAGGAACGTCAAAACCTCCACGCCATGCTCCTGCTGCGCGAGCACCGGCGCGAGCCGGCGCGCGAGCAGACTGGTCGCCGCCATGTTCCGGTTGTGGCCCTCGTCGCCCATGGCCAGCGCCTGCCCGATGAGGGACGTGATGTCGATGGCGCCGTACGCCTGCAGCGCGGCGTCCAGCACCGGGCCGAGCACGTCGCGCATCCACCGCAGCCGACCGATGACCTCGTCGTCGAACGCCCCGAAACGGAGCACCTTGCCGAGGCCCTCGTTGAGGGTCGCGAAGGCACGCCGGTCGCCGTCCTCGACGACGAGCACCGGCATCGAGGGCGCGACCGCGCCGGCCATCGGGCCGACGGCACCGTGGTGGTGGCACGGCTCGACGCGGATGTCACCCGCGTCGAGGAGTCGTTCGGCCTCGGCCTGGTCGGCCGCCCAACCCTCGAAGATCGCGGCGCCGACGAGCGCACCCCGCATCGGGCCGCACATCCGCCCGACCTCGATCGGGGGGCCGGCGTGCAGCAGGAGCCGGTCCCCGGCGAGGCCAGGCATGGCCTCCCGGGCGGGCCGGACCCGGACGAGCTGGGGACGCACGGCGTGCACCGCGCTGATCGCGCGCTTGTTCGCCTCGCGCGTCACCTCGTCATCCAGGGTGACGGCCAGCCGTGCGGCCTCGGCGTCACCGAAAGCCGGCGGACGCCAGTCGAGCTGGACGACGTCGGCGCTCGGGACGCCCTCGACGATGACGGGCAGGCCGACGTTGACGACCCGGACTCCACCGGTGATCATGCGTTCTCCTCGTGGTCGGTGGTCGCACGGCCACCCGCGAGCGTGACGGCGGAGCGGGCGGCGGCGGCGTTGGAGGGGTGGACAAGGACGCCGGCCGATTCCAGGACGGCGCGCTGGGCGTCGAGGCCCTGCGGGTCGGCGGCGGTACCGCACACGGATGCGAGCACGACAAGCTGACGACCGTCCTGGGTGGCGGCCGCCTTGGCGGTGCGCACGGCATCCGCGAGCGGTGTAGCGGGATCGGCTGAGGCCCCGTAGCCGAGCACCAGGTCGACCAGCACGATGCCGATGTCTGCCTGGCTGCCTGCCGCCGCGACACGGTCCGCGCGCGCGGCCGGGTCGATCATGGGGTGGGGACGTCCGGTGGTGTACTCGTCGTCCCCGAGGTCGAGGACCTCCGCCTCGACACCCCCGCGGCGCAGGATGATCGCGGTCTCGGCGGCGAGGGTGCCCCCGGTGTAGAGACCGAGGACGCCGCGGGCGCTCGGTGGGGCGGGCAGGGCGGGGCTCTCCGCCAGGTCCAGCGGGTGGCCGGTGAGACGGGCCGCTGCCTGCGCGCCTCCTTCGAGGGTGCCGCGCACGGCGACCGGCCCGTCGTCGGAGTCGTCCACACCGAGCAGGCACGCCACGGCGGGCTTAGCCAGGTCGGCAAGACGCGAAAGGAGCCGGTCGGCCACCTCCGCAGCGGGTGGCTTGGAGACGACGACGACGACCTCGGTCGCCTCGTCCTCCGCGAGGAGGTCCAGCCCCAGGTCGGTCATGAACCCGCCGACCTCGGCGGACAGGTCACGGCCGCCGACACCGATGACCTGGGAGACCCCGGACCCCGCGCGGTCGAGCAACGTCGAGAGCTCCTGGGCGCCCGTGCCGGAGGCGGCGACGATGCCGACGGGGCCCTGGCTCACGACGTTGGCGAAGCCGAGGGGGACGCCGTCGATGATCGCGGTCCCGCAGTCGGGGCCCATCATCAGCAGGCGGTGCTCGACCGCGAGCGCCTTGAGGCGGATCTCGTCCTCGAGCGGCACGTTGTCGGAGAAGCAGAAGACGTGCAGCCCGGCCTTCAGCGCCTGCTCCACGGCGATCGGGGCGTAGGTCCCGGCCGTGGAGACGGTGGCCATCGTGGGCCGCTCGCTACCGTCTCGCTCGGCAGCGGCGAGACCCTCGGCGATCGTCTGCGGTGCCTGCTCCTCGCGGGCTCCGCGCGTACTCTCGACGGCGGTCAGAGCCTGCTCCGCAGCGTCGAGTCCCTGCGCGACCACGTCGTCGTCCACACCGCGGACGACGATGACGAGGTCGTCCGGGGCGGCCTGCAGATCGGGTGGTCGCATGCCGGAGCGTTCGAGGATCTCCACGTTGGCCGGGGTGGCCATGACAGCCCCGACCCGCACGATCCCGTCGCGCTTCTCCACGGACGCGGCCATGGCCATGAGGGTGACCGAGTCGCGGTAGAGCCGCGGGAACACTTTTGCGCTGAGGGTGGTCTCCTGGGTGGTGGTCATGCGCTCCTTCTGTCTGTTGCTGGGCGGGTGAAGGCGTCTGTTCGAGACGCTGGGACGGTTGGCGGCGCGAGCGGGGCGGGGACGACGCTGTGGCCCACGACGCTGTGGCCCACGACGCTGTGGCCCACGACGCTGCGACCCACTGTGCTGAGCGCTCCGGCGGCCACGCCAGCCGCGAGGTCCAGACCTGAGCTGGCCCCCCAGGTCCGGGCTTGTTGGACGGCTGGGAGCACGCGCCTGTGCTCGCTGAGCGCGTGGAGCAGGGCGTGCACCCGTTCGGCGAACTCCCCGCCCACGGCAGCGACGAGGTCGTGCCGGGAAGTTGCGGTCGTCCGGTGCCAGAACGACGGCAGCGCGCGGCGCAGCAGCGCGGCCGCGCGGTCCGCGCGTGCCCCGGCGCGGTCGAAGGCGGCCAGGACGCCAAGGACGACGTCGTCGCCTGCCGGGGTCGAGCCCGGTCCTGCTCCGACCAGCTCGCCGAGGTGTCGGTGACAGGCGAGAAGGTCGTCTGTGATCGCGGCGGCCGCGAGCGTCCGGGCGGCACGTCGCTGGGGACGGGAGCTCATCGGGCCGTTGCCGGCTGTCGACAGGGCAGATGCGAATGCGCCGATCGCCGCGGCGGAGGCGGCATCGATCCTGTCGACTGCGACAGTCAGGCGCTGGTGCGTGACGACGTCATTGCCAAGTGCGTCCCAGGGGGTGAGGTCCACCGGGCCGCTGTGCCGTGCGACAGCCGCGACGGCGCGCAGGTCCCCATCAGCGGGAAGGCACACGCCGCCCGGCACCAGCCCATGGTCCGCGCTCGTCACCGGCAGCAGTCGGCCGGACCGGACGTCGGCGAGGAGCACCACGGATTCTCCGACATGGACAGTCACCGCACGCGGGACCGCCCGCCACGGCGCAGCGCCCGCAGGAATGCGGACTGCGGTGGGAACCGGCACAGCACCGTTGGCCATGTTCTCCAATCTACGTATCGCACGAGTGCGACGCAGCGTGCAAAATGGACGTCAGCCGCGGCTGCGGATGTCCACATCGGACAAGGAAGCAGGAATGAGCGTCGTCACCGTTCGCGAGATCATGACGCTTGCCCCGCTCGCCGGGACCTACGTTCTGGCCGGGGTGGCTGGTCTGGACCGCGCCGTGACCGGCGTCAACGTCATGGAAGTGCCCGACATCGAGTCATACGTGAAAGGGGGCGAGGTCCTCCTTACCACCGCTTACCCCGTCCGGGACCGTCCGGAACGCCTCGTCGAGCTTGTGCCCGAGCTCGCCGCGCGGGGCCTGGCCGCTCTCGCCATCAAACCGATGCGCTACCTCGAACGGCTTCCCGACCGGCTCGTCCAGGTGGCCGACGAGCTCGGCTTCCCGGTGCTGATCGTTCCCGACGCCACCTCGTTCAACGAGGTGATCGGTGCCGTGCTGGCGGTCGTGCTGGCCGACTACGGGGCGGACCCTGCCCGTGCCGAGGCGATCCGCGAACGACTTACCGGCGTCGCGTTGTCCGGCGGCGGGCTGGAGGAGATCGCCCGCACGCTCGCCGGGGCACTGGACCGACAGGTCTCCGTGCTCGACGATGACGGTGTCATCCTCGGGGGGCGGCGCGAGGGTCAGCCGCTCCCCACCGACACCGACCCCTGCGATGTGGCCGTCGGCGCGGCAGTGGCGCGTGATCCCGAGGTATGGCGTTTCCCGATCAGCGTCGCGGGCGTACGTCGTGGCGAGGTCGTCGTCGCCGGCGAGTCCGAGCCGACCCTGGGGCAGCGACGACTTATCCGCCAGGCCTGTTTTGCCGCGGGGATGTACCTCGCCCAGGCGTTGGCGAGCATCGAGCTCGACCGGCGCCTGGGCGTGCTCTTCCTCGAGGAGCTCATCACCGGCCCCCGGATGGACGAGGCCGCCCTGCTGCAACGCAGCCGGCTGTTCGGTTGGCAGCTCGACGGGCCGCGACTGGTCCTCGTCGCTGCCTGCACGAGCGAGCTGTCGGAGCCGGCCGTGGCTGCGGCGGCACCGTCTGCACTCGGTGAGGGCGCGCTCGCCTGGTGTCGTGGTCGGCGTGTCGTCGCGATCGCCCGGGCCGAGGAAACCGATAGGACGGACGAACCGCTTGAAAGTCGGTGGCAGGCCGAGCTGGTCAGACGCGGGGCGGGCACGGTCACCGTCGCCGCAGGCTCGGTCGCCCCTTCCCCCGCCGGGCTGACGCATAGCCACGACACGGCTCAGGAGGCACTGCGCATCGGGCGGATGACCCGGCAACCGGCCGTCAGGCACGCGGACCTCGCGTTCGAGCGGCTGTTGCTCGCCGCACCCCGGGACCAGGTCCGTTCCTTTGTGGACCAGCAGATCGGTGCGCTCATCGAACACGACGAACGCACGGGCAGCGACCTCGCCCACACCCTGGGCGTGTTCCTCGGCCTCGGCAACGCGGCGGAGGCCGCGCGACGCCTGTACGTCCACTACAACACGATGAAGCACCGACTCCAGCGGGTCACCGAGCTCACAGGGGCGGACCTGCGCGACCCGCGCACCCGGGTCGCGCTCGCGGTCGCCTTGGAGGTCAGGCTGCTGCTCAAGGACAGCGACGCTGCCGCAGGGAAGGACGGCTGAGTCTGGAGGAAGGCCTTTCGGCAGGTGAGAGACTTGCCGATCTGGTCGGGGTGACAGGATTTGAACCTGCGGCCTCTTCGTCCCGAACGGGGGACCATCCGTACTGGCCGTGCCGGGACGTGCCGTCAGGTGCCGGTCTGAGCACGAACCGATCCGCGCGCGTTCACCTTGTGCCGGCGTGTGGTGGAGCGGTTGTTCCGTCAGCGTTCCGTCGGTTCGCGAACCTTGCACCACCCTCTCGCAGGCCTCCGTAGAGGGCAGCGGGTCATGTCCCCGACCACTACCCAGGCTTGTATGGGTCCTCGTCGACCCACCGGCACTGTGCCGCGATCGCCGCCTGGATGTTCCGCCTAACCACTTTGTCCGGGTTCGGTGTCCTGGGGTGGACCAGCGAGTGAGCTTTGCCGAAAGCGTTACCCTGCGGGTGATCGTCGACGGGGTCGTAGATCACGCCGGCTTCCTCCGTCGCTCGCGCCGCACCGGCGGGAAACTCCACCGCGGTGTAGTCACGCCAGTCACAGAAGTCACCTCGGTCGTGGCCTTCGTCAGCGAGGATCCGCGAGCCAGTCACGGACATGCCATCGTCGTCGAAGCGAAGGGCCGCAGCCTTGACCTCCAGTTGCTTCGTCACCAGGTTGGGAACGACGAAGGCCGGCTTGCGCGGGATGCGACGCAGGAACAGCTCATCATGTGGGATCTCGGGATCGTCCCAGATCCACTCGGTCGTCACCGCGTACTGGAAGCCGGTGCGTTGTGGAAGAGCGAGCGCCAATTCGGGTTCACGTGCGCGACGACAGCCGAGACATCGCGGATGGTCTTCCGCAGTGGCGTCTCCGAGCGACCGCCGCTGACCCGTAGCCCGTCGTGCCTGACTGTGTAGGAGAAGCTGCCACTAGGATCCACATCGACCTCAAGGGCGTAGTTGGCGATACGCCACTCGGCGATGATGCCGCCGTCGTCATCGATCGACATGGTCGGAAAGACCGAGTCCTCGGCTAGAACGGCACGAAGAACGTGCAGCATGCGGTGGTAGGCGATGTCGGAGGGCGCCTTGAGGCCCGCCTCAAGGTGCTCGGTGGTGACACGCGCCAACTGGGAGCGGCCGTGTAGGTAGGCGGGAACGGCGACCAGCCACTCTGGGGCGTGGGGGTGCTCCACGGCGTGAGGAGAGACCGTGCGGTAGGTCTTGGGCTGGCTAGGCGCCAAGTACGCCACCAGGGCATCACGCGTTCCCTGCTGCTTCATCTGCCGTCGGCGGGCACGCTCGTAAACCGGTGGCAACTGCCGGCGGCTCGCGGACTCAACCTCGGCGATCGTCATGCTTGCTTCCCCCACTTCTTGTGCATCTCGTCGCTCGTGTACTCCAAGAACGTCTCAATCAACCTCTCGTGCGCTCGATCGAGGCCGCCGAGTTCTATCGCGATACTTGCGTCCTCGTTTTCAGCAAGGTCGAACGACGATGTGATCCCCAGCATCGGCCCGTCTTCGCGGTCGGCATCCAGTCGCAGAGTCACGGAGCACCCTTGCAGATCGGGGTCGTTGCATAGGTGTAGGCGCACGCCGCCGTAGGTGAGGGCGGGCGACTCAGAGACATTCACCGCGGTTGACCACTTTGTGGTCAAGCCCACCATCAATTGCTCGGGGGACAGATCGTCGTCCAATGAGTTGATGTAGTCGCACTCGCTACCTGTAACGACGACGTCATGGTCGAGCTCTGCCTGCACCGTCTCCTTGAACTCATCGAAGTGTTCGACCAGGTCGGCTCGGATCTGCTCAAAACCCGGGTAGGTAACAGACTCCGTCTCGTCGGCTTGGAACGACCACGAGCGAATGAATCGGTCGCTTTGGATCGCGATGGACTCTTGGTCGTCCTCTGTGCTGAACATGACATAGGGGCAGGGCCATGACGCGATCGGGAAAAGCGCAGCTTCGTTGCCTCCGCGGTTGCGTGGCCGCAGCGGAGGCAGTTCGGCGAGGTTCGGGTAGTTGCCCTTCCACTGCTCGCGGAGCGACGACAAGTGGCTGGCTTGGAGGTTCTCGATCGGTTCGAAGTAGACAGTGAGCGAGACCGACACCACGGGAGGGCTCGTGAACCTCAGCCTTGTAAGGTCCGCTGCGGTCACGTGGTTACCGTAGCCGACCGGTGAGGGCCGGACCTCCTGGTGAAGAACGCGAGATCGCGTGTCGCAGACATGGGACATGGTCCCACGGGGAGAACCTGCGCGGGCACGCGGTCTGACCGCGGCCTTCGATGGCGGCATCACAAGAGTCAACGCATGGTGCCAGCGTCTCGCTGGCGCTCAGTCCGGAGTCGCTGAGCGGCGAGAACCCCTTCGTTGGATGCGAAGAGGCCGCCGTGCCGTCCGAGGTCCTCTGGTGCCGCCTGAGCACGGCGAGGCGGTCTCTGATGGGTCCTGTCGACTCAACCCCGTGGTGGCTGCGTTCCGTCGCTGTTCCGCCAATGTTCCGTGGCGATATATCGCGAGGAGACGAACCAGACGTTACTTGGGAGTAGAAAATGCATTCTCGCAGGTGAGAGCGTTGCAAACTCTGGTCGGGGTGACAGGATTTGAACCTGCGGCCTCTTCGTCCCGAACGAAGCGCGCTACCAAGCTGCGCCACACCCCGGTGCAGCTGAACCAGCCTAGCCGAGGGCCAGGCTGGGAACGAAACCGGATGGGCCCGCTGCCTATGGGCAGACCCTCAGTCGCGCGGCACCAGCGTCAGCAGCGTCGCCTCGGGGGGGCAGGCGAACCGGATGGGCGCGAAGGGCGAGGTGCCGAGACCGGCGCTGACGTGCAGCCAGGTGCTGCGCTCGCCTGCCGCCCACCGGTGCAGGCCCTTGGCGTAGGGCCTGGGGAGGTCGCAGTTGGTCACCAGAGCCCCGACGAAGGGCACGCAGACCTGGCCCCCGTGGGTGTGGCCGGCCAGCACCAGGTCCGAGCCCTCCGCCGTCATCTGGTCGAGCACCCGTCGGTACGGCGCGTGCGTCACCCCCAGCGCGAGCTCCCCGGACGACACGTTCCCCCGGTCGTGTCCAGGAGGCGGGAACCGGTCGCGTCGGATGTGCGGGTCGTCCACGCCCACCAGCCGGATGGTGCGGCCCGCTACCTCCAGCACGTCGCGTCTGTTCGTGAGATCGACCCACCCGGCATCGCGCAGGCCACTGACCAGCGTTCCGGTCGGGAGCGGCGCCGCCGAGGCGCGGACCTCGGTCGGCCCCATGAAGTAGACCAACGGGTTCTTCGGCACGGCGGCCCAGTAGTCGTTGCTGCCGAGCACGAAGGCACCCGGACGTTCCAGCAGCGGCTCTAGCGCCCTGAGCGCGCTCGGGACAGCATCGACGTGAGCCAGGTTGTCGCCGGTGTCCACCACGAGGTCGGGCTCTAGGGCGTCCAGCCCGCGGACCCACTCGATGCGCCGGGTGTTGGCGGGGGTCAGGTGCATGTCGGACAGGTGCAGCACCCGCAGGAGCCGTTCACCACGGGCCAGCAGTGGCACGTCGACCCGCCGCAGCCGGAACGCGCCGACTTCGTAGCCCGCGGCCCAAGCCAGGCACCCCGCCGCAGTCACCGTCAGGGCGCCCCCGGCCAGGGTCATCGTGCGCAGGAGAGGACTGGGGACGCGAGCAGCGGGAACGGGCACGACACCAGTGTCTCTCGACTGCGACGATGGGCGCATGCCTGAGCAGAGCACCTCCCTGAAGGACCGTCTGCAGACCGACCTCGTGCAGGCCATGCGCGATAAGGACGAACTGCGTCGTACCACCATCCGCGCTCTCATCGCGGCCATCAGGTCGGCCGAGATGGCAGGGCCCAGCGCAAGGCAGCTCTCCGAGGAGGAGGCGCAGACGGTGGTCCGCACCGAGGCGAAGAAGCGGCGCGAGTCGGCCGAGATCTATGCCGGGGCGGATCGCGCCGAGCAGGCACAGCGTGAGCGGGACGAGGAGCAGCTGGTGCTCACCTACCTACCTGCCCAGCTGAGCCGCGAGCAGCTGGTCGGCGTGGTCGACGAGCAGGTGGCTGCGGCTGCCGCCGAAGGCAGGACGGGCATGGCGGCCATGGGGTCGGTGGTCGCCGCCGTCCGGGCCCGGGTGGGCCAGCAGGCTAGCGGCGGCGAGGTCGCGGCGGTGGTCAAGGCCAGCCTGCAGGGCTGAGCAGGCCCCGCCCCGGAGGTCACGGCGGGGGCTGTGGCTACCCGCCGCGGCCGTTGCTCACCAGGATGGTCACGGTGGAGCCCGCGTTGAGGCTGGACCCAGAGCCCGGCAAGCTGCCGATGACGATTCCCGACGCGGACCGGGAGCGGATCTTGGTGACCTTTCCGGGCTTGAGGTTGGCCGCCTTCAGTGCATCCTCGGCCTCGGGCACGGTCATCCCGGAGAGACGGGGCACCGACGGCTTCGCACCGGACTCGATCTGCTTGGTCACCTCCTGGAACTGCACCAGGGGCATTCCCTCGACCGCAGGGGTCATGTAACTGGCCCAGACGGGCAGGGCGTGTGTGGAGCCGTAGACCTTCTCCCTGGTGGTGCCGTTGATGTTGAGGCCGTTCAAGGAGGACGGAGTCTCGTTGGGTGTACCGACCCAGACGGAGGTCGAAAGCCCCTGCGGGGTGAACCCGGAGAACCAGGTCTCGCTGCTCTGGTTGGTCGTCCCTGTCTTGCCTGCGGCCGGGCGGCCGATGTCGGTGCCCTTCGCGGTACCAAGGACCAGCGTCTGTGTCATCGCGAATGCCACGCCGTTGGAGACGTCGGGCTCGATCGCCTTTGTGCACTCTGGCTCGGGTGTGGCCAGCGACTTCCCCGCCGCATTCGCCACCGAGGCGATGGCGATGGGCTTGCAGAAGATCCCGTTGTTCGCGAACGCCGCGTAGGCCGCGGCCATGGTGAGGGGCGCCACCTCGTTGGTGCCGAGCACCGTGCCCGGGGTGTACTCGAGCTCCGCGCCGTTCGCGCGGTGGACGCCCATACTGGCGGCGGTGTCACGGATCGCGCACAGGTCCAGCTGGCTGGCCATGTCCAGGTAGGCCGTGTTGACCGAGCCGTAGGTGGCCTGCAGGACAGAGATGTTGCCGCGGTCGTCGCCCTCGCTGTTGTTGGGCTCGTAGTCCTCACCGACGAGCCTTCCGCAGCTGACGATGAAGTCCTCGGACTGGTCGTACTTGCGCTTGTCGGCGCTGACCTTCTCGTTGAGGCTGCGGCCTGCTGCGAGCCAGGTGGCCAGCGTGAACGGCTTGTACGTGGAGCCGGGTTGGAACCCGACTCCGCCGCCGTACGCCTGGTCCACGTTGTAGTTGATCGAGGTGCCGCCGGGAACAGGTTCCTCCTGCGGGGTGAAGACCCGGTTCTGGGCCATCGCCACGACCCTGCCCGTGCCCACCTCGACCGACGACAGCGCGACGCCCGCCCCCGAGGGGTCGGTCGGCGGCACGCGCTCGTTCACGGCGACCTGCGCCAGCTCCTGGAGGCGCGGGTCCAGCGTCGTGGTGATGGTCACGCCACCCCGGTACAGGAGCCGCCGTCGGTCGGCAAAATCCGCACCGAAGGCCCCGTCGGTCAGCATCAACTTGACGACGTAGTCGCAGAAGTAGGCGGCGCTGCCCGCTGCCTCGCAGCCGTTCTTGACCTCACGGATCTTCAGCTGGGCGGCCAGCGGTACGGCCACGGCCGCGTCGTGCTCGGCCTGGGTGATCACCTTCAGGTCCAGCATCCGCTGGAGCACCACGTTGCGCCGTTGCAGTGCGACGGCCGGGAAGTCCACGGGGTCATAGCGCCTCGGGGAGCGGATCATGCCGGCCAGCAGCGCCGAGTCCTCCAGCGTGAGGTCCTTGGCGCTCTTGGAGAGAAAATGCAGCGAGGCTGTCTCGACCCCGAACTGCCCGTCGCCGAACAAGGCGATGTTGAGGTAGTTCTCCAGGATCTGGTCCTTGGTGTACTCCTTCTCCGAGGCCAGGGCGAGCTTGATCTCGCGGATCTTGCGACCCTTGTCCGGGTTCTGCAGCGCAGAGATCTGCTCCTTGTCGTCGGCGGCGAGCGCCTGGTCGAGCAGGACGTTCTTGATCCACTGCTGGGTCAGGGTCGAGGCGCCCTGGGTGTCGCCACCAGAGGCGTTGTTCACCATCGCGCGCATGATCCCCTGCGGGTCCGCGCCGTTGTGGTCGTAGAAGCGGGAGTCCTCGATGGCGACCACCGCCTGGCGCATCTGCGGCGCGACGTCGGCCAGCGGTACCAGGACCCGTTTCTCGTCGTAGAACGTCGCCATCGGGGTGCCGTCGGCCCACAGGATGCGTGACTGCTGGGACAGCGTTCCGACCGTGAGGTCCTCGGGTAGAGACTCGAAGTACTCCACCCCGCCGCGGGCCAGCTGGCCCGAAGCCCCCACAGCAGGCATGAACAGGCCGGCGACGAGCACCCCGGCCAGCATGCTGGTCGCTACGAAGCCGGCGAGCAGTGCGAAGACTGACCCGAGTGCGGGGACGGGCGCGGTAGAGGAACGGACCATGTACCAGAGCGTACGTGGTGATCTTGGAACCTGGCCCAGCTTCGCGGCGCGAAACCCACCGCAGGAGCAGATGACTAGTCCCTTGTGACTACCAGGAATGGCCTAACCGGGGGATGGGATGCATCACACATCTCGAATACCTTCAAGTAGGGGTCCAGACGACGCTGCTGTTCAGCGCTTGATGCATCGGGGAAAGGAACTCGGATGACCGAGGAGTGGACGGAGCGGGGCGCCTGCCGGCGGGGCAACCCCGACGACCTGTTCGTACAGGGCGCGGCGCAGCACCAGGCCAAGGCTGTCTGCCAGAGCTGCGTGGTGCGCACCGAGTGTCTGGCTGACGCGCTGGACAACCAGATCGAGTACGGCGTCTGGGGAGGGATGACCGAGCGCGAGCGTCGGGCCCTGCTCAAGCGCCGCCCCAACGTGCGCTCGTGGCGCCGTCTCCTGGAGACCGCACGCGCCGAGCACGCGGCCTACCCCGTGGCCACCGCGATCCGCTCCGCCTGAGGCCGCGGTCCGGCACCTTCCCCGCGACTGGTCCCGTTCCCCGCGGTCCGGCACCTTCCCCGCGACTGGGCGTCGACGAGGCCGTCAGCGCTCAGGGCACCGGGTGGGCCAGCTCGCGGCCTACGTCCCGCAGCCCCGCCAGGTCGTGGATGTCCTCGGCCATGGCAGCGACGCGGGTGGCCGGGACGCCGGGGTGCGCCGCGTGGAACCGGCGCTGCAGCTCGCTCTCACGCTCGCGCCGCAGCATCCGCTCGCCGTGCAGGCGGAGCAGCCCGGCCGTGACCGGGTGGTCGCCGTCCTCCTCGAGCTGCTCCGCGGCCGCCGTGCTCCTGGCTGCTGAGAGCCCTGGCAACGACGTCGTCTGGACCCGGTTCATGACCAGCCCGGCCAGCGGCATCTGCTCAGCGTCGAGCCGCTCGACGAAGTAGGACGCCTCGCGCAGCGCGTCCGGGTCGGCCGAGGCCACCACCAGAAAGGCCGTCCCCTCGTCCTGCAGGCGAGCGTACGTCGTCTCGGCGCGCTCGCGGAAGCCGCCGAACATGGTGTCGAGCGCAGCCACGAAGGTCTGCACGTCGGTCAGCATCTGGGCGCCCAGGATGCGCGTCATGACCGAGGTGATTCCCCCGACGGCGGAGGTGAGTGCGCGCAGGTAGGCGCGGCCCCCCACCTTGGCGGGTGCCATCAGCAGCCGGATGAAGCGGCCGTCCAGGAACGAGGACAGCCGCTGCGGGGCGTCGAGGAAGTCCAGCGCGGAACGGCTCGGCGGCGTGTCGACCACGATCAGGTCCCAGGGCTGCTCGCCCGCGTCGGCGCTGGCCCGCAGCTGACCCAGCTTCTCCATAGCCATGTACTCGCTGGTCCCCGCGAACGAGGAGGACAGGGCCACGTAGAACGGGTTGGCCATGATCTGCTCGGCCTTGTCGGCGGTGGCGTGCGCCTCCACCACCTCGTCGAAGGTGCGCTTCATGTCCAGCATCATCGCGTCCAGCGAACCGCCGGCGCCCGTGTCGATGCCAGGAACCGGGCGGGGGGTGTTGTCGAGCTGCTCCAGACCCAGCGCCTGGGCCAGGCGTCGCGCGGGGTCGATCGTCAGGACGACCACACGGCGCCCGTTCTCGGCGGCCCTGACCGCGATCGCCGCGGCGGTGGTGGTCTTGCCGACCCCGCCCGCGCCGCAGCAGACGACGGTCTGGGTGCGGGGGTCGGCGAGCAGTCCGTCCACGTCCAGCACCGCCGGCTGGCTGCCGCGGGCGGTTCGCGCCTTGGCCGGGACGTTCTGCTGCGGGCTCATGCCAGGCCCTGCGTGCGCATCTGCCCGGCCAGCTCGTACAACCCGCCGAGGTCGACACCGCCGGCCAGGTACCCCAGCTCGTGGACCGGACGCCCGGCTGCGTCCAGTGCGGAACGTTCACGCCGTTGCAGGGCGACGCGCCTGCTGTGCTCACCGGCCTCCGCCAGCAGCCCGGTCGCCATCGTCCTGGCCCGCGCGGCGTCCTTGGCGACCCCGGTGGCGACCAGGCCGTCGACGATGCCGTCCGGGCCCAGCCGGCCCTTGTCGACGGCGGCGAGCGACCTGGTCGGCAGCACCTCGTCGCGCACCTGGTTCACCACGACGGCGCCGACGGGCAGATCGACACGCTGGAGGTCGCGGATGCCGTCCAGCGTCTCCTGCACCGGCATCTCCTCCAGCAGGGTGACCAGGTGCACCACGGTCGTCGCCGAGCGCATCATGCGCATCACCGAGTCGGCCTGGTTGCGGACCGGCCCCATCTTGGCCAGGCCCGAGACCTCGCTGTTCACGTTGAGGAACCGGGTGATCCGGCCGGTCGGAGGTGCGTCCAGGACCACGGCGTCGTACACGGGGTGCTGGCTGCCCTTGGGCGTGCGTCGGTTGGCCTCGTAGACCTTGCCGGTCAGCAGCACGTCTCGCAGGCCGGGTGCGATGGTGGTGGCGAAGTCGATGGCGCCGGTCTTCTCCAGCAGCTTCCCGGCTCGGCCCAGTTTGTAGAACACGTCCAGGTACTCCAGCAGCGCTGCCCTGACCTCGACCGCCAGGGCCACGACCTCGCCGCCCCACGGCCCCACGGCCACCGAGCGCTCCTGGTAGGGCAGCGGCGGTACGTCGAACACCTGGGCGATGCCCTGGCGGTCCTCGACCTCGACCAGCAGGATCTTCTTGCCCTCGTCGGCCAGGGCCAGTGCGAGGGCGGCGGCCACGGTGGTCTTGCCGGTCCCGCCCTTGCCGGTCACCACGTGGAGCCGGACGCCGTCGAAGCTGCCCGGCCGGCTGGGCCGGGGGTCTGCCGCGGGGCGCGCGCGGCGGGTGCGGGCAGGGGTGGAAGGCACGTGCGCCAGCGTAGTGAGGCCCGCGCGCACGTGACCGGGCGCCTCACTGGTCCTAGGGCAGACCGCCGTCGGCGGCTGAATTCATCGAGCGACCGGTAGGACCGAGCGCACCAACCGCTGGGTCATCACCGCGAGCTCATCCCGGTCCACGGAGAGCGCGGCGTTCGCCCCTGCCACCCGGTCGAACACGATCCCATCGAGGCACGCGACCAGCCAGAACGCCCGCTCGACCGGGTCGCTCGCTCCAAGACCCGCCAGCACGGCCGCCACGCGGTGCCTGATGGTCACCCCGCCCTGGTGCAGGACCGCGGCGAGGTCGGGCCGCCGCATCGCCTCCATGGAGAGCTCGTAACGGGCGACGTGCCGCCAGCGGTCGGGTCCGAGCCAGCGCAGCAGCACGTCCGCCAGGGCCTGGCCGAAGGCGTGCTCGTCCTGCGCGGCGACCAGGGGCGACATCAGGTCGAGGTCCGCCTGGTCCTGTGCGACGAGGTCGGCGACGCACGCCTGCAACAGGGCCGCCCGGGAGCGGAAGTAGTACGAGGTGGAGCCGGCCGGCAGCTCGGCGGCGGCGTCGACCGCCCGGTGCGTCAGGCCGCGCGAGCCCGCGCTCGCCAGCACGTGCAGCGCGGTGCGGGCGATCTGCTGTCTGCGGTCCTGCTCCACGGCCGCACCTTATCCGCGGGAGGTCGGTCGCAAGGCTCTACACCTGTAGTGTGTATGACGTGGGAACACACGCGCGGCGGTCCGCCACCGTCATCGGCGCCGGGGTGGGTGGGCTCGCCACCGGCCTGGCACTGCAGCAGCTGGGATGGCGGCTCAGCGTGCGGGAGCGCTCCGCGAGCATCGACGGTGGCGGAGCAGGCCTGGTGCTGTGGCCCAATGCCGTGCGGTGCCTGCGCGTCCTCGGGGTGGCCGACGCGGTGCAGGAGCGTGCGACCGTTCTGCACCGCTCCGCGCTCCGCCACCCCGATGGGCGCTGGCTCTCACTGCTGGACTCCGGCGAGCTGGCCAGACGGCAGGGGGCGCCGGTCCTGGGCGTGCTGCGTGCGGACCTGGTCGAGGTGCTCTCTGGCGTCCTTCGACCACCCGCCTTGCCTCGCACCAGGAGATCCGATGACGACCCAGACCTCGTCCCCCCGTAGCGTCCGCTCCATCGCGACGGCCGTCACCGGCTGGCTGTTCGTCGTCACCGGCACCGGACACGCGCTCCTGGTCGGCGCCGGGGCTCTGCTGGAGCCGCCCGAGGTCGAGCGGGGAGTGCGTCAGGCCATGGCGGGAACGTCCGTCACCGTCGCCGGCCTCGACCGGACTCTCTGGGAGCTCTTCCAGGGCTTCAGCCTCGTGATGGCGGTGATGTTGGCGGGCTTCGGTGCGCTCAACCTGCTCGTCCTGCGGCGCGCTCCGCAGCTGGTGCACCAGACGCGGGCGCTGCTCTGGCTCGATGCCGCCGTGCTGCTGCCCGTGCTGCTGGTGAGCGTGCTGTTGCTCCCGCCGCCGCCCATCCTGCTGCTGGGCCTGGCAGCGTCGGCCGTCGCGTTGGCCCTCAGCCGTCCGGACGTCGGTGACGCCGCCATGCCCGACGCCGCCGTGCCCGGCACCCGCACGTCCGCCGTCCAGGACGAGGCGCCGGCCCAGGTGGGCTGACCTGTGCCGGTGGTCGGCGCGATGCAGCGGAATCGCCGGCACGGCGGCCGTGTTGAGCCCTCAGTCATGACGAGCCCCTGCGAACCGCCCCCCGGTACCGTCGCCGCGCTGCTCGCCACAGAGCGAGCCGGCACCGCCGCACGCATCGCCGGGCTGGAGCGCGACCTCGAGGAGGTCTTCGCGGCCACATCCGGCGCGAACACCGACGACGAGCACGACCCGGAGGGCGCCACCATCGCCTTCGAGCGGGCCCAGCTCATCACCCTCCTGGAGCACGCCCGGCGCCGTCAGCTGGAGCTGGGCCATGCCCAGGAACGGTTGGACGGGGGCGTGTACGGCGACTGCGAAGGGTGCGCGCGCCCGATCCCGCTCGAGCGGCTGGCGGCCAGGCCTGCGTCCACGCGCTGCGTCAGCTGCGCGGCCGGTGCGCCGCGACGGCGCTGAGCAGGACGGCCGACGCCCGCGACGGCGCTGAGCGGGATGGCCGACGCCCGCGACGGCGCTGAGCAGGACGGCCGACGCCCGCGACGGCGCTAGGCTCCTGAGCATGACCACGTGGGAGTACGCAACCGTTCCTCTGATCGTGCACGCGACCAAGCAGATCCTCGACCAGTGGGGCGAGGACGGCTGGGAGCTGGTCCAGGTCATCACCGGCCCGGACGGCAACGGTCTGGTGGCCTACCTCAAGCGCGAGAGGAGCTGACTCCGCGTGAGCGACGAGTCCAAGGGCGCAGGCGTGGTCGAGGCGCGCCTGGCCGAGCTCGGCCACCAGCTGCCTGGCGTAGCGGCCCCGGTCGCCGCCTACGTCCCGGCGGTGCGGACTGGCTCGTACGTGTACACCTCCGGGCAGCTGCCGATGGTAGATGGTGCACTGGCTGAGACCGGCAAGGTCGGTGAGGGCGCAGGGTTCGTCAGCCCTGAGCGCGCCCACGAGCTCGCCCGGATCTGCGCGCTGAACGCGCTCGCGGCGGTGAAGAGGGAAGTGGGGGACCTGGACCGCGTCCGGGTCGTCAAGGTGGTCGGCTTCGTGGCCAGCGACCCGGCCTTCACCGGCCAGCCGAAGGTCGTCAACGGCGCTAGCGAGCTGCTCGGACAAGCCTTGGGCGACAACGGTGTCCACGCGCGGAGCGCTGTCGGCGTCGCGGTGCTGCCACTGGACGCGCCGGTCGAGGTGGAGCTGGTCGTCGAGGTGCTGTGACGACGTGATCCGCGACTTCCAGACCCCGCCCTCGCTGCGCGACCGCGCGCAAGCGTGGCTGGAGAGCAGTGAGCCGGTCGCCCCGCCGCGCGGGGCGGCGACGGTGGTCCTGGTGCGCAGCTCCCCGTCCGGGACGCCGGAGGTGTTTCTCATGCACCGCCAGCAGACGATGGCCTTCGCGGCCGGGATGGTCGTCTTCCCAGGGGGCGGTGTGGACCCGCGGGACAGCGACGACCTCGATCTGCGCTGGTCCGGCCCTGGTCCGGAGCAGTGGGGGCAGCAGCTGGGGGTCACGGCCGGCGACGCTGTCGGGCTCGTGTGCGCGGCGGTGCGCGAGACCTTCGAGGAGTGCGGCGTCCTGCTGGCGACGGCGCCCGGTGCAGACGACTATCCCACCGTGGATAAGGGCGACTGGGAGCAGGACCGGATGCGGCTGCTGGCGCGGGAGATCGCGCTGTCGGAGCTGCTGCTGGAGCGCGGCCTCGTGCTGCGCAGCGACCGGCTTAAGCCCTGGGCGCACTGGACGACGCCGGAGTTCGAGCCACGGCGCTACGACACCTGGTTCTTCTTGGCGCACCTGCCGCACGGACGCACCGCGCGGCACCTCGGGGGCGAGGCGAGCGCGTCCGGCTGGTCCACCCCGCAGGAGGTGCTCGACCGGTACGAGCGGGACGAGATCAAGCTGCTGCCGCCGACGCTGGTGACGCTCGAGGAGCTGGCTTTGGCGCCGGACGTGGTCGAGCTGCGGGCGCGCGAGCGTGACCTGACCGAGGTGATGCCCGTCCCCACCCTGCACGAGGGGCGGCTGGTGCTGCGGGCCGAGCTGCCGTGAGTGGGCCTTCGCTGGGTGGCTCGGCGCTGGGTGCGTCCACGCCGGCGTGGCGCGGTGGACAGGTCGCGGCCGGGACCCTGTGCGTGCTCGCTCCCAACCCCGGCCCGATGACCCTGGACGGCACCAACACCTGGCTGCTCAGCCGGCCCGGGGTGGGGTCGGTCGTGATCGACCCGGGCCCCGAGCACCCCGAGCACCTGCGCTCGGTGCTGCAGGCGGCTCTCGACGCCGACGCCCCCGTCCGCGAGGTGCTGCTCACCCACGGCCACATCGACCACAGCGAGGGGGCGGCGTCCTTGCGGGAGCTGGCCGGAGGTGCTCCCGTGCGTGCCCTCGACCCGGCGCACCGCCTCGGCTCCGAAGGGCTGGCGGACGGTGACGTCGTGGAGTTGGGCGACCTGGTGCTGCGAGTGGTCGGCACCCCCGGGCACACGTCCGACTCCCTGTCCTTCCTGCTCGAGGACCCGGGCGGCCGGGCGGGTCTGCTCACCGGAGACACCGTGCTCGGGCGCGGCACCACGGTCGTCGCCCACCCCGACGGGCGCCTCGGGCCGTATCTGGAGTCGCTGGTCCGGTTGTTGCACCTCGTGGAGAGCACCGAGGGCCGCGGGCACCACCCGGTCCGCGTGCTGCCTGGCCACGGTCCGGTGCTGGACGACGCGGTCACCACCCTGCGGGCCTACCTCGCGCACCGCAGGCGAAGGCTGGAGCAGGTCCAGGCGGCAGTGGCAGCGGGCGACACGAGCGCTGCAGCAGTGGTGGCCCGGGTCTACGCCGATGTCGACCGGGTGCTGTGGCCGGCCGCAGAGCTGAGCGTCCTCGCGCAGCTCGAGTACCTGCGGCTCAGCGAGCGCGACGGGTAAGGCGCTCGGTATCCAGCAGGACGACCGCTCGAGCCTCGAGCCGGATCCAGCCACGCGAGGCGAAGTCGGCCAGCGCCTTGTTCACCGTCTCCCGGGAGGCGCCCACCAGCTGGGCGAGCTCTTCCTGGGTGAGCTCGTGAGCTACCAGCACGCCGGCGTCGGTCTGACGGCCGAACCGGCGGGACAGGTCCAGCAGCGCCTTGGCCACCCGCCCGGGCACGTCCGAGAACACGAGGTCGGCCAGCGAGTCGTTGGTGCGGCGCAGCCGACGCGCTAGCGCCTGGAGCAGGTGCCGTGCCACATCTGGACGACCGGTGAGGAAGTCCTGCAGGTCGGTGTGCCCGAGCCCCACGAGCTGCGCGTCCGAGACGGCGGTCGCGGTGGCCGTGCGGGGTCCGGGATCGAACAGCGAGAGCTCGCCGAACATCTCGCCAGGGCCTAGCACCGTCAGCAAGTTCTCCCGGCCGTCGCCAGACGTCCGACCGAGCTTGATCTTGCCCGAGGTGATGACGAACAGCCTCTCGCCTGCCTCCCCCTCGTGAAAGAGGACCTCCGTACGCGGCAGGTCGACCCTCGACATGGACGCCAGCAGCGCGGCGGCGGCCTCGTCGTCCAGGGCCGCGAACAGAGGTGCGGAGCGCACCACGTCGTCGTCCACGTCATCTCCTCGGGTGCCGGCTCTAGCGCTGTGGTCGGGGGCAGTCTGCCACCACTGCGCTTTCCACGTCAGCAACCGCGCGGAACGGGCCCTCTAGAGGAAGGCGTTGGGGCGCTTGACGAGTGCGGTGACCAGGTCGTCGGTCGCCGTCTCGCACGCCGCGCTCAGGGCGTCGTCGTAGCGGGCCAGGCGGTTGAGGGCCTCGCGCAGCGACTGCAGCCTGGACCCCAGGTCTTGGCCGGGCACCGTCAGCAGGGCGCCGACCTCGGACGCGCTGGGCGGCGTGGGCAGGTTGTGCCAGGCGGGCGCCAGGCAGTCCTGGAGACCAGCGACACTGGCGATGGTGACGTCCATCTGGGCCTTCACCAGCCGGTACAGGTAGCGGCTCCGCGAGCGCTCCGTCAGCAGCTCCTGCCGGCGTCTGCGCAGCTCCGGGAGCTGGAACGCAGTGGCGTCGTCCCGGTGCGCGGCGTCGGGGACGCTCTCGAGGTTCGTCGTGGTCACGAGGTCAAGATCGTCCCCCGCGCGGGCCCCCTTGAGCCCGCCCGCGCCGGATCACCCGTGCGGGCCATTGCCGGGGTGGAACATCGCCCGTCGGCGCCAGCGTCTGGCTGAGGATCCACCCACCACGGCGTCGTAGCCATTCCAGCCCCGCGTCAGGTGGGACCAGTGGGTTGGTCCAGCCGCTGCGTAGGCTCTGGGGGTGCGCGCCGTCCCGCCGACTCGAATCGGCCTCACCCGACAGGCCCGTCGCATCCACAGGGTCCTGGCGGAGCGGTATCCCGACGCCCACTGCGAGCTCGACTTCGCTGATCCGCTGCAGCTGCTGGTGGCCACCGTGTTGTCGGCGCAGACCACCGACGTGCGGGTGAACCTGGTGACCCCGGCGCTCTTCGCCCACTATCGCGATGCGGCGGCCTACGCGGGCGCCGACCGGGCCGAGCTGGAGGAGACGATCCGTTCGACCGGGTTCTTCCGCGCCAAGGCGAACTCGCTCATCGAGCTGGGTCGTACGCTGCAGGAGGAGTACGACGGCGTCGTCCCGAACCGTCTCGATCAGCTGGTGGCCCTGCCCGGGGTGGGCCGCAAGACGGCGAACGTGGTGCTGGGGAACGCCTTTGGCGTCCCGGGCATCACGGTGGACACGCACTTCGGCCGGTTGGCCCGCCGGTTCGGCTGGACCGCCCACGACGACCCGGTCAAGGTCGAGCACGAGGTGGGCGAGCTGTTCGACAAGCGCGACTGGACGATGCTGTCCCACCGGCTGATCTTCCACGGGCGACGCACCTGCCACGCGAGGAAGCCGGCCTGCGGCGTCTGCCCGGTCGCCCCCGACTGCCCGTCGTACGGCATCGGGGAGCGGGACCCGGTCAAGGCGGCCGGACTGCTGAAGCCGGGGCCGGTGCGCACCGACGGCGAGGAGGCACCCGGTGTTCCAGGGGTGCTGTCGTGACCGTCGACCCCCTGGCCGACTGGGCCCGCCGGCTGGAAGCCGTGGTCCCGACGGTGCGAGCGGACCAGCTCTCCCGCTTCACACCGCCGCCCGGCCGGGACCACCGCCGCGCGGCGGTGCTGATGCTGTTCGGGCCCGGCGCCGACGGCGAGGGTGAGGTCGTGCTGCTGGAGCGGGCAGCCGACATGCGCTCGCACGCGTCGCAGGCGGCTTTTCCCGGTGGCGCGCTCGATCCCGGCGAGGACGCTGTCGCTGCCGCCCTGCGCGAGGCGGACGAGGAGACCGGCCTGCAGCAGGTCGGCGTGCGGGTGCTCGGGGAGCTGCCGGAGGTCTACCTCCCACCGTCCGGCTTCGCCGTGACGCCCGTGGTCGGCTGGTGGGAGCAGCCGTGCGAGCTGTACGCGCGCGACCCCGCCGAGGTTGCGCGGGTGGTGCGGGCGCCGCTGCCCGAGCTGGTGGATCCCCGCAACCGCTTCACCACGCGCCTGTCGCTGGGGTACCGCGGCCCCGCGTTCGTGGTGGACGGCCTGTTCGTGTGGGGCTTCACGGCGGGGCTCCTGTCGCGGCTGCTCGCTCTGGCCGAGATCGGCGGACCGTGGGACACGGCGCTGGAGCGTCCCGTCCCCCCCGAGCAGCTCGTCGGGCTCGCGCTCGAGGTGCAGGAGTGAGCCCGCCGCTCGACGTCGACGCCCGAGCTAGGCTGGCCCGGCCTCGTCCCAGCCGTCCGCCGCGTGCCGGCTGCCCAGCTGATTGAGCCAGTCGACCAGCAGCCCGGACACCCGGTCCGGCGCCTCCTCGGCCAGGAAGTGGCCCACCCCGTCCAGCAGGTGCCAGGAGTAGTCGCCGCGGACCCAGCGCGAGGACCCGCGGGCCTGTGCCGGCGGCACCTGTCCGTCCAGCGCGCCGTGGAGCTGCAGCACGGGGACGCCCACCGTGTGGCGCAGTGCCTCAGTGAAACGCCGCCCGTCGGTGCGCACACGCGAGCGGAACGCCCACCGGTAGTACTCCATCGCACTGTGCGCGACCGAGGGGATGCGGACGGCCGACTCGTAGCGCTCCACCTCCTCGGCCGAAGGCCACCCCGGCCCGGACCAGCGCTCCAGCAGCTCGGTGACCAGGTCGCCGTTCATCAGCTGCCGCTCCGGGTGGACCGGGGCCTGGAACGCGACCACGTGCCGCAGCGCCATCGCGCTGCGGGGGCTCGCCAGTGCCGTGAAGGTGCGCAGCGGGTGGGCCGTTCCCAGCACGGCCACCGCCCGGGTGGTCCGCGGCTCCAGGGCGGGCATCGCCCAGGCGATCCAGGCGCCCCACCCGTGACCCACGACGACGGCTCGGGCCGCGCCGAGGCTGCGGATCACTCCGGCCACGTCGGCGCTGAGGGTGAAGGCGTCGTAGCCGCGCGGGGGCTTGTCGCTGCCGCCGAAGCCTCGCAGGTCCATCGCCACCGCCCGGTAGCCGGCCGCAGCCAGCGCCGTCATCTGGTGCCGCCAGGCCCACCAGAACTGCGGGAAGCCGTGCAGCAGCAGCACCAGCGGGGCATCGGGCTGGTCAGGGGGCGCGCACTCGGCCACGTGGAACCGCCCGCCGTTCGCGGACACGAACCGGTGCTGCCAGGGCCCGTCGACCAGGACGGCGGATGAGTCTACGGTCACGCCGTCCTCAGGTGCCGTTGGGCTGGTGGCCCCTGAGTGCTGCGACGGAGTCCTTGGCGGTCACGATGGTGCGCTGCGGCGCGGAGACCTGCTTCAGGCGCCGCGTGCCGACCAGGGCCAGCGGGGCCGCGAGCAGCACGAGCACGACGGTGACGACCAGGAACGCCAGCCACGGGTCCATGCCGGCCTCGACCAGGCCGTAGACGAGGGCGAAGCACAGCAGCACAAAGGCGACCATGCCCAGGAACGCGGCCGCTCCCAGCAGTCCTCCGCCCATGGCGCCCTTGGTCAGGTCGGCCTTGACCTCGGTCTTGGCCAGCGCGATCTCAGCCCGGACCAGGCCGGACATTTCGTGGCTGACGTCGGCGACGAGCTGGCCGATCGTGCGCTCCTGATCGGGCTTGGTTCCTTCCACGACTCCTCCTACGGGTTCCTGGAGCGTCCCTCCATGCGCACGCGGCACGCGTGCGGTGCGCATGACTCTAGGACCTCGTGGCGGTGGCGGTCCGCTTGTAGACGTCCGGGATGCCGTCGTGGTCGTCGTCGCGTGCCTCCTCCTCGGCGAGCCTGCGGTAGACGCGGTTGCGCAGCCGGAGCACGACGGCGGCCAGGACCGCCGCCAGCAGCGACCCCGTGAGCACCGCGAGCTTGACGTGGTCGTCCCGCTCGCTGCCGCTTCCGAACGCCAGCTCGCCGATGAGCAGGGACACCGTGAACCCGATGCCGGCCAGCAGTGACAGACCCAGCACGTCGACCCACGCCAGGTCTTCGTCGAGCTCGGCGCGGGTGAATCGCGCGGTGAGCCAGGCACCTCCCAGGATGCCGACACACTTGCCGACCACCAGGGCCGCCACCACGCCCACGAACACCGGGTCCGCGACCGCCTTCGCGAAGCCACCGCCCCCGATCGCGACGCCGGCCGCGAAGAAGGCGAAGACCGGCACCGCCAGGCCCGCGGAGACGGGCCGTACCAGGTGCTCCAGGCGCTCCCCCACCGAGTGGTCCCCGTGCGTGCCCGTGCGGACAGGCACTGTCAGCGCCAGCACCACCCCGGCCACCGTGGCGTGCACCCCCGACTCGTGCACGAGCAGCCACGCGGCTGCCGCCAGGGGCACCAGCAACCACCACCAGGCGGCCCGCCTGCGCACCACGACCGCGAAGACGAGCACCGGGATCAGCGCGCCGGCCAGTGGCAGCAGGGCCACGTCGCTGCTGTAGAAGAAGGCGATGATGATGATGGCGACGACGTCGTCGACCACGGCGAGGGTGAGCAGGAAGGCACGCAGCGCCGTGGGCAGGTGGGTGCCGATGACGGCGAGCACGGCGAGCGCGAAGGCGATGTCCGTCGCGGTGGGGATCGCCCAGCCGCTGCCCGCCGCCGGGTCCGAGGCGGTGACGGCCAGGAACAGCAGCGCCGGCACGGCGACACCGGCCAGGGCCGCGGCCACCGGGACCGCAGCCCTGCGCGGGCTGCGCAGGTCACCGACGACCAGCTCCCGCTTGAGCTCGATGCCGGCGACGAAGAAGAAGATCGCCAGCAGTCCGTCACCGGCCCAGCCGCCGGCCGTCAGTCCGAGGTGCAGCTCGACCGGGCCCAGGTGCAGGGCCTGCGGACCCAGAACGCCATCGCGCAGGCCGACGTACGTCGGCGCCCAGGGGGAGTTGGCTAGGATCAGCGCGAGCGTGGCGGCAGCGAGGAGCAGCATCCCGCCGACCGTCTCCGCCCGCAGGGCCTCCAGGACGACGCGCGTCTCAGCCCACGTGGAGCGTGCGAAGAGCCGGAACGGGGGCGTAGCGGTGGGCAGGTTCATCGGGTGGAGGCTCCAGATTCTGGGTGCGGGGTCGGGTCAGACACCGCCGACCAGACTTCCCGGCACACCAGACTCACTCGCGATTCTACAGTCCGGTGCTGGCACCGGCTCACCAAGCAGCGGGCAGGCGGTCAGACGTAGTAGCGCAGCACCACGTACGGCAGGCTGGCCAGGATGGTCACAGCCGTGACGACTATGCCGTAGCGGGTGAACGTCCAGAAGCTGATCGGGTGCCCGTTCCGGGCCGCTATGCCGGTGATCACGACGTTCGCGCTGGCGCCCACCGCCGTGGCGTTGCCGCCGAGGTCGGCGCCGAGGGCGAGTGCCCACCACAGCGCCTTCGCCTGCGGGGCGTCCCCCGAAGCGGACACCAGGTCCTTGACCAGCGGGGCCATCGTGGTCACGTACGGGATGTTGTCCACGATGCCCGAGATGACTGCCGACCCCACGACCAGGCCGATCGCCGCAGGCAGGTAGTCCTCACCCACGGCGGCGGTGGCCACCTCGCCCAGCTGGCCGATCACACCCACGTGCACCAGCGCGCCGACCATGATGAACAGCGCCCCGAAGAAGACCAGCGTCTCCCACTCCACGTCGGCCAGGTACTTGGAGCTGCTGACCCCGGAGAGCGTCACGGCGAGCCCGGCGCCCAGCAGGGCCACGATGGCAGGCTCCACGTTCAGGGCGGAGTGCAGCACGAAGCCCACCAGCGTCAGCGCGAGCACCGCCAAGGTCCGCCGCAGCAGCTTGGGGTCGGAGATGACGTCGTTCTCCTCGAGCGACAGGACCCGAGCCGCGCGCTCGGGGTCGTAGGTCATGAAGCGGCCCCACAGGAGCCAGCACAACCCCACGAAGATGACCATGAGGACGACGACGATCGGGGCCAGGTTGATGACGAAGTCGTTGAAGGACAGGTCCGCCCGGCTGGCGATGATGATGTTCGGCGGATCCCCGATCAGCGTGGCTGCGCCCCCGATGTTGGAGGCCATGGCCTCCGCGAGCAGGTACGGCACCGGGTCGACGCCCAAGCGTTCGCAGACGAGGAGGGTGACCGGCGCGACGAGCAGGACCGTCGTGACGTTGTCGAGCAGGGCGGAGGCGACGGCTGTGATGACGACCAGCACCACCATCATCCGGAAGGGCCTGGCCTTGGCCCGTTTCGCCGACCAGATGGCCAGGTACTCGAAGAGACCCGTCTGGCGCAGGACTCCCACGATGACCATCATCCCGAGGAGCAGGAAGATGACGTCCCAGTCGACGCCGGTCTCGGGCGAGAAGAACGCGCTCTCCGCCGTCGCCGCGCCGATCACGACCATCGCCGCGGCGCCGCCGAGCGCGGCCGCCACGCGCGGGATCTTCTCGGTCGCGATGAAGATGTAGGTGATGACGAAGACGACGATCGACGCTATGGCCTGGACGGTCATGCCTCGTGTACCGGCGCGATCTCGGTGCTGGCGAGACGTGCTGTGACGGACGTGTTCTCGTGCCCGGCCGCCGCCGCGATGGCCGCCATCGTCTTGCTGAAGGTGATAGCGCCGTGGTAATCGCCGTTCTTGCCGCGGACGATCACCAGAGGCGTGTGCGAGACGACCATCACAGTCGCGATCTCGACCAGGGTGTCCTCGGGCAGGACCGACGGGATGTCCTGCCGGTCGACGCCGTCCCCAGTGAGCAGGTCGGCGATGGTGTGGTCAGCGAGCTTGGCGCACAGCTCCTGGGCCCCTGCCTCGTCGTAGGCATGGGCGAGCGCCGGGTCCTCGCGGACGTAGCGTGGCACGACCAGCTTGAGGACCTGGCTGCCCGGAACCACCGCGATCGGGACGCCGGACCCGTCGGCCACGATGAGCCCGGAGAGCCCGTACCGGGCGATCACCGCGGCCGCCTCGAGGGCGCTGGTCGCGGCTGTGACGGTGGGGATCCGCTCCACCAGCTCGATTGCTCGCATGGGACGTCACCTTAGCGGGGGCGGGTGCCCGAGGCTGGTGCGCCGGGGCCACCTGTGGCCCGGCTCACTCTTCGGTGTTCTTGCCCGTGTCGAGCCCGCCCTTGATCAGGTCCATCACGGTGCTGTCCGCCAGCGTTGTCACGTCGCCCACCTCACGGTGCTCGGCGACGTCCTTGAGCAGGCGCCGCATGATCTTGCCCGAGCGGGTCTTCGGCAGCTCGGCCACCACCATGATCTGGCGCGGCTTGGCGATGCCTCCGATCTCCTTGGCGACGTGGTCCCGCAGCTCCTTGACGATGTCGGAGTCGTCGCGGTCCTCCTGGCCGGAGCCACCGCGCAGGATGACGAACGCGCACACGGCCTGGCCGGTGGTCTCGTCGTCGGCGCCCACCACGGCGGCCTCTGCCACCTTGGGGTGGGAGACCAGTGCCGACTCGATCTCGGTGGTGGAGAGCCGGTGCCCGGAGATGTTCATGACGTCGTCGACCCGGCCCAGCAGCCAGATGTCGCCGTCGTCGTCCTTCTTCGCCCCGTCGCCGGCGAAGTACATGTGCTCGAAGCGCGACCAGTAGGTCTCCTTGTACCGCTCAGGGTCACCCCAGATGCCGCGCAGCATGGAGGGCCACGGCTGCGTGAGCACCAGGTACCCGCCCCCGCCGTTTGGCACCGGCCTGCCCTCGTCGTCCAGCACCTCGATGTCGATCCCCGGCAGCGGGACCTGCGCCGAGCCGGGCTTGGCCGTGGTCACCCCGGGGAGGGGGCTGATCATGATCGCGCCGGTCTCGGTCTGCCACCAGGTATCCACGACCGGGGTGCGGTCCGCGCCGATGACCCTTCGGTACCAGACCCACGCCTCGGGGTTGATCGGTTCGCCCACCGACCCCAGCACGCGCAGGCTGGACAGATCGTGCTTGCCGGGGATGTCCTCGCCCCACTTCATGAACGTCCGGATCGCGGTGGGAGCCGTGTAGAGGATCGTCACCCCGTACTTGGCGACGATCTCCCACCACCGCCCCTGGTGCGGGCTGTCGGGCGTGCCCTCGTACATGACCTGGGTGGCGCCGTTCGCCAGCGGTCCGTAGACGACGTAGGAGTGCCCTGTCACCCAGCCGACATCGGCTGTGCACCAGTAGACGTCGGTTTCCGGACGCAGGTCGAAGACGCTCTTGTGCGTGTACGCGCACTGCGTCAGGTAGCCGCCGGAGGTGTGCAGGATGCCCTTGGGCTGACCGGTGGTGCCCGAGGTGTAGAGGATGAACAGCGGGTGCTCGGCGTCAAAGGCCTGAGGTACGTGCTCCGTGGACGCTGAGGTGACCGCGTCGTGCCACCACACGTCCCGGCCCTCTGTCCATGCGACGTCCTGCTCGGTGCGGCGGACCACCAGCACCTTCGTCACCGACTCGGTGCCCTTGTCGATCGCGGCGTCCACGGCGGGCTTGAGGGGTGCGGGTTTGCCGCGCCGGTAGCCCCCGTCCGCGGTGATCACGACCTTGGCCTGCGCGTCGTTGATCCGGCTCGCCAGCGCATCGGCCGAGAAGCCGCCGAAGACCACGGAGTGGGCGGCGCCGATGCGGGCGCAGGCCAGCATGGAGATGGCTGCCTCCGGGATCATCGGCAGGTAGATCGCCACCCGGTCCCCGGCCTGCACGCCCAGGTCTGTGAGGGCGTTCGCGGTGCGGCACACCTCGTCCTGGAGCTCGGCGTAGGTGATGCTGCGGGTGTCGCCCGGCTCGCCCTCGAAGTGGATGGCCACCCGGTCTCCGAGGCCGTTCTCCACGTGCCGGTCGACGCAGTTGTAGGCCACGTTCAGGGTGCCGCCCACGAACCACCGCGCGAACGGGGCGTCGGACCAGTCCAGCGTCTGGGAGAAGTCGCTCTCCCAACTCAGCAGGTCGCGAGCCTGGGCTGCCCAGAAGGCCTCCCGGTCCGTGGCCTGCTCGTACAGGTCAGCCGTGGCCACGGCCGCGGCGGCGAACTCCTGCGACGGCGGGAACCTGCGGTCCTCGGTGCTCAGGTTCTCGAGTGCGAGGTGGTGCTCGGTCTGTTGGGTCTGCTCGGGCATCGGCGGCGTCCCTCCGGTCGGGCGTGCGCAGGCACATGGTCGATCGCTGCTCCGACCCTAGCCAGCGTCGGCGCGGCGCGGGGACCTGCGGGACGCCTCGCGCGACGAGTGGCGTCCCGGCATCGGTGGACGGTCGCCACCCCGAACGCACTTGGTCCGTGTCCTGTCAGCCCAGTGGGGGCTATTGCGACAGGACTCGGACCAAGTGCGGGAGGTTTGGTGGTGCGTGAGGTTCGGTGGTGCGGGAGGTCTAGTGGTGCGCGACCTCCTTCTCCGCGCCTGCGCCGGTGAGCGAGCGCACCTCCATCTCGGCGGCCTTCTCGTCGTGGTTGGCCTCCGGCTTGCTGGTGATCGTGCCCAGCCACCCCAGCAGGAAGGCCAGCGGGATCGAGACCAGCCCGGGGTTGTCCAGCGGGAACCAGTGGAAGTCGATGGCCGCGTCCTTGACCATCGACAGGCTGGCGCCGGTGACCGGGTCCACCTTCCCGCTCACGACCGGCGAGAAGATGATCAGGACGACACAGCTGATGAGACCGCCGTACATGCTCCACAGCGCGCCGCGGGTGTTGAAGCGCTTCCAGAACAGCGAGTAGATGATCGTGGGCAGGTTCGCGCTGGCCGCGACCGCAAAGGCAAGAGCGACCAGGAACGCGATGTTCTGGCCGATGGCGAACATGCCGCCGATGATGGCCAGCACCCCGATCACCACCACGGTGCGACGGGCGATCTTCACCTCCGCGTCCGGTGCCACCTCGCCCTTCTTGATGATGCTGGCGTAGATGTCGTGGGCGAAGGAGGTGGCCGCGGTGATCGTGAGCCCCGCCACCACGGCGAGGATGGTCGCGAAGGCCACGGCCGAGATGACGCCCAGCAGAATCGGTCCGCCCAGCGCGAAGGCCAGCAACGGAGCTGCGGAGTTCACTCCGCCGGGAGCTGCCTTGATGGCTGTCGGCCCGACCAGCGCGCCGGCCCCGTAGCCCAGGACCAGGCTGAACAGGTAGAAGATGCCGATCAGCCAGATCGCCCACACCACGCTGCGGCGGGCTTCCTTGGCGGTGGGCACCGTGTAGAACCGCATCAGCACGTGCGGCAGGCCGGCGGTGCCCAGTACCAGGGCCAGCGACAAGGAGATGAAGTCGATCTTCTTCAGGCTGGTGGCGCCGTAGGCTCGGCCCGGGTCCAGCAGGCTGCCGGCGTTCTCGACGCCCTCCCCGGTGGCCCTGTCCACGGCCGCACCAAGCAGCTCGGAGAGGTTGAAGCCGAACTTCAGCAACACCCACACAGTCATGATCCCGGCGCCGAGGATGAGCAGGACGGCCTTGATGATCTGCACCCAGGTGGTCCCCTTCATGCCGCCGACGAGTACGTAGGTGATCATCAGGACGCCGACGACGGCGACGACCAGGTACTGCCCGACCTGGCCCTCGATCCCGAGCAGCAGGGCCACCAACCCGCCGGCACCTGCCATCTGGGCGATCAGGTAGAAGAAGCACACCGCGAGCGTGCACAGCGCGGCCGCCATCCGGATCGGACGCTGCTTGAGCCGGAAGCTCAGCACGTCCGCCATCGTGAACTTGCCGGTGTTCCGCAGCAGCTCGGCCACCAGCAGCAGGGCGACCAGCCAGGCCACCAGGAAGCCGATGGAGTACAGGAAGCCGTCGTAGCCGTTGATCGCGATGGCGCCGGCGATTCCCAGGAAGCTGGCTGCCGAGAGGTAGTCACCCGCGATGGCGGTGCCGTTCTGCGGCCCGGTGAACGAGCGTCCGCCGGCGTAGAAGTCGGCAGCCGTCTTGTTGTTGCGCGACGCGCGGATGACGATGGCGAGGGTCACCACCACGAACAGGCCGAAGATGGTGATGTTGAGCGCCGGGTTGCCGACGTCGGTGGCGGGCGCTGCGAGCACGGAAGCGTTCATCGTGCGGCTCCTTCCACGTGCTCGCGGAGCTCGGTGGCCTTGGGGTCGAACTTCTTGTCCGCCCAGGAGCGGTACATCATCGTGATGGCAAAGGTGCTGACGAACTGGCCCAGGCCGAAGAGGATGCCGAGGTGGATGTTGCCGAAAACCTTGATGGACATGAAGTCCGGTGCAAAGGCGGCCAGCAGCACGTAGAGGAAGTACCACCCGAGGAAGAGGGCGGTCATGGGGAAGATGAAGGACCGAAAGGTCCTCTTGAGGGCGAGGAACTCCGCGCTCTCAGCGATCTGGACGGACTGGGTATTGCTGACGGCGTAGCCGGCGCCGCGGCCGTGCTCGTCACCTGGCGGCTGGTTGGACAGGCTGGACAAGGGATCCTCCCGGTGGTCGACGCACCCGACCGCTGCGTCGGGATCGGCCTCACTGTGACCGGCCGCAGACCCTTGCTGAAGCGCGCCGCGCGAAGGCCTCGACGGGAGGTCGGACTGGATCGCCGTACGGTCACCCTGGCACGGCGAACGGTCGTCAGCGCAGCCGCTCGGCGGTGACCTCTCGCGACGGACTGGCGATCTCGTCCTGTGCCTGGACGAGGCGGATCTCCTGGTGCCCTGTGTCAGCGGTCAGCTTCAGGATCCCGTAGATGGTGGCTGCGGTGCGCTCCAGGGCGGTGCGTGGACCGTCGCTGTGGTGGTGGGCAAGGAACAGGGCCGCTGTCGCGTCGCCTGCGCCGTTCACGCTGATCGGCAGCAGCGGGGTGGTGACCAGCCAGGTGCCCTCGTCGTCGGCCGCGAGCATGGACACCCCCTGCGGGTCGGTGCTGTCGGTGTGCACGCTCGTGACGAGCACCGTGCGTGGGCCCATCTCGCGCAGCGCGTCCACGGCACCCAGGAGGTCCTCGACGGTTCGCACGCTGTCCTGCGGCCGGCCGGTGAGGAACTCCAGCTCGAACTGGTTCGGCGTCGCCAGATCTGACCGGGGTACCACCCGGTCCCGCATGAACTCCGGGATGCCGGGTCGGACGAAGAAGCCCCTTCCGACGTCGCCCATCACCGGGTCGCAGCAGTACACCGCCGCCGGGTTCGCGGCCCTGACCCGGGCGACGGCGTCGAGGATGACCTCGCCGACGGTCTCGGCGCCCTGGTAGCCCGAGAGCACGGCGTCGCACCCGCCGAAGACGCCCCGCTCCTGGATGCCGGTGATCACGTCGGCGACGTCGGCGGGCTCGAGGACGGGTCCGCGCCACGCGCCATACCCGGTGTGGTTCGAGAACTGGACGGTGCTGACCGGCCAGACCTCGTGCCCCAGGCGCTGCAGGGGGAACACGGCCGAGGAGTTCCCGGCGTGGCCGTAGGCGACGGACGACTGGATCGACAGGA
>JAABUN010001687.1_pt1 | contig 46063 bp, 41 predicted proteins | sample 5559311 | NCBI WGS metagenome assembly JAABUN01 (sample SAMN10711877, study PRJNA513370) | rock metagenome | isolation source: Antarctica rocks | place: Antarctica: Victoria Land, Siegfried Peak sud
AAGCAGAAATCCTCGAAGTCCGCTATCATCAGGCTCTCCCCTTCCGGCTCGGGTGTTCCTCGACAGTACACCTGTAGCCGGAAGGGGAGGCCATGTCAAGGGCGCGAACTAGCACAAGGGCCTAATCGCTTGTGGGGCTCCCGCCCGCACCCCCGCCGCCTGCGGGCGGCACCTCGCCGCCCAGGGGACCCATAAAGGGCGCACTGCCCCCTGAGCGGTAGGTGGCCCCGAGCGCCGAGGGGAGGGCCACATGCCCGGCTAAGGGGCTAAAGCTTCCGGTTGGCGATGCCTGCGGCACCGACGAAGCCGATCCGGGCCGACTAATCCGACCCGATCCTTTCCTCCCTCCCTGTATCTCTGTGTCTCCCGTTTCCGTCCCTTCTTCTCTCGTGTCTCTCGTCGTCCTCTGCGTCTCTGAGACAACCGTCGTCCTCGCACCCCCCGCTCCGCCAGCCTTGCCCCCGCCTCGCCCTTTTGATACCATTGCGTAGAGAAAGTCGCCGCGCCCGCTGTGGTATCGTATCCGGCGCGCGGCGACTCGCCGCCTGACATACAGGGGCGCGCGCTGTTGCGCGCCCAAGGGGCGGGGGGAAGGGATTGGGGCTGTGGTACCGCTGACGAACGAGCCGCTCGCCGCGCCGCACGCGCCGACGGATGCGCCGACACCGCGCGCGCTCCCGCTGACCAAGCCGTCGTACGACCGCTTCGGGCGGCGGATCGACTACCTGCGCATCTCGCTGACCGATCGCTGCAACCTGCGCTGCGTCTACTGCATGCCCGCCACCGGGATGCACTTCGCCCCGCAGGACGAGCTGCTGACCGACGCGGAGCTCCTGCGCGTCATCCGCCTCACCACCGAGCTCGGCTTCCGCAAGTTCCGCCTCACCGGGGGCGAGCCGACCGTCCGCCCGCACCTCCCCGCGCTGATCGCCGCGATCAAGGGGATGCCCGGCGTCGAGGAGGTGGCGATGACCACCAACGCGCTCCTCCTCCCCAAACTCGCCGCCCCGCTCGCCGCCGCCGGGCTCGACCGCGTCAACATCAGCATCGACACCCTCGACCCCGACCGCTTCCGCCGCATCACGCGCGGCGGCGACCTCGCGAAGGTCTTCGCGGGGATCGGGGCCGCCGAGGCGGCGGGGCTGACGCCGATCAAGCTCAACGCGGTCGTGGTGCGCGGCTTCAACGACCACGAGGTGGCGGACCTGGCCGGGCTCACGCTGGAGCACGACTGGCAGGTGCGCTTCATCGAGATCATGCCGCTCGACGGCGTCTTCGAGGTCGCCCGCGCGCGCCTCGTCCCCTCCGCCGAGACGCGCGACCTGATCGCGGCCCAATGGGGGCCGCTGACCGCCGAGGACCACCACCGCCCCGCCGACCCCGCGCGCCCCTACCGCATCCGGGGCGCGCGGGGGACGGTCGGCTTCATCAGCTCGGTCACCGAGAACTTCTGCGCCGGGTGCAACCGGATGCGCCTCACGTCGGAAGGGAAGCTGCGCCTGTGCCTCCTGCGCGCGGACGAGCTCGACCTGCGCCCGCTGCTCCGCGCTGGGGCCGGCGACGGCGAGTTGCGCGCCGCCCTGCGCGACGGGGTCTGGCGCAAGCCCTGGGGCCACGGCCTCGACCAGGGCGTCCTCCCCGCGGGCCGCGGGATGTCGCAGATCGGGGGCTAGTGGTGCGGAGTGGGCCAGTGGGCGAGTAAAGAGGTAATGCCAGACGGCACCTCTCGCCGCCAACGGACCTTCTCGCCCACTCGCACCACTCGCCCACTTCGCACCACTAGGAGCGTGCCATGCCATTCTTCGGACGCCGTCGTCCGCTGCCGCTGCCCAAGAGCCAGGAGACCCCCGCGCCGCAGGCTCCGGACCCGACGGCGCACACCCCCATGCCGCCCGGCATCGCGAGGTTGCGCGCGCCACTGACGAATAGCACACCCAGCGTGCCTGCTGCGCCCGTCGCGCCGCCGGGGGCATTGCCCGCCAAGCGGGCGTTGCCGGTCGTCCCGGCCAGCGGCGCGCGCAACCTCGCGATGCCGGGCGGCGCGACCGTCCCCACCATCCGCAGCGGGGGGACGCGCACGATCGGCATGGAACGCCCCGCCGCCACCCCGACCGAGGAGGCGATCCGCCGCGCGGTCGCCACGATCAAGGAGCCGGAGATCGGGCGCACACTGGTCGAGATGGGGATGGTCAAGGAATTGACCGTGACCGGCACCGCCGTGCGGATCGCGATCGAACTGGCGACCCCCGGCGACGAGTTGCGCGCGCGCGTCGAGGGGGCCGTCCGCGCCGCCGTCATGGAGGCCGCGCCGGAGGTCGCGCAGCTCGACGTGCGCATGACCGCGCAGGTCCGCGCCGCCAACAGCAGCGGGCGACCCGGCCTCGCGGGGGTCAAGAACACGATCGCCATCGCGTCCGGCAAGGGGGGCGTCGGCAAGTCCACCGTCACCGTCAACCTCGCCATCGCCCTGGCGCTCGCCGGGGCCAGGGTCGGCCTGCTGGACGCCGATGTCTACGGCCCCAGCATGCCGCTGATGCTCGATCTCCAGGGCCAGCAGCCGCAGGTCCGTTCCATCCCCTCGGCGGTGCCGGGCGAGCGCGGCGGGCAGCAGTTGATCCCGCTGGAGGCGCACGGCATCAAGGTGATGAGCATCGGCTTCCTGACTGACCCCGACAAGGCGGTGATCTGGCGCGGCCCGATGGCCTCGCAGCTGATCAACCAGTTCATCAACGACGTCGATTGGGGTGAACTGGACTATCTGCTGATCGACATGCCGCCCGGCACCGGCGATATCCACCTGACCCTCACGCAGCGCCTCCCCCTCTCCGGCGCGGTCGTCGTGACCACGCCGCAGGACGTGGCCCTGGCCGACGCGGTGAAGGGCTTGCAGATGTTCCAGGAGGTCCAGGTGCCGATCCTCGGCATCATCGAGAACATGAGCTACTTCATCTGCCCCGGTTGCGGCGAGCGCACCGCGATCTTCGGCGAGGGGGGCGGCGAATCGATCGCCGAGCGCTACAACGTCCCGCTCGTCGGCCAGATCCCGCTCGCGCGCACGATCCGCGAGGCGGGCGACAGCGGCCAGCCGATCGTGATCGCGGACGCCCACTCCCCGCAGGCCGCCGCCTTCCGGCAGAGCGCCCAGGCGGTCGCCAGCCGCCTCAGCCTCGAAGCGAGCCTCACCGGCGGTCGCCGCGCCAGCGGCCCGCTGATCCAGATCAAGCGCAGCAAGGCGGGCGAGTAGCGCCACTCCCCGGTGCTCGCGGCGGCGCGTAGCGACGGCGCATCGTCCGGGGGCGGGCCAATCATGGTCCGTCCCCGGTTCGTCTCCCGTGCAATCTGCGGGGCCGACGCGCCAGCGGATCGCCGTTCGGATGTCGTTGGCGAAGTCGACTGGCCCACCCGGAGTGCGGTGGTGGCTGATTGGTCAATCCGGCAGGTTTTTCTGGCAGTCTGAGTAGGCGAGTGTCGAGTGCTTGCTGTGGTGGCTACCTGGGCCTATTCATTTCTTTGGCAGAAAATTCGGGAATGCGAAAGCCATCTTCTGAAGACATAGCGTTCTACCGGTCGCAAAAAAGCCCCGCCGATTAAAACCAGGCAGGGCTTTCCTTCGACTGCACGATGGATTCTACAGCACGCTGCTAGCGTTCAGCCGGTGGGTACAGCATACGTAGTCCATGCAGATAGGTCAGCGCAACGCCTTCGGAACCGTGCCGTTCACCGGCATAGATCTCGGGGATGATCGTCAACCCAGGATAGTTCTCCCGCTCGAAAAAGGCGACAAGCTGATGAAAGTGCGGGAACTGGTCCTCCTCCAACTCCCCGGCCGAAAGATACAGCTGAATCGGGTTGGCGGCGTCGCGCGCCGCCAACCGCGCGCCGTGCCGGATCACATACGGGTACGCGATGTACAGGTCGCCGCTGCCGGAGAGATAGCGCCGGAAGGCATCCGGCCGATGGAACAACGCGTAGAGAACGAAGAATCCGCTCGACGAATAGCCATACAGGGCGCGATCCGACGGCATGGTCCGATAGTTCGCTTCGATAAATGGGAGCATCTCCTGCGTAAGTGCATCTAAGAAGAGGTTTGCCGCGCTGTCGGGTGGTGCATCGCGCACCTCAGGAATCTTGAAGTCGCGCTCGCGCAGCTGCACCCACTGATCGTAGCTCGCCATGTCATAGCGAATGCCCACGATGATGGCCTCGGGGACGCCCGCCAACCATTGGGTCAGGGGCGTCAGCCCAGCCGCCATCCCGAACAGGAGATCGCCGTCTAATACGTAGATCACGGGATACGCCCGCGTCGAGGTTCCGTAGCTCGCGGGAAGGGCGACCGACAGGTGGTACTCCCGACCAAGGGTAGGACAAAAGAGCGTCCGCTCCTCCGTCCCGAACAAGGCCGTCCGTGGGTACTGTTCACGCATCGGCACCTCCTTGCAACAATCTTGCTGCTGGACCCTTGTGCTTGTTGGTTGACTTGACGAAGCGCCCTCCCGGCGGCTACGGATGGTCTTGCTGAGGGATCGCCGGGCCGCGCGAAAGGGTGGGGCGAGTATAGCGGACTTCGACGACTTCTGCCGTTGGGTATATGCGGCCCCGCGCCGGCTATCCTGCGCGACTTCGCCAGCAACATCCGTTCGGTGGAAAAACCGCCGACGGCGGCCCGCAGCGAGGCCACGCTACCCGGCGGTGATGAGGACCACATTCCCGTCCGGGTCATCCACCATCGCCGCATACGGGCCGGTGGTCTGCACCGGCGCACGGCGGCCACCGTACCCGTAGCCGGTCAGCTCCGCATACTTCGCATCCACCGCCGCCTCATCGGCCAGGAAGAATTCGAGCATGATCCGGTAACCGCCGGTGGGTGCCTCCCTGGTGGGGTCGTAGGTGTCCGCGAAGACGGTGTCCCAGAAGATGCTGACGCCGCTCTCCATGCGGTGCAGGACAAAAGGCTGCTGTTCGGCACCGTCGGGGATCGCCAGCCCCAGCCTGCGGTAGAACGTCAGCGCCGCCGCCATGTCCCGGACCATCAGCCCCACCATACTCAGTTGCACCGACATCCTCGCCACTCCTCGCTCCCCCGCCGACCATGCCACACCGGCAGCCCGGCATAGGATACCAGCAGATGCCAGCAGACCTCGCCAAGGGATTGGGGCTCTTACGCAATTTCGCTGATCGTCGTCATAACCGAACGCCAAGTGGGGAAGATCGGTCGAAATAGCGCTCTCCCGAGGCTTGATGAGGTGCCTGACGGTGCCGTCTGACGACCCTGTCCCTACTTTGCTTCTCGTGATCAGCGAGATTGCGTAAGAGCCGGGATAGGGGGCCACATCCTGGCCGCATCGCTAGCCGACCCGTTCGCCCAGTACCGCGTCGCCTTCGAGCCCGACGGGCGGCACATCCGCGCGGTGGCCGAGCCACGGCCCTTCCCCACCCGCCACCCATCGCCGCAACCCTGGCTGCCGGGGATGGCGACGCTGGACTGGTACCCCGCGTTGCGGTTACCGCGCTACCGGGCGCGCCTGGCGCAGGGGTGCGATGGCGCGCAACCCCCGCTGTTCCCACCACCCGGCGAGTCGCAGCAGGAGGCCGAAGCATGATGGTCGGCGACGGACCGGGCCGTATGACCGGCGCGTATGCCGTGGCCGACCTTGGCACGCTCGGCGGCGACAACGCCGGACGGATGGTCGGCCCGGCGACCACCCCTACCGGGGAGCGGCAGGCCTTCCCCCAACCCATCCTCCCCCTTGACAGGCAAGTGATCACTTGCCTATACTCGAATCATGACCGACCTCTACGCCGCGCTCGCCGACGCGACGAGGCGGGCGATCCTCGACGAACTGACCGAGCGGGACGGCCAGACGCTCTTCGAGCTCTGCGCTCGCCTGACGATGCGGCGCGGGCTGACGTCGTCCCGGCAGGCTATCTCGCAGCACCTCGCCGTGCTCGAGGCGGCGGGGCTCGTGACGGCGAGGCGGGAGGGCCGGTACAAGTTCCACTTCGTCGATACCGGGCCGCTGCGGGCCATCGTCGAGCGCTGGCCGATCAAGGAGCGAGAGGGAGGCTGATGAAGATCGTGGTCACGAGCGTCTTCGTCGACGATCAGGCGAAGGCGTTGCAGTTCTACACCGAGGTGCTCGGGTTCGTGAAGAAGGACGACGTCCCGCTGGGCGAGGATCGCTGGTTGACCGTGGTGTCGCCAGAGGACCCGGACGGCACGGAGCTGCTCCTGGAGCCCGGCGGCCATCCCGCCGTGGGGCCGTTCAAGCGGGCGCTGGTGGAGGACGGCATCCCGTATACCTCGTTCGCGGTCGGGGACGTGCACGCCGATTTCACGCGGCTGCGGGCGCTAGGCGTGCGGTTCACGCAGGAGCCGGTCGCGATGGGTCCCGTGACCACGGCCGTCTTCGACGACACCTGCGGCAACCTCATCCAGATCGCCACCAGGCAGTAACGCCCCAGCACCGGGGAGGCCCGGTCCTCAACAAGGACGAGAACCGGGCCCGCTTGCGAGCGGGCAGCGCTGAAATCGGCGCGCGGCGGCGCGCGTCCCTGCTGTCGCCGCTGCGGGCGGCGACGGACGAGGAGGCACCCGGTGGTGGGACCCTCGCGGAGGAGCGCCCGGTGGGGCCGTTGCCGCAGCGTGCCAGCTCGTGGTTAGCGGCCCATCGGCCAGCGATGCGGCCAGGATGTGTACCCCTATCCCGGCTCTGACGCACTCTCGCTGTGGCCAATGGGTACGCGACAATCGCGCGTCGTACGAGGCTCGGCAGCAGCCCGACGCGGGCGCGGGCTTGGCAGTCGCATAGCGGTGAGCGACAAGACTGGTGGCTGGTGACGCCCCCGGCGTGATCGCCGTCGAGAACGGCACGCCGTGCCGTCTCACCCCTCGACTGGGGAACGCTGCCACAGACTCATGCCGCCGCGAGCACCCGCTGGCGCAACAGCGATAGAGGCTCTTACGCAATCTCGCTGATCACGAGAAGCAAAGTAGGGACAGGGTCGTCAGACGGCACCGTCAGGCACCTCATCAAGCCTCGGGAGAGCGCTATTTCGACCGATCTTCCCCACTTGGCGTTCGGTTATGACGACGATCAGCGAAATTGCGTAAGAGCCCGATAGACCGGCGCGGCCGTAGCTCTGCCGCTTCAGCAGCTTCAGCCGATTCACGTGGCCCTCGGTCTGCCCGTTCGACCAGGGCTCGCTGAGCGCGGCGCGCACGGCCAGGTCGCCCTTGAGCCCGCGCGCGAAGCCCCGCAGGTGCTTGACCGCCGCCTGCTCCGCCTGTGCGACCCACTCGTCCAGGCGCTCGCCCCGCCGCTCGCGCATGAGGGCGGCGAAGTCCTGGGCGAGCCGGTACGCTGTGGCGATGGCCGGATCGAGCGTGCAAAGCCGGTCGAGCACCCGCCGCTGCGCCGGTTTCAGGTCATCCGGACGGCGCAGGAACAGGAGACGTGCCTGCCGCACCGTCAGGCGCTGCTTGGCCGGCGGGAGGGGGACAGGACGGAGTCCGGCGCGCTCCTGACGTCGCAGGCGGGCGGCCAGCTTGGACACCGGCGAGGAGGTCCCCGGATAGCCCCGGGCGCGGATCTCGCGCCACAACCGGGTGGCATTGCGGCAGCCCTCGCCCCACCGTTGCATGAGGTAGTCCAGGTAGGGGGCGAGCATCGGCTGCCGCGACCGGCGGGTAGGCTGCTTGACCGGGGGCGGCTCGGGCATGTGCAGGTAGCGGTAGACGGTCCGCCGGCCGACACCCAGCGCCCGGGCGATGTCCTTGATGTAGGCCTTATTCGCGTGCAATTCATGGATGCGGCGGTAGTGCTCGATGCGTAACTGGTGCCGCTGCTGACTCGTCTCCGCCAGTCGTTGTCGCCAGGGTGGGAGGGGCTCCTCGGACCCTGCCGGCACCGGCGGCTGGTCGGCCCCGGGCGGCGCATCCCCCCAGCGGACCTGCCGCAGGATGCCCGTCTTGGTGAACAGGAAGGCCTCGACGGCCTCGCCGAGGTTGAGCAGCAGATGGAAGCGGTCGACGATCTGACGGGCCTGCGGCGCGCCCTGCGCGGCCGCCGCCGCGTACGCGTCGTAGCGGTCACGCACGACGACCTCAATGCTCGGCCTGGTCGCCAGCCACGCCGCGACGGTGTTGGCACTGCGGTCGGGCAGCACGTCGAGGGGCCGGTGGCGCTCCAGGTCCACGATGAGCGTGCCGTAGGTCAGACCGCGGCGGAAGGCGAAATCGTCGATGCCGACGACCCGCGGGGCGGCGGCCGGCGGCGTGGGCGCACCGGCGGCGAGGCGGAGAACGGTGTCGTGGCTGATCGTGAAGCCGAGCCGCTGCGCGAGGCGCGCGCCAGCCCGGCCGCCCAGCGCCAGGCCAAGCTGACGGAGGTCAGCCGCCTGCTGCGCGGTGCGACGGGCGTAGGGTTCAGCCAGGTCGGGAAAGCGCTCCGCGAAAATGTGGCGCGGGCAGTCGGTATTCTGGCAGAAGAAGCGGCGGACTTGCAGGAGGAGGAGGAGCTGTCGGCCACCGACTGGCCGATCCACCACGGTGCGCTGGTAGCGACTCTGGACGCGGGTCGCGCACTGCCCACAGGCCGGGCAGCAGGCCGTGGGCGATCGCGCGGCCGCCCGCACGGTCATGGTCGCTGGGGTGATCCGGATCTGTTCCACCCGCAGCCCGGCGAGATGGGGTAACGCGGTTGTTAGATGCACGGTGTTCCTTCAGCCTTGACGCGATCCGACGCCGGTATGCGCCTGCTGAAGTTGTAGCACGACGACCACTCGCGGCACAGCGAGAGCGCGTCAGAGCCCCTATCCCTTGGCGGGGTCTGCTGCCAGCGGTGACGGTGGGCGGCGCGACACGACACCGCCCACCCCACATCAGCGCCCCTGCGGGCGCGCGAACCGCGTCAGCAGGCCGACGATCGCGGCGACGGCGACGACGTGCATGGCCACCAGCACCGCCGTCTGCCCGGCGGTCGCGCCGGTGACGCCGGGGATGTAGGTGAAATCCGGGATTGTGGTGACGACGAAGACCACGGCGGCGATGATCGCGAAGGTACGCGCCGGGCGGCGGGCGCAGCGCAGCAGGGCGGCGTAGAGGATCGTCGCCACGAGCGCCGGGATAGCCGTGAAGAAGATCGTGGTGCCGACGTCCGCGAGGGGGAGGAACTGCGGGTCGTAGCCGACGATCGCGCGCCCGAGATAATAGACGAGGACGTTGGCGAGCACGGCGGCGGCGACCGTGCCGAGCCCGACGAGCCCCCAACCGACCGTGCGCGACCTTTCCAGCATTGCCGTTGATCCGGTAGCCGATGATCCGGTGATGGAAGCCATAGCTGCTGCTCCTTCGCATTCCCTCGATACACCGCGCGACAGCAGCGGCGAATGGCACGGGGGTGCCGGAACCTCGCGCGGGTGGTGGGCGAGACGCGACGGCATGATCGCGCCTCCCACCCCCGCCATGACCATGCCTCAGCGGGCCAGCAGCTCGTCGAGGCGCTCGTAGCCCTCGTTAACGCCGTATTCCATGCCGCTCGCCAGCGCCGCGTCGCGCGCCTCGACCGAGGGATAGATCTCGTGCGCGGCGATGCGGGTGCGCCCGTCGACCTCCTCGAAGGTCATCGAGCCGACGGCCACCATGTTCGGCGCGCCATCGAACTCGAAGGTCTGGATGATCAGTGCGTCGCGATCCACGGTGTGGAAGACGCCGCGAAAGCCGTAGGCGGCACCATCCGCGCCGCGACTGACATAGCGCCAGCGCCCGCCCGTGGTCGCGTCGAACTCGCCGATCTCTACCTGCTGACCTCGCGGCCCCGTCCACCGCGCGAACAGATCCGGGTCGGTGTGCGTGCGGAAGACCGCCGCGACGGGCGCATCGAACTCGCGCACGATGTCGACGAATGGCAGGCCGGGCGCGGCGGTGATCGTCGTGGGGTGTGTCATCGGTCGTGCTCCTTATCCTTCTCGCTAGTCGTCTTCTCGGCGTCCGTCATGGTGCCGAGCAGGGCGTCGAGGCGCCGGAAGCGCCCCTCCGCGATCAGCCGGTAGTGATCGATCCAGGCGGTCAATCGTTCGAGGGCGGCGGCGTCCAGATGCACGGGTCGCCGCTGGGCGTCCCGCGAGCGGGTCACCAGGCCCGCCCCTTCGAGCACCTGGATATGCTTCGACACGGCCTGCTTGGTGATCGCGAACGGTTCCGCCAGCTCGTTGACCGTGGCATCGCCACGGGAGAGCCGCGCCACAATCGCGCGGCGTACCGGATCGGCCAGGGCCATGAAGGCCCGGTCGAGCGCGTCGTCATCACGTCCCCTTTCCGTATACAACCTCCTTATTGATCAACCACATCGTTGATTAGACTATAGCCGAGCTGACGCACGCTGTCAAGCCCGCTCGCGCCTTTCGGCACGCACCGTACACGCCACCTCTCCCCAGATCCGTCATTGCTCCCTCGCCACCTCGCCCCCCTCTCGCGCCGCGCGCCGTTCTCTGCTATCCTGTCGCCAACGAGTACAACCCAATGGACGGATGCCACGGCAAAGACAAGGGAGGGTGCCATGCGCGCGCGTGTGATCCTGGTTGCGCTGTTCCTGCTGGCCGCGCTGGCGGTCGCGGTCGGCACGCCGCCTGTGCGGGCCGACGATCCCGAACCGACCACCACCCCCGCCCCGACCGCCACCCGGCCCGCCGCCCCGGCGGCGACCGGCACGCCCAGCCCCGCGCCGAGCGCCGCGACCGCCTTTCAGCGCGCCTGGGAGCGGAGCGATAGCTCGCTGGTGCGCGGCGCGCGCCCGTATCTCTGGGGGTCGCAACCGATCGTGCCGGTCATTAACGAGCCGCTGACGGGCGTCGCCGGCCCCCGCCCGGTCCTCTACTGGGACAAGGGGCGGATGGAGATCAACAATACCAGGGCCCCCTACGACGCCAACTACATCTCCAATGGCCGCCTCGTCGCCGAGATGGTCACCGGGCGTCAGCAGGTGGGCATCAAGCCCGATCAGTTCGCCGAGCGTGGCCCGGCGCAAATCCCGTTCGGCGATCTCGATGACGCGACCGGCCCGACCTTCGCCTCGTTCGGCGGGCGGCTGAATGACCCGCCCCTGGCCGTCGGCGCGCCGGTGGCGCAGGCGCTCGATCGCACCGGCACGCTCAGCGCGACCGACGCCGGCGACGTGACCTGCGCCACGATCGTCGCCGCAACCCGGCACTGCATCGCCGCCCCCTTCGTGGCCTACCTCGACCAGACCGGCCCGCTCCTCGTCGGGGGCCGTGCGACGACCGGCAAGCTCTTCGACCCGCCCTTCTCCCTGACCGGCCTGCCGATCGCGGAGCCCTATTGGGTCACCGTCAAGGTGGCCGGGAAGCCGACCCGCGTGCTGCTCCAGCTCTTCGAGCGCCGTACCCTCACCTACAACCCGGCCAACCCCGCCGACGCGCGCGTCGAGATGGGCAACGTCGGGCTGGAGTACTACCACTGGCGCTACGACGCCGTCGTGCCGTCCGATCCCCAGACCGGCCTCGACCCGATCCTGCGTCAGGCCGAGACGCTGATCTACGAGGCACGGCCCGACTTTCGCTCGCTGATCGCCAATCTCTCCGGGGGACGTTATCAGCTCCTCATCCAGGACATCGCCAGCCTGGGCGCGTACGGCGCGACCTCCGAGCGCTACCACCTCATCCTCTTCGACACGAGCTTCACGAAGCTGGACAACCACGACCTCGCCGGGGTGATGGGGCATGAGGCCCAGCACGCCGCCGATCTGACCGCCTCCGGCGGGCCGGTCACGGCGAACGAGTGTTACGCCTTCGAGTTGCGCGGCTTCCTCGTCGGGTCGGCGCTCTGGCAATCGTTCTATGGCCCGAACGGCAAGCCGAACCCGAGCAACGCCTTCGAGCTGCGCGAGAACGCGATCCTACTGGAATTCCGCCAGAATCCGGCCCGCTTCGTCAAGAATTTGCAGACCTTCTACGCGCGGGAATGCGACGCCTTCGGCCCCGGTGCCCCCGACCGCTTCCTGACGCTCGCCAATCTGCCGCCGGGGATCGAGACGCAACTGCCGGTCGCCCAGGCGTTCGCCGCGCTGCGCGAGCCGACGCTGGCCGAACGTCCGCTGCCAGGGCTTCAGGCGACCGGCGGCCCGATCACGCCGGTCGATGGCCTCAACATCGCCGAGCTCATCCCGGCGGTCGATCGCGGCTCACGAGAATTCATGGCACCGTAGGGGTTCGGCGCGCTCCCGGTATCCGGTGCGCCACTCCTCCGAAGAACTAACGGGTGGGGGGCGCAACAGCGGCGCTGCGCCCCCCACCCGTGCGGGGCGGCCTTTGCCGCTGGAGGCACCGACGGCCACGGTTACAGCGGCGCGCATAATGGCTGGGCGCTACACGCCCGACCCGCGCAGGCGACTCCTATCCCAAGCCGGGTGCTGGGGCTTCGCCGGTGCCACGAGGTACCCGCTAGCCGGGGGTTCTAACCCCTAACCCCCCGATCACAGGCACCGGGCCAATCAATTCGCGCAGCGCGGTTGCGCGCCGCCACGCCGACGCCCTCTTCGCTCGGCGACCCCTGCACCGGAATGGGCAACCGCTCAGCGCCCGGACCGCAACGCCTCCTCCAGCAGCGCCAGCCCCGCCGTCGCCCCCGCCGTGCCGAAGCCGATGCGGATGTGCCGCTCGCCCCCCGCGAAGTGGGCGCTCGCGGCCAGGAGCAACCCGTGCTCGCGCAGCAGCCGGTCGCTCAGCAGGGTCGTCGTCTCAGCCCCCAGCCAGCGCGGGAAGGCGATGGTTCCGGCGCGCGGCGGGGCCCAGGAGAACAGGTCGCCGTTGCGCGCGATGAACGCCGCCAGTGCCGTCAGGTTCTCCCGTGCCAGCGCGATGTTCTCGGCCAGGATCGCGTCGGCGTGGCGCAGGGCGAGCGCCGCCAGGAACTCGGTCGGCGCGCCGATGAAGCTATTGTGGTGCATCCGCAAGCCGCGCACCGCGTCCAGGGTCGCCGCGTCGCGCGTCGCCAGCCAGCCGACCCGCAGGCCCGGCAACCCGAGGCTTTTCGAGACGCTGTTCAGCACGATCGCCCGCGCCGAGAGATCCGCCAGGCTCGGCGCTTCCGCCCGCCCGTCCAGCGGCAGCCCGCGATAGATCTCGTCGCCGACCAGCGTCGCCCCCGCCCCGTCCGCGAGGGCGATCAGTCCTTCCAGATAGGCACGATCGGGCACGAAGCCGGTCGGGCTGTGCGGGAAGTTGGTGACGATCAGGCGCGTCGTCGGGCGGAGCAGCCGTGCCAGCGCCGCCAGCGACGGCTCCCACCCGGCCCCCTCGTCCGCCGCCCAGAGGGTGACCTCCGCCCCGCACCACGCCGCGACCGACGTGAGCGGCTGATAGACCGGACTGTGGACGACCACATGATCGCCGGGCTGGAGCAACGCCATGAAGAGCGCGGGCAGGATGTCGTCGCCGCCACAAGCCGCCACGATCTGCTCCGGGGCGATCGTGCTATAGCGCGCCGCGATCGCCCCCCGCAGCGCCGCCCCGCCGAACGCGGTCGTGTAGCCGAGCGGCAGCGCGACGAACTCCGCCGCCGCCCCCGCCTCCAATGCGAGGAGCGCCGCCGTGCCGCGCGGCTCCGCGAACGAGGGGCTGAGGTTCGCGCGGGCGGTCGCCGCCGCCGGGCCGTTGAAAAACCGCTTGAGGGAGAAATCGGGCATCGCGCGCATGATCCTGGCCTCCTCGCGAACATCGTCGCCACGATCGTTCCCGGCCTGTCGGGCACCAGCAGCGGCAGTGTACCGCACATGGCAGCGGCATTCGGGACACGCCTTGCGCCGCCCGCGAGCAGCACAAACGGTGCGGGCCGGGGACCGATCCCCCGGCCCGCAGTCAGCCAACGCGCGACATCGCCCCCACCCCACGCCGCCGCCCATCCCCGCAGCGGTACAGAAGTTGCGCCCTATCGCCCCGTGAACACACGGCACCACCGGTCGGAGGTCGGACACCGTACGCTAGGAGAAAACACGATGAGCGAGCAACAACCGCGCGCCGCCGAGCAGACTGACGAGGAGCTGACCCCGCAGCAGGAGGACGAGGCGCTGCAACAGGCCGCGCGTCGCGACGCCGCGACTCGCGAGCAACCCGCGACGGAGGATCAGGTCTTCGACACCGGCAACGAGCGCGGCATGGGCTCCGGTCGCGGCGATCGCGGCGGCAACCAGGGCTGATCGTTCGGGATGACCGGGGCGAGCAAGGCAACGGGCGGGGGTGGCTTTTGCCACCCCCGCCCGCACCAGGAAGAACCGACGCGAGGCGGAGGATCGCCCCGCGTTGTCCGGCTATTCCGTCCGCGTAGCGCCAACGCCAACGGGGCTGGCCTGCAACGCGAAGACCGGGTGCGCGGGCGCGATCCGCTCGAAGTCGGCCAGGGGTGCCCCCGGCGCGACCGCGAAGTGCCGCCGGATGAAGCCGGGCGCGCTCGCGACCGAGTCCTTCAGCAGCGGGGCCGCCTCGACCGGTGTCAGCGCGGTCGCCGTGAAGCGCTCGTTATGTCGGCCCCGCGTGAGCGTGCCACCCCCCGCAGCGCGCAGATTGCGGACCCAATCAACCTCCCCATACGGCGAGAGGAGCCAGCGTTGCCCATCGCGCTCCCCGAGCGCTACCGGCGTGGTGCGCGGTTGGCCGCTCTTGCGACCCGGCACCGTCAGCAGGAACATGTTGCCCATCCGCACGCCGCTCCGCAGCAGCGCCGTGATGAGCGTATTGCCGAGTCGTGTGGTGAACGTCGCGCGAAACCGTTGTGCCATCGCGGGCCTCCTCGTTCTCATACCCCCAACAACGGGGCGTTCCAGCACGGCGTGGTAGCATTCCCACATCGGCGGCACCACTATTCCGTCTGGGTCATGCCGCGCGGCGCGCAATGACCCAGGCGGCGGGTATCACACTCGCCACATCATCGCCGTCGCCATGTCCGGTGTCGTTGCGCCTCAGTGTGGCGGGGAGAGGCCGGTCAGCAACGTTCCAACGATCTCGGCGGCGAACCGTCCCGCATCGAATCCGTCCAGCCCCGAACCTGCCACGTAGCGCGCGTGCGCCTGCTGGAAGCAGACCCCCAGGAGCAGTGTCGTCGCCGTCTCGGGGCTGGCCTCCGCGCGCACGCGACCCACTTGCTGTTCCGCCCGGAGATACGCGACCAACGCCTGTCGTGCCACGTCCGGGCCGACCCCCAACTCGCGCAGGCGACTGTAATGGCGCGCGGCGAGCGCCGGATCGGCATCGACCGCCGCGATGAGGGGCGCGGTCTGGATGAAGAAGATCACCGCCGCCGCGACCAGCGCTTCGAGATTCGCCGCCACGGTCGCGCCGCCCGCGCGCGTCGGCAACGCGCGGAGCTGGTCTAGGAACGCCCCCGGCATCCGCTCCCCGAAGACTGCGAGGAGCAGGGCGGTCTTGTCCGGGAAGTGGCGATAGAGGGTTGCCTCGGCGAGGCCGGCCGCGCGCGCGACCGCCTTCGTCGTGACCGCCCCGATCCCGCGTTCCCGGATGAGCTGTTCGGCGGCGTCGATCAGCCGCTCCCGCGTCTCCATGCGCCCCCCGCACTCGTATGTGAGTGATCACTCACATACGAGTGTAGGCCCTGCGACGCGGCGCGTCAAGCCTGCGCCGCAACATCCGCGACAGCGGCTTTGGCAGCTGTGCAATCGGCACGCGCGACTGGCCTCGCACCCGTTCTCTGCCATCACGCCCGGAAGCCCGTCCCGGAGATGCGAAGCACGCCCTCCGCTCATCCCGAGCAGGGCATCCATCAGGTCGCACGGATCGCGCCGAAGGTCGCCCGCTTACGCCCCCAGGTCGGCCAATTCCTGCCCCATATCGCCGCCGAGCCGTCGCCAGGCCGCGATGACCCGGTCGTCGTAGGGATCGTCGTCGCTGTTCGCGATCCGCCCGTGGGCGTCGAGCCAGGCGACCGGGCGCCGTGTCCCCTCGATGAAAGGCGGGGAACTATGACGCCGGATGACCGGGCAAGGTCTTTCGCATGTAGACGCGCCGGAAACCGTGCTCCTCGCGGAGCGCGACCTCGACGAAACCGAGCCGGGCGTAGAGCGCGCGATTCTCGGTCATCAGTTCGTGGGTATAGAGGGTGATCGCGTCACGCCGCGCTTGACGAGCCCGTTCCTCCACGAACGCCATCAATCGTCGCCCCAGGCCCTGCCCCTGATAGCGCGGATCGACCGCGATGTTCGCCAAAAACTGGCTATCGTCGTGCGTCGTCGTGACGACCAGTCCCCGCAGGCCATCGGCGGCGACCAGCACGTAGACGACCCCCTGCGCGATCAGCGTCGCGTAATCCTCTCGCAGCGGGCCGGGTGCCATACCCAGCCGCGCGATGTAGTGCGAATAGGCGGCGACCACACAAGCCCCCACCGCCACCTCGTCATCCGGCCCCGCCCGCCGCAGCACCAGCCCCGCGTCGCCCATCCTCGCCCGCTCCTGTGTCCTTACTCGCCCACTCGCCTGCTCGCCTACTCGAGCTACTTCCTCGCCCACTCGCCCACTCACCAGTACTTCATCGCCCCCAGGAACAACGCCCGCAAATCCTCCGGGCCAGCCGGGCGCGGCGAGAGCTTGGTGACGCGGTGCTGCGGCAGCGTCCCCGCGACCAGCGCATCGACATCGCCCGGCCCGTAGCCGACCGCGCCGAGCCCGTTCGGCATGTCCAATTGGCGCATGATCCCGATAATCGCGTCGGCCAGGATCGTCCCCGCCTCGTCGTGCCCCACCCCCGCCACGTCCACGCCGAGCAGGCCCGCCGCGTACAGGTGCCGCGCCGGGTTGGCGACGGCGGTCCAGCGGAAGACGGCGGGCGCGTTGAGGATCACCGACATCCCGTGCGGCACGATCGGGTGATCGGCGTCGTAGCCCGCCGGCCTGAAGTCGCGCACCAGCCCCGCCACCGGGTAGGACATGCCGTGCGGCAGATGCACCCCCGCGTTGCCGAAGCCGATCCCCGCGAAGGCCGAGGCGAGCAGCATCTGGCCGCGCGTCTCGTCGTCGGCGTCCGGCCCGCACGCGCGCACGATGTTCGCCGCCACCATCCTGATCGCCTGCGCCGACCAAAGATCGCTGATCGGGTTGCTCCCCTGATAGGCGGGGCGCATCCCCGGCCCATCCGGCGTGGGGCGCTCGCGGTACGGCAGCGCGGTCAGCGACTCGATCGCGTGGCTCAGCACATCCAGCCCGGAGCAGGCCGCCACGGTCGGCGGCATCGTGCGCGTGTTCTCCGGGTCCACGATCCCCATCACCGGGCGCAGCGCGCGATGGGCGATGCCGGTCTTCGCGCCCATCTCCAGGAAGTCGAAGATCGCCACGCCGGTCGTCTCGCTGCCGGTCCCCGCCGTCGTCGGGATCGCGATCAGCGGCTTCAGCGGCCCCGGCACCGGCTCGCCGCGCCCGATCGGCGCGTTCACGTAGGTCAGCAGGTCGGCGGGATAGGTCGCGTAGAGATTCGCCGCCTTCGCCGTGTCGATGCTCGATCCACCGCCGACCGCCACGTAGGCGTCGAACCGCCCCGCCGTCGCGACCGCGATCGCCTCCGCGAACGAGGCGTCGGTCGGCTCGATCCGCACCCGGTCGAAGAGTTCCGCCTCGAGCCCCGCCGCGCGGATCGCATCGAGCGTCGTCGCGACCGGGGCCAGCCGCGCCACGGTCGGATCGGTCACCACCAGGGTTCGCCGCGCGCCGAGCCGCCGCAACTCCTCCCCGACCTCGCGCGTCGCGCCCGGCCCGTACTTGATGCTCGACGTGTCCATCGTGAAGATCGTCTCGTGCGCCATCGCCCCACCCTCCCACGCGCATCGCCGGATCCGGCGCCGCATCGCCGACAGCCTAGCACACGGGCGCGGCCCGCACCCCGGCGCGACGATCCGGATCCGTAAAGGGGTCCCTGCACGCCGTGCACCCTACGCATGGCTGCGCGCGACGCGTAGGGGTGCCGAAGAATCGGGAGTGCACGGCTTGCTCAGGTGCGCCGCGCGACGAACACCATGACGCGGCTGGTGCCGACGAGTGGCCCGCGCTGCCAGTCGCCGTACACCTGCTCGACCACGAATCCGGCGGCGGTCAGGGAGTCGGCCAGTTCCGCCCGGCTGCGAAAGCGCAATTCGCTGTTCGCGACCACGACCTCGCCGGTGGCGGTGAAGACGTTGTGGCCCGCGAAGCGAACCCGCCCATCCCCCACGCCGATGAGTTCCAGCCAGCTCTCCATCGGGCCGTTGGGGGAGTCGAATCGCTCGTACGTGGCCGCGCGGTTCCAGCGCTCCCACGCCCGGTCGTCGGGATTGCGACTCTCGAAGGCGAGGGTGCCGCCGGGTCGGAGCGCGTCGGAGATCGCGCGCAGGGTGGCGGCCCAATCGTCGTCGTCGAGAAATACCTGGGCCACATTGCCGGTCATGATCGCCAGGTCGGCCCCCGGTGTCCCCAGCGCGCCGGCGTCGCCTTCGACCCACCGCACCCGCTCGGCACCCGGCTGGCGACGGGCGATCGCCAGCATCGCGGGGGCAGGATCGACGCCGCTGACGTGACGGCCGTCGACCGCCAGCTCGCGGGTGAGCAGGCCGGTCCCGCACCCCAGGTCGAGGATGATCCGGGCCTCGCGCTCCGCCGCGAGGCCGATGTAAAAGTCGGTGTCGGCACCACGGGCGTTCTCGATGTCGTACAGCGCCACCAGGCGCGGATCCACGTAGTGCCGATCGAGATCTACCATCATGGCTCCTACCTCTGCCCCACCAAAGAACGCACTATAGCACGCGGCACATCGGCACGCGGCACGCCGCAGGGGTAAGCAGGTAGCAGGCGCGCTGCCCCGCCGCGCGCCACGATCCGCCCGTCCCTCAGCACCAGCCAGCGCACCGGGCGCCCGATGATCGCCTCGGCGTGCGTCTCGCCGTCGATCACGACCAGAGCGGCGCGATTGCCGGACGCGAGGCCATAGTCGCCGTCGCCGATGACTCGTGCGCCCTGTAGATCGCCATGTCGAGCGCCGGTGCCAACTCATCGTCGCGCCGGAAGTTGCTGCGGTAGCGGATGCACCACCCGCAGCAACAGTTCCCCGACCATCGCGCTCTTCTTGACCACCCGCCGCCCCGCCGCGCCAACTCCCTCCATCCCGGCCACATCTATCCCGGCCACACCAGATGATACCGTGACCACACATGCAACCACATCACCCACTGCAGCGTCATACACGCACAACCCGCTGCTCTTCGTGGTACTTTCATCCTATTGAACGCAAGTACCTGGAGGGGTATACCAGGGGGCACCACTTGCCACATCCTGCCCGCTATCGCATCGCCATTCGCGGGGGCGTGGCAACCGCCATAGCGCCAGGAGGACGCCATGTTCGCCCACCACACGCCGCGTCTCATCCGCCCCTGGCGCTGCAGCCTCGTCGCCTTGCTCCTCCTGGGCCTGGCGCGCGCCGCCCTCCCCACCCCCGCGCCGGTCGCGGCGGCCTCCTTCGGCATCGCGCCCGATCGCGCGAGCGGGCAGCCGAGCGGTACCACGGTCACCTGGACCGCCACCCCCGCCGACAGCGCCGCGCGCGAATACCGCTTCAGCGTCGCCCATAACGGCGGCGCACCGGCGATCGTGCGCGACTTTGCCGAGGGTGCGACCGTCACCTGGACCCCGCTCGACGAGGGCACCTATCAGATCACCGTCGAGGCCCGCGCCAGGGGCGATTCCGGCGCGCCCGACGAGACGGTCCGCGTCGCCTATACGGTCGCCTCGCGAATCATCGCCGGGCAGCCGGTCGTCTCCGCCACTGCGCACCCGCTCGTCGCCCTCTACAGCATCCCCCCCTGCGGGACCGGCGTGGTGCGCGTCAGCTTCGCCGCTGGGGCGAACCCGGCGGGTGGGCAACAGACCCCCGCCGTCGCCTGCTCACCGGTCGCCAGCACCAACCTCTACCTCGTCGGGCTGCGCCCCAGCACCACGTATGCGATCCAGTACACCGTCACCGATGGCACCACGACGAGTGTCGGCCCGGTCGCGCGCTGGACGAGCGGCGCGCTCCCCGCCGATGTGACCTTCCCCGCGATCGGCGCGCCGGTCGCCCCCACCGCCGATAGCGATACCGCCGCCGGGATCGTCTACCAGGCCCCGCTCGCTCTCGGCGCGGACACGACCCAGGCCCAGCTCTACGCCACCGATCTGGCGGGCAACGTCCTCTGGTACCTCCCCTACGACTCGAACATCTCCGTCGGCGCGGCGCGGCCCATCCCCGGCGGCGACACCCTCGCCATCGTGGACGGCCCCGGCGAACACCTGATCCGCATCCTCGACCCGGTCGGTAACCCCATGCGCGAGACGAGCCTGACGCGCCTCAACGAGCAACTGGCCGCCCTCCCACAACCGACGGGGCGCACGCTGGAGCCGCTGCGCGCCCTCCACCACGAGATCAACCTCCTCCCCAACGGCCACATCGCGGTCCTAGGCTTCACCGAACGCCTCTTCCCGGCGGGGACGCAGGGCTCCACCACGGGGCTGCCGGTCGATCTGGTCGGCGATGAGATCGTGGTCCTCGACCCGAACCTCCACGTCGATTGGGCCTGGAATGCCTTCGATCACCTCGATATCGGGCGCCGCGCGCTGCTGGACGAGGATTGCGTCCCGCCCGGCTGCGCCGCCCCCCTCCGCTACGCCGCGCAGGTGGGCGGCACGGCGCAGGACTGGCTCCACTCCAATGCGGTCAGCTATTCCCCGACGGATGGCAACCTCCTCCTGTCGATCCGCCACCAGGACTGGATCCTCAAGCTCGATTATCGCGACGGCCAGGGGAACGGCGATGTCCTCTGGCGGCTCGGCCACGACGGCGACTTCACCCTGACGAACGCGCCCGCCGACGAACCCTTCCCCTGGTTCTCGCACCAGCACGGCATCGAACTGACCCTTGATGGCCGCCTCCTCACCTTCGACAACGGCAACACGCGCTGCGATGGCCAGGGGGCCGACTGCCACAGCCGGGGGCAGGTCTACCAGCTCGACGAGGCGAATCGGCGCGCGACCCGGATCGTCGATGCCGACCTGGGGGACTACTCCGCCGCGCTCGGCTGGGCGCAGCTCCTCCCCAACGGCAACCTCTCGTTCGTCTCCGGTTTCCAGCAGGATCCGGCCCCCGCCTTCGGCCAGGCCGAGGAGTTCGACCCGAGCGGGGTCGCCCTCCTGTCCGTGGTCGAGTCGCGCCCGGCGCAGCTCTACCGCGCCTACCGCCTGACGACCATGTACGACGGCTGCTGCGCCCCGCTGGTCGCCTACGGCATGCCGGTGCCGAACAACGGGGTCGCAACGCCGCTGACCCTGGCCGTGGACGGCCCCGGCACCGTCGAACGCGACAGACCCGGCACCAGCCCCGGCCCCTACGCGTACCCGGCGGGCACCCTGGTCGCCCTGACGCCGCGCCCGGCACTCGGCGCGCTCTTCCTCGGCTGGGAGGTGGACGGGGCCGCGCGCGGCAGCGCCGCCGTGCTGACGATCACCGTGGACCGCGCGCACCGCGTCACCGCGCGCTTCGTCGCCGCGCCCTCCTTCGCCGATCTGGCCGACGCCTCGCCCGTCGCCCGCCTCGCGGTGGCGCAACTCGCGGCGCGTGGCATCGCGCAGGGGTGTGATCCGGTCACAGCACGCTTCTGCCCGGTCGACGACGCCCTGCGCGCGCAGATGGCCGCCCTCCTTGTCCGCGCGATGGGCTGGGGTGGCGAGCGCGTCCCCACACCCTTCAGCGATCGCGGCGGGGTGGACGACGAACTCTGGGCCGACATCGGCATCCTGGCAAGTCATGGCGTGGCGCGCGGCTATGGCGATGGCACCTTCGATACCCTCGGCCCGGTCCTCAACGTCCAGACGATCGCGTTCGTCGCCCGCGCGATGGTGGCGCAGGGCCGCTGGCAGGAGCAGCCGGACGATCCGGCCCTCTACCCCAACGTCCCGGCCTCCTCCGGCCACCGGCAGGACCTCGCCACTTATGTCCACTACGCCGGTCCGGTGCGCGGCACCGCCACCGCGACGAGCGACTTCCCCGCATGGGACCAGCCCGCCAGCCGCGTCTGGTTCGCCTACGTGCTCTGGCGCGCGCTCGCCAGCGACCTCGGCACCGACCAGCCGGGCAGCGGCGGGTACGTCCCCTGAGCCGGGTGTGCGCCCACCGGGGAACCGCCCGGCCTCGCCCCTTCCTGCTGCGAGCAGCCTCCTGCATACCGGCGGGCGTGTCCTGATTCCTCCAGCCGAAAGTACTATTTCGGGAGCACCAGCGTCGCTATTTCTTGTATACTTTTGCGACACATCATCAGACTTTTGCGCTATAGACGCGGTACGTCGCCCTTCCCTATGATGATGGCAATGGAATCGCCAAGCGCGAGGCGAGCAATCCGCACGGCGCGCCGCGATTCGTTCCGCAGCTGTTCAGGGCTACCCCGGGGGAAACGCCGGGCGCGCAAAGCCACGGGCCTACCGCTTCGCGAGGAGCTATGGCAGCCGGGTCGCCGGTTGCGGGGGCATGTGCCCCCGTGAAGATCGGGGGGCAGCCCCCGGCACGCGGGATAATCCTACAAGGAGGGCTACCCGGATGCGTCTCACCCGCCGCGAGGGCCATCGCCCAGTACTACCCGGTGCATTCCGCTGGCCTCACGACCTTCCGCCTCACCGGTGTCTTCCTGCTCGCCGGTGCGCTGCTCCTCCCCTTCGGCCTCCTGCCGGCCCTGGTCCTCCTCGCCCTCCTCCCCGACACCATCCTGGCACTGCGGCGCGGCGCGGGGCTGCGCCCCCTCATCCTCGCGGCCCCGGCATCCTTGCTCGCCATCCAGGCGGCGCACGGGTGGCTCTATGCTGGGGGCATCGCGTCGGCCAGCACCCCGCGCGATCTGGTCGGCATCGCGCTCGCCGCCGCCACCTTCGTGCTGCTGCAACAGCTCCTCTTCGCCAGCGGGATCGCGCTGCATGCCGGGATCCCGCTGCGCCGGGCGCAGCTCCTCGCCCCGGCCACGCTCCGCAGCCAGGCGCTGCTCGCCATCCTCGCCATCGCCATCGCCGGGCTCTGGTTCGCCGGATCGCTCCTGCTGGTCCTGGTCATCCCCGCGCTGATCGTCGCCCACCAACTGACGCGCGTCGCCCACCTGGCCGATTCCGCCCAGATCGACAGCAAGACCGGCCTCCACAACGCCCGCCACTTCGAGCAGGCGCTCGGCGAGGAGCTCGCCCTCGCCCTCCGCCTCGGGCGCCCGCTCACCCTCCTCGTCGCCGACATCGACCACTTCAAGGAAGTCAACGACCGCCACGGCCACGCCAGCGGCGATCGCGTCTTGCACGAGTTCGCCGCCCTCTTCGCCGCCACGTTGCGCCCCACCGACCGGGCGGCCCGCTTCGGCGGCGAGGAATTCGTGGCCCTCCTCCCCGGCACCGACACCGAGACGGCGCTCGCCGTCGCCGAAGGGTTGCGCGCGGCGATCGCGGCGCACCCCTTCACCCTGCCCGGCGGCGAGACGCTGCGCCGCACCGTCAGCATCGGACTCGCCAGCGTCCCGCACGACGCCACCACCGTCGCGGCCCTCTTCGAGGGGGCCGATCGCGCCATGTACCGCGCCAAGCAGACGCGCGACACGGTGGCGCGCGTGAGCGCACTCCCGCCCGTCCCGCGCCTGCCCGAGCAGCCCGCCGCAGTACCGCCCGCCTCGCGTCCGGCACCACGTCCGGCGCCCCGCCCCGCCCCGTACGCGACGGTCCTCCTCTGGGGACTGATCGCCCTCGGTGGACTGGGCCTGTGCTGGGGACTGGCGAGCACCCTCACCAGCGGATACTGGCTGCCCCTCGTCCCTCTCCTGCTGCTGGCCCTCGGCGCGGAATTCTTCGCGGTCCCCCTCTTCGAGGGGCAGAAGCAGCGGATGACCTACACCTTCACCGTCGCCGTCGTCATGGGCACGGTCGCGGTCCACCCCCCCGCCGCGCCGCTGATCGCCGCCGGGGCCGCGCTGCTCCACATCGTGCAGCAACGCCAGTGGCGGCGCGGCCTCGGGAAACCGCTCTTCAACCTCGCCAATCCCGCGCTCGCCGCGACGGTCGCGGGGCTCTGCTACCTGACCCTGCGTCCCGCCGCCGGCGGGTGGCTCCTCCTCGCGGCGATCGCCGCCGCGACCTGCGCCTACTACGCGACCAATATCGGCGCGGTCGCGCTGATCATCGCCACACAGACCGGCGGCTCCTTCCGCGCGATCGTGCGCGATTCCCTCTGGTCCGCCCCGGCCAATCTCCTCCTTGGCCTCACGGGCGGCTTCCTCGGCGCGATGCATCCCCAACTCGGACCCACCGGCACCCTGATCTTCGCCCTGCCGCTGGTGGTGATGCGCTTCACCCTCGCCTACACCGCGCGGAAGAATCGCCAGACGATCGCCACCCTGGAGGCGGCGAAGGAGGAGGTCGAAGGGGCACACGCCGAGAAGGAGCAGACCCTCCGCGAGCTGATCGCCACCGTCGCCTCGATCATCGACGCGCGCGACCAGGCGGTCGCCGGGCATTCAGAGCGCGTCGCCGCCTACGCCCTCGCCATCGGCGAGGAACTCGGCCTCTCCGCGACCGCACTGGCCTCCCTGCACACCGCCGGGCTCCTGCACGACCTCGGCAAGGTCGCGGTGCCGGAGGCGATCCTCCACAAACCGGCCAAGCTGACCGCCGAGGAGTACACGATCGTCAAGGAGCACGCCGGCGTCGGCGAGCGGATCCTGACCGAGGTCGTCGCCCTCATCGAGGTCGCGCGGATGGTCGGCGATCACCACGAGCGTTTCGACGGCCAGGGGTATCCCAACCGCGAGGGCGGCACCGCGATCACCCACGGCGGGCGCATCCTCGCCGTGGCCGATACCCTCGACTCAATCCTCTCCGACCGTCCCTACTCCCCCGGCAAGCCCCTCGCCTGGGCGCTCGCCGAAGCCGAGCGCTGCGCGGGGACACACTTCGACCCGGCGATCGTCGCCGCCCTCCAGCGCGTCGTGGCGCGGCGCGGCGCCGCCTTCTTCGCGCAACCCGCAGCGACCCCAGCAGCCCCGGTCGCGGAGCCGCGCGGCGTCCTGATCCCCTTCCCCGCCACGCAGGAGGAACCAGCGAGCGCCCTCGTGCGCGGTTAAGCGCCGATCGCGGCGCACGGTCGAACCCGAGCAATCGTGACAATCGGAGGGATATGTCATAGCTGCGCGGGACCCCCTCCTGGCCGCCCCCGGTCGGAGCGCGACCGCTCGCCCCGCCGCTATGGCACGCACATTGCGCCATGTCAACAACCAGGTGCAGGCTGTCCCCGCGCGGCGCACGGTGCGCCCGGCGCGGCGGATGATCGTTGTATCCCACGGGAAGGAGCAGCCATGAAGGATCTCGGACTCTTCGCCCTGCGCGTCGTCTTCGGCGGCCTGATCGCCCTGCACGGTTATCCCAAACTCTTCGGTGGGTCGGGCAAGAAGGTCTCTGCCGAGACCGAGAAATATCTCGGTTCCGGCTTTAATCAGTCCATGGAGAATGGCGGGATCGACAAGCACATCGGCTTCACCAGGCAGCTCGGGATGCCCGCCCCGGAGGTACTCGGTCCCCTCTCCGCCGGGACCGAGTTCTTCGGTGGCCTCGCGCTGATCTTCGGCTGGAAGACGCGCCTCGCCTCGCTCCTCCTCGTCGGCAACATGGCCGTCGCCATCCAGAAGATCCACGCCAAGAACGGCCTGATGGGCCAGGGCGGCTACGAGATGCCCCTCCTCTACGCCGCCGGCTTCGCCGCCACCCTCCTCGCCGGACCCGGCAAGATCGGGGTCGATAAGTCGTGAGTCGTGGGTCGTGGGTAGGTCCATCAGTGACGTGGTGCCCGAATATCGGGCATCGCGTTATTACGAAACCCCACTCACGACCCACGACCCACTACGCATAACTCGCCCTGCGGAATAGGCACGGGGCAGGGGATGTTACCATCTATGGATGAGCGCGACATCGCGACGCTGGCACGCACGGTCGGTGGATGTCTGCGTGCGCGCGGGCTGACGATCGCCACCGCCGAGTCCTGCACCGGCGGCGCGGTCGCGGCGGCATTGGCGCTGATCCCCGGCGCGTCGGACTACCTGCGCGGCGGCGTCGTCGCCTACCACACCGCGGTGAAAGAGCGCCTACTCGGCGTCCCGGCGGCGACTCTTGCGCGCGAGGGGGCGGTCAGCGCCGCCTGCGCCCTGGCGATGGCGCGCGGCGCGCGCGATGCGTGCGGGGCGGACATCGGCGTCGCCACCACCGGCATCGCCGGGCCGGGCGGCGCGGAGCCGGGCAAGCCGGTTGGCCTCGTCCATCTCGCGCTCAGTTGGCCCGGCGGCGAGCACGCCACCCACGCCGTCTACCCCGGCGACCGCGCGGCGGTCATCGGTGCCGCAGTTTTTGATGCGTTGGAATTAGTGATAAGTAGTCAGTCGGCAGTCGGCAGTCAGCAGTAGGATACGAGCGGCGTTGCGACGGGGAAGCAATTCCCGCGTCACAACACCACTCTGCCGACTGCCGACTGCCGACTGCCGACTGAACCGGAGGTTCCCCTTGTACGGCGAAAAAACGGTCCTCGCCAATGGCGTGCGCGTCCTCAGTTTCCCGATGCCCCACGTTCGCTCCGCCAGCATGATCCTGACCTACAACATCGGCTCGCGCTACGAGACTGATGAGCACGCCGGGATCTCCCACTTCATCGAGCACATGGTCTTCAAGGGGACACCCACGCGCCCGGCCCCGGAGCAGATCGCCGAGGAAATCGAGGGGGTCGGCGGCATCCTCAACGCCTACACCAGCCGCGAGCAGACCGGCTACTGGGCGAAGGTGCCGTCCACCCACTTCGCCAGCGCCTTCGCGGTGCTGGCCGACATGCTCCGCAACTCCCTCTTCCCCTCCAGCGAGGTCGAGAAGGAGCGCGACGTCATCATCGAGGAGATCCGCGCCAGCGAGGACGACCCGACCGATCTCGTCGGCGAGCTGAGCAACCGCCTCGTCTGGGACGCGCAGGCGGTCGGGCGCGCGATCGCCGGGAGCGAGGAATCGGTGGGGCGGATCGACCGCGCCGCCATGCTCGCCTACCTCGGCGCGCACTACGTCCCCGCCAATCTCGTCATCAGCGTGGCAGGCAACATCACCCACGCCGAGGTCGTAGGTCAGGCCGAAGCGCTCTTCGGCGACCTCGCGGCGGGCGAACCGGCGACGGTCGGCGGCGCGCAGTTCCGGCAGGCCGCCCCGCGCGCCGCCCTGCTGACCCGCCCCGACAAGCAGGCGAACCTGATGCTGACCACCCCCGGCCTGTCGTATCACGACGAACGGCGCTACGTGCAGCGCACCCTCGACGTGATCCTCGGCTCCGGCATGAGTTCGCGCCTCTTCATCGAGATCCGCGAGCGGCGCGGCCTCGCCTACGCGGTCGGCTCCTACTTCAACCAGCTCGCCGATGTCGGCAACGGCGCGGTCTACGTCGGCGTCGATCCCGGCAAGGCCGAGGAGACGGTCGAGGCGGTGATCGGGGAGTTGCACAAGCTGCGCGACATCGCCGTGCCAGCGGATGAACTGGCGCGCGCCAAGGAGTTCCGCAAGGGCCGCATCCTGATGGGCCTGGAAGACAGCCAGGCGCTCGCCTCCTGGCTCTCGTCCAACGAGATCCTCTACGGCGACGTGCCGACCCCCGAGGAAGTCACCGACCGCATCGATGCCGTGACGATCGCCGACGTGCAGGGGCTCGCGCGCGACCTCTTCACCCCGTCGCGCTACAGCCTCGCCATCGTCGGCCCCTACGACGACGAGGCCCGCTGGCAGCGCCTCCTGGAGCGCTTCGCCTCCTGACGCCGGTGACGAATGACGAGTGACGAATAGGCGGGGCGGGGATACGGTCGGTATCTCCGCCCCGCTGCATACGGCTGGCACGACGCGGGGGCTGGAGCACCGCCAGCCCTCGACAATCGCATGATCGGGCTATTGACAGAGGTTTCTCGACAAGTGTATCGTCATATGTATCTATTCTATCCACCAGAATTATATCTATCACGCCGGATGCCGACGAGCGACGTGGGACGCGCCCCGATCGGTGGAGCGACAACCATGCGCGATGATCGCCATGCCCCAACCGCCGCCGCCTGCCCGGACTTCGCGGCGGAGACCGGCGCGACGACCGGCGCGCTGATCGTCGTCCTCGATCGGCAGGGGCGGATCGTCGCCTTCAACCCCGCCTGCGAGCGGCTGACCGGGTATCACTTCGCCGAGGTGCAGGGGCAACCCTTCTGGAGAGTCTTCCTGACGGACGATGAACTGGCGCACGCGCGATGGCGAGCGACAGCGGGCCGACGGACGATCGTCCGTCGGCCCGCCGTGCTGTAGAACTTTACGCAGCCTTGTGCATTTCTCTAATGGGTCGGGGCGTAGCCATCGTCTGGGGGTAGCTTCCTCCCATCGTAGAAAGGCTGACGATGACCAGATGGCGATGGTCGCACGCCTACCACCCTTGTGCCCTGCTCATACTGATTGGTTGCGGCCAGTCATCGGCAGTCGCGCCCGCAGTCCGCGCAACGTCCACCACACCGGTGATGACGTCCGTCGCACGGGCGGCAAGTCCGCCGCCTGTGGGTACCCCTGCCGCGCGACCATCGCCCACCTGGGAAGCGGAGGACCAAACAAACTTCGCCGATCGGCTGCGCGGCGAGGGGTTCGTGGTCGAGCGCGTGGCCGAGGCGACGGAGCCTTTCCTTCGCACGGTTGGTGCGCGGCTGCGCCTCAGCGGCGGGACACTCACACAATCGACCGAACTCCAAATTTATACCTACGCCGATCCCGCCCTGGCAGCGGATGACGCCGCGCGGGTGCAGCCGGACACCAGCGTCAAGTGGACAGAGCCGAACGGTAACGTCAAGACGATCTCCTTCGCCTGGGTTGCCCCGCCGCACTTCTTCCGGCGGGAGCGAGTATTGGTCCTCTACACCGGCACCGACCGAGCCGTGCTCACGCTCCTGACCGATCTGCTCGGTGCCCAGTTCGCCGGGCGCTAGAAGCTGCCGCCGATGTTCGGACGGGCGAACGTCGTTGTGCTGCATCGCCGGTTGATGCGCCTGTCGTGAACACAACTCCAGCGCGGGTAGGGACTGCGAAGGCCGGGGCGCATGCTGCGCCCCGGCCCCGCGTTATCCGTGCAGTATCGGCCATAAAGGGGGTGCAGCATGACGACCCATCCAGGCCCGGTCACGATTCAACTCCTGGCCGACCACCAGCCGCTCATCCCGGCGGTCGGCGCGATGCGCTGGCGCGAGTGGGGCCACCCGCCCGAGCCAACCGAGCGCTCCTGGTGGGTCGAGGGCACGGCGCGCGAGGCGGGGCGCGACGCCCTGCCCGTCACCTGGGTGGCGCTCGACACGAACGGTGAGGCACTCGGCGCGGTTGGCCTCGGCCCGTTCGACCTCGCGGAGCGCCGCGACCGCTTCCCCTGGATCTGGGGCATGATTGTGCGCCCCGACCGGCGCGGGCAGGGTATCGGCACCGCGCTGATGGCCGCGCTCGAAGCCTGGGCGCGGGAGCGCGGCTATCGCGAACTCTGGGTCGCCACCGGCGGCCGCGCCGCCTTCTACGAGCGGTGCGGCCTGACTCAGCACGAGATCGTCCCGCGTGCCGATGGCGAGACGGCCACCGTGCTGACGAAGCGCCTCTGATCCCGCCCCCGGCCCGATCCCGCCCCAATTCCAGCATGGTCGATCGCCCTCAACAGCGTCCCGCCGCGCGATTGGCGAGCGCCTTTTCGCTCCTGACATAGGGGTGTCACACGCACCCGCCATACTGTCGTCAGGCCCGGTCGAGGACGTCGGGCGACGGGAGAAGTCGGAGATGAAAGGGAAACGAGCAATGTTGCAAGGGCTCCAATTCGTCATGCTGCATGTGCCGGATATCGCGCGGGCGCGCGCCTTCTACACCGAACAGTTCGGCTTCGCGATCGAGGACGAATCGCCGGACTTCGTGCAGTTCAAGCGGCCCGAGGCGGGCGGGGCCACGGTCGCGCTCAGCAAGGGCGACACCACCCCGACAACCAGCACCGAACTCTGGTGGTTCGTCGCCGATGCCGACGTGACCTACCGGGAGCTAGTCGGTCGCGGCGTCGCCACGGCGACCGCGCCGCAGGACGAGCCATTCGGGCGCACCTTCACGGTGCGGGATCCGGGGGGCAACGTGCTCTCGCTGCTGCAATTGCCGCGCGGTCGCTGAGCGCCGACACACCGCCGCACCAAATAGCGGGGCCGGGGCGTGAATCACGCCCCGGCTCTTTCGCGTGTCCCGAACGGACCCGATCGTGGGGTGAGTCCCTATCGCCACCACGCGCGTAGATCGGGTCGGGTGTTCCATCCCACCGCACACCGCACCAGGAGAACGCCGCCATGTATAACGGACTCTTCGCCTCGATCATCGACAGCCTGCGTCATCGCTTCGGCACGGCGTCGCAGCCGCAGGGGAACACGCCCGACTACCAGCCGACGCACGACGAGGAGCGCGCCGCCCTCGCCCACCACAACGACGCCGAGGCCAACATCGTCGGGCGCACGCTGGCCGATCCCGCCGGTATCCGTGCCTTCGGCAAGGGGCGGCCCCGGTAAGGGGCAACCACCCCGCACCCTGCGCGTTGCACCACCAACTCCGACCATCCCGGCATCGGCAGTGGGAGGCAGCGCCGCTCGATGAACTATTTCCTGCTCACCCAACTGTTCCTCGCGCTCACCGTCTGGCTGCCCCTCTGCGCGGTCGCCCTCGCGCCGCTTGCCCTCGGTCTGACGGCGATCCGCCGCACCGCGCCGCGCATCGGCGCTGCCCTCCTCGCGGGCTATCTCCTCCTCGCCGCCGTCACCGGCTTCTACGCCTACGCGCTCGTCCCCGCCGACTACACCCGCTACCACCGGCTCACCCGCGCCCCGGCGGCGAACCCCCTCAACGAGCAGCATCAGGGCGATCTCCACTATGCCGACGCCGCCACCCTCACCGCCGAGCAGCGCGAGGGCATTCGCGCGCGGGTCGCCGTCGAGCGCGCCACTTTCCGCGAAGAGTGGCTGACGCTGACCGCGTATGGCCTCATCGCGCCCGCGCTCCTGTTCCTCGGCTGGGCGATGCGGCGTCGCCACAACGCCCAGGACGGGGCAACCGCGATCTAACGGCGCATCGCCAACGCCGCGACGAGACCGCGACCAGCACCGGCACGCCCGTTGACATCCCCACGGCCCTGCCTTACGCCAAACCACATGGTACACCCTTTCACCCGATCCCCTGGCCCGCACCTTCGCCGCCCTCGCCGACCCGACCCCGCGCGACGACCACCGCCTCGACTGGGAGAGCTGCCTCGACCGACTGGCGCAGGAACTCGCCGCCGACACGCCACTCGCCGCACCGGCACGGTAGCGCAGCGCCGCATACGCCGTGCTCTCCCCGCTGCATCGCGGGGGGCCGGGACGAACAATGTGCCCCGACCCCTGTTGACGCCACGCGCTATCATTCCCAGAGAATCGAGCAGAGAGGAGGAGCGCCGGTGCAACTCGAAGACTACTTCGATAGCTTCCCTCGCGAGGACATTCGGATACGCGGCACGCGCGTCGGCCTCGAAACGGTCCTCTACGACTCCATCCACCGCGCGCGCACCCCCGAACAGAATCGTCGCCAGCTACCCCTCGCTGATGCTGGAACAGGTCCACGCCACGATCGTCTACTCCTTGCACGACCGTGAGCGCGTCGGGGCATACCTCGGAAACTGGTTGGCGGCGGGCCAGCGCGCACGCGCGGCGCAGGAAGCCGAACCGCGCGCGCGACAGCTGCTCGACCGATTGCGGCAAGCGCGCGGCGCACAGTGCCAGGAAGCCGTGCCGACCGCGCTCGCCGATCCGGCCTGACGCTACGCTACCCCCTCGATGAGAACGACGATGTCGGCGTACTCGCCAGCTTGCGACAGCAGGCGCCCGAACTGGTTATCTGGCGTATCGGCGATCCCGGCATGCCCCCCTTCGGCACGCTCGATCCAGACGTTCTCCTGTGGTGCGAGACCGACGATCTCGTCCTCGTCACCAATAACCGCCGCTCGATGCCCGTTCATCTCGCCGACCACCTCGCCAGGGAGCGCCACATTCCCGGCATCCTCTTGCTCAACCCGAGCATAGGACTCGGGGAAACGATCGACTATCTCCTGCTCGCCGCATACACTGTTCGCCCACAGGAATACCGCGATCAGATCCTCCATTTGCTGAGCCTGTAGTCGTCGCTTTCGGTGCGTATCATTGTTGCGAGGCTCCACCGATGATCCTCCTGCTCAACGGGCCGATCAACAGCGGCAAGACGACGACCGCGCGCCCTGCTCGCCCTCCTGCCGCGCACCGCCCATGTAGAGGTGGACACCCTGCGCGACTTCGTGCCCGCCCTGCCGCTGCCCGAGGCGATCCCCATTGCCCTGGAGAGCGCCATCGCCGTGACGCGCATCCTCGTCCGGCACGGCTGCCACGTCGTCCTCACCTACCCGCTCGGCACGGATGATCACCGCGCCCTCGTCGCCGCCCTCGCCGATCTCGCCGCGCCGATCTACACCGTCACCCTCGGCCCGCCCCTCGCGGTCGCCCTGCGCGATCGCGGCGCGCGCCGCCTCAGCGACCACGAGCGCGCCCGCATCCGCGTCCAGTACGCCGATGAGCGCCACAGACCGCCCTTCGGCCATCACATCGACAACGCCGCCCTCACCCCGGAGGCAACCGCCGCCGCGATCCTCGCGCTCATCGGCCCGACGACATCCAACTGACCAAATCGTTTCGGCGCATGTGTTCTTGCCCCCACCTGTCGATCGACGTATCATTGGTAGTATTGCACTCTGGAGCTGACGAAAGAGACGCGTATGGCACTACCGATCACGACTGAAGAAGCGGAACAGCTAGCGCGCGAGATCGCGCACCGCACCGAGGAAACCCCCGAGCAGGCGGTGACCACCTCGTTACAAGAACGGCTGGCACGACTCAGATTGAGAGATCACAACGACCGGGATATAGATCAATTCGTGGCAAGTATCATGGCGATCAGTGAACACTGTGCGAGCCTGCCCGTCCTCGATTCGCGTACACCCGACGAAATGTTGGGGTACGACGAACGCGGCCTGCCAAACTAATGCCCTCCACCGCCAACACCCCCACGTCGCCCCGTTTCACCCCGGCCATCGCCGCGCTCCGCGCCCTCGCGCGGCACGGGCGCTATCGGGGCGCGCTCCTCTTCGGCTCGGTCGCCGCCGGCACCGCCACGCCGGAGAGCGATCTCGATGTGCTGGTCCTCACGAATGACACCGAGGCCTGCCCCAACCTCAGCCACCCCGCCATCGGCGGCGTCAAGCTCGACCTCTCCTTCAACTCCCTCGTTCAGTTGCGCGGCCTGCTCGATGAGCAGCTACGCGACGGCAGCCGCCGCCCGATGCTCGCGGGCGGGCGCATCATCTTCGACAAGGACGGCGACCTCGCCGCCCTCCTCGCCCGCGCCGACGCCGCCCGCCCCCGCCCGGTGCCGCCCGAGCGGCACCGGCACATCCAGTTCCTCTTCTCCCATCTGCACGACAAGATCGCCCGCTTCCTGACGAGCGACCCGCCGACCGCCCTCCTGTCGCTGCACCTGGGGCTCGGCGAGGCGCTCGACTGGCACTATCGGCTGCGCGGCGAGTGGCGCGTCAGCGCCAAATGGCTCCTCGCGGACCTCCGCCGCTGGGACGCCCCGCTCGCCGATCTCGTCGCGCGCCTCGTCGCGACCGGCGATCTCGCCGCCAAATACGCCCTCTGGAACGCGATCGTCGAGCACATCCTCGCCCCGCTCGGCGGGCGGGGCACGATGGTCGCGAACCTCTGCCCCCGCCCCGCCTGCACCGCCGACCTCGCCGCGCTCATGCCGCACGGCGCATAGCGAGCGCCGAAGCGGGCTACCGTGTAGGGAGAGCGAGGGCGGATCATCCCCGCCTCTTCACCACGCTCGACGGCCAGACCGCGCCAGCGCCCCGTCAAGCCGCGCGCCGACACGGGCGGCGCTCACGCCGGGGCGGCGGGATACGCGGAGGACGATTCTCGTTGGCGGCGGGCCGCCCCCGGCGAGACCCCCAGGCAGCGCTTGAAGGCGCGGCTGAACGCCGCCTCCGACTGATAGCCGAGCCGCAAGGCCACCTCGCCAAGGGTCGTGCGCCCCTCCGTCAGCCAATCGAGCGCGACGTGCATCCGCCACCGCGCGATGTAGCGCATCGGCGGCTCGCCGACGAGCGCCGCGAAGCGCGCCGCGAAGGCCGAACGCGACATCGCGCTCGCCGTCGCCAGGCTCGCGACCGTCCAGTCGCGCGACGGCTCGCGGTGGATCAGCGTCAGCGCCCGCCCGATCTGCTCATCCCGCAACGCGCCGAGCCAGCCGGTTCGCGCGGCGGGGTCGTGCTCGATCCAGGCGCGGATCGCCTGGATCACCAGGATATCGGCGAGGCGGGTGACGATCGTCTCGCCGCCCGGTCGCCGCGACCGCGCCTCGGCGGCCATGAAGTGCAGCGTGCTCTGCAACCACTCCTGCTGCGGCGATTGCATCCCGTCGATCACGACCAGCCGGGGCAGGGCGGCGACCAGTTGCCGCGCGGCGGGATGGTCGAAGTGGACCACGCCGCAGACCGCGCTCGCCGCCGCGCCGCCACCGCCGTGGCGCAGGATCTCGTAGCGCTCGCCGATCGCCTCGCGCGGGAGGTCGAAGAGGCGCGCGCCGGTGAGCCCCGGCGCGCTTGCGATCTGGTGCCCCGCGCCGTGCGGCACGAGCGCGAGATCGCCGGGGCGCAAGAGGCGCGGCCCCGCCCCGGCCACCTCCAGCCAGCACTCCCCCGCCACCACGACGTGGAACATCAGGCAACCCGGCAACTCCGGCAACGCCAGCGCCCAGGGCGCGCTGAACTCGGAGCGGCAGTAGAGGGTGCCGTCCATCCGCAGGAAATGGAGCGTTTCGCCGAGCGGATCGCGCGTCTTCCACGGTGCATCCATGCCGCGGAGTATAGGCCACCGCTCACCCCGCGTCCACGATCTTCGGACGAGCGGGCAGGGAATCGCGACGAACAGTCATTGTCCGTCTCGCCGCACGCCCCGATACTGGATTCCAGGTGCGACGCCGCTTGTCGACGATCGACACCCACGCCGCGCAGAGGACAACGGGCACGAATAGACACCCACAAGGAGGGCACGATGATCACCGTGATGGGCGCGACCGGGCAGACCGGGGGACAGATCGCGCTGGCGCTCCTCGCCGCCGGGGCGCGGGTTCGCGCGCTGGGTCGGAACGAGCGCGCGCTGGCGGCATTGCGGCGGCACGGGGCGGAGGTGTGGCGCGGCGACAGCGCCGATCCCACCTTCCTGACCGGGGCCTTTCGGGACGCGGACGCCGCCTATACTCTCCTGCCGACCGACCGCCGCGCCCCCGACTATCCCCGCCGCCAGGGGGAGGAGGGGGCCGCCATCGCGACAGCCATCGCGGCGAGCGGCGTCCGCCACGTCGTGGCGCTCAGCAGTCTCGGGGCCGAACTCCCCGCCGGGACCGGGGTGATCGTCGGCCTGCACGAGCAGGAGCAGCGCCTCGCCGCCCTCGCGACCGCCGAACTGCTCTTCCTCCGCCCCGTCTCGTTCTTCGAGAACTTCTACGACGCGCTCGCCCCGATCAAGGCGCAGGGGAGCAACGCCGACGCTGTGGCATCGGACCTCGCCATCCCGATGATCGCTACGCGCGACATCGCGGCGGTCGCGGCGCGGGCGCTCCTCGCGCGCGACTGGCAAGGTCGCGTCGTCCGCGAACTCCTCGGCCAGCGCGACCTGACCTACCGCGAGGCCACCCAGATCCTCGGCGCGCGCATCGGTCGCCCCGATCTCCCGTACATCCAACTCCCCTACGCGGAGATGGCCGCTGCGCTGGTCCACGGGGGCCTCTCCGCGAGCTTCGCCGAGCGCTACGTCGCCATGACCCACGCCTTCAATACCGGACTGATCCGGCCCGGCGCGGGGCGCACCGCCGAGAACACCACCCCGACCCGCTTCGAGGATTTCGCGGACCAGCTCGCCCACGCCTACCACGCGATGTGAGCGGCGCCCCACGACCGCGTAACGGACGCACGAAAGGAATGGCCGATGACCGCGACCATCCAAGGCACCCCACACCCGACCCCCGCCGGCGCGGGACTCCGCACCGCCACGCTGGCGGGGGCCACCGTCGCCACCGGCCTCGTCGCCGGGCTCTTCTCCGCCTTCTCCTGCGCGGTGAATCTGGGACTGGCGACCCAGCCGGACGCCGGGTACGTCGCCACCATGCAGGCGATCAACCGGCGAATCCAGAATCCGATCTTCTTCGCCGGTTTCTTCGGCGCGGCCTGTCTCCTCCTGCTCGCGCTCCTCCTCTATCTGCCGCGCCGCCGCTCCGCGCGCTTCCCGCTGCTCGCGCTGGCCTGCGCCCTCTACCTCGGCGGCGGCATCCTGCTCACGGTCGTCGGCAACGTGCCGCTGAACGAGCGGCTCGACGCCGTCGCGGCGGACGCCACCCCGGACGAGTTGGCCCGCGCCCGCGCCGCCTACGAAGGGCCGTGGAACGCCTGGCACACCGCCCGCACCGCCGCCTCGACCCTCGCCTTCGTCGCCCTCGTCGCCGCCTGCCTCCTCCCCGACGACCGGGGGGCGGAGTAGACGAGTGGGCGGAGTGGGCGGAGCGGGCCGGTAGAAAGAGTGGCCGCAGGCCTTACCGATACGTTGTGGACGTTAGGACAGCGCGTCGGAAACGAGGCGGACGGCACCGCCTTTCGTGACGTAACGCGCGAGTACGCACGACCTACGCCCATCCTCGCGACCACCGCTTCTCGCCGTTCTGCCGAGGTCCACAAAGCACCGTTACGGTGCCACGCAGAATGCTCGACCCGGCACCGCAGCCCTGGCCTGCGTAGGCGGAAATACGCCCAAGCCGCGCCTCGGGGCTTCGCGGGTGCCGTCAAGCACCCCTGGATCGGGGCCTGTACCCCCTCGCAGGGTGCTTCAACCCCCGGAGCAATTGCAATCCCGCCCCCCGGCGCAGGCCCGCTTGCTCAGCGGCGCGGGCGCGCTTCCAGGTCCTGGCCGGGGCGGAAGTGGTTCAGCTCGACCGGGACGAAGGGGTGCGCGCGCAGCACATCGAGATCGAGGTCGATCCCCAGGCCCGGCCCCTCCGGCAGCGGCATCGTCCCGCCCTCGGTCGCGAACGGGCCGCCCATCGCCGCGTCGCGCCAGTCCACATCCTGCGGCAGCCATTCCAGGATCGTGAAGTTCGGGCAGGCCGCCGCGAGGTGCTGGCAGACGCGCGTCGCCACCGGGCCGTTCGGGTTGTGCGGCGTGAAGCCGACGTGGTACGCCTCCGCCATCGCCGCGATCTTCTTCATCTCCGTGATCCCGCCCGCGTGGCAGGGGTCCGGCTGGCAATACGCCACCGCCTGCGCCTCGAACATCGGGCGGAAGTCGTGCTTCGAGAAGGCCCGCTCGCCCGACGCGATCGGGATGCTCGTCGCGCGCGCCACCAGCGCCAACTCGGCCATGTGCTCGGGCCGCACCGGCTCCTCGTAGAAGAACGGGTCGTAGCGCTCCAACTGCCTGGCGACGCGGATCGCATTGGCGGGCGAGAGCCGCCCGTGAACCTCGATCAGCAGATCGACCGTCGGCCCGACCGCCTCGCGCACCGCCGCGACGCAATCGACCGCCGCATGAATCTCCGCCGTGCCGATGAAAAGACTCGCGGAGCCGAACGGGTCCCACTTCAGCGCGGTCGCCCCCTGCGCCACCGCCACTTGCGCCGCCGCCGCGATCGCATCGATCCCCGCCGCGCCGTGGAACCAGCCGTTGGCGTAGTAGCGGATGCGGTCGCGCGTCGCGCCGCCGAGCAACTCGTAGACCGGCACGCCCAAAACTTTCCCCTTGATGTCCCAGAGCGCCTGATCCACCCCCGCGATCGCCGAGTTCAGCACCGGCCCCCCGCGCCAGAACGGCGTCTCGTAGAGGTACTGATAGTGCCGCTCGATCTGCGCCGGGTCCTTGCCGACCAGGTAGCGCGCGATCTCGCCGATCGCGGCGGCGACGCTCTGCTCCTTCCCCTCCAGCGTCGCCTCGCCCCAGCCATAGAGTCCCTCGTCGGTGTCCACGCGCACGAAGACGAAGTTCCGCCACCCCGCCGCGCAAAGAAACGTTTCCACCCCCGTGATCCGCATCCCGCCCCCCAACCCTACGATCCATCGCCCCACCGGTCGCCAGCCTACCGCCCGCCCGGAGCGCGCGCAAATCCCGCCGTCAGAGGCCGCTCGTTGCCCCCCCTTGACCATCTGCACCGTGTCCGAGGCCGCGCGGCGGCGCGGATGGCGAGCGACGACCGAATGTGGAAGGCATTGCCACACCTGACCCCGACCGGCACAACCGGTGCGCCCCCCATTCGTTCTCACTCTGGCAACTCCACCGACGCAACGCGGACCATTGCCGCGATCGCCACCCCGGTCGGGATGGGGACCGCCGATCGAACGACTGTTTGTGGACGCTGATCATCGGGGAGCCTGACATGCCGCATCTCTCGCGAATCCTGCTCGCGCTGCTGGTCCTCGGTGCCCTGCTCGGCGGCGCGGCAAACGCGCCGCCGCCGACGCGCGCCGCCCCGTCCTGGACCCCCGCCGCCCCGCTCGGGACCGCCCGCGCGGGCCACGCCGCCGTGCTCCTGCCGGACGGCCAGGTACTCGTGGTCGGCGGCGACAGCGCCGGGGGGGCGGCGGCCTCGGCGGAGCGCTACGACCCGGCGACGGACCGCTGGGCACCCGCCGCGTCGCTCGGGGGGGCCTTCGGCTCCCCCGTCGCGGCACCCCTGGCCGACGGGCGGGTCCTGCTCGTCGGCGCGGTCGGCGAGATCGGCACGCCAGCGGCGGGGGCGCTGTACACCCCCGCGACCGATACCTGGACGCCCGCCGCCCCGACGCCCCTGCCGCCGGGGGGCACGCTGACGGCCCTGCGCGACGGGCGGGCGCTGCTCGTGGCGGGCGGGAATGCGGCGGTCTACGATCCGGCGACCGGTGCCTGGACCGCGACCGGGCCGCTGGGTGCCCGCGCCGGTGGGAACCGGCACGCCGCCACCCCCTTGCCGGACGGGCGCGTCCTGGTCACCGGCGGCATCCGGGGCGATTGCGGCAAGACCGGCTGCCTCAACGCCACGGCGGAGCGCTACGACCCGGCGACCAACGCCTGGACCCCCGTCGCCCCGATGCGCGCCGCGCGGGCGGCGCACCAGATGGTCGCCCTGGCGACCGGTCAGGTGCTGGTCGTCGGGAGTTACGGCGACTCCCGGGAACCGGAGCGCTACGACCCCGCGACCGACACCTGGGCTGCCGCCGGGCAGTTGCCGTTCGGCTTCATCACCGGCGGGCAGACGCTGACGGCGCTGCCCGATGGCCGCGCCTTGCTCGTCACGGCGACCTTCGGCCCTTCGTCCACCCCCATCTCGGCGGCGGCGCTCTACGACCCGGCGACGGACGGCTGGCAGCCGGTCGCGGCACCGGGCATCCCCCGCAGCGGGCATAGCGCCACCCCCCTGCGCGACGGCCGGGTGCTGGTGGCCGGGGGCGGCTACGGGGGAGGAGCCTCGGCGGAGCTGTACGGCGAGGCCCGCCAGGTGGGGGCCTGCTTCGCCGAGACGGGGCGCTGCCTCGCCGACCCCTTCCTCGCCTACTGGCAACAGCATGGCGGCCTCGCGCAGTTCGGCTTCCCGCTGACCGACGAGCGTTGGGAAACGCTGGAGGACGGCCGGCCCTACGTGGTGCAATACTTCGAGCGGGCGCGCTTCGAGCGCCACCCCGAGAACGCGCCGCCCTACGACGTGCTGCTCGGCCAGTTCGGGCGACAGCTCTACCTCCTCGACCCCGCATTCCCCCGCGCGAACGCCGCCGACCCGCTGCCCGGCGCGGCCTACTTCGCCGAGACGGGGCACAACGTCGGGGGGCGCTTCCTCGACTACTGGGGCGCGAACGGGGGTCTCGCGCAATTCGGCCTGCCGCTGAGCGAGGAGATCCGCGAGCGGCTGGAGGACGGCCGGGACTACACGGTCCAGTACTTCGAGCGGGCTCGCCTGGAGCTGCACCCGGAGAACGCGGCCCCGTACGACGTGCTGCTCGGGCAGTTCGGGCGACGCATCCTCGCCGCGCGCGAGCCGGTCGGCCCGCTGCCCTACCCGCCGATCGCCCGCTTCGCCCCGGCCTACGCCGCCAACAGCGGCGTGCGCGCGCGGCTGAACCTGCCGACCGGGCCGGAGGCGCGGGTGCCCGGCGCGATCCAGCAGTTCCAGGGGGGCTGGATGCTCTGGCGCGGCGACACGCGCACCATCTACGTCCTGACGAGCGAGGCGAGCGGGGGCAGTATCCCGGTCGGGGCGGCCCAAGCCTTCCCCGACACCTGGGCGGAGGGGCAGCCGGTCGGCGGCGGGCCGGGGCCGGTCCCGACCCTCAGCGAGCCGGGGCGCGGCTTCGGCCAGGTCTGGCGCGCGCACCCGGAGATTCGGGAACGCCTCGGCTACGCCCTCACGCCCGCCGAGCAGGGGCAGACGCTCACCGTCCAGCCGTTCGTCGGCGGGGTCGCGCTCGACGCGCCCGAACAGACCACCTACGGGCCGCGCGGGGCCACGTTCATCGTCTACACCAATGGCCGCTATGAGACCCAGTCCTACGCCCCCTGAGCGGCCCCGGGCCACCCGGGCTGGTAGCCACGCTGAGAAAGGAACCCGCGATGCCCCACCATGCGCACCACCGCCTCGCCCTCACGATCCTGCTCGCCGCGCTGACTCTGTCGGGCAGCCTGCTCGCCCCGCCCCGTGCCCGCGCGGCGGAGGCGTGCTTCGCCGAGACCGGCTTCTGCGTCCGGGGGCGCTTCCTCGACTATTGGCAGGCCAACGGCGACCTCGCCCGCAACGGCTTCCCGCTGACTGAGGAGCGCCAGGAATTGCTGGAGGACGGCAAGGTCTACACGGTGCAGTACTTCGAGCGCGTCCGGCTCGAATACCACCCGGAGAACCCCGCGCCATACGACGTGCTCCTCGGCCAGTTCGGGCGACAGGCGTTCCGTAATCGCTTCTATTACGATGTCGTCGGTTACCAGGCCGCCATCGCGCCAGTCGCGCCGCGCCCTGACGCAGCCTTCTTCCCCGAGACCGGGCACAATATCGATCCCCTCTTCCTGGCATACTGGGAGGCGAACGGCGGGCTGGCCCAGTTCGGCTACCCCCTCGGCGAGGCGTTCGAGGAGTACCTGCCCGCGATCCCCCCACTCCATCGGGTGCAGTACTTCGAGCGGGCGCGCCTCGAATACCACCCCCGGAATGCCGCGCCCTACGACATCCTGCTCGGCCAGTTCGGGCGGGGTGCCCTGGCGGCGGCGAACTTCCTCACCGGGCGCTTCGGAACCCTCTACCTGACCGACCCGAGCATGCGGGAGGCGCTCGGCCACCCGACCTCGCCCCCCAACGCAACAGTCGGCGCAACGCGGGCGTTCGAGCGCGGGCAAATGATCTACCAGGTGGTGGAGTCAGGACTGGTCGGCGTCATCTACGTCCTCTGCGGCGACCCGCAGGCGGGGGCGGTGCTGCACCCGGCGGGCTACGAGTCGTTCCTCGACGCCCCGGCGAGCGGGGCGTCGGTCGGCGGCGGGCCGGGGCCGCGACCGGGCCTCTACGAGCCGGGGGGCGGCTTCGGCGCGGTCTGGCGCGCCCACCCCGAGGTGCGCGACTGCCTCGGCTACGCGACCGACCACGCCGAGACGCCCTACACCCTCACCTGGCAGGCGTTCGAGCGGGGGACCATCCTGTCCAGGCCGGACCCCGATGTGGCCGACGTCCTCCGGCGCGAGGACGAGCGGTGGACGAGCATCCGCTATGCGCGCTATGTGCTTCCGGCACGGTAGCGACGAGGAGGAATGTGACCCATGCGCGCCCATCAGTTCGCCACAATGCTGGCCCTGCTCGCCCTCCTCCTCGGCGGGTCGCTGGCCCCTGGTTCCGGTGTCGGGGCCGAGGCCGCGCCCACCGGGAGTTGGACGCCGGTGGCACCGCCGCTCACCGGCGAGGGTCCGCTCTTCCCCCTGCTGCTGCTACCGCTGCCCGCGAATCAATTCCTGCTCCTGAGCAGCACCGTGCGGGACCCGGAGCCGCGCACGCGCTCCCAGCGCTACGATCCGGCGACGGGCGGATGGTCCGATCCCCTGCCGCTGACGACCCCCCATCGCGCCGCGTACGCCGCAGCGCCGCTCGCCGACGGCGTGCTCGTCGTCGGGGGCATCGACGCCGGTGGGCCGCCGTTCCCCCGCCCGACCCTCGCCACCGCCGAGCACACCGATCCGGCGGGCGGGCGCTGGACGCCGACCGCGCCCATGACCGGCCCGCGCACTGCCCACACCGCCACGGCCCTGGCGGACGGGCGGATCCTCGTGGTCGGCGGGGAGCGCGACGGGGCCGTGCTCGCGACGGCGGAGATCTACGACCCGGCGCGGGACGCCTGGACCCCCACCGCCGGGATGGTCGCGGCACGCTCCTACCACGCGGCGACGCGCCTGCCGGATGGCCGCGTCCTCGTCACAGGCGGCTACAGCGCCTCCGACGGGGCGGGGCGGGCCCCCACCGCGACGGCGGAGCTCTACGACCCGGCGACCGATCGCTGGGTCGCCGCCGCGCCGCTGGGCACACCCCGCGCCGGGCACCGGGGCACGCTCCTGGGCAACGGCCAGGTGCTCGTCACCGGCCCCCCGCTCGAGCGGTACGACCCGGGCGCGGATCGTTGGCTCCCCGTCACGCCGCCGCCGGCCTCGCTGGGCGACCCGGCGACGCGCGCGGGCTTCTCGGTCACGCCGCTGCCCGGCGGGGAGGCGCTCGTCGCCGGGGGGACGGTGCGGGAGGATGCCACCTGCACCGGGCGCTTCTGCCGGAGCATCACGCTATCGGACACCCAGTGCTACAACCCGGCGACCGACCAATGGCGCGCCGACGCCCCGCTGACCGCGCCGCGCAGCGGGCACCAGGCGGCGGTCTTGCCGGATGGGCGTGTGCTTGTGGTCGGGGGCGGCACCCCGGACGTGCCCCCGACGGCGGAGCTGTACACCCCGCCAGCCGGGTCGGTCGCCTGCTTCGCCGAGACGGGCCGGTGCGTGAGTGGCCGTTTCCTCGACTATTGGGTCGCTAATGGCGGCCTCGCCCGCAACGGCTACCCCTTGACTGACGAGCGCCGGGAACTCCTCGAAGACGGTAACGAGTACACCGTGCAGTACTTCGAGCGTGTCCGACTGGAATACCACCCCGAGAACGCGCCGCCCTACGACGTCCTCCTCGGCCAGTTCGGGCGGCGCATTGTGCTGGTGGGCAATGAGTTCGTCCCAGCGCTTGCCCCTGCCACCGCCCCCGCCACCCCCAGCGCCGGTGCGACCTACTTCGCGGAGACCGGGCACAACCTCGGCGGGCGCTTCCGCGCGTACTGGGAGGCGAACGGGGACCTCGCCCAATTCGGCTTCCCGATCACGGAGGAATTGGTGCAACCGTTGCCGGCGGTGGGGGGGCAGTACACCGTCCAGTACTTCGAGCGCGCCCGCTTCGAGTACCATCCCGAGAATGCCGCGCCCTATGACGTGCTCCTGGGCCAATTCGGGCGCGACATCCTCTACCAGGCGGATCTGCTCGCCGGCGATCGGGGCTTCGCCCTACTCTACCTCACGAGCGAGCGCGTGCAGGGCCAGATCGGCACCCCCACCACCCCGGCGGCGCAGGGGCAGGGCGCGTACCAGACCTTCGAGCGCGGTGCCATGCTGTACTGGCGCGGGGGGGAGGCGGGTGCCATCGGCGGGGGCGGCGATGCGGGCGTCATCACCGTCCTCTGCGGCACCCCGCAAGCGGGGACCATCCTCGTCAACCGCGCAGGCCGGGGTATCTCGCTCTCCTTCCCAGACGCGTGGCGACCGGGGGACGAGCCGGGCGGCGGCGCGGGGCCGACCGCCGGTCTCTATCTCCCGCGCCTCGGCTTCGGCACGCTCTGGCGCGAGAACCAGCAGGTCCGCGACTGCCTCGGCTACGCCACGGATCCAAATGAGACCGACTACGGCAGCCGGGGGCAGGGATTCAGTCACGGCGGGGGCATGATTTCCGCGACCACGCCCACCGGGCACTCCATCTATGCGCTCTTCCGCGTCGGGGGCGATGCGTCATTCCGCTACGAACGGTATCCCGACCCGATTCCTTAAGAGAGAGGAGATCGACCCTGCATACCCATCGCTTCACGTCGTTGTTGGCCCTGCTCGCCCTGCTCCTCGGCGGACAGTTCGCCGCCGCCCCCCGCCCCGCCGCCGTCCAGGCAGAGCAATGCTTCCCCGAGACCGGCTTCTGCCTCCGGGGCCGCTTCCTCGACTACTGGCAGCAGAACGGCGGGCTCGCGCGCAATGGCTTCCCGCTCAGCGACGAGCGTCAAGAATTGCTGGAGGACGGCCAAACCTACACCGTGCAGTACTTCGAGCGCGTGCGCCTGGAGTTGCACCCCGAGAACCCCGCGCCCTATGATGTCCTCCTCGGCCAGTTCGGGCGGCGATACCTGAGCCAGCGGATCATCGAGGGCCGGACCGGCCCCCAATTCCCCTTCCCGAAGTATCTGCCCCCCGAGGCCACGCGGCCTGCCGCCGCACGTCCCGGCCAGGTCTACTTCCCGCAGACCGGCCACAATCTCGGCGGGCGCTTCCTCACATACTGGCAAGCCAACGGCGATCTCGCCCAATTCGGCTACCCGCTGACCGAGGAGGCCGAGGAGACGTTGGAGGACGGCCAAACCTACACCGTCCAGTACTTCGAGCGCGCGCGCTTCGAGTACCACCCGGAGAACGCCGATCCCCAGTATCAGGTGCTGCTCGGCCAATTCGGGCGGCGCATCGCACTCCAGGTGGAGCAACTCGCCGACAACGCCGCGTTCTTCGCCCTCTACACGGTCAATCCTGCGGTGCGCGAGGGGCTGGGCGTGCCGAGTTCTCCGGCGGTGCGCCAAACCGTCTCGGTTCAGGAGTTCGAGCGAGGTCGCCTGATCGGCATCCGCACCCCCTACGAACGACACCTCTTCGCCCTTTGTGGTGATCAGCAGGCCGGGCGGGTGCTCGGCACCTGGCCGACCTACTACGTCGTCGACCGGTGGACGCCGGATCAGCCGGTCGGCGGCGGGCCGGGGCCACGGCTCGGGCGCTACGAGCCGCGCGAGGGGTTCGGCCTGCTGTGGCGCGAGAATGCCGCCGTGCGCGATTGCCTGGGCTACGCGATAGCCCCCCATGAGACAGCGTCGACCGTAGCCGTGAAGTACTTCTACGCCGGAGCACTCCTCGCCGACCCTGCTGCGGACGGCTTCTACGCCCTCTTCTCCGGTACATACGCGAATGGCGACTTCGCGCTCGACGCGGGCCACTATCAGCGTTTCCCGGCGCCCGCTCGCTGAGGAACAGTTCGGCGCGAGGCATGGGCAGCCACAAGGAAGCCGCCACCCACCACCCGCGTCGAGCGCATCAGAGGGAGGGGGTCGCGGCTCCCGTCTCCCCCTCGTCCCCCAGGTGCATCTCCCACCCCTGCCCTCCGCGCGCCCGCCACGCCTGCGTGCCCTGCCACTACCGTCCCTTTTTCTCGTTCCGCCCTCCCGTCCCCCTCTGCGTCTCCGCGCCCCTGCGGCGACCGTCATTTCTCGTCCTCCTCCCGTCCCCTCCATGTCTCTCTGTCTCCTGTTCCGTCCCCTTTCTCCCTCTCGTTCTCTGCGTCTCTGCGTCTCTGAGGCGACCCCCGTCTCTCCAACGCAAAGGGGGAGCGCCACACGGCGCTCCCCCTCGAATTGTCGGCGATCGTCGGCGCGAGCCCTACTGCGCCGTTCCTCAAATGCGGTAGACTTCTGTCCTGGGGTGGAAGGACAGAGGAGGCCGCCATGCCGAAGCTGATCAAGGCCCGCGAGCCGCAGGATGCCCGTGAGGAGGAGCGCGTGCGTCGCCTC
>JAABUN010001688.1_pt1 | contig 45994 bp, 46 predicted proteins | sample 5559311 | NCBI WGS metagenome assembly JAABUN01 (sample SAMN10711877, study PRJNA513370) | rock metagenome | isolation source: Antarctica rocks | place: Antarctica: Victoria Land, Siegfried Peak sud
TTTTGCTAATTTCAATAGCAAAAAAGACACTTTAAGCTGAAATCGAAAAATCAAAGAACTATGGCAAAACCCTTAACTATACTACATTTGAACGAAATGCTGTTTTGATTAACGGGACAGTAGTGATGTTTAATAGCAGTACAAATGCCAAGTACAAAAATTAAACAAAAAATCTTTAATACTTCGGACAAGGCAAGCCACGGCTGCCAGGTGTTTTTTTAATATAAATAAGAGACATTTCTATTCCACCTCTCGATTGTGATGCGGTTTTTAATGAAGATGTATTGACATCGTAAGTTACGCCTAAGCGGAAATCGCTAAACTCAAGGCCGATGTAAGGGATTACAGCATCGTTTAAGCGAAGCCAGCTTCCAAAATATACGCTGGTCGGTTTTTCTCCTTCTATTACCGGAAGTTGTAACGCTCCGCCTAATACAGCTTCTGAAGCTTGCGCCTGTGTGCTGTATAATCCGCTAAGATGAACGGTGCCGGTATTGCCAACCGGAAAATATCCGCCTGCATGAAAGGTGGTTCTGGGATTAAGCAGGAAAAAAGTGCCTGTAAACTGTTGCTTTGGCCGTGTAATATGATACATGGAAACACCAGCGTAAAAATTATTTTTATCAGTGGTGCTGCCTGTATATAAAATACCGGCGTTGAGGTCGAAGTAATTATTTTTAAGTGTAGAATTATTGAATACTTCGCTTGTGCTTCCTGTAAAACCAAAAGGAGTGAGCTGATCCTCAAATTTAAGATTGGAAATATCAAGCATCATATTAGTATATGTTGCCTGGAAGCCTGCCCCGATTTGGTGGTAACCATCTTCATTCAGACCTTTGTGAAAAGCAGTAGAAACGCTGAGATAATTGAATTTAAGCGCACTGTTAGCACTCTGATCAGAATAAGCCATAAAACCTGCTCCCCAGGTATCTGTAGATGATATATGATTGCGCATTATAGGAAGATCAACTGAAAGTGTAGTCGTAGTAAACGCACGGTTTATGGTCGGCCACTGATTGCGGTAATTGCCTGCTGCACGCAGATTTCCATCGAACTTGCCGGTTAGTGCAGGGTTGAGTGTTAATGGCGATGCAAAGAATTGAGAGAAATGCGGATCCTGTGCATTTGCCTGTATCATTAAAAAAAGAAAAAAGAATATAGAAAAGAATATACGCATTAATTATAGTTAATTTATTTCAGACATTTATAAAACGTCATTTGTTGCCTTTAATTGTAATTTACTGCATTTACATTTTAAGCCCAAATGCCAGATCACCTGCATCTCCCAAACCTGGCACTATATAACCTTTTGCTGTTAGTTCTTCATCTATTTCCCCGCACCATATTTTTACTTCCGGGTGTTCAAGCTTTAGATATTCTATACCTGAAGTACAGGCAATTGCAGTAACTACATGTATTTTTGCAGGCAACCCTTCATTCTTCATATACTGTATCGATTTTACCAGTGATGCACCTGTAGCCAGCATCGGGTCACTGATAATAATAGTTCTTCCTTCGAGCGCCGGGCAACTCATATATTCAAGACTGATTTCAAAAGTGCCGTCATGCCTGTGCTTTCGGTATGCCGATATAAAGGCATTGTCTGCCTTGTCAAAATAATTAAGCATGCCATAATGCATAGGTAATCCTGCGCGTAAAATCGTAGCAAGTACCGGTTGTTCCTTTAGCTTTTTGCAAGGTGCAATTCCTAATGGCGTTTGTATGTCAACTTCTTCCCATTCAAGTTCCCGGCTTATTTCATAAGCTGCTACCTCTGCAATTCTTTCCAGGTTGCGACGGAAACGCATTCGGTCAGTTTGTATTTCGACGCTTCTTAATTCGCCCACCCAGTTGCTCACCAGGCTGTGTTGTTCGCTTAAATTAATAACCATAGTAATATTGCAGCTTTCAAATTGTACATTGCCGACTGAAATTACAGCAAATATCTATTCAACAGCCTAATCTTAAATATTTATGTTGTACAGAGTTATAGGAATTATGAGTGGTTCCTCGCTTGACGGTTTAGATATGGCTTTTATAGAGTTTGAGGAAAGCCGTGGTAAATGGGAATTTGAAATAAAAGCAGCAAACTGCAAACCTTATAACCATGAATGGTTGCAAAAGCTTCAAAACGCTACCAGTCTTCCCGGATACAATTATCTTTTGCTGCATACAGCCTATGGAAAATATATTGGTGAACAGGTAAATGAATTTATTGAAGAATTTGACCTCCACCATAAAGTTCAACTGATTGCATCGCATGGTCATACCACATTTCATGCTCCTGCATCGGGAATGACCGCTCAATTGGGTGATGGAGCAGCTATAGCAGCAACTACAGAATTAAATGTGGTTAGTGACCTTAGAGCTATGGACGTAGCCTTTGGCGGACAAGGCGCTCCGATTGTGCCAATAGGTGAAAAGTTTTTATTCAATGATTATTCTTTTTATCTCAATCTTGGTGGCATTGCAAACCTTTCTTATAAAAGTAACAATGATGATATCGCTTTTGATGTATGTGCAGCCAATCGTGTACTAAATATGCTCGCGAAGGAACAGGGAAAAGAATATGACGAAGCCGGCTCAATTGCTGCTTCGGGTAAAGTATATCAACCTTTGTTAACCCGTTTAAATGCTCTTTCCTATTATTCACTTCCATATCCCAAATCGTTGGCTAATGACTTTGGAACAGATGAGGTCTTTCCCTTAGTACAGGCTTTTGACATATCAAATGCAGATAAATTAAGAACATATACAGAGCATGTGGTCATTCAGATCGTTTATTCCATTCAAAGATTTTCTAAAAATAGTGACATAAGAAATACTAAGCTAATGGTAACAGGCGGAGGTGCATTTAACCTTTTCCTGACTCAACGCCTTACTCAGGCATTGCAGGCATTTGCTGTAGAAGTTATTATACCTGATCCTATAATTATTAATTATAAAGAAGCACTGATAATGGGTTTAATTGGTGTTTTAAGATGGCGCGAAGAATATAACGTGATTCAAACCGTAACAGGTGCACGCCGCAACAGCATTGGAGGAGCAGTCTGGATAGGGCAGGAGGCATAACAAAGCTTCTATTATAAGTATATATTCTACCTGGGCCTTAAATCGGGTTCTTAATAATTATGCACAAAAAGCCGAAGAAAAAGGAAGATTATAATTAATTAAGTAGTTTTAGCAGTTGACCTATTATTACATGTAAACAATTCAAAAAATGGAAAATATTTTATCTTATTGGTGGTTAATCATTCTGCTTCTTATTATTTTTAGTGGCCTGGTAACTGTAACTCAGGGAACTATCGCCGTTATAATTATGTTCGGGAAATACAGACGGATACTTCGTCCCGGACTTAATTTTAAAATACCTTTTCTTGAGCAAATTTATAAAAGGGTAAGCATACAAAACCGTTCTGTAGAACTGGAATTTCAGGCGGTCACCGTTGACCAGGCGAATGTCTATTTTAAATCAATGCTCTTATACTCTGTTCAAAATGCCGATGAGGAAACAATAAAAAGAGTGGCATTCAAATTTATCAGCGACAAAGATTTAATGCAGGCTTTAATACGTACGGTCGAGGGTTCTATCCGTGCATTTGTTGCAACCAAAAGGCAAGCTGAAATATTATTGTTAAGAAGAGAAATAGTAGAGTTTGTAAAAGATCAGATAGATCATTCTTTAGAGGATTGGGGCTATCACCTGCAGGATTTGCAAATAAATGATATAACATTTGACCAGCAGATCATGGATAGCATGAGCAGAGTAGTAGCAAGTAATAACCTGAAAGCGGCAGCAGAAAACGAAGGCCAGGCCTTATTGATAACTAAAACAAAAGGTGCCGAAGCAGAAGGAAATGCTATAAAGATTGCTGCTGAAGCAGAAAGAGAAGCAGCCAGACTACGAGGACAAGGCGTGGCACTGTTCAGAGAAGAAGTGGCAAAAGGTATGAGCCAGGCAGCAGAGCAGATGAAGCAGGCTAACCTGGATACAAACGTTATTCTTTTCAGTATGTGGACAGAAGCTGTAAAGAACTTTGCAGAATATGGGAAAGGCAATATGTTATTTCTCGATGGAAGCCCTTCAGGAATGGAAAAGACAATGCAGCAGATTATGGGGATGGTAAAACAGAATACAGACAAGAGATAGAGCTGACCCACGATTTATTGGATTGAAAGGATTTAGAGGAAAAATATTTATTGAATAATCTATCCTGCTAATCTAATCAATCCCATAAATCCCGGTCCAGACAAAAAGCATTAGACAAACTTTAACAGCTATACAAGCAGCGTAATAGAAGTAAAGCAATTATATTCGTCAAACTGTTATCAACATATCTTGAAATCTTAAAGCCATAACTATGGATGTATAATTTACATTTACCTTGTAAATAATAGTAAACAATTATAAAGAATTATGTGGTTATTACTTCAGATTGGCTCGCAGCAAGTAGCAGATTCAAGTGGTATGGCGGTAGCGGCACAGCCGGCAGCAGAACAAATTTCTCTATGGGGCTTATTAGCCAAAGGTGGGTTTATCATGTACCCTTTGTACCTGTTATTGATTGCCGCTATTTTTGTGTTTTTTGAAAGACTCATTGCCATTAGAAAAGCCAGCAACATCGAAGGAAACTTTATGAGCATGATTCGCGATAATATCATAACAGGCAATCTTTCTGCTGCCCGTACTTTGGCTCGCAACACCAATAATCCTGTTGCAAGAATTATAGACAAAGGCCTTCAGCGTATAGGCAAACCAATTGATGCCATTGAGAAAAGCATGGAAAATGTTGGTAAGCTCGAAATGTATAAAATGGAACGAAACTTAAACATTCTTTCCCTCATTGCCGGTATCGCCCCCATGTTTGGTTTTCTTGGAACCATCGTAGGTATGGTACAGTTGTTCTACGGTATTGCAAGTACTGGTGAATACACTTTGAACACCATTGCAGGCGGTATTTATACTAAGATGGTTACTTCAGCAACTGGTCTTATCATTGGTTTGATTGCTTACGTTGGTCACAACTATCTAACCACTCAGATAGATAAAACAGCAAACAGAATGGAAGTAGCAAGTTTTGATTTTATAGATGTATTGCAGGAGCCGACGAGATAGGTAAAGTCAATAGGTCATTAGGTCAATAAGTCATTAGGTCAAGTGGATGATGCAAAGTTAGGAAAAGGGAGTAGGGATAATTTTGATACCGGCTTTATAACCCTGATAAACATTCTTGCGACGCTCCCGTTCAACTTTTATATCTCTGTTCGGCTTTGCTTACCAGATTTTAAAAATCCGTCAATACTGACTTAATAAGAAAAAGACAAAAAGCGATAAATGTACTGTATTTAAAAAATTGTAATCTCTACAATGAATATTCGTAACAGGTTAAGAACTCACCCCGAAGTGCATACAGGTGCATTAAACGATATATTGTTTATCCTTTTATTGTTTTTTCTTATTGTATCTACATTAGCCAATCCTAATGTAATCAAGGTATCAAACCCAAAAGCCAAAAGCGATACAAAGTCAAAACAGACCGTAGTTATTACTGTTGATAAGGACCAAAATCTATACCTCGGCCAAAGAAAAGTGGGTATGGACCAATTGGAAACCGAATTAAAAACTTTTCTTGCCAAAGAAACTGATAAGCCTTCTGTAGTAATTAATGGCGACAGTACATCTCATCTTGGAACGGCTATAAAAGTAATGCAGGTAATTAAAAGATTAGGTGCAACACCGGTAATGGCGGTAGATAATAGCGGAGCGAAATAAGACTATATGCAAACTCAATCAGAAATTGAAGCATTGGCATATGCAAAACTTCAGGATGCAGAATTATTAGCAGAAAATAGCAGGTTTGATAGTGCTTATTATTTAGCTGGCTATGCTGTTGAATTGTTATTAAAGGCAAGGGTTTGTAAAACGCCTGGCATTCCTGATTTTTTTGATTTCGATAATGCCGAAAGAAAAAAGCTGAAGAATGAAAGTGTAATAACGAAGCCTTTTAAAGTGCATGATTTTGAGCAATTATTTATTTTATCAGGTATTTATAGAGAATTCAAAAATGAGTTAGCAATAAATGAACTATTCAAGTTTCACTGGTCTACAATTGTTAAGTGGAATGAAAATTCAAGATATTTGACGGGAGGAAATCGGGAATATGTAAAAGATTTTATAATTTCGGTTAAAGAAGTAATGTTATGGATACAAAAGCACTTGTAAAAAAGCTTCATGATGTATTTTGTGAAAGTAATAAAGGAGAAAAAAAATATTCTCAAATATGGCTTTCCCGATTAGATTATGGGGGTTTATATTATTCTGATGATTTTGTTTTATATTTAAAAGCTGAACATCAAATTGAACGATATGTTACTGAAGTTAAATATATTATTACATTGCTTAGTCAAAAGGCTAAAGAGGAATTAAAATCTATAATGCGTGTCAGAATATACGGCCCCGATGATAAAGCAGAATGCGAAAGTGATGATTATTTGGTTTACAATGAAGAAACTGCGTGTATTTAGCTACTTAAGTTGCCTTTACCATCCTTTCTTTTCCCTGCATATCTTTTTTAAGAATAATATTCGAAAATCCTTCTTTTCTAAAAACCTCAACAACCTCTTCTCCAAAAGCTTCATTTATTTCAACATATACACTTCCTCCTGGTGTTAGATGTTCCCGGCTAAACTTGGCAATTGCTTCGTAAAAAATAAGTGCATTTTCATGAGGGACAAACAAGGCAAGAGAAGGTTCATATTTTAGTACGTTATCTCTCATTTCAAGTTCTTCACTTTGTTTAATGTATGGTGGATTGCTTACAATTATATCATATTTACCCAATTGCTTCCATTTTTCCTCATCCAAAAAATCTAAGTTAACAAACTTTACATCCGCCTTCAACTCGTTGGCATTCAATTTCGCTACACGCAACGCATTTTCTGATACATCAATTGCTGAAACTGTTATCGCCGGTATTTTTCTCTTTAGCGCAATAGGCATACAACCGCTTCCTGTACCTATATCTATTATTGAAACATCTAGATTACCTGATTTTTTTATATCGTCTGATATCCATTGTAGCAGTTCTTCAGTTTCCGGTCTTGGAATCAGAACATGTTCATTCACCATTAATTTTATGTCCATAAACCATGCTTCACCTAAAACATATTGTACCGGCCGGTGATTTAATAGTTCGTCTGCTATCTTTTCTAATTGTTTTTGTTGATCTTCATTTACAGGCAGGTCTTTATAAACTATACGTTCAATTTTTCGCTGTCTTGTCACATGCTCAATTACCATATCAGCAATATTTGCTGCTTCACGATTATCGTAAACTTCATACAATTGCGCTAATAACTGCTGGTAGGCAAGGTGAATAGTCATAATGCAATGCTACTGTTTTTTTAAATTACTTTTGCAGCCTTAAAAGATGCTGCAACAACACCAACTATACATGCACAGATGCCTTGAACTGGCAAGACCCGGAGCAGGTCATGTAGCGCCAAATCCTATGGTTGGGTCTGTTTTGATTTATGAAGACAGAATAATAGGGGAGGGCTACCATCAACAATATGGGCAGGCACATGCAGAGGTAAATTGTATCAATAGCGTAAAAGAAGAAGATAAGTCCTTTATTGATAAATCTGTTATTTATGTCTCATTAGAACCTTGCGCCCATTTTGGTAAAACACCACCTTGCGCTGATTTAATCATCAAAAATAAAATACCAACAGCAGTTGTAGGATGTCGTGATCCTTTTGAACAGGTAGATGGAAAAGGAATTGAAAAGCTCGAAAATGCAGGAATTAAGGTAATTATTGGCATTTTGGAAAATGAATGTAAAGAGCTTAACAAACGTTTTTTTACATTTCATATTTATAAAAGACCATACATTATTTTGAAATGGGCGCAAAGCAAAAATCAAAAAATTGCCAATGCCGATTTTTCAAGGGTTTTAATAAGTAATGCTTACAGTAACCGTTTGGTTCATAAATGGAGAAGCGAAGAATTTGCAATCATGGTGGGAACTAACACTGCTTTGTATGACAATCCCACATTAAATGCAAGACACTGGACAGGACCAGACCCGGTAAGGTTAGTCGTTGATATGAATTTACGATTACCAAATGACTTACAAATCTTTGATAACAAACAAAAAACTGTCATTCTCAATTCATTTAAACACGAAGAACAGGAGAACGTTCTTTATTATAAATTGAATGAAAACGTATCTTTTGTCGCCAGTTTATTGAAAGACTGCTACGAGTTCAAAATTCAAAGCATATTAATTGAGGGAGGAACAAAATTACTGCAGTCATTTATTGATGAAAAATTATGGGATGAAGCAAGGGTAATTGAAAATAGTCAACTTATAATTGATAATGGATTGAATGCTCCTGTTCTTTCGAATCATCATTTAACAGCTTCAGAAAACATATCTACAGATGTAATCTCTTATTACAAAAATGCAGTTAAGCTCTTTAGCTCATCTTTATAATAATAGTCACAATATAATAATAGTCACAATTTATTGTAGTTGTTCTGATACACTTCTGAAACAAGTTTCAGAACAGGACAGCGCAGGCGCGACAACTGTTCTATGAAATAGCTATAGGGACTGGTATCAAAAAAATAAATTTTAGACACTTCTTAGTGAATTCTATCACCTCTTACCTCCAATTCTTTCATCACACCAGATTCATATTCGAGCCATTGCTGCCATCGTGGTCTTACTTTATTTTTCTCTATATAGTCTTCTGCAAGCTCAATGAACAAAGAATAGTGTCCTGCTTCACTTTCCATAAAGCGACGATAAAAATTACTTAAGTAGCGATCATTTAGCCCTTCACTTAGTCTCTTAAATCTTTCGCAGCTTCTTGCTTCAATTAAAGCAAAAATTAATAACTTATCTAAAAATCTTTCCTCGTCACTTCCCCCTTTTTTCTGAAAAAGCATCAGCTTGTTCACGTATTCATCTTTTCGTTGTTTTCCAAGTTTAAGATTCCTTTTCTGCAATTCTGCTAAAACAAGGCGAAAATGTCCCCATTCTTCTGTGACGATAGGTGCGAGCTCAATAACAAGTTTTTCTTTATCAGGATAGCGCTGTATTAATGAAATACAACTTGTAGCTGCTTTTTGCTCGCAGTAAGCGTGATCAGTTAATATCTCTTCCAAAGATATATGGGCAAGATCGACCCATCGGGGATCTGTGGGAAGATGTAATCCTAAAATATTTTTTTGATATTCTGATACAGATTCCATGATCTTTATTATAAATAGTTTTATTAAAATTTAAATGAAGCAAAAGCTCCTGTCGATAAATGGTGCTTTGTTATTTTTGCCGCAAATTTTATGTTTCGAAACAAAAGTTAAAAGTATGATTTGATTTTTGGGGAATATAAAAAAATGAACAAATATGAAATATTCTATAAAAATAACTTCCTGAATATGTTATAAAGATTAATAAATGCCTGTTGACAAAAAATGTATTTTCGATAACAATAGTTTATTTATGAGAATTATACCTTTTATCCTTTCTGCAATGATAACGCTTGGTTTAATCGTTATTTTAAATATTCCGTTAACTATTGCCGGAAACAAAACTCCACGTATTGGTGCTTTCTTAAGTCCGCATTATGGCTTTTGGCAAAACGCCGAACCTATCGACTACAAAGTTAATTCACAGCACAACTTTTCCTACTTAAAGGGTAAGGTAGATGTATATTTTGATGAAAGACTGGTGCCACATATTTATGCAGAAAAGGAAAACGATGCATACTTTGTACAGGGTTACCTGCATGCAAGATTTCGCCTTTGGCAAATGGAATTTCAAACGCATGCAGCAGCGGGAAGATTAAGTGAAATTATGGGTGAAACAAATGGCGGAACAAATTTTTTGAAGATAGACAGGTACTTCAGGCGTTTAGGGATGGTCTACGCGGCAGAACAATCATTGAAAAAGCTTAAAGCAGACTCTATAACAAGACGCCAGACAAAAGCATATACAGCTGGAGTTAATACTTATATATCATCGTTAAACCCTAATCAATTTCCTCTCGAATATAAGCTGCTTGATTATGAACCCGAAAAGTGGACAGACCTTAAGACCCAGTTGTTCCTGAAATATATGGCCTACGATCTTGCAGGCGGAGATAATGATTTTGAAATGACAAATGCCAAAAGTACTTTTTCACCGGAAGACATAGAAAAATTATACCCAATTAGCCAGGATAGTTTAGACCCGATCGTTCCTAAAGGAACTTTATTTATGCCCGCCAGCCTTACTCCAAAGATGCCTTTAAACTCAGATTCTGTTTATTATAATTTTCCTGATACAACTGCTGCCCCCTTTCTTTTACATCCCAATAAAAATAACGGAAGTAATAACTGGGCGGTAGCAGGAAGTAAAACCAGAAGCGGTGCTCCTATTCTTTGCAATGATCCTCATCTCGGTTTAAACCTTCCATCGCTTTGGTATGAAATGCAGATATCAACCCCAACCTTTAATGCATATGGAGTTACTTTTCCGGGATCTCCTTCGATAATTATCGGTTTTAACGACAGTATTGCCTGGGGAGTAACAAATGCGGGAAGAGATGTAAAGGATTATTATGAAATCAGGTTTCGAGACAGTACAATGAAGGAGTACATGTATAACGGATCGTGGGTAAAAACTGCATTCAGAAATGAAATTATTAAGATTAAAGGAAAGCCTGATGTTACAGAAAGAATTGCAATGACTGTTTTTGGTCCGGTAATGTTCGACAAGACTTATCCTAATCCATTAAAAAATAATAAGTATTATGCAGTAAGATGGAAAGCGCACGACCAGAGCAACGAGTTACTGACATTTAATAAATTAAACCATGCTAAAAATTTTGTTGATTTTATCAGGGCTATTACAACGTTTGAATGTCCCGGTCAGAATTTTGTTTTCGCAAGTAAAAGCGGTAATATAGCTATTCGCCAGCAAGGACAGTTTCCTGCAAAATGGAAAAGGCAGGGTGATTTTTTGATGCCCGGAACAGATAGCAGTTATTTATGGAAAGGATTTATTCCTTCAAAGGAAAACCCTACTGTATATAATCCTGCAAGAGGTTTTGTAAGCAGTGCAAACCAGCTAGCAACTGATACAACTTATCCTTATTACCTTGCCGGCGAAGCAAGTATTTATCGGGGTAAAAGTATAAACAATAAGCTTCGCCGGATAAACAATATAACGATAGAGGATATGGAGCAAATGCAGACAGATAATTACAATGTATTTGCAGAGATGGCTCGCCCGGTTTTACTAAAATATATTGACAGTCGTAAACTCAGCAAAGACGAAAGAGTAATTATACAAAAATTTAGAAACTGGAATTTGAGAAATGATATAAATGAACAAGGTCCATCTATATTTAGATTATGGTGGAACGAACTGGAAAAGGAAGTTTTCAAGGATGAGTTTTCTAAAACTGATCTACCCCTCCAGTGGCCCGATGAGAGCACTTTGCTGGAAGGTTTGCTAAAAGACAGTACTTATAAATTTGTTGACGATATTAATACTCCGGGAGTAGAAAAAATTCAGGATATTGTTTTAAGAGCTTACAGGTCAGCATATAAACAAATAAAAACTGCAGATGATAAACAACTGCTTGCATGGGGGAAATTTAAAGATACAGGTGTAAAACATCTACTTAAGTTGCCGTCCCTAAGCAGGCTGCATTTACCAATTGGGGGAGGATCAAACATAATAAATGCAACAACGGGAGACCATGGTCCAGGCTGGCGAATGATAGTACAACTTTCTGATAATATTCAAGCTTATGGTGTTTATGCCGGCGGTCAGAGTGGAAACCCCGGCAGTAAATATTATGATACCTTTATCGACAGTTGGGTAAGCGGTAAATATTATCCCTTGTTGTTTTTAAACCATAATGCTGCTAAAAAAAGCAGTAATATAAAGTGGACTATGGCTTTTTCAAAAGACTAATTTTTTCTATGAAGTTTTTAATTGCATTCATTCTTACCGCTTTATTAAGTTTTTCATGGACTTTATTTTTTCCCTGGTGGGTTATTGCTGTCGCCGCCTTCATCGTTGCCGCGCTTATTCCTCAGCCAGCGTTTAAAGCATTTCTATGTGGATTTTTAGCTTTATTTTTTTTATGGGGAGGACAAGCGGTATTAATAGATGCACGAAACGCTCACTTACTATCTACAAAAGTGGCTGCCATATTGCCTTTTGGAGGTTCATATATAGTCTTGATATTTGTTACAGCATGTATAGGCGGGCTCGTCGCCGGACTGGCAGCATTAACAGGAAGCTTGTTAAGAATTCCACCGGTCGCTATTCGAAAGAGGTCGTAAAAAACTAGTGTGTACTATTATATTAAGTGTATCTAAAAGATGAAAATATTTATACCAATTATTTAATAATATCAAAAGTTATTACCATAGTAGTGGTAAACAAAACAGAAAGACCGGTCATAAAAAAGAATTCAGCCGTATTTTCATACCTTATACTAAACTTGCTGTTGCTGCTACGTATAGAAAGAAATGATAAAATACTGCTTATCATAAAAGAAATTGTAGCTATAGCTGTAAACTCATCAATCAATGATGTTTGTTTTAATTTTAAAACTTTCTGTGACGTTAAAACAATAAAACAAAGGCCCAGCAAGTTTGATGAGGTGTTTAGTATTTGAGATGATTTATTATTTTCCACAATGAATTGTATGCTAAAAAGTGAAAGTATATCTTAATTGACAATTTTCTCTGTCATACTTTCAAACATAGCCTGCTTTTTCACATTTTAATAATAAAACCCACTTCAACTTTTATAAAACTCACTCCTAATTCTATTGAAACATTTTAAAGAAAGACTGCTTTTTCACATTTTAATAATAAAACCCACTTCAACTTTTATAAAACTGACTCCTGAGTTCTATTGAAACATTTTAAAAAAAGACATACCTGAAGCGCTAAAAACTCTCTTAAACTTTATAAAAACAAACATAACAGAATAATCATTTTATATTTTTGCACTAACAAATTGTTTTTTTCTATAAACATAGAAAATTCTGCTATTTTAATTTTGATCAGCGTTATGGAGCTAAATGTCTTAAAATGTAAAAATGTATGGCTGTATTACATAACAGAATTTCCCAAAAAGAGTTAAAAGAACGTTTATACAAAGAAACCGAACAAAGAAAGACCGTTAGTTTTTACCAGTATCAACATATCGACAACCCTCAGCAATTCAGGGATGAATTGTATAAAGGAATGGATCCCTTAAATGTTTTCGGCCGCATTTATGTTGCAGGCGAAGGCATAAATGCGCAGGTAAGTGTACCGACATCAAACTTTGAAGCATTTAAAGAATTTTTGTATTCTTATTCTTTTTTAAATGATATAAGGCTTAATATAGCAATTGATGATGATGGAAAATCATTTTGGGTATTGAAAATTAAAGTGCGCAAAAAGATTGTAGCTGATGGTATAGAAGATGCGCACTTTAGTATGGAGAGAAAGGGTAAATATGTGAATGCCGCCAAAATGAATGAATTGATGCAGGATGATAATACTATTATTGTAGACATGCGCAACCATTATGAATATGAGGTAGGACATTTTGTAAATGCGATCGAAGTTGCAAGCGATACTTTCAGAGAGCAATTGCCGATGGCGGTGGACATGCTTAAAGATAAAAAAGACAAAAATATTATTATGTATTGCACAGGTGGTATCCGTTGCGAAAAGGCGAGTGCATATATGCTTCATAATGGTTTTAATAATGTTTTTCATCTGGAAGGGGGCATAATAAACTATGCTAAAGAGGCAGAGGAAAATAATCTTGAAAGTAAGTTTATAGGTAAGAATTTTGTTTTTGATGACCGGTTAGGAGAAAGAATTACTAAAGACATTATTTCCAAATGCCACCAGTGCGGCCAACTTTCAGATACGCATACCAACTGCAGGAATGACTCTTGTCACTTACTGTTTATCCAATGCGGAAATTGTGCGACTAAGTTTGATGGTTGTTGCACAATCGAATGTCAAACGATTTATAACCTGCCGGCAGAAGAACAAAAAAAATTGCGTGAAGGAAAGCAAAATGGAATAATGGTATTTAATAAATCAAAGCACAGGTTACGACCTAAGCTTAATGAAATATTTTTTAATTCTATGGACCCAGAGATTTGACCTTATTTTATAACTAAATTAATTTAGAAAAGATTTAAATTTTTTTTCTACTAAAAAACTTCCTTCAAATGAAGTTTTTTTAGTTTATGCCCTTTCCTACTTGCAACAATTGTTGAAATTTGCCGGCTCTATGTTTAATCTATTTGAAATAAAAACCAGTAACAAAAGGTTAAAATGCAAAGAAGGTTTTCATTCTTATTACCTTTGCACCTCGTTATGAAAGTTAGAACACTTAAAAAAGATAAGGTCAATATTATTACGCTGGGTTGCAGCAAAAATATGGTTGACAGTGAAGTGCTTAGTGGTCAATTAAAAGCCAACGAAATTGATGTAGTTCACGAAAGTGCAAAGCGTGACCATAACATCGTTATTGTAAACACCTGTGGTTTCATTGATAAGGCAAAAGAAGAAAGCATCAACACTATTCTTGACCAGGTACACCTGAAAAAGAAAGGTAAGCTCGATAAAGTGTATGTGACAGGTTGCCTGAGCGAACGCTATAAAAGTAACCTTGAAGAAGAGATACCGGAAGTAGATGCATTTTTTGGTACAATGGAAATGCCTTTAATTCTTAAACGGTTCGATATTGATTATAAAGCAGAACTGGTTGGCGAGCGTTTGTTAAGCACACCATCTCACTATGCCTATCTTAAAATAAGTGAAGGTTGCAACCGTACCTGCTCATTTTGTGCTATTCCGCTTATGCGTGGGAAACACCTGAGTAAACCCGTTGAACAACTGGTGGCTGAAGCTGAGAACCTGGTAAGGCGTGGTGTAAAAGAAATTATGCTGATAGCACAGGAACTTACCTACTACGGTTTAGACCTGTATAAAAAAAGAGAATTACCTCGTCTGTTACATGCTTTAGCCGATGTGAAAGGTCTCGAATGGATTCGTTTACATTATGCATATCCAAGCAAGTTTCCATTAGAAATTTTGGAGGTGATAAGAGAGCGGCAAAATATCTGCAACTATATTGACATGCCTTTGCAGCATGCAAGCAACAATATGCTCAGAGCAATGCGCAGGCAGATAACACGGGAAGAAATGACAGAACTTGTGCATCAAATTCGCGAACGGGTTCCCGGTATTTGTTTACGCACCACTTTGATAACCGGTTTCCCGGGAGAAACGCAGGCTGATGTTGAAGAATTAAAAGGTTTTTTGCAGGAGACTCGTTTTGACCGCGTTGGTATTTTTACCTACAGTCACGAAGAAAATACCAGTGCTTATGATTTAATTGATGATATTCCTGATGAAGAAAAAGAACGTCGTGCCCAGGAAATAATGGAAGTACAACAGGAAATAAGCCTTGAAAAAAACCAGGAAAAAGTAGGCAAAACATTTAAGGTCATCATTGATAAAAAAGAAGCCGGACGCTATCTTGGCCGAACAGAATTTGACAGTGTGGAGGTAGACAACGAAGTGGTTATAAATACAACAAAGCGATTGCCGATAGGAGAGTTTGTAAATGTAAAAATTACAAAAGCTTACGATTATGATTTGGAAGGGGAAGTGATTGGGGCATTAAGTCAGTAAGTCATTGGGTCATTAAAAGCCATCAGGTCATTGGTCATCAAGCCATTATTCGTTCTATTCATGTAATCCTTTCAATCATTTCAATCCATGTCTGACTGCCAATATATAAGTTACCAAAGCACGGGTTATTTTTCTAAGATGATGATTGATTATATGAAGGGCGATGAAAAATTAAAACCGTTTTATAAATATTATGTATCACTTGAAGGATTTAAGGCTGCAATAGAAGCAAGAAAACAGTTTGAAACACCACGGACATTACTTGTTGAAGAATTAAGAAAACAATACTACAGTTTAGCTTTAACAGACAAGCAGGAGCAGAATCTCGGGTTCCTATTGCAGGATAATACATTCACTGTCTGCACTGCTCACCAGTCCAATATTTTTACCGGCCACCTTTATTTTATTTATAAAATAATACACGCTGTAAAACTCGCTGATTATTTGAATAATGAAATTCCTGAAAACAATTTTGTTCCTGTTTATTATATGGGAAGTGAGGATGCAGACCTTGAAGAATTGGGGCATATAAATCTTAATGGTAAAAAGCTGAATTGGGAAACCAATCAAACTGGTGCAGTTGGGAGAATGAAAGTTGATAAGCGACTGCTAAAGCTTATTGACAGGTTAGCAGGCGAGCTTGAAGTTGATGCGCATGGTAAAGAACTGGTTAATCTTTTAAGAGCAGCTTATAAAGAAGGGGTCACTATACAACAGGCGACATTACAGTTGGCAAATGAACTGTTTAAAGATTTTGGATTGCTTGTTATTATACCGGATAATGCAGAATTAAAAAAACAATTCAATCATATTGTAAAAAAAGAATTGATTGAAGAGTTTTCACATTCTTTAGTTGAAAAAACAGGTGAGCTATTAAGTAAACATTACAAAGTACAGGCAAGCGGAAGAGAAATAAATTTGTTTTACCTGACAGAGACACGCAGAGAGCGAATAGAGAAAGAAGGTGAAAGGTTTAAGGCAGGCGTAGGAATGTCATGGACTGACAAAGAAATCCTTGCTGAGGCAGATAAACATCCTGAAAGATTTAGTGCAAATGTGATTTTGCGGGGAGTTTTCCAGGAAATGATTTTGCCAAATATTGCCTTTATCGGCGGCGGCGGAGAAATTGCTTACTGGCTGGAACTGCAAAAAGTATTTGAAGCATCTAATGTACCTTTTCCTGTACTGATTGTGCGAAATTCTTTTTTGATGATAAATGAAGAGCAAAAGGAATTAGCCAAAAAACTTGGGTTTGAAATAACTGACTTATTTAAACCAACAGAACAATTAATCAATTCTTTAGTAAGAAGAGAAAGTGATTTGCAGCTTTCGCTTACTAAAGAAAAAGAAGAACTGCAACGGTTTTATAAACAGATTAAAGAGCTAACTGAAAAAATAGATATAACCCTTTCACAACACACGGAAGCATTACAGGTAAAAGCTTTAGAAAAAATTGATGCACTAGAAAAGAAAATGCTGAGAGCTGAAAAAAGAAAGTTTGAAGCACAACACCGGCAAATCAATAAATTAAGGCAACAATTGTTTCCCGGAGATAATTTGCAGGAAAGGTTTGATAATTTCTCGCCTTTTTACGCGAGATATGGGAAAGAGTGGTTAAATGAAATTTACCAGGCATCTTTAAGTTTAGAGCAACAGTTTGGTGTTTTAGAATTGGACTGATTTTTTGTGCTTAATTTTAATAAAATCCATATTCTCAATGCCGTTGCAGGTCTTGCAATCTTCTAACAGAAAAAGTCAGATAAGAAATTATATAACTTTTAATATCCCCAATTCTGCTGCGGTTGCATTAACACGCTCATTAATTAACCTGTAGGAAAAAGGTTAGTTTTTTGCCTTTGCTCAAATGAATATACCAGCCGCTAACATTAAGTGGTAAAAGAAGGGCAGAAAATTATAATTTGAAACCTTTTATCTTTGATCAACAACATAAATTCCTTCCTTCGCCAAACTGTAACTGCCAGCAAACATTACAAGTATGAGCCGAATACACGCGTTTGAATTTGGGGATTTAACCTGGTATCCGAAGAGTCTTAGAAGTTATGCAACCGATTATTTGCAGTTTGCATCAAACACCTTAGATATTTATAAATGTGTAATACCTATAATTAAAAAAGGTATCGTAAGCAGTGGCAATAATACAATTCTTGATATAGCTTCAGGAGGCGGTGGAGGACTTATAAAAATAGCTGGGCACTTAAAAGGAAATATTCCGTATTTGAAAATTATCCTTTCTGATTATTATCCTAATATCGATGCCTTTAAAATAACAAAGGCTAAACAACCTGACGTATTTGAATACATTGAAGAGTCAGTGAATGCGATGGATGTTCCAAAACATTTAAAGGGATTTCGGACACAATTTAATTCCTTACATCATTTCAAACCAAAAGGCGCTAAAGCAATTCTTCAAAATGCAATAGACAGTAATCAGGCAATTGGAATCTTCGAAGCACATCAAAGAGACATTAAAAATATTATTCGGATGCTCTTATCACCTATAGCAGTTTTGCTAATGACACCATTCATAAAACCATTCAAGGTTGACCGGATAATCTTCACCTACCTAATTCCAGTATTACCACTAATTACTTTATGGGATGGTGTTATTTCAGTACTGCGCACACACAGTAACGGAACTAAAACAAATGATTTTTGAATTAAGAAATAATGAGCGTTTTAGCTGGGAAGTTGGTGTTGCTAAAGGAAAGCAAAATGAGATCCTTTATCTATTAGGAACTCCCGGAAAAATAAACGTTTGCTAACAAAGTATTTGAAATAGCAGGACATGACGGAAGAACAATCGGAAGTAAATTCTTTAACTTTATTTCGACCTGACTGAACCTATTTATCTTTTGTCTATATCTTCATAAATATTTTCAATTGGCATTTGTATCGGCTGAAGTTCAATGAAGGCCATGCCATCACAAATACCGACGGTTAGCAACAACCTTGACAGCATGAATGCAGACCTCGTTTCATATTATAAAGACAGAGCAAAAGAGTACGAAAAAATTTACACTAAGCCAGAGCGACAAAACGATTTATTGCTTGTTGAGCAGACTTTGCAAGATATCTTTCGTGACAAAAAAGTTTTTGAAATTGCTTGCGGTACTGGTTATTGGACACAAAAGATTTCAAAAACAGCTCATTCCATTTTAGCAACTGACATTAATAACACCGTAATTGAAGTTGCAAAATCAAAAAAATATTCGCCAGCGAAAGTTGACTTTAAGATAGCTGACATCTTTCATTTAAATGAGACTAATACATATGAAAGTTTATTCGGAGGATTTATTTGGAGCCACATAAAACTGCAAGACTTAAAAGAATTTATTGACATAGTTAATTGTCTTGTTGAAAGTAATGGAACAGTTGTCTTTATGGACAATAATTATGTTGAGGGTAGCAGTCTGCCTATAACAGACGCTGATAATTTGGGCAACACTTACCAGGCAAGAAAACTTGACAACGGGACAACGCATAAAGTTTTGAAAAACTTTCCTACAAGAAATTTTATTCAGGAGTTGCTGGCAGACAAAATAAGTGACTTAAATTTTATAAGTTTGCAGTATTATTGGATTTTGAAATACAAAGTGAGTTGAGTGATGAAAAATATGCTGGTAAACATGGGTTTTATGCAAGGGCGGCTGAAAATTATATTCGCACAAGGGATTAGGGCTTGCCGATGTACCGGAATTAGCACTACGTCAGCCTAAATTTATTACAAATGCTTGGTAGAATTCGTGTCAAAGTTTATTTATTCTTTCAATTTGGTTTCCTTCTAAATAGGCAAGTCCACCTACAACTAAAACCTGTAATATTAAAAAAATTAGCCCAAAAGTTTTTGTACTGCCAAAATGAATAAAAAAAAGTGTCATACTAATAAGTGTCCATAGCCAATTTGCATAAACAAGGGCCCTAAGTAAATCTATTGAAATAATATCTTGTTTAACCAAAATAAAAGCAACTATGCCATAAAGCAAAGTCACAATTGAAACTGATACTATAAGAGTTGTTGTTAGACCAAGTAAGTTTGACAATGGATAAAAAAATATAAGTCCAATAATTGCTGTAATACAGCCTGCTAAGGCATCTATCCAAAGTATTTTTCGTAAAATTAGTATGTTTTTGACACTATAATCCATTTTTTTTATTTGCATTTTATATACCTAAAGCTATGTGCTAAACAATTATACGTCTCATAAGCAAGGGGAAAATTATAATGATCTGTGTTCTATTCTTTAAAATCAAATCTATTTGGCCAGCCATTTTTTGAAAGTATCTCTATTTTCTCTTTTACTGAGTTTTCCTGGTTCTGCATAAAAGCAGTCATTCTATCTGCTAAATTTTCATCTGCTATTGCAAGCATTTTGGCTGCAAGTATCCCCGCATTTTTTGCTGCATTTAAGGCAACTGTTGCAACCGGGACTCCGTTTGGCATTTGTAAAATAGATAAAATAGAATCCCAGCCGTCAATACTGTTGGATGATTTTACGGGCACCCCAATAACAGGCAGGGGAGTAATTGCTGCTACCATTCCGGGAAGATGCGCCGCGCCGCCGGCTCCGGCAATAATAACTTTAAGACCCCGTTCTTTTGCTGTCTTTGCATAATCTACCATTCTTAATGGCGTTCGATGGGCGGAGACAACCGTCAACTCAAATTCTATTTGGAAATCTTTTAAAATATCCGCAGCAGCTTTCATTACAGGCAGGTCACTATCGCTACCCATTATTATTCCAACCAAAGGTTTTATTTGTTGTTCGGCCATATTGTGATACATAAATATTGATTGAAAAAGCTAAATAATGATCTAATTGTATAAGATTGCGACGCAAGAAACCTAGGGGGGCGGCCCCCAAGCCATGCAAAATGAACTTTTAACTATGTACGGCTTATCAATTTTGAAGTTCTTTTTCTAAATTTAAAAAACAAAGATGGCCAAAAGCAGAGTAAGAGTACATCCGTATAGTGTTATTATACATGCACGCAAGAATCGTTTCTGGCAAAAGGATGCAAACCATGTTGATGCTGCATCATGCCGTAAAAGCAGTATAGTATTCTCGTTTAGTAACATTGTCATACTCTAACAGGTGCAAAGTTTTGCCGGGCTCTGAAGCCACCTTTATTTTTTCATTTTAAAAGCAAAGAGCTATGGCAGGCAAATTAAAACAAATACATCAAAAAGCCGCAGGCATTGATGTAGGGACTGCAAAATTTTTTGTAGGTATTGATGGCCCTGACGGTCAGGACGGGGATGTCAATTTTCGATACATTTACTTGTAGATTTAAAGCTTTGGTAAGTTATTTACCGGAGAAAGAAATAACTACTGTAGCCATGAAACTACGGGTAGTTATTTTGAAGGTATTGCATGCAATTTTAAACAGACAATTACAATGACAGAAGAAATAAATCAACAACTCCCAGAAAAATATATTAGCATTGACGAAGCGACAAAAATATCAGGTTTTACAATGGCCTCTGAGGTGTTAACTTGCTCTTTACTTAGAACACTTGCAGGCTCAAAACCATCAGGTAGATTTCTTGAACTGGGAACAGGAACAGGACTTTCAACAGCATGGATACTTGATGGAATGGATAATGATTCGTCACTAATATCAATAGACAATGAACCTGAGTTTTTGGCAATTGCTGATAGATTTTTAGGGAGCGATGAACGGTTGAGTCTGGTGGACACAGATGGTGGTAAATGGGTTGATAATAACAAGCATCAAAAGTTTGATTATATTTTTGCCGACACCTGGCATGGAAAGTATCTTCTTTTAGACGAAGTATTATGCATGTTGAATAAAGGCGCTTTCTATATTATTGACGATATGCTGGCACAGCCTAACTGGCCGGAAGGACATCATGAAAAAGCAACTAATCTAATTAACTATTTAGAAATAAGAGAGGATTTATTTCTGACAAAGCAAGTTTGGGCAACAGGGATAATTGTTGCAGTCAAAAAATGAAACTGCTTATTACAAAAGGATAATCAGACACTAAATAATCTACAGAATAAAAAAAATATGGCCGGGCAACATTCGTATTTATTTAAAGCTCGACCAATTGTGATGTGAGTAAACGGCGATTATATCATAAATTCCGATGTTGATTGGAGTAGTACAGAAGGAGATGAAAATATTCAAGCTATTCCATTTCAAAAGTTATTATGCTACTTCTAAACATGCTTTAAAGGGTTTTTTTAATTAAGTCATTATGGGTTGAGGTAAAAGCTTTTAATATCAAAGGTTCAATTATAGAGCCTATAAAAAGAAGTGTTTATAACAGCTTGTTTGTCTACGGCGGACCCCACATTTCATTTTCATTCCAAATATTATTCCCCGGCTGTTTAAAGAGGTTGAGATAGAGCGGGTGTCATTAATGCGGATACGTAAACTAAACTCTAAAGCCATTTTTTAAACCATGCAATAGTCATTTCGAGATGTTCCGGTAAGAACCGATGTGGTTCATTTGGTGTTACATGTATCTTTAACTTGTTTATTGCTTTTTTTGATCTGTAAGCCTGTGTTGCCGCTTTAAACGCAAGTTGTGCTCCCGGAAGCGGACAATTCAAATCTTTTTCGTTATTCAGCAAGAGCAGGGGTCTGGGAGCAAATAGCCTTATCATTGATGGACAGTCAAATTCATCAGTTATTCCCGGAAGTAATTTGGTCCATAGCAATCTTACATTTTCTTTAGCTACAGTGCTGTCACCCAAATCTTTTGCAACTTGTTCATGTACTTTCCGGATAGTACCGGCACGGCCTTGCCAGCTATTATTTTCAACCGACCACTTAAAACTTTGTGCTGCAATAACCGGAGCCGCAACTTTAATTCTTTTATCAACAGAGGCTGCCATCCAGGTTTCAATGCCACCCATTGAAATACCCATCATTCCTATACGGTTTGCCTGTACGTCAGGTCTTGTTATCAAATAATCTGTCAACCTCCATAAATCATAAACTGTGTCATAATACAATGGATGTTCCTGTTGGTTGCTATCTGGATTTTCCCACGCCTTAATTATTGCTTTTATATATTCCTGTGCCCCATCGGCTCCGCCTGTTATCCGCTTGCCATGATACCTTGCATCAATGGCTACACCCATGATGCCAATCTTTGAAAATTGATAAAGGAGATTTCTAATACTTTCATCTTCCTTATTGCCTCCGGTGCCATGAAGACAAATCACAACAGGGAAAGATTTTAAACCAGGTTTAACCGGCTTGTAAATAAGGATGGCTATCTTTTCCTTCTCTTCAGAATAGATGAAGCCCTTTTCGATCAATGCTGTATCTGTTGCAAAAGATTGAAAAGAAGGTTTGAAATCAACTATAGGTCTTTGCAGCAAAGTTCTAAAATCACTTGCCACCTTTTCTGCCGGTTGATATTTATCAAGTTGAGCAACTCTATTTACCTGGCTTGTGCCAACGAAGGGAAATATAAACAGGGAGATAAATAAAACAAGCTTCATATTACGCTAAAGTTAATCTATTTGAATTAGCTAATGATGACTAAAAAAATATAGCCCTTTTATTTTTGCTCTTTTCTATTTCTACTTAAAAGTTTGAAAGATGCTCTACTGTTGGAAAATAATAGCGTAGAGCTACGGTAAAATAAAAGTGTATCTGTTCATTGACCGCTGTTTCCGGGCTAAAAGGAATACGTTATAAGATAATCTTCTCATTATCCTGCTGTAACTGCTCATCCTCCCCATAAATATGCAGAAAATAAAACTATCCCACTAATAAGCCAGCAGCCGCCCGCAGGCAATGATCATGAGCCATACTATTATAGAAATACTGGCTGTTACTTTCGCAGCCGTTGGTAACAGACCTTTTTTATCCCTGTTTAAAACCGATCGAAAAACAAATCGGTGGAAGACGAGTGCATTGAGGCCTGCAACAATCAGTAATAACATTTTAACCAGGAAAACAGGGTTGAACCATAGTGTAGCTGCATTGGTAAGGAAAAGCAACAGGCCTGAAGGAACGATTAGTAATAAACCCCTTCGCGACCAGGGAAGCAAATGTTGAGCTAATGCTGAAACAGGTAAGTTTTTAGAAAATCCGAGTAAACGGAGATCAAACATAAAAGCAGGTCCTGCCAGTAAGGCAATCCCTGTAATATGTACAATTTCAAGCATTGGATAAAGCCATAGTGACTGGCGAATAGCGACAGCCCAGGTTGAGTCTTCAAGCCATTGCAGTATTGTGTCAATCATAACGACGTTCTATGACGCTGTAACAGGATTAACGCAATTCATATTTGTTACCATTGATGAAGATCCTTTCTGCCCGCATTTCATCTTTAATTTCTTTATGCGGATATCCCACCACCTGTATTGTTGCTCCTTTTTTAAGCATGTCGGCAGTAACACCACGAGCCTCCATGCGACTAACAGGCGCCAGTATAACTAACCATATTTTATCGTTATGTTTCACTTTTGCCGTCGCGTGCGGGTTTTCATAAACAGATTCCTGAATCGTTCCTTTATAGTCGAGTGTTTTATCCTGTTGATAATTTGCCCACCCGTGATGAAAGGGTTTGAAAGCAACACAAAACAAAAAAACAAGAACAAAGGAAACTTTTTTTAGAAGTGCCATAGAACAAAGTTTTATTGTGTTAAAGGTACATAATACCAGAACGATTTGTAAAGAGTTTTTTAACTGTTTAAGAATAAAATACGGTAGTTGCAATAGTCGTCAGCTGATTAAAATGTTATTGGTTTGCTGTTACCATTTAATTTTCTGCTTTTGCTAAGCCTACTGTTGTCTGTTGTTTTAAGGGTTACTTAATTGAAACTCTACTTTTCCCTCTGTCAAATATTAACCCATAAGCAGCTCTAAGGCTAAAGTAATTGAGGTTTCTGTTTTTATACAACTTATTATAATTATAAAAGATTGAAAGCTGTATTACTTGTTTCTCACGAATGGTAAATCGTTCTCCAAAACCAAAGGCAAAGGTAAACAGGTTCCTGGTTAAGTCAGAACGTTGGTACAGTGTAGGTTTATGTAAAACAGACATACCTGCTTCTCCATATAAAAATGCTGCATTTTTATATAAAAAATGCTGGTAACCAACTCTTATAGGCAGCAAGGTATTAGTACCTAAGCTGCATAAAATCGTACTCCTCCATGTGTTGAGATGCTATGCACAAACTCAATACTACCTCCGAATCCGAGGCGTCCATTAACTGGAAATAATTTTTAACCAGAGCTTATTGCAGGTCCGATACTAATAAAGTTCTGAGTCCATGATTTATACTGTATAGAAATAAAAATAAGTATAAGGCAAAATTTAAAATTTTTGAATGACTTCATGTTGCGGGGTTCTAAATAATTTAAGCTTTTACGGTATTAAAAATAACAGACAACGGAGAGAGGCTTTATGCGGTATGGGAATTTTAAAAAATATAGTTCTTAGAAATGAAAAGCCAGAGAGGGAAAGTCTTTTATAGGCGGAAGTAACGTCCCGAAACATTAGCAATTGGCAAGGTGGTTTGCTGTAATCCATACCTTGAAATAAGGCCAGACTGCAAATGATTTACGATAGAATAAACAACAGATTAAACTTGATAAAACTCAGAAGGCGTCAAACAAATAACATGATGTGCACCATAATATATGCAACCTTTATTTTATAGCTTAGCAAAAAAATAATTACGCATGCATTCGATGCAGAAAGTATAAAAATTTTAGATACAGATCGGGAAATAATTAGTTCTATATCATCTGAGAAGGATGATGAAACATTGCAATTTGATAATCTTCAAAATAGTTTTACCGCTCAATACAAAATGGTATTTCCGGGTAAGATGGCAGCTAAAACAGTTATCGTTATTCCAAGCCTTACATTAGATAAAGAGATATTAGATAAAATAAAAGGGGCTAATTACTATGAAGAGAGAATGTTATGTATGCTGATGCTTCTTCGTATGCCGAATACGCATCTTATTTACTTAACAAGCCTGCCTATAGATCCTGTTATCATTGATTATTATCTTCATCTTTTACCAGGTATCACTCGTTATCATGCAAAACAGAGGCTCATTTATAAGTTGCTATAATGCTTCCAAAAAATCACTTACTGAGAAGATTCTCGACCGGCCACGAATAATAGAACGAATAAAGAAAAGTATTCCGGCAGGTTAACCTGCTCACATTTCATGCTTTAATGTAACCCCTGCAGAGCGCAGCCTGGCAGTAAAATTAAATACGCCTATTTATGGTTGTGATCCCGAATTACGCTATTTGGGTACAAAAAGCAGTAATCGCCAATTATTTCGTTCATGTGGCATTAACATTCCTAAGGGCTTTGAAGACCTGTACACCGAAGAAGATATAGTGCATTCCCTGGTATCGCTTAAAAAAGCAAACCCTCAGCTGCAAAGGGCAGTGTTGAAAATAAATGAAGGCTTCTCGGGAGACGGCAACGCAATATTTTCTTATGATGGAATTCCTCTAAATTCTGATCTTGAAAATTGGATAAAAATTCATTTGCCTCTCCGGATAAAAATTATTGCTGACGACCTTACTTATAAAGATTTCCTTCAAAAGTTTGAACAGCTTGGAGGTATTGCTGAAGAATTTCTGGAAGGAGAAATCAAGGCAACTCCATCTGTCCAATGCCGGATAAATCCACTTGGGGAAGTTCAGGTAATTTCAACGCACGACCAGATAACGGGAGGAGAAGGAGGGCAGGTTTATCTGGGTGCAACTTTTCCTGCCTGTAATGAATATGCTCATACAATTGCTGAAATGGGAAAACGTATTTCATTTGAGTTAAAAAAACTTGGGGTGTTGGGACGGTTTGCTATCGATTTTATATCTGTAAAAGAGGATACTGGTTGGAAACATTATGCAATTGAAATAAACCTGCGCAAAGGAGGCACTACTCATCCTTACCTGCTGCTGCAGTTCTTAACTGAAGGCAAGTACAATGCCGCGAAAGGCTGTTATTACACAGCCAACGGACAGCCCCGCCGGGACAACAATTACAGGAATGGAAGATTGTTTGCTCAGTAAGGTAACAGTGGTGCCAAAATATTTTCTTAATTCTTTGCCGGTCCGTTTCATCCCAATAACAATAACTGACACATTCTTATCTGCTGCAACAGATAATATAGCCTCACCAACCGGGCCTTGCTTACACTGTGTTTCCAAGGCAACTGTCGCGTGGGAGTCAAAAGTTTCTGCTTCAGTAGCTAATTGCTGGAATCTTAATTTTTCTAAATCAGTGCCAGGTAAGTAAATCATACTTTCCGGATGAGTAGAGGGAAACTGGTAAGCATTAAACAGGATTACCTTGGCATTTAATGATTTGGAGAGTTCGAGTCCATACTTTATAGCATTGCGGGCTGCAGAAGAAAAGTCGGTTGCAATTAATATCGTTTCCATAACATTTTTTTTCAAAGCTATCTTGTAACAACTTCTTATTAAATGTTCTGAATTAGTTTAAAATTTGATTGTAAACAGGTTTTTAAAAGCTTACTTTAAAAAAGAAGAATTTGTTCAGTAACGAAAAAGCCATTTTTTACGATATATTAAAGCAAAAGGGCAAAAGCTAATTTTGAATTTACATATTTTTCATGTCGTGACCTGCCATAGGAATCTTTGTCCCGATTATTTATCCGCCAGTTTCTTTTACGAACATCAATTGCACAACAAACTGTATGTCCATAGAAAAATATCTTTTTTCTGGTTACAAACCGAATTTACATTTAACTTGGTATTTATATTCATAAAGCATCTTTTGTTCATTTTCGCCAAAAATGTTATGCAATCAAACTTTCTGTATTGTTTTATATTAGTACTTAGGAATGGAGCTTGTATAAGAGGTTTAAGCATTCTGTCATTCTCAGGATACTGTACTGTAACTATAGCACAGCACAAAAGTGCTGTAATTGACACTCCGACGAAAGTAAATGTATTGCAGGAGGTAGTTGTTTCAGCTTCCCGTGTTGCAGAAAAACAACTTACTGCACCTGTAAGTATTTCGAAACTAACCAATAGCCAAATACAAGAAACAGCCTCTCCATCTTTTTTGGATGCTATTGGCAATACGAAAGGTGTACAAATGATTGTGCCAAGTATTGGTTTTAAAGTTTTAAATACCCGCGGATTTTCCAATACGACCAATGTAAGATTTGTTCAGTTGATTGATAATATTGATAATCAATCACCACATATTGGCGCTCCTATAGCTAATGCATTAAGCCCGGGAAGCCTGGATATAGACCATGTAGAAATTGTTCAGGGTGCGGCATCAGCGCTATATGGAATGAATGCTATAAACGGGTTGGCAAATTTTACAACCAAAGACCCATTTACCTCCCCAGGTTTCAGTATTCAACAGCAAGTTGGAATAAACCATGTAAACGACCCTAATAGTATCGGTGCGCACTTATATAATGAAACAAGTATTCGCTGGGCTAAAGTAGTTGCCCCCAAATGGGCATTTAAAATTAATGCCGGATTTACTAAAGGTTATGATTGGATTGCTGATGACAAAAGTGATTTAAATGCAACAGCTAATGTTACCACTAATTTAACGGGTGCAGATAATCCGGGGTATGATGGAGTCAATGGTTATGGAAACGAATCATCGGACCGTAAAACCCTTACGCTTGGAGGAAAAAATTATGTAGTGCCAGAACGGGTTATTCGGAGCGGGAGGTAACAGATTATCATTTACAAAACTGGAAAGGAGATGCTTCGCTTTATTATAAACCCAATAGCAAAACTGTAGTCTCTTACACTTTTAGAACTGCCTTTTTAAACAATGTGTATCAAAGGTCAAACCGCTTTCGTTTAGAAAACTATTTATTGCAGCAGCACATTCTTCAATTTAAAAACTCTTTGGTGCAGGCCAATGCTTATATTAATAAGGAAAACACAGGTAATTCATACAATTTGCGCTCAATGGCAGAAAATATGGATATTAGTTTTAAAAGCAATACGCAATGGTCTACAGATTATACTAATTCATTTAATAATGCTGTTGCTGCAAGTAATGATGTTGCAGCCGCTCACCATATAGCCCGCCAATGGGCTGATAATGGCAGGCGGCAACCAGGCACCGATGCTTTTAATGAAAAACTAAAACAATTACAGCAAATCAATAATTGGGATTATGGAGCTGCACTCCATGTAAAGGCAAATATGGCACATATTGATGGAACGATTGATTTGGGTAAGTTACTCAATACTAAATATAATTTACAGGTCGGTGGAGATTTCCGGGATTACATTATTGTTCCTGATGGCAACTATTTTATTAATCAAAAGGATTCAGGGCATAATTTAAACTACTATAGCTATGGGCTATTTGTACAATTTTCCAAAAGTTTTTTAAAGGAAAAATTGCAGCTAAGTGCAGCACTTCGGGTAAGTGGTTATGAATATTTCAAACTAAAATTGAATCCCCGCTTAACAGCAGTGTATTCACTTTCCAGGTCACAGTTTATTCGTTTTTCATATCAAAACGGGTATCGGTTCCCCAGTATATTTGAAGGATTTTCAAACATAAATAGTGGTGGCGTAAAACGTGTGGGTGGATTGAAAGTAATGTCAAATGGAATTTTTGAGAACTCGTGGTTAAAAAGTTCTGTTGATGCTTTCCAGGCAGCCGTAAATAAAGATGTAAACATCCAGGGCGTATCCCAATCTGCAGCCATCGATAAAAACAAAGGACTTTTACAACGAAATACCTATACTTATTTAAAGCCCGAACAGATGCGCTCTTTTGAAATAGGTTACAGAAGTATTTTATCGGATAATAAGTTATTTGTTGACGCCGATTTTTATTACAACCTATATTCTAACTTTATTGCACAAATCGAAGCAAGTATTCCCAACACACAAGATGCTGCACAAATACCTGCTGATTTGTACGATAAAAATAAACAGAACCGTTATCGTCTTTGGACCAATTCTAAAACCGTAGTTAACAATTATGGAGCAGAGTTAGAGCTGCATTATATTCTTAACAAACACTATTCTTTGTCTGCTAATGGCAGTTATCAAACTTTGCAAAGAACAAGTCAGAATGATGGCCTGGAAGATGGTTTTAATACACCCAAATGGATAAGTAACATAAGCATAAACGGTAATGATATTTATAAAAAGTCAGGCTTTAATTTGACCTTAAAATATCAAAGTGAATATTATTGGCAGTCATTTTTAATAAATGGAAACGTACCTTCTGTTTTTAATGCCGATTGTATGCTCCGTTATTCTTTTGCCAAACCCGCAATAGAAATAAAATTAGGAGCTACCAATGTTTTAAATAATTACTATTACTCGATTTTAGGCGGACCACAAATAGGTGGATTTTATTATACTACACTTACTATGCTTTGAAGTAATATCGGGTTTTGATATAGAGTTTTTTATACAAAAGGGTTTTTTAAGTTTTCGGATAAGGATATATAGTACAGAAAAAGACACAAGGATATTTATGAGGAAACTAAAGCGAAAACAAAAATTATTTAGATAGGTTTAACAAAAGCCCTATAAGTGCTGCAACCAAAATGATTTGAGGTTCTTTTACCTTCTTTGTTTTTAAAAGAATGATAATTGTCGTAATTGCTATTAAGGCAGTGGGAATGTCTTTTATGGTACGAATACCTATAACAATTACAGAACCTGCCAATGCGCCTACAACTGCTGCTGTTATACCATCTACAAATGCTTTAATGCTTAGATGCTTACCATATTTTTTTGAAATATGGTGCTGGCAAAACTGTAAACAGGTAACAAGGTAAAAAGGTCGCTAATGCTGCTACTGATGCTCCCGGAAAACCTGCCACTATATAACCTATAAAACCTACAGTTATTACAACCGGACCTGGTGTTATCATGGCAACTGCATCTATAAATTCATGTTCGGTTAGCCATTTGTATTCAGCTACCACACCGCCATGCAGAAACGGAACAATTGCTAAACCACTACCGAAAACAAATGCACCTGCTTTTGTAAAGAACCAAGCAATCTTGCCAAGTGTATTTAATTCGAAATCCCAAAAGCCAAAGCCAAAGAGTAATACTGAATTTATAACTGAAGGTTTCCTGAACCATTTTGGGGGTGCTTTTACAAACATATATAACAAGCCTGCGGCAACAAATAGTAATACTTCTTCCTGCTGTGTTATGATAGTTACTATCCTGACTAACGTTTTTTGGTGTTTTGAGAGCCTTTCTGCCGCATTTTTTCAATAGGGCAAAAAGCTTCGCTAAACCCTGCATTAATCAAAGTGTGTAATTTATAATCAATAAAATAAAATGCTCTAAGGAAATATTTCAAGATTTAAAAATTATCCTGACCGGGGTAGCATAAGCTCCACCACTGAATTTATCAATTCTTCAAATTAATGAAGATTATATTTCAACCAGAATGGCACTCGGGATTTTTAATCACCAATAGTAAAATCGGTCTTGCAAAGAGCATTTGAGTAAAGCTAAGAAATTGGAAACTGTCACTAACGTTAGCATCGGAATTTATTTTTGGTCGTCTGAAAAAAGGGGAATTGCAGCTAACAAAAAGAATATCCAAAGCATCCACTTTTGAATAACGGATTTTATATTGACTTTGCTGATTGATTTTTCTGTGAGCTTATAACTGCTTATTGTAATAATGCCTGCCACTGCTGCACCTACTCCGTAAAATATTGCCTGCATCCAAGGCAAGCCACCAAACATTTTATAAGCAATTCCAATAGCTACTACCATAAAGAATGATGGAAGTACAAAAGCTAATCCGCATAAGGTTGCTCCTAATATTTTGTAATGAACATAGCCTAAATAAATACTTAATTGCGCTGCTAACGGGCCGGGTGCAAGCTGTGCTAATGCTAATCCGTCTTTGTATTCTTCCTCACTTATCCATTTACGTTCTTCTACCAAATCCCTGTGCATATAACCTATCAATGCAACAGGACCGCCGAAACCTGCATAGCCAAGTTTAAAGAAATATTGCACTAACTGTTTTAAAGTGTAAATAGGTTGTAATGCCTTTTCCTCCATGCTTGATTTTATATACAAATGTGATAAAGTGAAAGCTGTGTAAATAGAACGTAATTAACCTTTTGTATCTGCTTTACCTTTTTCCCTGTCTTTTTTATAAGCTGATGGACTTTTGCCTGTGTGTTGTTTGAATATCCTTGTGAAATGGCTCTGGTCTGAAAAACCTGTGAGATAAGCAATTTCTGTAAGTGAGTAAGTGTTTGATTTAATTAATTCAATTGCCTTTTCGATGCGTAGTTTTCTTATGTATTCACCGAAGGAAAGGTTGTTGAAGTGTTTGGAAAATTTCCTTGATAGATAAGATGGGTTTATGTTAAGGCTTTTTGAAATTTCTGTAAGGCTAATGTTTGTATCAATTTGGTCTTGTATAATTTCTTTCAATTCCTTTACCCAATCAGGTGTTTTCTTTTGTGCAGACTTTTGCTTTATGAACTTATTGAAAACATCAATGAATAAATGGTCTACAGGGTTTTGAGTATGCTTTTCTTTCTGCAGATGCGTTGCCCAGCTATACAAAGCATCGTAAATCATCATGCCTTTTTGAAGTAGTTCATAGTCATCTTTTACATTGTACGCCAAACCTGCTGATATTGCCCATAAGCCTGATGCCTGGCTTGCAATATCATGCCTGTCTGTGTCTGCACCTTTTACTATAACTGCTAAGATTTTTAAAGCGGGTTCGGTGAGTTTAAACTTTTTAATAATGTAATCAAAAGTGCATTTGTCTTCATGGTGAGAAAACTCAACTTCTGGTATATCGAAAGGGATGGCATCTAATTCTTTGGCTTGTTCTTTTACTTTATCAGCAGGAACGTAAAGAAATTCAGCTTCTTTGTCAACAAAGTTTTTAATTATCCAGGGACACGCAATGCGGTCTATTTTCGGTCTTTCCCGTGTTATCCACTTCATTTTATTACAATCAGAATTTCTCCAAAGTTTACAATTATCTTGGAAAAAATTTAATTAATGAAATTGCTGGTAGTTGAAGACGAGCCAAGCCTGCTGCATAGCATTCAGGATTTTTTTATGCAGGAAGAATTTTTATGTGATGGAACGGGAACTTTCAAAGAAGCAATTAGTAAAATCGAAGATATAAATTATGATTGTATTATACTTGATATAAACTTACCTGATGGCAATGGATTACACCTTTTGCAGTATTTACGTAAACACGAAAAGGAAGATTGTGTTGTTATAATATCAGCACGCAACTCTCTTGATGATAAAATAACCGGTTTAAATCTTGGTGCAGACGATTATTTAACCAAGCCATTTCATCTATCAGAATTGAATGCAAGAGTAAAAGCTTTACTTAGGCGAAAATATCCTCAAGGGGCAAATATCATTCAAACAGGTGATCTTCATCTAAACCTCTTATTAAGAACTGCTACGTTTGCCGGCTTGCCTATCGCTCTTACAAGAAATGAATATGATCTTTTAGTCTATTTATTACATAATAAAAACAGGGTTGTAGGAAAGCAGGCAATTGCAGAACACATTTATGGTCACCAGGCGGACGACCTGCCTTCTTATGATTTTGTCTATTCACAAATTAAAAACTTGAAAAGAAAGTTGAAAGAAAAAGGTGCTGAAGATATTATTCAAACGATTTACGGAATAGGATATAAATTATCAGTATGAGCAAGGCGTTACTACAGAAAAATACCAATTTTTTACTCACATGGCTGCCTGTTGTTTTAGTTGGCTTCTGTATAATTTTTTATTTCTTAATGCGGTTTCAGGCTCACCACATGCAGGAAAAGCAGTTGGAGCTAAAAAACCGGAACGTGTGGAATGGGTTTATTTCGCTTTAGTATAAACGCTTCTGATAGAAACGCTGTCCTCGAATTTTCCAATGTAGGATTTCAAACAAAGACTGTGAGTGTAAGTAATCAAACAGAAATCAATATTACGTTGGAAGAAACTACCGCGGGATTGGAGGATGTAGTTGTGTAGGTTATGGAACACAAAAGAAGAAAGATTTAACAGGGGCTGTCGTATTGTTTCAGGAAATAGCTTGCAAAGTAATGTGTTACTTCTACAGGTCAGGCACTGCAAGGTAAAGTAGCGGGGTTGCAAATCCGACAGGCGAATGGCGACCCGGGAGCGGATGTAGAAATACGAATTCGTTGCTGGGGTACTTTCGGAGCAAATACATTTCCATTGGTGGTAGTTGATGGTATTATTACCAGTGGCGGATTAAGCGATATTGATCCAAGTAACATAGACGATATTACTATCCTGAAAGATGCTTCATCGGCTGCTATATATGGGTCAAGAGGTGCCAATGGAGTTGTACTTGTAACAACTAAAAGAGGTAAGGCAGGTAAAGAAGTCATCAATGTTCAGTCCTATTATAGTCTGGATAAAGTAGTCCGTAAAATTCCGACAGTTGATGCAGTTACTTACGGAAAAATGGCAAATGACTTTTATACCTATGCCGGTAAAGAGGCCCCCTATGCAGATCCCGAATCTCTTGGAAAAGGAACCAACTGGCAGGATGAAATTTTCAGGATAGGGATAATTTCAGCCGGAATGATGATTATCTGCAGGTCTTAAATGCCGCCACCGCAAATGACAGAGCAAGTGGTAGTTATACAGAATGGGCTATTCAATCTTTCTTAGGAAGATTTAATTATTCTTACAAAAGCAAATATCTTTTTACTTCCAATTTAAAAGTTGACCAGTCATCAAGGTTTGCAAAAGACACCAGGACAGGAATATTCCCTTCTTTTTCCGCAGGATGGGTTCTTACAGAAAAAAAATTTCTTAGTGAGAAGTTAGGGCCTGTAAGTTATTGAAATTAAGAGCTGGTTTTGGAGTTTTAGGAAATCAGGCTATTGATATTTATCCCATATACACGTGTATAGCTGTTTCAAGTTCACTTTTAAGATTGATTTTCCAGAATGAATTTTGCTTAAGCTAATCACAATAAACCTATTACTCCTGTCCGGTAGTGCCATGAACCATCAATAAAATAAACCTTCTCCAAAAATGTTATAAATAACTTTGTCCATTTTGTTGGCAATTGAATTATGTGCTTTTTGTTTTATCCTGTTAATCTTACAATAAAAACACTTACTTTGATTACCGTTTCAGATACAGTGCAACAAATTTATTTACTAACCATCCTTAATTTATAAAATGCGTTCAAGGGAGAATAACAGTTTTGCTATTATTTTACTTACTTCCTTGTTTTTTTTATGGGGCTTTGCTCTTCATTTAAATCCTATATTGATACCGCATTTAAAAAAAGCATGTCAGTTAAGCGATGTGCAATCAGCGTTTATTGATTCCGCCTCTTACATAGCTTATTTTTTGATGGCTATCCCTGCCGGACAGTTTATGAAAAGGTTTGGATATAAAGGAGGAATTATATTAGGCTTATTGTTATTTGCAACAGGAGCATTTTTATTTTTTCCTGCAGCAGGCACGCGTTCGTATGTTTTTTTCTTAACAGCTTTGTTCATCATTGCCTGCGGACTTGCTTTTTTAGAAACCGCTGCTAACCCTTACATCACTGTTTTGGGAGACCCTAAAACAGCGACTCATCGCCTCAACTTTGCACAGTCTTTTAATGGATTGGCTGCAACCTTAGCTCCATTGATAGGAGGGATGTTTATTTTGTCCGGCCAAAGTTACACAAAGGAACAGGAGGCTGCTATGCCTGAGGCACAATTAAATAGTTATTTGCAAAATGAGGCGAATTCAGTGCAGGTTCCTTTTTTAGTGATAGGTTTTGTAGTATTGTTAGTTGCCATTTTTATATGGAAAACACGTTTACCTGATTTAGCAGAAGATGAAGATGTACATGTAGAACAATCAATATTCAAAGAAAAAAATTTAATGTGGGGAGTTTTAGCCCAGTTTTTTTATGTGGGAGGCCAGGTATGTGTCAGCAGTTTTTTCATCCGTTTTTCTAAAAGGGTAGCAGGTATCGAAGAAAAGCAGGCAGCGCTGTTTTTATCAGCAGCTTTGTTAGGCTTTATGGCAGGCAGGTTTATAGGTACATTTTTAATGAGGTTTATAGCTCCGGCAAAACTACTTGCAGCTTACAGTATCATCAATATGGGTTTGCTTGCTCTTGCAGTTTTATCACACGGAAAAGTTGCTATGTATGCCTTAATTGGTGTTGAATTTTTTATGTCTATCATGTTTCCGACCATTTTTTCTTTAAGCATTCATGGCTTAGGCGCCAAAACAAAAGAGGGTTCTTCGCTGGTGATCATGGCTATTGCGGGTGGTGCACTTTTCCCGGTAATTATGGGCCGATTATCAGATGCAACTAATATACAAACTGCTTACATAGTGCCTGCTGTTTGTTTTATCGTAGTATTTTATTTCGCTATAAAAAATTTAAAAGTGAGAGACATACAACTATCTGTTGCGCATTAAAGAAAGTTTGAAAGGAGCTGTTCCTCAACCTGCAAAGGGTGCAAAAGACAATTTCTTATCCAGATAAATTAATTGCAGTAAGGAAAGGAAATGTAACCTCGATTATACCTGGTGGTTTTGTATACCGGCAAGCATCTTAAACAGATCGGCTACAGATAATGCAAAAAATTAAGATGAAAAGGGAAGTTGAATTAACAACTGCACGCTTCTATTTTTACAATTAAAATAGTAGTTATTTAAGTCATCCCGGAAAGAGTTAAATCAGCAAGAGTCATTAGTTATGCCCATATTATACTTCTAAATCTCCTTCACCTGCCCGGGTTTAAAAATAATGACTTGTGAACCAGGAGAACTTTCTTTGCATAGCTCTGCAAAAACGTTTGGATCCTGTTTAATTGATTCTGTTGTATTGTAATGCATGGGTATAACCCATGCAGGATGTAAATCTCTGACTGCGTAAGATGCTTCTATTGGTCCCATTGTATACCGCGATCCAATTGGAATGAACAGCGTATCCGGCTTGTAAAGTTCACCCAGAAAGTCCAGGCCTTTAAAATAGGCAGTATCACCCATGTGATAAAGAGCCCTGTCACCGATCTTTATGATAAAGCCTACGGGAATGCCGATATCACTGGAGTGTTCAGCGTGAGTAAGTACAACTTCTATTTCCCCGCTTTTATATGTTTGCACTTTCCATTTTCATTACACCGTTTTTAGAAGCACGGTAGGTAATTTCATAGCTGGAGTGGAAAGTTGCATTATCCCTTTTTGCAATTTCCATTGCAAATTCAAATCATGATCTCCATGGTCATGAGTAACAAAGACATGATCAATTTTTGGCACTTTATCAAGTGAAACAGGGTTAATTGGATTATTTGCCCACAGGTCTATGGCAATCCTTTGGTTCATGTATTCAATAATAAATCCTGATTGAGCGATGAAGTGAACTTCCATCATACAAGATACCGGTTTTTGGAAGCCGGAAAATTAACAGGAAATGCGTTATAACAGCGAACAATATAATAATTTTAGCGCTCTGCCTACCTGTAATGCTTTCAAAGCCATATCTTCATCCTGCACTTCATACAATAATTTATCCGACATCCATTGTACTTATAAGTCATCTTCTTTCACCTTAAAATAGATTGCAAGTTTAACCACTTGTTCCCTGCTTGCATTACGTTGCTCTCTTTCAATTTTACTTAGAATTGCCTGATCAATATCAAGCCAGGCTGCAACGGTACGCAAAGGCAATTCCCTTTCTTCCGGTAATTTTCTGATAGTTTCCTCTAAGCTATCTATTTCGAATAAAAGTGTTTTGACACTTTTTGTCCAAAATATAACTATTAAATTTCTTCGAAAAAAATTTGTTTTTTAATTTATATGTTACTATGTTTGAACATAATAAATCCAAACTGTTGTTTTACTAAAATTTCATTTGGTAATTATAAGATAAAAAGCCGATGCTAATTGGTTTTGTAAAAAATATGTTTTATAAAATATAATTAAAGAAATATTTTCTTATTACTTTCAATTAGTCATATATCGAACATTCATACTTTATAGGATTAGATATCGGGGGAAGCCATATCTCAGGTGCAGTAATTGATCTGCAGCTTAAAGAGATATTAGCAGATACCTATAAGAATGTGCTTGTAAATAGTAAAGACTCTTCCCAGAATATTTTAAACACCTGGGCAGCAGTAATTGATGACATTCGATCGCAAATTGATGAGAGCGCCTTAGTTGGGATCAGTATTGCAATGCCTGGCCCGTTTGATTATGAAAAAGGTGTTTGCCTGATTAATGGATTAGATAAATATGAGGGTTTGTTTGGAATTCAGACAGCACAGTCAATAATAAACAGGTTAAAACTTTCTCAAAAACAATTATCGGTTACTTTTTTCAATGATGCTCATTGCTTCGCAACAGGTGAAGCGGTTTTCGGGGCTGCAAAAAATCATTCAAAAATAATCGCTCTTACCTTGGGTACTGGCTTTGGTGCTGCTTTTTATTCTTCTCACCGCATTGTCACAAAAGACAAATATCTGCCTGAGAACGGAGAGTTATATAATGTACCTTTTAAAGAAGGTATGGCAGAAGATTATGTTTCTGCAAGATGGCTTTTGCAAACATATAGGCAGCAGACAGGTGAAGCGTTGTATGGAGTAAAGGAGTTGTATGAGAAAGCCGAAAAAGATGCTGCAGCACGAAACCTGTTTGCAGAATTTGGTGAAAACCTCGGCCAGGTGCTGGTGCCGTTGATTTCATCTTTTCAACCGGAATGTATAATTCTGGGGGGTAATATTTCAAAAGCGAAAAAATATTTTTTGCCATCATTGCAAAAACAGTTTGAAGAGAATAGACTTAATATAAAAATATTATTTTCTTCTCTCAACGAGAAAGCTGCTATAATGGGTTCGGCGCAAATGGCATTTGAAAAGATACAATCTGAAAAAGATGCTCACCCAAAAACTTCACGCAAAACAAATCAATTTCTTGCTCCCGTCTTAAAACCTCACGTAAAAGATAGCTATGATATTTATCCTGCATTTCCCTTAAGTGGTAATTCTATAGGAACTGGATATGCTGCCTTTGCTGATGCAATTAAAGATCAGCAGACTATTATAATTGATGGATACGGAGGTGTCTTATGGGATGAACTGGTAAATTCTTTGAATGTTGTTTTTACAAGTTTAAATAAAAAAGTAATATGGTATGATGCGGGTGCGGCATTTAAAAGTGAAGTGGAGATTAATAAAATGCTTGAGCCTTATCTCGGCGGTGATGATCCCCTGTTTGGAAAAATTTTCCCTGGCGAACTGATTGATTTTTTCGATCCCGGTAAGGTCGCCGCTTTCCGTATTGATAATACTGCTGATATTAATATTATTTATGGCTGCGGCAGCAGTTTAATTATAAAGGAAGGGTTTTTAGTTTACGCAGATGTACCAAAAAATGAAATTCAATTTCGTTCCCGTGCTTCCGCCATCACTAATCTTGGTACAAACAACGCTTATTCTGCAAAAGAAATGTATAAACGTTTCTATTACGTGGATTGGATGGTGCTGAATAAACAAAAAAAATCTTTGTTGCCCTATATTGATATAATAGCAGACACACAACGTTCCGGAAATCCAGTCTTTACAGATGGAAGTTCATTGCGGCAAACTTTAGCAACGATGACAAAAAGCGTGTTACGTGCCAGACCCTGGTTTGAACCCGGTGTATGGGGAGGGGAGTGGATAAAAGAAAATATCAGGCAGGTGAACCAGGATGAAGTGAATTATGCATGGTCTTTTGAAATGATATCACCGGAAAATGGGTTGATGATTGAAAGCAATGGAGCATTGCTGGAAGTATCTTTTGACTTTTTGATGTATCATAATAATAGAGCAATCTTAGGAGACAGTTCAAAACGTTTTGGTGATGAATTTCCCATACGATTTGATTTTCTCGACACTTTTAGCGGAGGTAATCTTTCTCTTCAATGTCATCCGGAAACGAAGTACATAAAAGAAAATTTTGGCGAGAATTATACGCAGGATGAAACATATTATATTTTAGACTGCGATGAAAACGCTTCTGTTTATTTAGGCTTTCAGGATGATATAGATGCTGGTGCATTTAAAAGAGAACTTGAAGAAAGTTTCAAAACAAATAAAGAAGTTGATGTTGAAAAGTATGTGCAAAAACATGGCGTCAAAAAGCATGAGCTTTTTCTGATACCTAATGGAACCATACACTGTTCGGGAGTTAATAATCTCGTACTTGAAATAAGCAGCACACCCTATATCTACACATTTAAGATGTATGATTGGCTCAGAGATGACCTTGAGGGCAATCCGCGCCCTTTAAATATTGAAAGAGCTTTTGCTAATTTGTGCTTTGAGCGAAAGGGTAATAAAGTGGCGAACGAATTGATATCTAAGCCATACAAATGTTCAGAAGGCAAAGGCTGGGAATGCTATCAGTTGCCTGCACACAAAGAACATTTTTACGACATCTATCGCTATCATATAAATCCTTTTTCCACGGTTGAAATTGATACAGCAAATAAATGTTATATTATGAATCTTGTTGAAGGAGAACGGGTAATTGTGAAGACACTTAACAATTATTTTGCAGCCTTTCACTATGCAGAGACTTTTTTTGTACCTGCGGCGGCAAAAAAATTTATTCTTCAAAATACAACCGAAAATAGTATAAAGGTGATAGTTGCTTTCGTAAACCCTGAAAAAATATCAGTATAATGGCTCGTGTAATAGCAGTTGACAATAATATAAAGAGCGTTAGCAGTAATTACGCCTGGATTATTGCCATGATTGTTGCTTTTGGTGGTTTTTTATTTGGTTTCGATACTGCTATCATTTCAGGCGCATTGCCGTTGGTCAAAGACCAGTTTTCGTTGAGCACTGCTATGGAAGGTTGGTTTGTAAGTGCAGCATTGGTAGGATGCATCACAGGAGTGAGCTTTTCAGGATATGTTAGTGACAGGTTTGGCAGGAAGCAAATATTATTATTATCTGCATTTTTATTTATTGCTTCATCTATAGGCTGTATGCTTCCTTCGGGCATCGAAACGCTTATTGCTTTCAGACTGATAGGCGGTATTGGTATCGGCATCGCTTCTATGCTTGCACCTTTATATATTTCTGAGTTTGCTCCCTTGCATATGCGTGGCAGATTAGTTTCCTTTTACCAGTTAGCTATTACTATAGGCATAGTAGCAGCTTATTTTTCAAATGCTTATTTATTAGGTTTTCAACAAAAAGAAAATTTGCAGGGTTTTTTACAGTTAATACTTGTAAAAGAAACGTGGCGCGCCATGCTCGGCATAAACCTGGTGCCGGCTGTTATTTTTTTTATACTATTATTATTTGTACCTCAAACACCACGATGGCTAGTCAGAAAAGGATACATTGATGAAGCATTTTCTATACTAAAAAAAATAACTGGTGAGCAGGAAGCAAAGAAGGAATTAATAACTATTCAGCAAAGCTTTAATGCTGTTGCTCCTGGCTTAAAAATTTTGTTACAGCCTGGCTTTCGTCAGTCATTATTAATAGGTGTCTTATTGCCTTTTTTAGGTCAGTTCAGCGGTATAAATGCCATTATTTATTATGGTCCCAGGATTCTTAATCAGGGAGGGCTTACTTTAAGCAGCTCCTTAGACGGACAGGTTACCATTGGAATAATAAATGTTTTGTCAACGTTTTTGGCAATCAGGTATGTAGATAAGTTGGGACGCAGACCGTTGCTTATATTTGGTACAGCCGGAATTATTATTGCGCTCATAATTGCAGCCATTTTGTTTTATCTGCAACTTACTGTGGGGTATGCCGTTATCATCACCATTTTGTTTTTTATATTTTGCTACGCCTTTTCATTGGGGCCGGTGCAGTGGGTAATTATGTCAGAAATTTATCCTAATCAGGTACGTGCAAAAGCCATGACAGTCGCCACCATGAGCTTATGGATTGCTGCAGCCGTTGTAGCGCAAATATTTCCATGGATGCTTGAAACTATAGGCGCTGCAGGTGCATTTTTATTTTTTGCTGCCTGCAGCGTGTGTACTATAATCCTTACTGTAAAAACTATTCCCGAAACAAAAAATAAAAGCCTGGAAGAAATAGAAGCCTTCTGGAAAAGAGATTTGGTAAAATAAAAATTTCAGTTGTGGGTTTTAAAGCTGAAGAAATGCTCAATACAATTACGATGAGTTATTTAGTAAAGACCTAAAATCGTAAGGATATAGAAAAATTTTTCTTTGCGCTGCTTCCCGTTTTTGCGCCTTCGTGGCAACTTCTTTTTTTGATTTTTAAAAAATATGTTATGCTGAAATTAAAGCCTTTTCTAATAATAATTCTGCTTGGAGGCTTCTTTATACTGAAGGCTCAAAAAAGGGATTCATTTACCGATATAGAATTACAGCCAACCGTGGCGTATCTAAATAATAAAGGCAATGAAAGCCGGATGATAAGATTGTTGTTTAAAAATGGAAAAAGTTATCAATCTTTAAAAGTTCGTATTTCTTTTAATGGACTAACAGACTCCGTTTTTGTACCCGCTGATACTGCCGGAACAACCGTTTTTGAAATTCCCTTACCGGGCCCGGCAGTAGTAAAAAACACCCAGGCAAGCATAGAAGTTAATGCTGAAAAAAGTTCTTTTGCTGCCCGTTGCATTGTTGAGCCGGCAAAAAAATGGACCGTCTATATACTGCCTCATTCGCATGTAGATGTAGGTTACACCAATTTGCAGTCAAAGGTTTTGAAGCTGCACATGAATAACATTGATGAAGCCATTGCCCTTGCCTCTAAAACCCAAAACTACCCCGCCGAAGCAAGGTACAAATGGAATACTGAGGCAGTTTGGGTAGTTGATCATTATCTTAAAAATGCAGATACTGCTAAAAGAAAACTGTTTTGGGATGCAGTGAAAAAAGGATGGATTAATATAGATGCGGCTTATGGTAATATCAATACCAGTCTTACAGACTCAAGGCAACTCACGCAAATGTTTTATACAGGCAAACGACTTGCTGAAGAACATGGCATAAACATACAAACTATGTTTCAGGGTGATGTGCCCGGATCATCCTGGGGACTGGCAGCACAGGTAAACCAAACGGGGATTAAATATTTTTTGTCAGGACCTAATGCATCTGATCGTATTGGCACTGCCCCCAATTGGCAGGATAAACCTTTTTACTGGATGTCTCCCTCAGGAACACAAAAACTATTGTTTTGGCAATGCCAGCCTTATTCTATAGGGTATACACTGAAAGGCTCTAAAGTTCCTAATTTCTTCAATGTTGATGAACCAAAAGCATATTATACCGGTCGCCCTTCAGAAAACTTTCTTAATCCTTATCTTTTTCAATACCTTAATAAACTTGCAGACAATTCATTTCCTTATGATATGACCATTCTTACCTGGGCTATGAGTGATAATGCACCTATTGATCCGGAATTGCCCGATGCAGTCAGGTTGTGGAATGAGCGATATGCTTCACCACGTTTGATTATAACTTCGACAAAGGAGTTTTTTACAGATTTTGAAGAAAAATATAAAAAAGAAATACCGGTATTAAAAGGCGATTATACCGAATACTGGACAGATGGTGTGGGTTCGGCTGCTAAAGAAACAGCCATTAACCGCAATACATCTGCAAGGCTGCAACAGGCAGATGCTATTTGGGCGATCAGAAATAAAAATGCTTATCCTGCAGGTAAGTTTGAAGAAGCCTGGAAAAATGTTCTCTTATTCAGCGAACATACATGGGGCGCTTATAATAGTATAAGCGAACCGGAGAATCTTAAGGTTAAACAGGAGTGGAGCGTTAAACAGGCTTTTGCTTTAAGCGGTCAGAAACAAACAGATTCATTAATGCAACTTGCTTTGCACCATGCTGAGTCTGTAACTAATGCAATTGATATTTATAACACATCTTCAACCGTGCGAACAGAATTGGTAATGCTTTCTGCAGATCTTAGTGCGGCGGGCGATCTTATAAAAGACATTCGTGGTAATAACATCGTCTCTCAACGTCTGTCAACAGGCGAGCTTGCTTTTATGGCCACCAACATTCCTGCGTTGGCTAAAAGCCGTTATACCATTCATCCCGGTAAAGCACATTCGACAGGCAGTGCGGTAAAAATTACTTCCAACACTATTTCAAATAATATTTATACGGTAGAATTAGATGATGCAACAGGAACCATTAAAAAATTAATCAGCGAGGCTTCAAAGAGAAACTATGTTTCACAAGACTCAGTAAGATTCAACCAATATTTGTACCTTATAGGTGATTCTTTAAAAAACATTCAAACAAACAGCCTGGCAGTAATAACTGTAAAAGAAAAAGGCCCTTTGGTGGCAAGCTTACTGGTAAAATCAACTGCACCAGGTTGTAATTCATTGATGCAGGAAATAAAAGTAGTGCTGGGCTCAGATAAAATTGAAATCATAAATACAGCAGATAAAAAAGCGGTCTTGCAAAAAGAAGGAGTACATTTTGCTTTTCCATTCAATATACCAAATCCACAGCTCAGGTACAATATTCCCTGGGGAAGTGTAATGAATGGATATGATCAGTTACCTAACGGAAATAAAAACTGGTACGCGATGCAGCGTTGGCTCGATATATCAAATAAAGAGTATGGCATAACGCTATCAAGTCCTGATGCACCACTATTCGAGATAGGACGTATCACTGCCAACTTGCTGGGCGGATTGTATAACTCTCCCTTATGGATAAAAGATCAGCCATCTTCTTCACGTATTTATTCCTGGGCAATGAACAATCACTGGCATACAAATTTCGTTGCATCACAGGAGGGAAAAATGTCTTTTCACTATTTTATAAAAGCACATGAAAAACCTTATAATGCATACAATGCAAATCTTTTTGGAATAGAAAATCACAAACCATTAATTGCAGCAAAGGCCTCAGGCAAAGCAGATGAAAAACTTTTTTTTACTATAAATGGTAACAATGTCTTTATTGAAAGCCTCAAACCTGCTGTTGACGGCGAAGGCGTTATTATACAATTGGTAAACAGCAGTAATAATGCAGAAAATGTTTCAATAAAATCACGTGAAAAAAAAGTGATGAATATATGGACCAGTGATATTCTTGAAAAAAAGCTCATGCCTTTGAAGAGTGAAGTCACTATCGCCGCAAAAGACAATTTAAGTATCAGGATTGAATGATTTTTTAGCAGAGGTGAATAATTAGTGAGACGAACTGAAGATAATTTATTAAAACCGTTATAGCTTTTTTATTTTTATACAATCAACTCTTTTTACCAGCAGAAAACGTATGTAGTAAACGTAGAGACAGTATGGTATTAAAAATTGTTATGATCAGCTTTTCTCACTTATACTTATATGCCTGAAAATGATATCAGAAGTTTAAAGATAGATCACAGAAGTAAATTGCCTTTGCATATACAGGTGGAGGAATTGCTTCGTAAACTTATACTCTTGCCCAAGTATAAAAATGGCGCTTTTCTTCCAAAGGAAGTAGAACTTGCCAACAGGCTTGGAATTTCGCGTAATACTATACGGCAGGCAACTAATAAATTAAAGCATGAAGGTCTTTTAATCAGGAAAAAAGGAATTGGAACAACGGTCGCTTTGCGCGCACCTTTACAAACCAGTTTGAATAACTGGTACAGCTTTACCCAGGAAATGAAAAGCCGGGGGATCAATGTAATAAATTTTGAACTAAAACTTGAAAAAGTGGAAGTGAATGATAGAATGGCAAGCTTTCTGAACATAAAACCTGGCACTGAAATAATTAAGCTTTCAAAATTGAAAGGAGTAGATAATGAACCCATCGTGTACTTCGAAAGTTATTTTCATCCGCGTATAGAGCTGAACGACCAGGATGATTTACACAAGCCATTGTATCAATTGTTAGAAGAAAAATACAGCATTTTTGTTGATCGTTCCAGTGAACATATTAATGCCATAACAGATGCAGTAATTGCTAAAAAATTAAAAGTTAGTTCAAAATCCCCTATTCTGTTTCGCGAACGGGTTGTATATGATCCGCGCAACCGACCGATAGAGTACAACTTAGGTTACTATCGCTCTGATAAATTCACTTACTCTATTGAAATAAAAAAAGAAGGATAGCGCGTCTGCTTATATATGCTTTTTTCTTCGGCAAAAGGGTATGTATACCCAGGGCAAACGCATTAAAAATTGATTTACACTTATCCACATTCTATCATGTCATGTAAGCTTTGCTTTTTATTTATCCAGACTAAAGAAATAAATCAATAATTTCATGTTGATTGCCATCAAAAA